>Ga0105242_10001281_pt1 | contig 19857 bp, 16 predicted proteins | sample KBSM24metaG_FD_81521 | JGI IMG/M metagenome (GOLD analysis project Ga0105242, IMG submission 81521) | Miscanthus rhizosphere microbial communities from Kellogg Biological Station, Michigan, USA - KBS M2-4 metaG | ecosystem: Host-associated > Plants > Roots > Rhizosphere > Soil | place... | reverse complement strand
TGGTGGATGTCCATGCAGACGCGGGCGACCCCGGGCGTGTAGGCCATCGAGAGGTCGTCGCGCGTCTTCAGCGGGTACTTGTTGTGCTGCTCGATCTTGCCGCCGCGGTGCATCTGCATCGTCCGGTCGACGTAGTCGAGGACGCGGGCGCCGCGGGTTGAGCCGATCGCCCGCAGGATCCGCTCCCAGTGGTCGCGGTCGGCGGCGTCGATCGTGAACTCGCGCACCCGCTTGCCCTCCGGCCCCGCGCCCGGCACCAGGTCGACGCCCTGCAGCTGCCCGCCGGCCTCGGCGATCGCCGCGGTGAGCTTGCCGAGCGGCTCCTGGCGCGCGTCGAGCTCGACCCGGATCGTGACGCTGTATTGGGCGCTGACTGCCATGGGCGGCTATCGAATCAGATTCGCGAGCTCGGCCCGCGCGCGAGGGCCTCGCCGACGCCCGCAACTATCGGTCGCCAACACGCGTTAGTTAGGCACGGTGAAGACCCGTCTCGCAATCGCGCCGCTGGCCCTACTGGCCGGCCTGGTACTTGCGCCGGCACCGGCGCTGGCCGACGACGCGAGCTTCCTCTATGACCCTGGCACCGTCAACGCGATCGAAATGACGCTGCCCCAGGAAGGGATCGAAGGACTCGAAAACGAACCGTTCGAATACCAGAAGGGCGGGACCGTGGTGGTGAGGAAAACCAGCGACGGCACGCCGAGCGGCCTCGAAGCCCCCTCGAAGACCTTCAGCAACGTCGAAATCAAGCTAAAGGGGCAGATTCAGGGTTCCTTCCAGGACCTCGACGGCAAAGCTGCCTTCAAGCTCAAGTTCAAGAAGGCAGAACCGTTCTTCGGCCTCCGCAAACTGACCCTCAACAACATGACTCAGGACCCCTCGATGGTCCACGAGTCGCTCGCCTACAGCGCCTTCGCAGGGGCTGGCGTCCCCGCCTCGCGAGCCGGCTATGCCTACATCTGGCTGAATGGAACGAACTACGGGCTGCACCTCGACGTCGAATCGCTCGACACGATCTCGCTGCCGAAGATCTTCGCGGTGCCGGAATTCGACTCGGCGACCCAGCACCTCTATGAGGCGGCCGAATACGGGGCCGACTTCTACCCCGGCAAGGAATCCCGCTTCGAAGTCGACGAGGGCGAAGCAGACGAGTCGGACCTGACCGCGCTGGTCGCCGCGGTTGACGCTGCCGCGCCGAGCGGCTCGATCCCACCGAGCCTGGCGGCGATGGTCGACCTGCCCGAGATGACGCGGATGTGGGCCGTCGAGAAGTACATCGGCCACTGGGACGGCTACGCCGGCGTCGGGATCCCCTGGGAACCCGGGTTCAACGAACACCGGCCCAACAACTACTACCTCTACACCGACGCCTCGGGCCGGTTCTTAATGCTGCCCTGGGGGACCGACCAGACCTGGGAACCGACCGACAACGGTGGCTTGCCGATCGAATTCGACGGCCAGGACGGCCGCCTCTTCGACCTCTGCCTGGAAGACGAATCCTGCGCCGGGCTCTTCTCCTCGGCGGTCGAGAACGCCCTGGAAAAGATCGGCGGCCTCGGCCTGGTGGCCCGAGCCGAAGCCACTGCGGCGATGCTGGCGCCCTGGCAGGCGCTGGAAGTTGCCCCTCGCAAGCCGTACGACAGCAGCCAGATCGCCGACGGGGTGGAGCGCACGATCGACTTCATCAAGGGCCGGCCCGCCGAAGCGGAAGCCTGGCTCGCCGAGCACCCACCACCGGCGCCATCTGAACCGCCTGTGGGAACGCCCTCCGAAGACGAAGGCGCCGGGGGCAGCGGCGGTGGCAGCGGGACCGCGCTGGGTGGACCGGCCGGCAGCGCCGACCCCGCCGGCCCACCGCCAGCTCCGGTCCCGCACCCGCGGGCGCGCTTCCACGGCGACGTCAGTCAGGACGGTCGCCTGCTCAGCGTCCGCACCTCGCTCTCGGACCCCGGCTGGCTGCGGCTCGACGGCGAACTCGAAACGGCGGCGCCCACCGGTCCCACCGTCTGCAGCGGCTGGCGTCGCCTCCGTTCCGCGGGCCCGCACTGGGTCTCCTGCCGGATCACCCGCTCGGCCTGGCGGAAGCTGCGCACCGAATCGCTCATCTTCGTCCTACGGGCGACGTTCGAAGGGAGCGACGGCGGGGTTAGCAAGCCGATCCGGATCGTCGAAGTCCCGCGCCACCATGGTCGCCGCTAGAGCGACGGCCATGGCGGCAGCGCTCGTCGTGCTGCTCGCTCTGGTCTCGCCGGCACGCGGCTCCGCGGCGGATGCGGCCGCGCCGGTCGTCCACTCTTACGCCTTCCGGGTCGGTGGCAGCAACGGCTACGGAATCGTCGCTTTCGCCGCGTCGAGTCGTGCCGACGGCCGAGGCGTCCTCGCCGTCTTCGTGAGCAAGAGGCTGTCCGAGCATCCGGCTCGAGCCGGGATCGTCAGCGAGGCGGTCAGCTACGAGGCACCGGCGACCGTGACGGCGACGCAGGTGGAAGCCGACCTCGGTCCGCTCGGCAGGGTCGACCTGGCGGTTAGCGGCTCGGGGACCACCAAGGTGCTCCACCGGGGCTGCGGCAGCGGCAAGCCGGTGCGGTACGAACCGCCGCGCTTCAGCGGCAACTTCGAATTTCACGGCGAGGAGGGCTACACCAACGCCGTCAACTCGTCGCCGCGGGATTACACCGAGTTCTTCCCGAGGTTGGTTTGCGCTGGGCGCGGCAGCGGCGAGATCGGCGGCGGGAGCCTCCCGGGCGCTCGTCTGCGGCTGCGCAGCCATGCGGGCGCGGCGAAGCTCAGCCTGCAGGCGAATCAGAACCACCCCGGTGGACGGACGCGGCTCGAAATCAGCCTCTCCGAAAAGCGCGGCGAAATGCATATCTCCCGCGAAATGGTCCTCTGGGACAAATCCGCCGCGTTCCAGTTCGACGACCGCCTGCTTTCCGCGACGCTCGCGCCGCCGCCGCCGTTCGCCGGCCACGGCAGCTTCCGCCGCACCGCCTCCGGCCCTCGCTGGTCCGGCGATCTAACCGTCGACCTCCCCGGCCGCTCCGGCCTGCCCCTCACCGCCCCCGGCACCACCGCCACCCTCGTGCACTCCTGCTGGCAGGGCGAAGGCGCCGGCACCCGCGCAGACTGCGGCTTCCCCTAGCTCCGGGGGGAGAGCGACACGCCCCCGGGGCTCCTGGGGATGCCGCTCGGCGTCGGCGCTGAGACGAGCGGGTCGCGGAGCGATCTCGCGGCAGGTGAACGAGGACGCCGTCGGGGTCGCGGCGGACCTGCGGGACGCCCTCGGGCTTGCCTCATAGAGTGCGGGCGATGGCCGACGCCCCCGAGCTCTTCCTGATCGACGGCAACTCGCTCGCCTACCGGGCCTTCTTCGCTCTGCCCGAGTCGATCGGGACCAGCGACGGGCGGCCGACCAACGCGATTTACGGGCTCGCCTCGATGCTGGTGAAAATCATCGACGAGCATCATCCGGCCGGCGTGGTGGTCGCCTGGGACGCGGGGATGTCCGGGCGCGAGGTCACCTACGACCTCTACAAGGCGCAACGCAAACCGCGCCCCGACCTGCTGCGCGAGCAGTGGCCGAACCTAATGCCGCTGGTCGAGGCTTTCGGCTACACCAACGTCAAAGTCGAGGGCTACGAGGCCGACGACGTGATCGCCTCGCTGTCCCGTCAGGCGCGCGAAGAGGGGATCCGGGTGATGGTCGTGACTGGCGACCGCGATGCCTACCAGCTGGTTGCCGAGGGGGTGCGGGTGATGAGCACCTCGCGGGGGATCACCGAGACCAAGGTCTACGACGAGGCCGCGGTCGAGGAGCGCTACGGGGTGCCGCCGACCCTGATCACCGACCTAATGGGCCTGCGCGGCGACACCTCCGACAACATCCCCGGCGTCCCCGGGATCGGCGAGAAAACGGCGACCCAGCTGCTGCAGCAGTTCGGCACGCTGGAGGGGGTGTTGTCGAGCGTCGAGGAGATTTCCGGCGCCAAACGCAAGCAGAACCTGGTCGAGCACGCCGACGACGCCCGCATGTCGAAGCAGCTGGCGACCCTGCAGTACGACATCGAGACCGGAGTCAACCTCGAGGAGGCGATGGAGCGCGAGCCCGACCGCGGCGCCCTTCGCGACTTCATGCGCGAGTTCGAGCTGCGGGCGGTGATGGAACGGCTCGAAGAAGCGTTGCCGGAGGGCGAGGCGGTGCCCGGTCGCAGCGTCGAGACGGAGGTTGAGGCCGAGGCCGTCGAGGGCGGGGTGGAGGAGATCCCGGCCGGCGCCGTCGCGCTTGCCCTCGACGACCACCGTTGGGCCGCCGCCGACGCCGAGCGGACTGTAATCGGCGCCGCCAGCCACGACGAGCTGGCGGTGGCGCTGGGGGAGCGCGGCGTCGTCGGCCACGACCTCAAGTCGCTAGGCGGTGGGCGCCACGGATTACTAGCGGCGGCCGCGCGCGAGGGGGTCGAGCTGCGGCTCGAGCACGACACGATGCTCGCCGCCTACCTCCTGGAGCCGCAGCGGCGCACCTACGACCTGGTCGAGCTCGCCGCCGACGCCGGCATCGGTCTCGCCGCCAAAGCGCAAGCGGGAAGCGGCGAGGAGGGCGAGCAGCTGGCCCTTGGGGAGGAGGCGGAGGCCGGCCTCGAGCCCGCCGAGGAGGCGCGCCTCGTCTTCGCCCTCGCTGACGCCCAGCGGCCGCGGATTGCCGACTGGGGTCTCGAGAAACTTCTCCACGAGGTCGAGCTGCCGCTGGTCGAGGTGCTGGCGGCGATGGAGCGCGAGGGCCTCAAGCTCGACGCCGAGCGCCTCGCCGAGGTCGGCGCCGGCTTCGGCGAGCGGATCGAGACCTTGCAGGCGGAGATCTTCGAGCTGGCCGGGGAAGAATTCACGATCGGCTCGCCTCAGCAGGTCGGCCAGATCCTCTTCGAGAAGCTCGAACTGACTCGCAAGCGGCGCGGCAAAACCGGCTTCTCGACCGACGCCCGGGTGCTCGCCCAGATCCGCGACGAGCACCCGATCGTCGAGAAGATCGAGTCCTGGCGCGAGCTGACCAAGCTGAAGAACACCTACCTCGACTCGCTGCCCGATCTGATCGATCCCAACACCGGCCGCGTCCACACCACCTTCAACCAGGCGGCGACCACCACCGGCCGCCTCTCCAGCACCAACCCGAACCTGCAGAACATCCCGATCCGCACCGAGATCGGCCGGCCGGTGCGGGCCTGTTTCGTCGCCGAGCAGGGCTCGCAGCTGCTCTCCGCCGACTACAGCCAGGTGGAGCTGCGGGTGCTCGCCCACGTCGCCGACGAGAAAGTCCTCAAGGACGTTTTCCACGCCGGCGAAGACGTCCACGCGGCGACCGCCGCCGAGGTCTTCGAGATCGGCCGCGACGAAGTCGACGTCGGCCAGCGCTCGAAGGCGAAGATGGTCAACTTCGGGATCGTCTACGGCCTCACCGGGTTCGGCCTCGCCGATCGCCTCAACATCCCTCGCAAGGAGGGGGAGGAATTCGTCTCCCGCTACCTGGAGCGCTTCCCGGCCGTGCGTGCCTTCCGCGAGGAGGTGGTCGAGCGGGCCCAGGAGGAGGGTTACGTGACCACCCTGATGGGCCGCCGCCGTCAGATCCCCGAGTTGCGTTCCGGCAACCCGAACACGCGCCGGCTCGGTGAGCGGCTGGCGGTTAACACCGTGATCCAGGGCACCGCCGCCGACATCATCAAGGTGGCGATGGTGCGCTGTCAGGTGGCGCTGCGCGAGGCTGGGGGGGAGACCCGCCTGGTCCTGCAGATCCACGACGAGCTGCTCTTCGAGGGGCCGCCGGAGGAGATGGAGGCGGCGGCCGAGCTGGTGCGGCGCGAGATGTGCGCCGCCTATCCGCTCGAACCGCCGCTTGAGGTCGACGTCGGCGTCGGTCCCGACTGGCTCAGCGCCAAGTAGCGCCGCGCCGTCGGCCCTCAGCCGTTCAGCTCGACCTCGTCCCAGACCGCTTTGCCGTTTCGGAGGTCCAGCTCGGCCTCGTGCACGACCGCACCTGCGATCAGGTCGGAGCTGGTGCAGTTGGCACCGGCGCCGTTGTCGTCGTGGCCGCTGGGGCCGCGACCGCCGTGGTCATCGCCCGGCTCGTTAGCGCCACCGTTGTCGTCACCTGGCTCCACGGCGCCGCCGTGGTCATCGCCTGGCTCGAGGCCGTGGCCGCCGTTGTCATCACCGGGCTCGTTGCCTTCGCCGTGGTCATCGCCCGGCTCTTCCTCACGGCCGCCGTTGTCGTCGGAGCCGCCGCCGGGGCCGCTGTTGCTGCGCCTGAGGGCCCGCGACGAGACGTCCGGAGCGTGCTCGTCCTCGCAGCGGATCCTGGTGTGGCGGGTGACCATGCCGGTGACGGTGGCGCCGCCCTCGCCGCTCAGCTGAATCGCCAGTACGCCAGTTTCGTTGTCGAACGAGGCGATCGTGCCAGTGTCCGCTCCGTGGCGGTGACGCTCGCCGCCGTGACCACCGCGGGCCAGGGCGAGCCCGGACAGCGCCAGGACCGCGACAGCGCCGATGGCCGCCGCGAGCACCATCCCACGCCACACCCGGTTGCCATGTGCGCGTTTCATCGTTTCCTCCTTGATCGGGGTTGAGACATCTGACCCTGCAACCCGAGCCGGGCGCGAAGATCACGAATCGTCGCCGGAGCCGCCCGAGCCGCCGCTCGACCCGGAGCCCCCCGACCCAGCGGAGCCGCCGCTGGAGCCTGATTCGCTGTCAGAGCCGCTCGACCCGGAGCCGCTGGAATCGTCGGGTGCAGGTTCGGGTGGGGGAGTGGTGAGAACCGGCGCCGCTTCGCCGCCGTCGTCGCTGGAGCCGGAGTCGCGGCCCGAACCACCGCTGCCCGACCCGGAACCACCCTTGGATCCTGAGCTTCCCTCCGAGCCAGAACCGTCGCTCGAGACCGAGTCGCCCTTCCCGGAGCCGCTGTCCGAGGATCCGGAACCGCCGCGCGTCCCATCGTCGCTGCCGCTGTGGCCGCTCCCTGAGCCGCTGGAGCCCCGTCCCGAGTGGCCACTCCCGGAGTCCTCACCCGAGCCCGAATCGCCCTCGCCGGAGCCGTCGTGGCCTGAGTGCCCGCTGCGACCCGAGTCGTCGCCGTCGCTGGGGCCGCTGCTGCCGTGCTGGGAGCTGCCGCCGGGACTGCGGTCGTCGTGGCGATGGCCGTTAGCGCCACGCCCGCCCTCGAGATTGCGCCCGCGATCGTCGCCGCGTCCCTCACTGATGCCCCCGCCACGATCGTCGCCAGCGGATCCAGGACCTGGGCCGCCAGAGCCGTCGTGGCGCTCCGCGCTGCCACTGTCGTCGCCGGGGAAGGTCGTTGCCTCCGCAACGTCGGGGCCGCGCCGCTCGCCGCCACGGTCGTGCTGCGCCGCCACGCCGGCCCCGACCGAACCGGCCAGGACCGCGGTCGCGAGGCCGACCTTGAGCGCCCCGACGGCGCCGATGCCGCCCACGGTCGCGGCCCCGCCGCCGGCCGCCGTTGCGCCCGCGGCCACCGCGGCGCCACCCGCAGCGGCGCCGCCGGCCGCAGCATCGGATCCCTGTTCGAAGAGCAGCCGCAGCAGCGGTAGCGGCACCAACATCCCGAGTCCATCGCGCAGGGCCGTCCGCGCCCGGTGGATCGCCTGCCGGGCGGCCCCGCCGCTGACCCCGAGGCCGGCGGCGATCTCCTCGTGGCTCAGCCCTTCCAGCTCGCGCATCACGATCGCCGCCCGCTGCGGCTCCGGTAGGGCCTGCAGTCGCTCCATCAGGTCCGTGATCTCCTCGCGCCGTTCCGCCTCGACCGCGGCGCTCGGCCCGGTCGCGGCCGCCTCGCCCAGCTCGGCCGTCGGCGGTGGCCCGTCGCGGAGGTCGTTCAGCGCCGTATTGCGGACGATCCGGTAGAGCCAGGGCCGCAACTCGATCTCCTTCTCCGACCCGCGCAGCGCCAACAATGCCTTCGAGAAGGCGTCCTGGGTGACGTCCTCGGAGCGGTTACCGACGAAGCCGGCGGCGAAGCGGTCGAGCGGCTTGCGGTAACGGCGGACGATCTCTTCGAACGCCCCCTCGTAGCCCTCACGGACCAGCTTGACCAAGCGCCGGTCGGGCTGCGTGCGCAGTGCCGGCCCAAGGAAGATCCTGGCGGCGAACGGCTCGGCTGGCGGTGGCGGCATTTTCCTGGCTCCCCTCTGCGGTACTGATATGACAGCAGCCGGGTTCAACCGAGCCGCCTCAGCTATGCAACACGCGCCCAGCCCGAAGATCACGCAAGCCGAGGCCCGCCGCCGTGGATAAGGGCCTGGCGGTGCTCCTCACCGCCTGCGCCGGCGGCCTCGTCGCCCTACAGGCGCCGATCAACTCCGGCCTCGGCAAGGCGACCGGCGGTCTGCCGGCGGCGCTGGTCTCCTTCTCGGTCGGCTCGCTCTGCCTGGCGGCAATCGTCATCCTCAGCGGCAAGGCCGCCGGCCTCGGCTCGACCTTCGACGTCTCCTGGTACTACCTCGTCGGCGGCCTGCTCGGCGCCGCCTACGTCACCACCGCCCTGACCGCGGTCTCGGCAATCGGGGCCGGTGGCGTTGCCGCGGCGACCGTCACCGGTCAGCTCACTGCCGCGGTCGTGATCGACCGGCTGGGCCTATTCGGCCTCGACCAGGTCCCGCTCAGCTTCGCCCGAGTCGCCGGCGTTGGCCTGCTTTTTGCCGGCACCTACCTGGTGCTGCGCTGAGTCGTCGGCGAAGCGGGGCGGGGCGATCTCCAGGTAGTGGTTGAAGGACCAGTCGACGAAGCGTTTGCTGCTCATCAGCCGGATCGCCGGTCCCAGCAGCCGCGGCGGCACCCGCGGGATCAGCTTCTGGACCCGCAGCATCCAGCGGAACTTCCACTCGTGGGTGTCGTGGAACTCGGCGTAGGTGGCAGCCGCCTCGTCGCGGCTCTGCCGCCCCTCGACGACGGCACGCAGCTCGCGGCCGAGGGCGATGCCGAAGTAGAGCGCGGTGCGGATCCCCTCGGCGCTGAGCGGCAGGCAGTGCCCGGCCGAGTCGCCCACGAAGAAGACGCCGCCCTCGGTCGCGCTGCGCAGCTTGTGGGGAATCCAGTTGCCCTGGTACTCGTTCGGCTCCTTGCCGAGGTCCTCAGTCAGGAGCACCGTCGTGTCCTTGACGTGGAAGCGCGGGTCGAAGGAGCCGATCCCGATCCGTAGCTCGTCGCGGGCCGGGAACGACCAGCCGTATCCGGCGGGCACATATTTGCGGTCGATCCAGATCGCCAGGTCATCGGACTCACCGCCTGGGTGCACCTCGAGCCCCCGCGAGAGCGGTGCGTCAGGCGGCTGGTAGCCATCGCCGCTGGCGAGCATCCGCCGCCAGCCGAGCGCGTCGACGACCAGTGGGGCAGAGATAACGCCGCGGTCGGTCTCGACGGCGATGCCGCCCTCGCCAGGGGCCGGCACCCGACCGTGCACCTTGGCGGTCTCGAAACGGGCGTCGCAGTCAGCCCAGAGGATCTGGCACATCTGTCGGTAGTCGAAGGTGGAGAAGGTCCAGGGCAGCCGGTAGCGGGAGGTGCCGTGGGGGGTGTGGATGACCAGCGTGTCGAAGCGTTGGCGCTCGGCCTCCATTAGCCCCAGCTTCTGCATCCACTCGGTGGGGATGCCGCAGGCGGAGGTCTGGCGCTCGCCGATCTCGTAGCGATCGAGGACCATCACATCGGCCCCTGAGCCGGCCAACTCGCGGGCAATCGCCAGCCCGGCGAAGCTGGCGCCGCAGATCAACACGTCGTGGCTGCCGCCCAGGGACGTCCTTTCCTCGCCGCGTTTGGTCGCACGCACCGGCATCGCGGCCGATTCTGCCATTATTCGCCGCCGTGTCCGCGCCAGACATGTTGACCGCTCCTGCACCGACCGCGACGCCCGTCGAAGGGTCCGGCGGCATGCTGCTCGAGATCGACGGCAAGGTCGTCCCGAACTACGCGGCGACGATGGTCTCCTTCGACGAGGGAGACGTCGTCAACGGCAAAGTCGTGCGGATCGACAAGGACGAGGTCCTGGTCGACATCGGCTACAAGGCCGAGGGGGTGATCCCCTCCAACGAGCTCTCGATCCGCAAGTCGGTCGACCCGGCCGAAGAGGTCGAGCTGGGCGAGGAGGTCGACGCCCTGGTCCTCACCAAGGAGGACACCGAGGGCCGCCTGATCCTCTCCAAGAAGCGCGCCCGCTTCGAGAAGGCGTGGCGCAAAATCGAGGTCGCCGCCGACTCCGGCGAACCGGTTGAAGGCAGCGTCATCGAGGTCGTCAAGGGCGGCTTGATCCTCGATCTCGGGGTGCGCGGCTTCCTGCCCGCCTCGCTGGTCGACATCCGCCGCGTCCACAACCTCGACGAGTTCATGGGCCAGACGCTCGAGTGCAAAGTGATCGAGCTCAACCGCTCGCGCAACAACGTCGTCCTCTCGCGCCGCGCGGTGCTGGAGGAGGAGCGCAAGGAGGTGCGCGAGCAGATCCTCGGCCGCCTCGAGCCGGGCCAGGTCGTCGAAGGCAAGATTTCCAACATCGTCGACTTCGGTGCTTTCGTCGACCTCGACGGAATCGACGGCCTGATCCACATTTCCGAGCTTTCCTGGAGCCACGTCAACCATCCCTCCGAAGTCGTCGCAATCGGCGACACGGTGCGGATTAAAGTGCTCGACATCGACCGCGATCGGCAGCGGATTTCGCTGGGTCTGAAGCAGACCCAAGAGGATCCGTGGCAGCGCGTGATCAGCACCCACCGCCCGGGCGACGTGCTCGAGGGCCAGGTGACCAAGGTCGTCGCCTTCGGCGCCTTCGTGGAAATCCTCCCCGGCGTCGAGGGTCTGGTTCACATCTCCGAGCTCGCCGACCACCACGTCGAGAACCCGAGCGAAGTGGTCGAGCCGGGCACCGCCCTGAACGTGAAGATCCTCGAGATCGACGAAGAGCGGCGGCGTTTGTCGCTCAGCATCAAGCGGGTCGAGGGGCAGAACATGCCGATGCAGGGGTTGTCCGAGCAGATCGCGGCTGCGGGAGGCGAGGGTTCGGAGGAATCGCCCGCGGATCCTGTCGCCGAGGACGACACCTCGTCCTCGCAAGCTGCGGGCGAAGCGCCATCCTCGGCGCCACCCGCGGATGATGCGCCTGAGGCTGCGGCTCCGGAGGCGGCGGTCTCCGAGGCTGCTCCGCAAGCCGAGCCTGCTGTCGCCAGTGATGCTCAGGCCGAGTTTGCCGCCGATGTGGCTGAGGACGACGAGCCTGTCGCCGAGGCCGAGGCTCCCGCTGCCGAGGAGGCAGGTGCCGAGGTCGCTCAGGACGAGCCTGCTGCTGAGGCTCCCGTCGCCGACGCGCCGGATGCTGAGGCTTCTGCGGAGGCTCCTGCCGCTGACACCCCCGCCGCCGAGGGCAACGGCTCCTCCGAGGAGGAGGCCGAAGAGGCTCCTGGTGAGGCGCATGAGGGGGAATCGGCCGAGGAGCGGCCGGATTCGCCCGACAGCACCGACGAGGCTGCTGGCGAAGACGCGCAGACGGGCGAGTCCGAGCAGAGCTGAACGGGCGGCTCGGCATGCCGCTGACGATCGGCCTCACTGGCGGGATCGCGGCGGGCAAGTCGGAGGCGCTGGCTGCGTTCGGGCGGCTGGGTGCGGCGACGCTGTCGAGCGACGCGGTCGTCCACGAGCTGCTCGAATCCGAACCGCTGCGTGGGCGTCTGGTCGAGCGCTGGGGGCCCGAGGTGGCCCCCGGGGATACGGTCGACCGCGCCAAGATCGGAGAAGTCGTCTTCGCCGACCCCGAGCAGCTGACCTGGCTCGAGCAGCAGATCCACCCGCTGGTCGGCGAACGGATCGGCACCTGGCTCGCCACTTTGCCGGTTGATACCGACGTCGCCGTGATCGAGGTGCCGCTGCTCTTCGAGTCCGGGATGGAGGCCGCCTTCGACACCACCGTCTCGATCGTCACTGCCGACGAGGTGCGCCGCGAACGGGCCGCCGCCCGCGGCCATGCCCTCGTCGACGAGCGCGAGGCGCGCCAGCTCGCCCAGGACGAGAAGGCCGCTCGGGCTGGGCACGCTGTCGCCAACGACGGCTCCGTCGAGGACCTCGAGCGCTCGCTGTCCGCACTGCTGGCCAAGCTGAGGGGATGACGACCCGGAGGGCTCGGCGACGTCGTCGGCGCTGGCTGGCGCTTGCTGCCGGCGCGGCCGTGGTCGGGCTCGCTGCCGGCCTGCTCGTCGCCACCGGCACCTTCGACCGCGCCCTGCAGGAGCTGACCCTGCCGCTCCGCCACGAGGACATCATTCGCCAGCAGGCCCATGAAAAGGGCGTCGACCCCGCTCTGATCGCCGCCGTGATCTACTCCGAGTCGCGCTTCCGCGACCAGACCTCGACCGCCGGCGCCCGGGGCTTAATGCAGATCACTCCCGCGGCGGCCAGCGAAATCGAGAGACTCAGCGGCGGCACCACCTTCAAGCTCGCTGACCTCTCGGACCCGGAAATCAACATCCGTTACGGCACCTTCCTCCTCCGCGAACTGCTCGATCGCTATGAAGGCGACGAGGTCGCTGCCCTGGCCGCTTACAACGCTGGCCCGGCCAACGCCGATCGCTGGGGTGGCACCGGCCTGAAGCTGGATGAAATCCCCTTTGAAGAGACGCGCGGCTACGTTGCCGAGGTCCTCGACAAACAGCGCGAGTACCGCCAGACCTACCCGCAGGAGCTCGGCTATGGGCGCTGAGGCACGGCGGCCGCGGGTGGCGGCGCTGGCATTGGCGGTGGCGCTGGTCCTCGCCGACTCCTCGGTGGTGGTACTGGCGCTGCCGGATATCTACCGCGACCTCGACACCAGCGTCGCCGGCGTCACCTGGGTGCTGGTCTCCTTCAACCTGGTGATGGCGTTGGCGGCGGTGCCGGCGGCGATGATCGCGCGGCGGGTCGGGCCGGCGCGCGCCGCCGCGGTCGGCCTGGCGATCTTCGCCGGCGCCGGGCTCGCCTGCGGGGTCGCCGACCAGCTCTCGACCCTGATCCTCGCCCGCTGTGTGCAGGCGCTTGGCGGCGCCGCCGCGGTGACCGCCGCGCTGGAGCTGCTGCCGGCGACGGTTGGCTCCGAGCGCCGCGCCGCCGCGGTCTGGGCCAGCGCCGGTGCCACCGGGGCGGCGCTCGGGCCGGCGATCGGCGGCCTGCTCACCGAGCTGGTCTCCTGGCAGTCGATCTTTCTACTCCAGGTGCCGGTCGCGCTGGCGGCGGCGGTGCCGATCCTCGCCGTCGCCCGCGACGAGGCGGCGACCGGGATCCTCACTGCCGAGCGGCGCCGCCCCGGTCGTCCGCATCTTGCCGCCAATATCGCCCTGGCGATGGTCTCGGCGGCGATCGCCGCCGCTCTCTTCCTGCTGGTCCTGCTGCTGATCGAAGGCTGGCGCCTGAGCCCGATCGGCGCCGCCGCGGTGGTCACCGTGATGCCGCTGGCGGCGCTGGCCGGCAGCCGCCTCGACCACCTCGTGCCAAGCGCCCGGGCACGCGCCGCCGCCGGCGCGATCCTCGTCTCCGGCGGCCTCGCCGGGCTCGGCCTGCTGCCGAAGGCGACGGTGCTGCTGACGATCCCGCCGCAGATCCTCGTCGGCGTCGGCCTGGCCCTGGTGCTCTCGGCGCTGACCGAGACGGCGCTGCACGGCCGCTCCTCACAGGCGATCCACGGCGGCTGGACGATCTCCGCCCGCCACGCCGGCGTCGTCATCGGGCTGCTCGCCCTCACCCCGATCTTCACCCACGACATCGCCCAGCAGCGCAAGGACGCGATCGACGCTGGCACCGCGGTGATCCTCGACTCGAAGGTGCAGCCATTGCTGAAGATCAGCCTGGCGCAGAAGATCGAGGACCGGCTCGAAGACGAGAAGGGCAAGGTGCCGACGATTGGCCCGGCCTTCGAACCGCTCCCCGACGACTCCGGTGAACGCGACGAAGTCGTGCAGCTTCGCGAAGAACTGCAGGACCAGCTCAATCGCGGCGCCACCCATGCCTTCAGCCCCTCATTCCTGCTGGCGGCGCTGCTGGGGCTGCTGGCGCTGATCCCGATCGGGCTGGCGCGGAGGGTGGAGCTGTGAGCGCCGAGGGTGCCAAGCGGCGCGGCCAGATCCTGGTCGGCGGCGCTCTCGTCGCGGCGCTGATCCTGGTCGGCGCCTATCTCGCCGCGGGCGGCGCCTCCTACACGCCCGAGAAGACCCTCGACCCCTGCAAGCACCGGCCCTGGAGCAATCCGGAAGGGCTCGGCGAAATCGCCAACCAGTTCACCACCTCAGCGCTCGACGGTGCCGCCTGCAAGCTCGGCGTCTCGCGTGAGGCGCTGGCGCGGGCCCTGGCCAGCCCGGCGGCGCGCGAACGGTTCGCTAAGCGCTACGGGATCGACGACGCGAAACTCGCCCGGGCGATCCGGGCCGGTCTACTCCGCGCCATCGACGACGCCCAGGAAGCCGGCGCCCTCAGCCCGCTGATCGCCGGGCCCCTGCGTGCCACCGTCGAACGGATCCCGCTCGAACAGGCGATCGAACTGCTCAAGAACGCCCGCTCCGCGCTCAATGACGTCCAGGGGCTCTTCGGACCGGCCAGCCGATTGCTCGAACAATTCATCCCCTAAGAACTCTCAAGTCCATTCGCTGAGCCTCCGATGCTTGGCATGCGCGAATGTTCGAGCAGGCCAAACACCAGGGGAAGCTGATCGTCCCGATCGTCGTCGGCACCAGGCCGGAGGCGATCAAGCTGGTGCCGATCATTCTCGCCCTGCGCGAGAGCCATTACTACGAGCCGATCGTCGTCTCCACCGGCCAGCACAACAAACTCGTCGAGTACATCTTCGAGCTCGCCGGCATCAAGCCCGACGTCACTCTCTGGGCGGGCTCGCGACGCGCCAATCTCAACGAGCGGGTCGCCTCGGTGATGCAGCGCTTCGAAGACTTCTGCGTCGAGCGCTTTGACCTCGATCCCGACGCGGTGCCAAGCGGCGCCGACGTGCTTGAGGGCAAGCGCCCGGCGGCTGTGCTCGTCCACGGCGACACCAGCTCGGCGATGGCGGCGGCGCTCTCCGCCTTCCACCTGCGGATTCCGGTGATGCACGTCGAGGCCGGCCTGCGCACCGGTGGCGTCAACCTTGTCCCCTTCCCGGAGGAGCTGAACCGCCAGATCATCTCCACGATCGCGGCTCTCCACTTTGCCCCGACTGCAGCCAACCTGCAGAACCTGGTCCGCGAGAACATCCCGGTCGAGCAGGTCTTCGTGACCGGCAACACCGGCATTGACGCCCTCCACTGGGCCTCCCAGATCGACGTCCGCTTTGCTAACCCGGAACTGCAGGCGCTCCACGACGGCGACTCGCGGATCATCGTCATCACCGCCCACCGACGCGAGAACTGGGGCGACGGGTTGCGCGGCATCGCCGAGGGCGTAGCCCGGCTGGCCGCCGAGCAGAGCGAGGATCACTTCGTGCTTCCGGTCCACCCGAACCCACGGGTCCGCGAGGTACTGACCGAACGCCTCAGCGGCCTCGACAACGTCCTCCTCACCGAGCCGCTCGGCTACGCGACCTTCGCCCGCTTGCTCGGTCGCTCCCACATGGTGATCACCGACTCCGGTGGAATCCAGGAAGAGGCGCCCTCGTTGGGTAAGCCGGTCCTGGTCACCCGCGAGACCACCGAGCGCACCGAGGGTCTCGCCGCCGGCACCCTGCGGCTGGTCGGTACCGACCCGGAGAAGATCTTCCGCGAGGGCCGGCGGTTGCTGCAGGACCAGGACGCCTACGAGGAAATGGCGACTGCCCCGAACCCCTACGGCGATGGCCACGCGGCGGAGCGGATTATCGCCGCGCTCGAGCACCTGTTGCTCGGCGGTGAGTCGCCGGTGCCCTTTGGCTCCGGCTATAGCCGATCTACGGTGATGGTCGCCGCCGGCCTGGAGCCGCTGCAGGGCACGGCACTCTCCGAGCTCGAGGCCGCACTCAGCGACGTCAGCCTGCCGGAGTCGCTGGACTACGTCACGGAGGGGTAGGCCGTGGCCACCCCGACCTGGCCCTTCGAGGGCCTGCCGCTCCTCTGGGAGGTCCTCTTCAGCATCTGCTTTGCCGTCGTCATAGCGATGTTCCTCTGGACGTTGATCCTCTTCGTCCGCGGCCACCGCGCCTACCTCAGCCCGCCCGAGGCGGCCGAGAACGCGGCCGACGCCTTCAGCTGGATCTTCCTGGTCCCGGCCCTGAACGAGGAGGTGACGATCGCCGACAGCGTCCAGCGTTTGCTCGACCTGGAGCTGGAAAGCCGTCGCGTGGTCGTGATCGACGACGACTCCGACGACCGCACCGGCGAGATCCTTGCTGGGTTCGACCACCCAGACCTCTACGTCCTGACCCGCCGCGCTCCCAATGCCCGTAAGGGCAAGGCGGCCGGGCTCAACTACGCCTACCGCTCGCTGGGCGAGTACGAGGATCGCGTGGGGACGATCGTTGTCATCGTCGACGCCGACGGCCGCCTCCACGCCGACGCACCCCGCTATGCGGCCAGCCAGTTCGCTGACCCGAAGGTCGGCGGCGTTCAGTCGCTGGTTCGGATCTACAACCGCCAGCACTTCCTCACCTGGATGCAGGACGTCGAGTTCTCCGTCTACGGCCATCTCTTCCAGGCCGGGCGCGACCATTGGGGTACCGCCGGGATGGGCGGCAACGGCCAGTTCAACCGTCTCGCCGCCCTCGACGACGTCGCCGATGAGGAGGGCCCCTGGCGCGACCGCCTCACCGAGGACCAGGACCTCGGCCTACGCCTGATCTCCGCCGGCTGGGAAGGCCGCCAGGAGCTGCGGGCGAAGGTCGATCAGCAGGGGCTCTCGCGCTGGCGGCCGCTGTTCCGGCAGCGCACCCGTTGGTCCCAGGGCAACCTGCAGGCGATCGGGCTGCTGCGCGAAGTGCTGCGGGCGCCGGTCTCCTGGCCGGCGCGGCTGGAGCAGCTCGCCTACCTGCTGATGCCGTTCTGGCAGGGCGTGGTCGGCGTCGGCCTGGTCGCAGCGCTGATACTGGCGATCGCCGGGGTGGCGCCGTTCTGGGGCGCCGGCCCGACCTGGCAGCTCGCCTTCTTCTACCTGCTCGCCTTTGGCGGCACGGCGATGGGCTGTATCGCCGCCCGCGCCGAGGCGGGGCCCCTCGGCTGGCTGCGCGGCTTCCTCATCGCCCAGATCTACACCCCGTACACGTGGTTCCTCTGGCCGGTGCTGCTGCGCTCCACCGCCCGCCAGTTGACCGAGCGTGGCGACTGGGCGAAGACCGAACGGGAGCCGCTCGGTGGCGCTGAGCTGAACAATTGAGAGGGAGAACAAAGTAATTTTTTAAATAAGGTTTTCTAGCTTATGATTGCGCGATGGATCGGGGACTGTCCGTGGAGGAGGACCTCGGCGCGGTGAGCGCTGTGGCCGAGCCGTTGCCGCTTCCCCGGCCCGCGGCGGCTGCGCTGGTGTTCCTGGCGGCCGGCGCAGTCCTGATGCTGGAGATACTCGCGGTGCGGTTGTTGGCGCCATACGTTGGCCTCACCCTCGAGGCGACCACGGCGATCATCGGCGCGGCCCTCGCCGGCATAGCCGCCGGTGCGGCCATCGGCGGCTACCTGGCGGACCGAACCGACACTCGCCGCCTGGTCGTGCTGCTGCTGATCATCGGTGGCTTGCTCTCATTGTTGACGGTGCCGGTGGTGCGCTGGCTCGGCCCTGGCGCGCGGGGGGAGGGGGAACTTGCGGCGCTGGGGATCACCCTCGTCGCCCTTGTTCCGGCTGCCGCAGTGTTGAGCGCTGTCTCCCCAGCTATCGCCCACATCCAGTTGCGCGACCTCCGCGCGAGCGGCACGACTGTCGGCGGGCTTTCGGCCTGGGCGACGGCAGGAGCCCTCGTCGGCACCTTCGGCACCGGCTTTGTGCTCGTCCCGCTGATTCCGGTGAGCACGGCCGTGTTCGGGATTGGTGCCACGCTTGTCATCGTCGGCATCGTGCTCGGTCTGGTCACTCGTTCATTGCCGATTGCGGGTCTGGGCATTGCCTTGATCGCCCTCGCTGGCCTCGGCGCTTTACTGTCGACGGCCAATTCCCCCTGCGAAATCGAGACTCGCTACCACTGCGTCTACGTCGAACCCGATCCCAACAAACCGGGCGGGTTCAATCTCCTCCTCGACGACGATTACCACTCCTACGTGGACGTCAACAACCCGACCTACCTCGTCTATCCGTACACGAAATGGATGGCGGAGGGGATCGATTCGATTTTCCCGCCGAAGCAGCCGCTCAACGCAGTCGCGGTCGGAGGCGGCGGCTTCACCCTGCCGCTCTGGTTGCGCGCCACCCGGCCCGGGTCGAAGGTCGAAGTTCTCGAGGTCGACGGCGAACTGGTCGAGTTCGTCGAGAGGAAGTTCGGCTTTAGCGCCTCCGAAGATCTGAAAACCAAGATCGGCGACGCTCGCTTGACGATTCTCGAACTTAAGCCCCACAGTGCTGACGTGGTTATCGGAGACGCCTACAGCAACGATTCGATCCCTTGGCAGCTGGCTACCACCGAATGGCTCGCCGATGTTGAGCGCGTCCTCGATTCAGGCGGTGTATATGTACAGAACATCCTCGACTTCCGGCCTCTGGAACTGGCGAAAGCAGAGGTGGCGACGGCCCTGAAGGTCTTCAAGGAAGTGCGGCTGGTCACCTTCAGCGAAGTCGGCGGTTCGGTCTACGGGGGAAGTCTGGTTTTGTTTGCTTCCAATCGGCCGTTGGGAAAGCTTTCGCAGGTGGAAAAGCCGTACGTTTCCACCTACGGCTCGACCGAATTCGTGCAGACCGAGTTCGACAAGGCAGAAGCGGAATCGTTTGCGGGTAGCGCCGAAGCGTTGACCGACGATTTCGCGCCCGCGGACCAGCTTTTGACGCCCGAATAAGACTGCGACTAGAGCCGCGTTGCGCGCCAGACCCAGAGCATGCAGAGCGGCTGCAGCGGCAGCCGCGCCCAAAGCGCCCAACGGGGGGTGCGGCGCAGGTCCAACCCCGGCACCTGCTCGGGGTTGACCGCCATGTGGATGTTGGCCGGGAAGACGGCGACGAGCAGCCCCAGCAGCCACCAGCGCGCAAAGCGCCGCGTCGAGGGGTGGGCGACGGCGAGCCCGCCGACGATCTCGGCGACGCCGCTGATCGCGACCACCTCGCGTTTGCGGTCGGCGATCGAGGGCGGCACGATCGACTCGTAAGCGCGCGGGATCACGAAATGCATCACCCCCGCGAACGAGAAGAAGCCGGCCAGCCCTGTCTGCGAGCGCGTCATTGCGCGGCAGTCTGCCAGTTCGCCCGCCGTGTCGTATGGCGAGAGAAATGCGCCCCGCTATCGTCAGCCTGTGCCCGAGTTCAAGCTCAACCCCGCCTACACGCCCGCTGCCGACCAGCCGAAGGCGATCGCCGGGCTGGCCGAGGGGCTGCGAGCGGGGGAGAGGTTCCAGACGCTGCTCGGCGCCACCGGCACCGGCAAGACGTTCACGATGGCAGCGACGATCGCCGAGGTGCAGCGGCCCTCGCTGGTGATCGCCCACAACAAGACCCTCGCCGCTCAGCTCTGCAACGAGTTCCGCGAGTTCTTTCCGGAGAACTCGGTCGAGTACTTCGTCTCCTACTACGACTACTACCAGCCCGAGGCCTACGTGCCGGCCCAGGATCTCTACATCGAGAAGGACTCCTCGATCAACGACGAGATCGACCGGTTGCGCCACTCGACCACGGCGGCGCTCCTCACTCGGCGCGATGTGATCGTCGTGGCCTCGGTGTCGTGCATCTACGGCATGGGCAATCCCGAGGAGTACCGGGGGAACCTGC
>Ga0105242_10001280_pt1 | contig 19867 bp, 16 predicted proteins | sample KBSM24metaG_FD_81521 | JGI IMG/M metagenome (GOLD analysis project Ga0105242, IMG submission 81521) | Miscanthus rhizosphere microbial communities from Kellogg Biological Station, Michigan, USA - KBS M2-4 metaG | ecosystem: Host-associated > Plants > Roots > Rhizosphere > Soil | place... | reverse complement strand
TTGTTGCGGTGCGTGTATTGGTAGTCCGACCCTTCCTGGCCGCCGAGCGTGTCGTCGCCGCGCATGCTCTCGGGCATCTGCACCTGGATCACGTCCGCGCCCCAGTCGGCGAGCTGCCGGGCCGCCGTCGGTCCTGCGCGAACCTGCGTGAGATCGATGACGCGGAAGCGGGAAAGTGCCTGCGAAGCCGGGATGTGTGGCATGCCTTGAGGTTACACTGGAACGGGCGAATCAGAACCGCGTTCCTTCATGAGGAATCCCGCCGCGTGCCGCATCTCGAGCTCGAGCAACTGACCAAGCGCTACGGCGACGTCACCTCGGTCGACCATATCTCGCTCGCGGTCGAGCGCGGCGAGTTCATCTGCCTGCTCGGGCCCTCGGGCTGCGGCAAGACCACGACGCTCAGGATGATCGCGGGCTTCCTCGAGCCCGACGAGGGGCGCATCAAGGTTGGCGACAGGGTCGTGTCGCAGCCGGGCTCGGTGGTGCCGCCCGAGCGGCGCAACATGGGGATGATCTTCCAGAGCTATGCGGTGTGGCCGCACATGACGGTGCGCGACAACGTGGCTTATGGATTGAAGATGCGCGGCGTGGAGTCGGCCGAGCGCCGCAAGCGAGCCGATGCCGCGCTCGCCGCGACCAAGCTCTCCGAGCTCGCCGAGCGTTATCCTGCGGAGCTGTCGGGTGGCCAGCAGCAGCGCGTGGCGCTCGCGCGCGCGCTGGCGCCCTCTCCCGAGATCCTTCTCCTCGACGAGCCGCTGTCCAACCTCGACGCCAACCTGCGCGGCGAGATGCGCCTGGAGATCCGACGGCTGCACGACCAGTTCAGGGATACCTCGATCTACGTGACCCACGACCAGCTCGAGGCCATGACCATGGCCGACCGCATCGTGGTCATGAACGCCGGGCGCATCGAGCAGATCGGCACGCCGCAGGACGTGTACGACCGCCCCAACTCGCGCTTCGTCGCGCGCTTCATCGGCGGCAGCAACGTGATCGAGGCGCAGCACGTCTCGGGCAGCGAGGTGAACATCCGCGGCCACGCGATCCACGTGGGACAGGGCGAGTTCGCGCGCGACATGGGCGTGTGCGTGAAGACGCACGACGTCGAGATCATTCCCGAGGGCGAGGAGGTAGGCGCGAACAACGTCCTCGCGGGCGTCGTGCGCAGCACGGCGTACCTCGGAAGCCACCGCGACTACGTCGTGGACATCGGCGAGGACCTGCTGGTGGCGGCGCCGGCGGCGCTCGACCTCGCCCCCGGCGCGAAGGTGAAGGTACGGCTGCGGCCCGAGCGGTGCCGCGGCCTGGCTCGTTGATAACCAGAAGGAGGAGAGACATGCAGATCCGCAGACTGGCCGGGTGGCTCGCGTTGTCGGCCGCACTCCCCGTGGCCGCGCAGGAATCGACGCCGGCGATGGTCGCCGCCGCCGAGAAGGAAGGCAAGGTCGTCTGGTACAGCTCGGTGGACGTGAAGGTCGGCGAGCAGATCGCGAAGGCCTTCAAGGAGCAGTATCCGAAGATCGAGGTGGACGTGGAGCGCTCGGGCTCGGAGCGCGTGCTCCAGCGCATCAACCAGGAGTACCAGGCGAACATCAAGAACGTGGACGTGGTGAATTCGTCCGACGCCTCGCACTTCCTCTTCTGGAAGCAGCAGGGATGGCTCGCGAAGCACACGCCGCCCGACGCGCAGAAGTTCGCCCCCCAGTATCGCGATCCGGACGGCACCTACTTCACCTGGCGCGCGACGCTGGACTGCATGGCCTACAACACCAACCTGGTGAAGGAGGGCGAGGCGCCGAAGAGCTATGCCGAGCTCCTCGACCCCAAATGGAAGGGCAAGCTCGTGAAGGCGCACCCGAGCTACAGCGGCACGAGCCTCACGGGAACCTACGCGCTGGTGAAGGTGCTGGGCTGGGACTATTTCGAGAAGCTCTCGAAGACCGGCATCCAGCAGCTGCAGTCGACCACCGCACCGCCCAAGACGCTCGCGAGCGGCGAACGCGCGGTGATGGTGGACGGCAACGAGTACAACATCTTCATCGAGATGGCGGCGAAGAGCCCGGTAAGGCCGATCTACGCGAGCGAGGGGACTCCGTTCGTGAGCTCGCCCACCGCCGTGTTCGCCGGCGCGCCGCACCCGAACGCCGCACGCCTGTTCCAGAACTTCCTCTACTCCGCGAAGGCGCAGCAGCTGCTCGTGGACGTGGGCGGCCAGCGCTCGGTGCATCCCGACGTGAAGGAGCCGGCGGGCCGAACGCCGCTGAAGGACATCAAGCTGTTGCCCGACGACGCGACCGGAATGCTGCCGCAGATCGCGGACATCAAGAAGAAATACACCGCGCTCTTTGGCAACTAGGCGTTCCCTCGACCTGACGGCGCCCTTTTCGGGCGCCATGGCCCTGCTGCTCGCGGCGCTGGTGCTGCTGCCGCTGTACTGGCTCCTCGACACCAGCCTCCGCGACGCCGGCAAGGCCTTCACGCTCGCCAACTACGACCAGCTCTTCCATGATCCCGGATTCGTGAAGCCGCTGGTGACGACGCTGTGGACGTCGGCCGCGGTGGGAATCCTTTGCCTGGTCGCCGCGGCACCGATGGCGTACCTCGTCGCGCGCACCGACCTGCCGCTGAAGCGCTCTTTCCGCGTGCTGGTGCTGGCCTCGTTCGTGACGCCGCCCTTCCTGGGTGCCTTCGCGTGGGTGCTGCTCGGAGGACCCAACGCGGGGATCCTCAACCAGTGGTACTACGGCCTCCTGGGGTTGAAGCCGTTCGAGGCGCAGCCCCTCATCAACATCTTCTCCGCGTGGGGAATGGTGTTCGTGATGGCGCTCTACACCTTTCCGTACGTGTTCACGTTCGTGGCCAACAGCCTCGACATGATCCCGAGCGAGCTGGAGGAGGCGAGCGCCATCTTCGGCGCGGCGCCGTGGCGCACGGCGATGAACGTGACGCTGCCGCTGGTGATGCCGGCGCTCCTCGCGGGGTTCATCATCGCCTTCCTGCAATCGATGACGCTCTTCGGCGTGCCCGCGATCCTGGCGCTGCCCGCGGGCGTGGACACGATGACGACCAAGATCTGGAGCCTCTTCCAGTTCCCGCCGCAGCCCGGGCTCGCGGCCGCCGCCTCTCTCCCGCTCCTGCTGGTGACGGTGCTCCTGCTGCGCACCCAGGCGGGAATCATGGGACGGCGCGGCTATTCCATCGTCGGCGGCAAGAGCACCGGCATGCGCACGATCCGCCTGGGCGCCTGGAAGATCCCCGCGCTCGGCCTCTTCGGGTTCGTGCTCGCGTGCTCGGTGGTCCTGCCGTACGGCGTGCTCCTGCGCACGGCCTTCCTCAAGAACTGGGCGGCGCCGATGGCGGGCAACTTCTCGATCGAGCACTGGAAGTTCGTGTTCCTCGAGTTCAGCCAGACGAGGCTCGCCTTCACCAACACGTTCATCCTCGGCGCCACGGCGGCCACGGCCGGGACGATCCTCGCGGTGACGATCGGCTACCTCGCCTTGCGCAAGCTCGTGTGGGGACACCGCTACCTCGCGTTCCTCGCGACCGCGCCGGTGGCGATCCCGGGCATCGTGCTCGCGGTGGGACTCTTCATCGCCTATACGCGGCCGCCGTTCGTGCTCTACGGCACGCTCGTGATCATCTTCCTCGCCTACGTCACCAAGGAGCTGCCGGTGGGATACCAGCAGGTCGCCTCGTCGCTCAAGGCGGTGCATCCGGAGCTGGAGGAGGCGGGCCGGATCTTCGGCGCCACGCGGTTGAGGACCCTCGTCGACATCACGGCACCCCTGATCCGCAACGGCGTGATCGCGACGTGGCTGCTCATCTTCATCGGCTCGATCCGCGAGCTCTCGGCGACGATCCTGCTCTTCACGGCGAAGACCAAGACGATATCGGTCACCATGTTCGACCTGCGCGAGAGCAACGACTGGGGCCCCATCGCCGTCCTTTCCGTCACCATGCTCGCGATCACGTTCGCGATGGTCGCCGCGATCAACTACTTCACCGACCGGAGGTCGTCTTGAAGGAAATGCCGCTGCTGGGGTTGTGCCTCGGCGATCCCACGGGCATCGGCCCGGAGCAATGCGCGCGCGTGCTCTCCGACGGCCGCCTCGCAGGCGCCGCGCGCCTGCGCGTCTACGGCGACCGCCGCGTGCTCGAGCGCGGCGCGCGCGACGCGGGCGTTCGCGTGGCCGAGGTCGACTTCGTCGACCTCGGCAACTACGACCCGGCGGCGATCCCGCAGGGCGCCGTCTCCGCGGAATCGGGGAAGGTCACCGGCCAGACGCTCGCCCACATGATCGAGGAGGCGCTCGCCGGCCGGCTCGACGGCATCACCTTCGCGCCGCTCAACAAGGCGGCGCTGCACGCGGGCGGGTGGAAGTTCAACGACGAGCACCAGATGTTCGCGAACCTCACCCGGCACCAGGGCTTCTTCGGCGAGATGAACGTCCTCGACAACACCTGGATGTCGCGCGTCACTTCGCACGTGTCGCTGCGCCAGGCGCTGGACCAGGTCACGGCGCAGCGGATCGACGACGCGCTCACGCTCGCCGACGCGACCATGCGCGGCGCGGGCTTCGCCTCGCCGCGCATCGCGGTGTGCGCGCTCAACCCGCACGGCGGCGAGAACGGCCTGTTCGGCCGCGAGGAGATCGACGTCATCGCCCCCGCGGTGAAGAAGGCGGCCGGGCGCGGCATCGCGTGCAAGGGACCGTATCCTTCCGACACCGTCTTCATCAAGGCCTTCAACGGCGAGTTCGACGGCGTGCTCTCGATGTACCACGACCAGGGGCAGATCGCGACGAAGCTCAAGGGCTTCAACCGCGGCGTGACCGTGACCGCCGGACTGGAAACGGTCTTCACGACCCCGGCGCACGGCACGGCGTTCGACATCGCAGGGCACGGGAAGGCCACGACGGGGGCGCTGGAGCAGGCGGTGCGCCTCGCGGCGCGGCTGGCGACCAGCCGTCCGGCGTGACTTCCGGCCTCACCGAATACGTCGCCGGCTTCGTCGTCTCGACGACCTCCGCCGACATCCCGAAGGACGTCGTGCACCTGGGCAAGCGCTCGGTGCTCGACGGCATCGGCCTCGCGCTCGCGGGCAGCGTCTCGGAGTGCGGGCACATCGCGCGGGAGTACCTCCGTCGCCTCGGCATCGCCGGCGAAGGCGGATGCACCGTGATCGGCTCGTCGATGCGGCTCCCGGCGCGCTTCGCCGCGTTCGCCAACGGCCTCGCAATCCACGCCGACGACTACGACGACACGCAGCTCGCGGTGGCGAAGGATCGCGTCTACGGGCTGCTCACGCATCCGACGGCGCCTGCGTTGCCGCCGGTGCTGGCGCTCGCGGAGCGCGGCCGAAGGAGCGGCGCGGACCTCATGCTCGCCTATCAAGTCGGCGTGGAGGTCGAGTGCAAGATCGCCGAGGCGATCCTGCCGCGCCACTACCAGCACGGCTTCCACAGCACGGCGACCTGCGGATCCATCGGCGCCGCGGCGGCGGCGGCGAAGCTGCTGGGCCTCGACCGCGAGGCGGCGCGGCGCGCGCTCTCGCTCGGCGCCACCCAGGCGGGCGGGTTGCGCGAGAACTTCGGCACGATGACCAAGCCTTTCCACGCCGGGCGCGCGGCGGAGAACGGCGTGGTGGCGGCGGAGATCGCTGCGCTGGGATTCACCGCATCGCCCAACGGGCTCGAGGCCGACCGCGGATTCTTTCGCGCGGCGGGCGGCGGCTACGACGCCGCGGCCATCGACGGCAAGCTGGGCGCGCCGTGGACGTTCGCCTTTCCGGGCGTCTCCATCAAGCCGCATCCGAGCGGCTCGCTCACGCATCCCGGCATGGGGGCGATGCTCGAGCTCATCGGCCGGCACGACGTGAAGCCGGACCAGGTGAAGCGCGTGTCGGTGGGAACGAACCACAACATGCCCAACGCGCTCATCCATCACCGGCCGGTGAACGAGCTGCAGGCCAAGTTCTCGATGGAATTCTGCATGGCGATCCTGCTCCTCGAGCGCAAGGCGGGATTGCAGGAGTTCACCGACGAGGTGGTGAACCGCGCCGGCGTGCAGGCGATGATCCGTAGGATCGAGTTCGGCGTGCATCCCGAGGCCGAGGCCGCGGGCTTCGACAAGATGGCGACGATCATCGAGGTCGAGCTCGTGGACGGCCGCGTCCTCGAGGCGCGCGCGGACTTCGGCAAGGGCAGCCCCGCGAACCCGATGAGCGATGCGGAGCTGTCGGACAAGTTTCGCGAGTGCGCCGCGTGGGGCGGCCTCGCGCCCGATCAGGCCGGGAAAGCGCTCGCGTTGCTGTGGCGCATCGACGAGCTCGCCGACGTGGGCGAGCTCACGCGCGCGCTAGCTCGCGTGCCCTAGCTTGCCCATCACCCCGTTGATGATGCGCTCGAACAGCGACGCGTCCGGATTCTCGGCGAGGATCACCAAATCGCGCAGCCGGAATTTCTTCGCGAGCTCGGTGCGCGTGCACTCGAGCACCGTCTTGCCGCGCTTGTCGGAGAAGAGGAAGCGCGACTTGAGCGGGCTCACGTAGAGCAGCTTCGCGGGCTGGCGCGGCTCGTCGATGTTCGCCGAGCGGATGCCGACCCACACGCCTTCCTTGAGCTTGCTGGGCAGCTTCACTTCCTTCGGGATCTCGCGCGGGGTGACCGGCTTCGCGCCGGCGGATCCCGCCGCGCCCGGCGCACCCGGTGCGGCAGCGGCCTCCACGGCGGGCGCGGACGCCTCGGTGAAGTCGAGCTCGTCGGTCTTCTCGACCTGCACCACCTCGTTGCCGATCTTCACGGCGATGGGCGCGGTGAAATCGAGCTCGTCCGGAACCGCGGCGGGCGCACCCGGCTTGCCGGGTTCCCCGGGCTTCGCTCCCGGCGCGCCCGGCTTCGCGCCGGCCTTGGCCGCCGCGGCGTCCTTCGCGATGTTCTTCGCCGCGGCCGCGTCCGCGGCCTTGGCCTTCTCGAGCTGCTCGGCGGCGGTGTGGAGCACGGCGGTGTGCAGCTTCATCAGCTCGGCGAAGAACGCCGAGCGCTCCGTGTCCTCGATGCCGGCGGCGGCCGCACCCGCGGTGATCTTCTTGAGGATCGTGGGCACGCTGCTCGCGAGCTTCTTGCGCTGGGCCTGGTCGAGCTTGGGCTCGACGCTCCAGATGAGCAGGTCCATGGTCTCGACCGCGCCCTTCCAGGCGTCGCTGTCCTTGCCGCTTTGCACGTGGACCAGCACCAGGTACTTGATCCAGTGCTTCGCGAGGAAGGCGATCACGGGCTTCGGCGCCTTGCCGTCCTTCATGCGCGACTTGACCTGCTCGCGCGCGTCGTTGCCCGCGAGCGCCAGGTTCTCGCGCTGCGCCACCTGGCGCGCCGCGACGTCGGCTTCCTTGGCGGCGCGCTGCTCCTCCTCGCCCATGAGCGCGCGCAGCTTCTCGTTCGTCGTCTGGAAGATGTCGAGCTTGTCCTCGTAGCCGGTGAGGACCTCGTGCAGCAGCGTGTCCAGCTTGGGATAGGTCGGGTGCTCCTTGTCGAAGTCGGCCGGCAGGCGCCCGGCGAATTCGCCGAGGATGTCCAGCATCTCGCGCGCCGGGTGGTCCTTCTTCGAGAAGATCGACTTGTCGGCGATCGCCACCTTGAGGATCGGGATCTGCAGGCGCGCCACCAGCGCCTTCACGCCGGCGGGAACCTTCGGATCGTCGAACAGCTGGTCGAAGAGCATCGACACGATGTCGAGCGTCATCGCGTCCATCTGCCCCATGGAGGCGCCGACGTTGCTCGACTTCAGGTCGTGCAGCACGTTCGTGGAAACCGCGCCACCCGCGGGAATCGCGATCGAGCCGCTGGTGATGCCGCCGGTGTCGCCATGCTGCAGGCGCGTGAGCGAGCCCACCAGTTCCGCGCCCGCGAGCGCCGGCGGTCCGCCCGGCGTGCCCGGCATGGGGCCGCCGCCCGGCGCCGTCATCGGGCCCATGAGCTTCGAGAGGATCGAGAAGATGTCCTGGCCCGCGGCGGCCGCCGCCTCGGTGGCCTTCTTGACCTTCACCTCGACGGCGTCCTCGACGTCGCCTTCCTCGGCTTCCTCGCCGCCGCCCGCGGCACCGGAGGCGCCGCCTTCCTTCTTCACCACCGCGTAGCGGATCTTGGGCAGGATCGAGTTGTCGACCAGCAGCGCGTTCACTTCCTTGTAGATGCCGCGCATCGCGTCGGCGACGTGGTCGTCGAAGAGCTTGAGCATCACGCGGCGGATCTTGACGTCCGACTCGACCGACTTGCACACCGACTTATAGGCCATGCACACGGCGTGGCTGCCGAAGGGGTTCGCCTCGGACTGCAGGTTCGCGTCGCCGAGGAGCACGCCGGCGCGCTGGTCGAGCGCCCCCAGCTCGTCCTCGCACATGCGGCGCAGCCGCGCGGCCATGTCGTTGAAGCGCAGCGTCTCGTCGAGGTCGTCCTCGCCCACGAGCTCGAGCTCCATCTCCAGCGGCGCCTCGTCGTCCGCCGTGGCGGTGCCGAGCGCCTTGCGGACCTCGCGCACGCGCTTGGAGAATTCCTCGAGGTAGCGGACGCCGAACTCCTCCTGGATCGTCCCGCGCTGCCTGGCGACCACGTCGCGAGTGGCGAGGAGGTAGCCCTGCTGGTCCTTGTCCTGGGTCTTGTCGACGAGCGTCGACAGGCTCTCGTCGGCCTTGTCGAGCATGCCCGTGACGGCGTCTCCGAGGCGCTCGGTGATGAGGTCGCGACTCTCCTTCAGAATCGCGTCGAATGGCGTGGCAGGCATTCCGGCAACCCCCTGATCGGCTCCGGTACGGTGGTTCTTATTCTGTTTGGATCATCCTACGCTACAACCCACTGGCGCTCTAGATGCTCCGCGCGAAAATGACCGGCCCCTTACAGGGCGTCGATCACGGCGCGCGTCACGTCCTTCGTCGTCGCTTTCCCGCCCAGGTCCGGCGTCAAGACGCCCTTCCCGGTGGTCTTCTCGATCGACTTCATGAGCCGCTTCGCCGCCTTCTCCTCGCCCAGGTGCTCGAGCATCATCGCCGCGGTCCAGAACGTGGCGACGGGATTCGCCACGCCCTTGCCGGTGATGTCGAAGGCCGAGCCGTGGATCGGCTCGAACATCGACGGAAACTTGCGCTCCGGGTTGAGGTTCGCCGTGGGCGCGATGCCGAGGCTGCCGGACAACGCGGCGGCGAGGTCGGACAGGATATCCGCGTGCAGGTTCGAGCACACCATGACGTCGATCGTCTGGGGCTTGAGCACCATCCGGGTCGTCATGGCGTCGACCAGCTCGCGGTCCCACTGCACGTCGGGATAATCCTTCGCGATCTCGAAGAAGATCTCGTCCCACATCACCATGCCGTGGCGCTGCGCGTTGGACTTGGTGACCAGTGTCAGCTTCTTGCGGGGGCGCTTGCGCGCGAGCTCGAAGGCGAAGCGCTGGATGCGCTCCACGCCCACGCGCGTGTACACGGAGACGTCGGTCGCCGTCTCGATCGGAAGGCCGCGGTGGGCGCGGCCGCCCATGCCGGCGTACTCGCCCTCGGTGTTCTCGCGGATCACGACCCAGTCGATGTCCCTGCCCTTCGCGAGCGGGCTCGTGATGCCGGGCAGCACGCGCGCCGGGCGGACGTTGGCGTACTGGTCGAAACCCTGGCAGATCGGAAGCCTCAGGCCCCAGAGCGACACGTGGTCGGGCACCTTCTGGCTGCCGACCGCGCCGAAGAAGATCGCGTCCATCTTCTTGAGCTTCGCGAGGCCACCCTCCGGGATGTAGGCCCCGTGCTTGAGGTAGTAGTCCGAGCTCCAGGGATACTCCTCGAACTTGAAGGCGAAGGTGTTCGCGTCCTTCGCGAGCGACTCCAGCACCTCCACGCCGGCCGCAATGACCTCCGGGCCGATCCCATCCCCACCCATCGCCGCAATCTTGTAGGTCTTCATGTTTGTAACACCGGGGTACCACCCTGTTTCGCTGAATTTTTGATCAAAAGGGGGAGTTACCCCGGTGTTACATCTTCCTCAGGAAATCGAAGTCGACGCCTTTGTCGGCTTGCGTGACTTGCTCGAGGAAGAGCTTGAGGTAACCACGTTCGGCGCGCGGTTCCACCACCGGCTTCGCCGCCTTGCGCCTTTCCATCTCGGCATCGCTCACCAGCAGCTGCAGCTCGCGCTTGTCCACGTCGAGCCGGATGCGATCCCCGCTCTGCACCCACGCGAGCGGGCCGCCCACGGCCGACTCGGGCGTCACGTGCAGCACGACGGTGCCGGCGGCCGTGCCGCTCATGCGCCCGTCGGAGATCCGCACCATGTCCTTCACGCCGGCGCGCGCGAGCTTCTTCGGGATCGGCAGGTACCCGGCCTCGGGCATGCCGGGCGCTCCCTTGGGGCCGATGTTCTTCAGCACCAGGATGTCGTCGGCCTTCACGTCGAGGTCGTCGCGATCGACGCGCTCGGCGAGGTCCGCGGCGTTCTCGAACACGACCGCGCGGCCCTCGTGCTTCATGAGCTTCGCGTCCGCGGCGGACTGCTTGATGATCGCGCCACCCGGCGCGAGGTTGCCACGCAGCACCGCGATGCCCCCCTTGGGATAGAGCGGCTTCGAGACGGGACGCACCACATCCTGCGTGAACGGTGCGCCCGCGGCCTCGATCTCCTCGCCGAGCGTGCGGCCGGTGACGGTCATCGCATCGAGGTGCAGCATGGGTTTGAGCTCGCGCAGCAGCGTGACGAGGCCGCCCGCACGATGCAGGTCTTCCATGTAGTGCTGGCCGGAAGGCTTGAGGTCCACCAGCACCGGCGTCTCCTGGCCCAGCGCGTGGAGGCGCTCGAGGTCGATCGGGATGCCGAGGCGCCCGGCGATGGCGGTGAGGTGGATCACGCCGTTGGTCGAGCCGCCGATCGCGAGCAGCACGCGCAGCGCGTTCTCGAACGCCTTCGGCGTGAGGATCCTGTCGGGCGTGAGCTTCGACTTCGCGATCTGCACCGCGACGTGTCCCGTTCGCTCCGCGACGCGCACGCGATCCGCGGTGACCGCGGGCGGCGAGGCGCCACCGGGCACCGTGATGCCGAGCGCTTCCGAGACGCAGGCCATGGTGGACGCGGTGCCCATCACGGAGCACGTGCCCACGGAAGCCACGAGCTGGTTGTTCACGCGGGAAATCTCGTCGGCGTCGATCTCCTCGGCGCGGTACTTGCCCCAGTAGCGCCGGCAATCGGTGCAGGCGCCCACGCGCTCGCCCTGGTGGGATCCCGTGAGCATCGAACCGGTGACGAGCTGCACGCACGGCACGTTGGCGGAGGCGGCCCCCATGAGCTGCGCCGGCACGGTCTTGTCGCAGCCGCCGATCAGCACCACGGCGTCCATGGGCTGCGCGCGGATCATCTCCTCGGTGTCGATGGACATGAGGTTGCGCAGGAACATCGACGTGGGATGCGCGAAGCTCTCGTGGATCGAGATCGTGGGGAAGTCCACCGGCAGCCCGCCCGCGAGCATCACGCCGCGGCGCACGGCGTCGAGGAGCTGCGGCGCATTGCCGTGGCACGGGTTGTAGCTGCTGCCCGTGTTGGCGATGCCGATCACCGGGCGCGTGAGGGCGTCGTCGGTGTAGCCCGCGCCCTTGATGAAGGCCTTGCGCAGGAACAGCGAGAATCCGCTGTCGCCGTAGCTGGTGAGGCCTTTCTCCAGCCCCGTCCCCGGGCGCTCTTGCCGGGAACCCTTGTCCTTCTTGTCGTCCATCCGGAAATCATAGCAAGGGGGCCGCCGTATAATCGTCGACTCGCAAGCGAGGGAGCCTCGAATGGCCGTCAAAACCCAGAAGAAACCGCAGACCCAGCCCGCGACGAAGCCGGTTGGGAAAACCGCGAGCACGATCCCGGTCACGCTGATTCCCGGCGACGGCATCGGCCCCGAGGTGACCGAGGCGACCCTCACGGTCCTCGAGGCCGTCGGCGCACCCTTTACCTACGAGTGGCATCTCGCCGGCGTGGCGGGCCTGCAGAAGGCCGGCGACCCGCTGCCGAAGGCCACCATCGAGAGCATCCGCAAGACGCGCCTCGCGCTGAAGGGCCCGCTCGCCACCCCGGTGGGCGGCGGCTTCCGCTCCTCCAACGTGCGGCTGCGCGAGGAGTTCCACCTCTTCGCCAACCTGCGCCCGGCGCGCACCCTGATTCCCGGCGGCCGCTACGAGAACATCGACCTCGTGCTGGTGCGCGAGAACCTCGAGGGCCTGTACGTCGGCTTCGAGCACTACATCCCGGTAGGCGACGACCCGCACGCGGTGGCGCTCGCCTCGGGCGTGAACACGCGCGCGGGCGGCCGGCGCATCTGCGAGTTCGCCTTCGAATACGCCGTCAAGAACAACCGCAAGAAGGTCACCCTGGTTCACAAGGCCAACGTGCTGAAGGCGCTCACGGGTCTCTTCCTCGAGGCCGGCCGCGATGTGGCCAAGGGCTACGAGGGCCGGGTCGCATGCGACGAGCGGATCATCGACGCCTGCGCCATGCAGCTCGTGATGAACCCGTACCAGTTCGACGTCATCGTCACCACGAATCTGTTCGGCGACATCCTGTCGGATCTCAACGCAGGCCTCGTCGGCGGCCTCGGCATGGCGCCCGCGGGCAACATCGGCAAGGACGCGGCGATCTTCGAGGCCGTGCACGGCTCCGCCCCCGACATCGCTGGCAAGGGCGTGGCCAATCCGCTGGCGCTCATGCTCTCGGCCGCGATGATGCTCGACCACGTGGGGCACCAGGACAAGGCGCAGCGGGTGCAGAAGGCGATCGACGACGTGCTGCTCAAGGACAAGGTGCGCACCGGCGACCTCGGCGGCAAGGCGAACACGAAGCAATTCACGCAGGCTGTCGTAGCCCGGTTGAAATGACCAAGGCCGGAAACACGGAGGCACGCAGGACGGCCTGGAACCCGAACTAGAGACAGACATGCGCTCGAAGCTGTTCGTCCCGGGATCGCGCCCGGAGCTGTTCGCGAAGGCGCTCGCGGGTGAAGCCGATGCGCTGTCGTTCGACCTGGAGGACGCGGTCGACGAGCAGCGCAAGGACATGGCGCGCAACGAGCTCGCGAAGTTCCTGCGCTCGCTCCCGCCGAACACCGGCAAGGTGATCATCGTCCGCGTGAACGGCCTCGACACGCCGCACTTCGAGCGCGACATCGAGGCGATCGTGGGTTCCGGCGTCGACATCGTGAACCTGCCCAAGCCCGAGTCGCCGGACGACATCCGCGCGTGCGCGTCGGCGATGCAGAAAGCCGAACGCAAGGCGCGCTCGGAGCCCGTCGACATCCTCGCGAACATCGAGTCGCCGCGGGCGCTGCGCCTCGCGGCCGAAATCGGCGCTGCCAGCCCCCGCGTGGTCGGCCTCCAGGTGGGCTGGGGCGACTTGATCGAGCCGCTCGACATCGACCGCTACAACCCCGCGGTGATCCAGCAGCTGCTCGTGCAGGTGCGCCTCGCCGCGGGCGAGGCGGGCGTGTGGGCCTACGACGGCGCCTACGCCAACATCCAGGACCCCGACGGTTATCGCCGCGAGGCGGAGGTCGCGCGCAAGCTCGGCTACCTCGGCAAGAGCGCGATCCATCCCTCGCAGGTGCCGATCGCCAACGACGTGTTCCGGCCGACCGACGCCGAGATCGCGCACTCGCTCAAGGTGGTCGAGGCCGCCGAGACGGCCGCGGCGAAGGGCATCGGCGCCTTCACGGTCAACGGAAAGATGGTGGACGCGCCGTTCGTTCGGCGCGCCGAGGCGATCCTGGCGCTCGCCCGCAAGCTCGGACTCATCGCACAGGAAGGGAGGGTCGAATGAAGTGGCTCGCCGGATTGGTGGCCGCGACGATGCTCGCGGTTCCCGCGCTCGCGCAGCTCAAGTACCCGTCGAAGCCGGTGACGATCATCGTGCCCTATCCGCCCGGCGGGTCGAACGACACGTTCGCGCGCGAGCTGGGCAAGAAGCTCTCCGACGCCTGGAAGATCCCCGTCATCGTCGACAACCGTCCCGGCGCCGGCGGCAACATCGGCGCCATGGCGGTCTCGAAGGCGGCGCCCGACGGCTACACGCTGTGCCTCCTCTCGTCGTCGTTCACCACCAACGCCGCGATCCAGCCCAACCTGCCGTTCGACCCGGTGAACGGCTTTGCGCCCGTCGGCATGGTCGCGAAAGGGCCGATGATCCTCTCGGTCGCGCAGCACGTGCCGGCGAAGACCACGCTCGAGCTCTTCGACTACGCGCGCAAGAATCCCGGCAAGCTCAACTTCGCCTCGTCGGGGCAGGGCAGCACCAACCACTTCGCGACCGAGCTCCTCATGGAGGCGGCGCACATCCAGATGACGCACGTGCCGTACAAGGGCATGAACCCCGCGGTGACCGACATCATCGGAGGGCACGTGGACGTGCTCATCGCGAGCGCGCCCTCGATCTACCAGCAGGTGAAGGCGGGCAAGATCCGCGGCATCGGCGTGACCAGCAAGGGGCCCTCGACGGTGGTCCCGGACATGGCGCCGATCGCCAGCATGGGCGTGCCCAACTACAGCTTCGAGCTGTGGTGGGGAGTGCTCGCGCCCCACGGCACGCCGCCGGAGATCGTGGAGAAGGTGAACGCGGACATGAACAAGATCCTCACCACGCCCGAGATGAAGGAAGTGTTCCTGCGCGAGGGCGCGGAGCCCGCGGTGATGACGCCGGCGCAATTCTCGAAGACGATCCGCGACGAGATCGAGGGCTGGAAGCAGGTCGCGAAGCGGGCGAACATCAAGGCGGAATGAAGTTGCACCGGCGCGACTACGGCGGCGGCGGGCGCGGCGCGCTCGACGGCGTCCGCGTGCTGGACCTGTCGCGGCTCGTGGCGGGCAACACGCTCACGGGCGCGCTGGCCGACTTCGGCGCCGAGGTGATCAAGGTCGAGCCCGCCGCCGGCGACACGCTGCGAGCGTGGCGCACCCGGGACGTGCAGACCAACTGGAAGCTCTACGCGCGCAACAAGAAGAGCATCGCGCTGGAGCTTCGCAACGCGCAGTCGCGCGCGCTCCTCCTCAAGCTGGTCGCCAAGGCCGACGTCTTCGTCGAGAGCTTCCGCCCCGACACGCTCGAGAAGATGGGCCTCGGCCCCGACCGACTGCTGGCCGCCAATCCGCGCCTCGTGATCGTGCGCATCTCGGGCTGGGGGCAGACGGGTCCGTATCGGCGCCGCCCCGGTTTCGGCACGCTCGTGGAAGGGATCTCGGGATTCGCCTCCTTCAACGGCTTCGCGGATCGCGAGCCGGTGCTGCCGCCGATGTACATGGCGGATTCGTACGCGGGACTCTACGGCGCGATCGGCACGATGATCGCGCTGCGCGAAGTGGAGGTGAACGGCGGCAAGGGCCAGGTCATCGACCTGCCGCTGCTCGACCCGCTCTTCCACGTCCTGGGGCCGCAGGCCGCGAACTTCCGCCTCACCGGCAAGGTGAAGCCGCGCACCGGCAGCCGCTCGACCAACTCGGGCCCGCGCAATGCCTACCGCACGAAGGACGGCCGCTACGTGGCGCTTTCGGCTTCGACGCAGAAGATGGCCGAGCGCACGTTCGCCGCGATCGGACGCCCGGAGCTCATCGCCGACCCGCGCTACAGCACCAACAACGAGCGCGTGAAGCACGCCGGGGAGCTCGACGAGATCATCGGCGCCTTCATCGCGCAGCGCACGCAGGAGGAGAACGTCGCGTTCTTCGAGAAGGCCGAGGTCACCATCGGCCCCATCTACGACATCACGCAGATCCTCGAGGACCCGCACTTCATCGAGCGCGAGGTGGTCGCCGACTATCCCGATCCCGACATGGGCGCCTTCCCGATGCACCACGTGGTGCCGCGCCTCGCGGGCACGCCGGGCACGGTGCGCACGCCGGCGCCGAAGCTCGGCCAGCACAACCGCGAGCTCCTCGGCGAGGTCGGCGTCGACGCGGCGGCATACGACGCGCTGCTGCAGTCGGGCGCGGTGTACGAGGAAGGCCATTCGCCCGCGGGCGCCGCCGCCGACCCCGACGCTTGAGCGCCCCCGTCCCGAATTCCGCCGGCACCGCGCCGCCGCGCCTCAAGGCGCCACCACTCGCGTGCGACTCGCACCTGCACATCTACGACCCCGCGTTCAAGATGGCGTGGCCGAAGCTGCGCGCGCAGCCGAACGCGTCCGTCGAGGAATACAAGCTGCTGCAAAAGCGCCTCGGCACCACGCGCGCCATCGTGGTCCAGCCCGCGGTGTACGGCACCGACAATCGCGCGACGCTGGCCGCCGTGAAGGCGCTCGGGATCGGCAACGCGCGCGCGGTTGGCGTGCTTCATCCGACGGTCACCGACGCCGAGCTGGACGAGCTGCACGCGGCCGGCATGCGCGGCCTGCGCTTCACGCAGCACGACCCCACCACCGCCGTGACCTCGCCCGACATGATCGAGCCGCTCGCCCGGCGCATCGCCGAGCGCGGCTGGCACACGCAGCTGCACCTGCGCGGCGACCAGATCGCGGCGATGCGCGACCTCATCGGGCGGCTGCCGGGCACGATCGTGATCGACCACATGGGGCGGCTGCCCCAGCCGGAGGGGATTGCCCATCCCGCGTTCGCCGTGGTCCGCGGCCTGCTCGACAGCGGGCGCGGATGGGTAAAACTTTCCGGCGCCTACCTCGACACGAAGGTCGGCGCCCCGCGCTACCTCGACGCCACGAAGGTCGCCCGCGAGTACGTGAAGGCGGCGCCCGAACGCTGCGTCTGGGGCAGCGACTGGCCCCATCCCACCGAGTCCGCCAAGCCCGACGACGCCGTGCTGATGGACCTGCTGCAGGAATGGGCCCGGGACGAGGCGGCCCGCCACCGCATCCTGGTGGAGAACCCACGGCTCCTCTACGGGTTCTGAATCTTTTACTGTCCCCGTGGACCAACGCGGAAGATGGACAACAAGACCACGCTGCCGCAGCACCTGAGCGCCCACCCGAGCGAGATGGCCACGAGGGTCGCCGACTTCGACTGGGCGGCGACGCCGCTGGGTCCCATGCAGACCTGGCCGCAGAGCCTGCGGATCGCGGTGGGCATCTGCCTCAACTCGCGCTTCCCGATGTTCGTCTGGTGGGGTCCGGACCACATCAACATCTACAACGACGCGTACATCCCGATGCTGGGCAAGCGCCATCCCGCGGCACTGGGCCGCAAGGCGCGCGACAGCTGGGACGACATCTGGCACATCGTGGGACCGCAGGGCGAGGCGGTGATCCAGCGCGGCGAGGCGACGTGGAACGACCGCGTGCTGCTGGTGATGGAGCGCCACGGCTACTCCGAGGAGACGTGGTTCACCTGGTCGTACAGCCCGATCCCCGATGGCATGGGTGGCATCGGCGGACTTTTCTGCGCCGTCACCGAGGAGACGCAGCGCGTCCTCGCCGAGCGCTCGCGCGAGCGCATGGAGGGCGAGCTCGCCGCGGCACTGCGCTCGGAGCAGCAGGCGCGCGGCGAGGCGGAGCTGGCGAGCCGCATGAAGGACGAGTTCCTCGCGACCCTCTCGCACGAGCTGCGCACGCCCTTGAACGCGATCCTCGGCTGGGCGCACATCATCCGCAACTACAAGTCGATCCCCAAGGATCTCGAGCGCGGCGCGGACGTGATCGAGCGCAACGCGCGCGCGCAGGCCACCATCATCGAGGACCTGCTCGACATGAGCGCCATCATCTCGGGCAAGGCGCGCATCGACGTGAGGGAGGTGGACCTCCTCGCGATCGTGCGCACCGCCGTCGAGACGGCGCGGCCGTCGGCGGACGCGAAGGACGTGCGCATCCTGCTCGACGCGGACGCGCTGCGCGGCTCGGACATTCGCGGCGACGCGAACCGGCTGCAGCAGGTGATGTGGAACCTGCTCACCAACGCGATGAAGTTCACGCCGTCCGGCGGGCGCATCCAGGTGACGCTGCGGCGCGAGGGGCAGCGCGCCGAGATCGCCGTCGCCGACAACGGCGAGGGCATCGCGCCGGATTTCCTGCCCTACGTGTTCGAGCGTTTTCGCCAGGCCGATTCGTCGAGCACCCGGCGCCACGGCGGCCTGGGCCTGGGCCTGGCGATCGTGAAGCAGCTGGTGGAGCTCCACGGCGGCGACATCCGCGCCGAGAGCCTCGGCGCCGGCAAGGGCGCTACCTTCATCGTGACGCTGCCGATCGCCGGGGCGCGAGTCGAGGCGGCATTGCAGGACGGCCCCTTCGGCACCCACCCGAGCGCGCCCTTCCGGGTTCGCGAGGAGGACCGCGAAGCCGTGGAGGGGAGGCGGATCCTGGTGGTCGACGACGAGCCCGATGCGCGCGACCTGGTGCGCCAGCTGTTGGGCGAGTGCGGGGCCACGGTCGACGTTGCCGAGTCCGCCACGGCGGCGCTCGCGCACCTCGCCGCCAATCACTACGACGTGGTGGTGAGCGACATCGGCATGCCTCACGAGGATGGGCACGCGCTGATCCGGCGCATCCGCACCCAGGATCCCGGCGGCAACGGCGCCGTCCCCGCGATCGCGCTCACCGCCTATGCCCGCGGCGAGGACATCGCCAAGGCGATGGCGGCGGGCTTCCAGCTGCACGCGCCCAAGCCGCTCGAGCCGGGCGTCCTCATCTCGCTGGTGGCGGCGCTCGCCCGCGGGCGCGCGCCCCTATCCGCGTAGCCCGGTACAGGTTTACGATAGTTCGCGGGCGCCATGCGCGCACCGTGGGCAACAAAACCACCAACAAGCCGATCAGGGAGGCACCATGAAGAAGCTCGCGCACCTCGGCGCGTTTGCGGCGCTTGCGCTTTCCGCGAATGCAGTCGCAGCAGTCGATTTTTCCAAGCCGAACTGCACCCCCGATAGCTGCAAGGTGCAGATCACGGTTTCAGGCGCGGGCTGCGGCGGCGGCATCGCCGTGAGCCCCGATCCCATCACCGTCGCGCACGGAAAGCCCGTCACCATCGAATGGAACGTGACGGCGCCGTGGACTTTCGCAGGCAAGGGCATCGTCATCAACATTCCGAACGGCGAGTTCGACGCCGCCCCCACGGTCTCGAAGGAAAAGAGCCAGGCGAAGATCGGCAACAAGGCGGCGAACAAGGGCTCGTACAAGTACGACATCGTCCTTGCCAACGACGCCGCGAAGACGACCTGCACCCTCGATCCCACCATCCTCAACTACTGACGGAGGCGATGACATGAAGATCGCAGGCATTGCTTGCGGGTTGACGCTCCTCGCGGTGGGCGGCTGCGCTGCCATGGGCGATTCGGGTGGCGGCGGCTTCGAGAGGCTCGCGACGTGCACCGCCAACCCCTGTCCTGCAACGGTGAGCGTGAGCGTGCAGGGGGGGCGCTGCATGCCGCGCACGAACCCCAACCAGCTCGACATTCCCGTCGGCAACACCAACGACATCACCTGGACGATCATCACCCCCGGCTGGACGTTCGTGCGCAACGGCATCGAGTTCAAGAACGGGTCCGGTGCCGGCTTCTCTCCCGTCGGTGGCGCGGGAGGGACGACGTTCCGCTACCACAACAACCACTCGAGGCAGGGCACGCACTTCTACAACGTGACGGTGACCGACGGCACCCTCACGTGCACGGAAGACCCGACGATCCTCAACAAGTAGCGGCTTCGTCGAGCCAGGCGCGCGCGACCTTCAGGGCGGAATCGAACGGCAGCGCGCGCCCTTCCCGCTCCGCGGCGAGGAAGGCCTCGTCGCCGAGCGCGCTGCGCGCCTCGCCCACGCGCGGCATCAGGAACGCCTCGTCGGCGGGGTCGCGCCGGATTCCGGTCTGCGCCGCCTGCTCCTCGGCCATGCCGTAGAACCTCGCCGCGGCGGACCACTGCCGCCGCGCGGCCGCGAGCCCCG
>Ga0105242_10001277_pt1 | contig 19893 bp, 15 predicted proteins | sample KBSM24metaG_FD_81521 | JGI IMG/M metagenome (GOLD analysis project Ga0105242, IMG submission 81521) | Miscanthus rhizosphere microbial communities from Kellogg Biological Station, Michigan, USA - KBS M2-4 metaG | ecosystem: Host-associated > Plants > Roots > Rhizosphere > Soil | place... | reverse complement strand
TCTCGAGGAACGACTTCCACGCCCGATTCTGATCCGCGGGCGTGGATGCAACAAGGAGACGCGTGAGCTCGGGTGCCTGCTCGGCCATCGTCGGTCGGTTCGCGTCGTTGCGAGGTGAGTGCGATAACTTGTCGCCGACCGACAAAAACGCAATGGCGCCCTGCCAGGTGCGTGAACGCGCCGGCAGGTGGTCGCCGGTAAGGGTCCGCCCGGTTTGGGGTCAAACCCCAATTAGAGAATTCGAATTGGGGTCTGACCCCGGCACGGGTTTGGTATCGCCCGAAACAGGATGATACGGATGTTCAAGGCTTGGACCAGCCGTACAAGCGGAGGGCGTTGTCGCGCATCACCATGCGCGCGATCTCGAGGGCGCGGGGGCGTGTGATCTCGCCGTCGTTCATCATTCCGGTGAGCGCGATCGCGAGCGCGTCGCGAGCCGACGTCGTCGTCTGCCAACCGATCTCTTCCCAGTTGATCGTCGGGGTGCCTGGAGAGAGATCGGTACCGAACAGCACTTTCTCCGGATACCACTCGAGCCAATACCGAATCGACGCCGCGAGCTCCCGTGTCGGCAGGAGCCAGGTCTGCTCGGAGAAATCCGTGTAGACGTTTGGCTTCATCAACAGGGCCGCGATCTGCTTCGAGAACGGTCCCGCGCCACCGTGCAGCAGGACGAAACTGGTCTTGCGGAGCGCCGGATCGTCGAGGACCGGCTCGAGCAGCAACGGATCCGATCCGTTCAACTCGAAGTATCCGCCGCAGCCGTAGCCCGTGTGGATGTGAATCGGCAGGCCAAGCCGCCCGGCTTCAACGGCGATATGGTGAAAGATGACGTCTTGAATCGCCGTGTATTCCCTGGCGCCCGGGGGGCCCCCACCGGCCGCATTGCGGGTGTATGTCGAGGCAGCGACGTTCGTGTCGCCTCGCGTGAAGTCGAGTCGGCGCAGATAGGCGGCTTCGTACTTGAACGCCACGGCCCCCTCGCGTTTGAGGGCTTCCAGCGCCGGCGTCACCACCTGCGACAAATACGCATCGAGTGTCGCGGGCCGACGAGCGACCTTGATCGCGCGCATGTAGTAGCGGAGAAGCGTGTCTTCCCGAGCAAAAAAGAACTTTCGGTCGGGTGTGTACGCCGCGAGCGCGGAGTTGTCGAGCGGGAAGAGCAGGGCGTCGACGAACGGGACCCAGCGGAACCTCGGAGCCGTCAGCCCGCGACCCGGCGTCACGCGATTCGCCAGCTCCGTCTCGATGCCAAGCTTGTCGAGCACCCACGCCGGATAGTGCTCTCCCTGCGCCGCTTTCACCCGCTCTTTGGCGGCGACGAGCTCCCGCAGATGCGCCGAATCCGCGTCGTTGTATTTGTAGCCGTAGAGCGCGCGCCAGGCGGCGAGGTAGCGCGGATTGTCCGGGCGCGTGGTGAGCGCCGGAGTCGTCGGCTCGAGCGGGTCGCAGGGTAGGGCGTCGAATTCGTCGTCCTTCTCGCCGCGGGAGGTGAGGGCGGGCGGATGCGCGTGGTTGTCGACGGCGCGGATCGCCCGAATCGCCGAAAGGAGGGCGGGGTCGGGCTGCTGCGCGCCGGTGAGCGACGCAGCGGCGACACCGAGAAGGACTACTGTCGAGATCGTTCGCACGAGTGGGGTCTCCGTCTTCGGCGAATCTATGGGCGACTCGCCGACTCGGCGACTCGGCGGCCATTTGCCAAGGTCGGTGAACCGGTCCATCCTTCAGACAAAGCAAGCCGACCAAGAGAAGACGAAGGGGAGGCGCAGTCCCATGAAGCTGTCGCAGCTCTTCTCATCCGCGCGAACGCCGCGCTCCGCGCCGGTAGTGCAAACGGTCGAGTCGCCGGGGGCGACGGACGAACACGGGGTACGACCGACCGACAGCGCGCTCGATCTCTTCGGTATCACGCATCCCGGGAAGGTCCGCGCCGAAAACCAGGATCACTTCTTCGTCGGCACGGTGAACCCTCAGGTGACCGTGCACGGGACGAGTCTTTCCGAAGTCAACCGCTTGCCGTTGCGCGGTCAGCGGTTGGCGACGGTGCTGCTCGTCGCCGACGGCGTAGGCGGCCAAGCGGCTGGAAGCGAGGCGAGTCGTTTGGCGACGGAGGCGGTGACGACGTACGTCTCCTCGACGCTGCGCTGCTACCACGCTGCCGGCGCGACGGACGACAAGCTCTTTCTCGACGCGTTGCGCGCGGCCGCCGTGAATGCGCACGAAACGGTGTCGGTCGAGTCGGCGATCCGCGGTGACATCCGGATGGCGACCACGCTGACCTTCGGCATCGCTGTGTGGCCCTGGCTCTATGTGCTACAGGTCGGCGACAGCCGCGCCTATTTCTACTGCGACGGCAAGCTTCGCCAAATCACGCGCGATCAGACCATGGCACAGGACCTGGTCGACCAAGGCTTGTTGCCGGCGGAACGCGTTCACAAATCCCCGTACACGCACGTGCTGTCGAGCGCCATCGGCGGGAGCTCGGCGGTGCCCGTCGTCACGCGGATCGACGTGCGCGGTGACCGGCCGCTCGTTCTTCTGTGCAGCGACGGGCTCACGAAGCATGTGAGCGACCACGAGATCGAGCAGCACATCATCGGCCTCGAGTCGTCGGAGCAGTTGTGCCGTGCGCTCGTCGAGCTGGCGCTGGAGCGCGGCGGCACCGACAACATCACTATCGTCGTGGGGCGAGTACGAACGACGCCACCGGCGAGCTGACGTCGACGGAATGACGATCAGCGATCCGCACGCGGTGCTGCGTGACCGCGTCCTCCGCTCGGTCCTCGAGGGCGCGGGCGAAACCAATCCGTCGATTCGCCATTCGGCGGCCGCCGGACGTGGCCTGCCAAGCGAGCTTCAGGACCTCGTCGACAAGATTCATCGCCACGCCTACAAGGTGACGGACGAAGACATCGCCGAGCTTCAATCCGGGGCCAAATACTCCGACGATCAATTGTTCGAGATCGTCGTGAGCGCGGCACTCGGCGCGTCACAGCGCCGGCTCACCGCGGGACTCGACGCCCTGCGCGACGCATGAGGCTCAAGCAAGTCCACGCCGGCCATCCGTTCCGCGACAAGGCGCTACTCACCGTCATGCGCCTCGTCATGGGACATGCGCCTGGCGTGGTGCGAACGCTGCTGTATCGAAAGGCGTTCTTCGGCCGCCCGTTCTCCGAGTTGACGCAGCAAGTGATGCGCGGACCGTCGGAGTGGACGGTCGGGGAACGGGAGACGTTCGCTGCTTTCGTCTCGCGACTCAACCAGTGTGTCTTCTGAACCAACGCCCACTCCGCGGTCGCGGAGGCGGCGTTGGGCGACGGAACGATCGAGGCCGTGCTCGATGACTATCGAACGGCACCGATCAACCCGAAACTGCGCGCGATGCTGGGCGTGCTGGAGACGTTCACGCTCCGGCCCGAGGAGATGAGCCCGTCCGTCGTTCGCGAGGCGCTCGACGCCGGCGTGAGTCGCGACGCCGTCCGCGACGCGTTCTACGTCGCGTTCCTCTTCAACACCTACGATCGTCTCGCCGACACGCTCGGCTGGGAACTGCCCGAGCAAGGCTACTACGCCAAGGCCGGAAAGTTCTTGCTGAAGAAAGGCTACTTGTAGCCGGCGTCGGTGCGCGCTATGAGTACGCGATGACGACTTATTCTCCCCGGCTGATCAACCTGATCCGGCCTGAGTCGCAGCGACTCTGGTCGATGAGCGAGTCCGAGGCTTGCGCGCGCCTCCTCGCGTCCGATCCGACGAGCGTGCTCGACGTCGACGGTTCGTTCGCGCTCGTGGCGCAGGACGGAGAACGCGTTCTCCTCGCGCGAAGCCTGGATCGTCCGCTGCGGTATTTTCTCGCCAAGGCGGTCGAGGGGCCGGCGCTGATCGTCGCCGAGCGCATCGACGAGATCGCCGCTGAACTGGCGCGTCACGGATGGAGTGCGCAATTCCACCCGAGCTATACGCGCATGGTTCCGGCGCATCACGTGACCACGCTGCGGCTCATCGGCTGTCCGGATCCCAATCCGATCCATCGACGCTTCTTCGATCCGCCGCGCGCGGCGCTGCCGGCGGATTTGGATGTGATCGGGCGCCACTACGTCGAGGCGTTATACGCGGAGCTCCGGCGTTGGCTTCTCGTGCAAGACCCCGCCGCTCCGATCGGTGTTCCGTTCTCGGGTGGGATCGACAGCGGCGCCGTGTTGCTCTGCCTCAACAGGCTCCTGCTCAACGAAGGCCAGTCGCCCGCACGGCTCAAGGCGTTCACGTTGTCGGTGGACGGCGGTGGAGACGACGCGACTCAGGCGCGGGATTTTTTGCGTCGAACGAATCTCGAAATGTTGGGCGAGACGATCGACGCCCGGAGCGAGGACCTGGATCCGCTTCGCGCCGTCGCGGTGATCGAAGACTACAAGCCGCTCGACGTCGAGTGCGCGGCCGTCAACCTGGCGCTGCTCGCCGGCATCCGCGCGCGCTATCCGGAGTGGCGTCTGCTGATCGACGGCGATGGCGGCGACGAGAACCTCAAGGATTATCCGATCGAGGAGAACAGCGAGCTGACGATCCGCAGCGTGGTCAACAATCGAATGCTCTATCAGGAAGGGTGGGGCGTCGATTCGATCAAGCACTCGCTGACGTACTCGGGCGGCTACAGCCGCGGCTGTGTGCGCAGCTACGCCTGTGCGGAAGCGCAGGGCTTCTCGGCGTTCAGCCCGTACACGCGGCCGTCGGTCATCGCCGTCGCCGAAGCCATTCCCTTTGCGGCGCTCACGGAAGGGTCGACGGAGCGGTTGTACGCGCTCAAGGGCGAAATCGTCGCGCGGGGAATTCGTGCGGTGCTCGGTGCGGAGATGCCGATATTCGCGAAGAGGCGGTTCCAGCACGGATCGGTTTCGCGCGACACGGTCTCACGAGTCTTTCTGCAGGACGAGGCGCGCTATCGGCGCCATTATCAAGCGCTGCACGCCACGCCCGCGTGAGCGGCGCGGCACTGACGACCGACCGACGGATCCGTAGCCTGCGGCCGCCCAAGCCGGCGGTCGATCCATGGAAGGCGCATGGATGCATTGTTGAGCAGGAGCGCCGGCCCGGCGGAATCGTCGAGACCACGTCGACGATTTTTCTCGCCGGCGCCGAATGCGCGTTCACTTGCTCGTTTTGCGATCTGTGGCGCTACACGATCGACGGTCCGACGCCGCGCGGTGCGCTTCCGGCGCAAATCGAAGCGTCGCTCGCGGGGATCGAGGCCCGATCGGTCGAGCGTGTGAAGCTGTACAACGCGAGCAATTTCTTCGATCGACGCGCGGTGCCGCCGGCGGATCTGCCTCGCATCGCCGAGCTGTGTGCTCCGTTCCGCGGTGTCACAGTGGAATCGCACGCGAAGACTGTCGGTTCCGGCGTCCTGGAGTTTGCGCGTCGATTGAACGGCCGTCTCGAGGTCGCGATGGGATTGGAGACGATTCATCCCGTGGCGAGCTCGATCCTCAACAAGCGGCTCGACCTCGAGCGATTCGGTCGCGCGACGACATACTTGGCCGACAATGACATCGACGTTCGCGTTTTCGTTCTGCTCGGCGCGCCGGGGACTCCGGCGAGCGAAACGGTCGAGTGGACGGTGCGGAGCGTCGAGCATGCGGCACAGTGTGGCTCCGCCATCGTCTCGATCATCCCGGTGCGGGGAGGAAACGGCGAAATGGAGCGGCTCGCGTCGCTCGGTGAATTCACTCCGCCCACGCTGCGGCAGTTGGAGAGCGCGCTGGAATTGTCTCTCGGACAGGTCCGCGCGGCGGTGACGGTAGATCTGTGGGACGTCGAGCGCCTGGCGACGTGCCCTGCGTGTCGCGACGGTCGCGTCGAGCGGCTGCACCGGATGAACCTCTCCGGTGTTTCCGAGCCGGCCGTCGCATGCGCGGCGTGTGGGCCGTCATGAGCGACCGATGCGAGATTGTCGTGATCGGGAGCGGATTCGCCGGTTCGCTCATGGCGCGCGTGCTCGCCGTTCAGGGCTACGACGTGTTGCTCCTCGAGCGCGGCACGCACCCTCGCTTCGCCATCGGTGAATCGTCGACGCCGCTCGCCAACCTTTCGCTCGAGCGATTGGCTGCGCGCTACGGCCTGAGCGACTGCTATCAGCTCGCGGCACACGGACGATGGATGGAGACGCACGCGTCGGTTCGGCGCGGACTGAAGCGCGGGTTCACGTTCTATCGCCATCATCCCGGCGCCAAACCCGGCGACTCGCGCCTCGCCGACGAGCGGCTGCTCGTCGCGGCGAGTCCGACCGACTACGTCGCCGATTCGCACTGGCTTCGGGCCGACGTCGACCATCATTTCGTGCGGCAAGCCGTCGATGCCGGCGTCGATTACCGCGATCGCGTCGAAGTGACCGATGCGCGGATCAGCGACGACGGCGTCGAGCTTCGCGCGACGCGCGGCGGAGTGAGCTCGGACATCCACGCCGATTTCATCGTCGACGCGTCCGGTCCGGGCGGCTTTCTCGCCCGACAGCTCGCCATTCCGTCGGGTTTATCGCGGACGCGGACACGGGCGGGGATCGTCTTCAGCCACTTCGAGGGCGTGAGGTTGGCACACGAGGTCGCGCCTCACTTTCCGGAAGGGCCGTATCCGGATGACCACGCGGCGGTACACCACATCATCGACGAAGGATGGATGTACAGCCTGCGCTTCGATCACGGTGTGACGAGCGCGGGCTTCGTGCTCTCGCCGCGCGGCGCCGCGCTGCTGCCGGACGCCGCGCGCTCGGCGGACGAAAAGTGGGCGGCGCTCCTCGATCGCTATCCGACGATCGCGGCCGCGTTCGGCGATGCGCGCGCCATCATGCCGATGATGCAGCGCGATCGCATTCAACACCGATTGACGCGCGCCGCGGGAAGGCGCTGGGTCTTGCTCCCGCACGCCTACGCATTCGTCGACCCGCTCTTCTCCACGGGAATTGCCTGGAGCCTGCGCGCCGTGGAGCGACTGGCATTGTCGTTCGAGACGGCGCGCGACGGTCGTCGACTGCCCGAGCTTGGGCGGTACGAGGAGATGCTCGCGCGCGAGGCGGACCAGATCGATCGGATGGTTGCCGGTGCCTACGAGGCGATGGCGCACTTCGATCTCTTCGCGGCGCAGGCGATGATCTACTTTGCCACGGTGTCATACGCCGAGGTTCGGCAGCGGCTCGTCGCGGAAGGTGAGCGGCATCCGGCGTGGAGCGGCTTTCTCGGCGTTGGCGATGAGGTCTGCGATCCGCTCCCCCGCGCCAGCTTGCGGCGGTTGCTTCGCATCACGCGAGGCGCGGGACACGAGGGCAGCGCCGCCGACCGTGAATCGTTTGCAACGTGGGTGGCGAGATCGATCGCACCGCGGAACGTCGCCGGACTAGCCGATCCGGCGCGGCGCAATCTCTATCCCGTCGATCTGGATCTGCTGGTCGAGCGTCACGCGCTGCTTGGGATGACGCGCGATCAACTCGTCGCCGGGCTTCCCGCTCTGCGCGGCGTTGCGCCGGAACGTGTGAGATCGATCGCTTTGGCGATCGGGCCGACGATGGCGAGCGCGAGGAACGCCGGGCCGACGTTGAACGCGGTCGGCAGCGGCCAACCCTGATCCGAGGCGAAGCGGATCGCTGTTTCGACCACCGCGACGAGCACCGCGACAACGACCTGCCATCGCCGCTCGCGCACGATCGTGCGCGGATCGGTGATCATGAAGAACACGAACAGCTGATACATCGGGCCGGTGATCGGCGCGATCTCGGGCAGGATCGGCTGGTGCAGCAGCGTCGCGCGCAGACTGTTCAGCAGCAGGAAGCTCACGACGTAGGTCAGGGTGATATGGAGGACGCGCACGCGCGCGGCGATGACGAGCCCGAAGATCCAGATGACGAGGTTCGTCGCCACGTCGTTGCCCCATTGATGGCTCAGCACCGAAATACGATTCGGCGCCGCGAGCAGCAGTGCGCTGATGGCGAAGTTCGTCGGGTTCCAGAGGTGATTGCCGCGGTACTGCAGCACGTACTTCGACGCGATCGCCAGGAACCCGCCGAGCACGAACGGCCAGAGCGTGGCGCCCTGCGGCTTGAGCAGCAGCGTAAGGCTGATGCCGCTGATGTAGGCGCTCTGGAGGTTCACGACGCGCCCGCGTACGAACCAGGAGAGGAGCGCCTCGGTGATCGTGCACGTGAGGAGCGCCACGGCCAGCCGCTCGTATCCGCCGACGACGTGATAGCGGAGCTGCGCGACCACGAGCACGAGCGTGATCAATCCGGCAATGAGGTACCGCGGGTCGATCGATTTCGTACGCGGCAACGTGGGCTGCGAAACGGCGCTGGCGTCGGTCATCGCGCTACGATTTCGGCTCGGTGACCGCGTGGATCCTGTCCACGGCGGGATTGGCGAGTATTTGCTGCTCTCCCGATGGCCAGTGAATCACGATGCGGTCCACCCATTCGGTGTGGCCGAGGCCGAAGTGCAGCCGTCGATCATTCTGGCTGGCGAAGCCCATCCCTCCGTCGACGACGCGACGCTGTTTGAAGCCCGACGTCTCGAGCACGACTTCGGCGCCGATCGCGCTGCGATTGCTTCGAGTGCCGGTGAGCGAGAGCTCGATCCAGTGATTGGTGCTGTCAGGACGGTTCCGGTAGAGAATGGCCGGCTGGTTCTGGTTCGCGACGATGACATCGAGCGCGCCGCGGTTGGACAAATCGGCGAACGCCACCGCGCGGCCGTCGGCGAGGTCCGTCACGCCGACGGTCTTCGCGACGTCGGCCCAGCCGGAGAGACCGCGGTTGAGATACACGCGCGACGGCTCGAATCCCGATAAGCTCGCGTGGCCGAAGGCGGGCCACGTCTTCGCGTCTTCGAACAGGCGCGCGTTCGCGCCGGCGATCTTCGACATCGAATACCAGTAATTGGTCTTCGGATCGTCGGAGATGAAGCCGTTCACGACGAACAACTCGTTGTTGCCGTCGTTGTTGAGGTCACCGAACTGCGCCCCCCACGCCCATCCCGCGTCCGCCACGACAGGGTCGGCGACGTTGTGAAAGCGCCGCTGGCCCGCGTCGGTGAGCTCGTTGACGCGCAGGTTGTTGTTCTGGAACAGATATCCCTTTTCCGAGATGTTGGTCACGAACACGTCGAGGTGGCCGCGGTTGAACACGTCGCCGAGGGCGACGGCCATTCCGCTCTTCGATTCGCTCTCGAGCCCGGGCGTCTGGAGCGTGAAGCGCTTGCCGTGATCGTTGATGTACAGCTCTTCGGGGCCGTAGTCGTTGGCGAGGTAGAGATCCGGCCAGCCGTCTTCGTTCAGATCGGCGGCCGCGGCGGCGAGCGTCCATCGCGTACTGCCGACGCCGAGCTTGTCGGTGACGTCCTCGAACTTGCCGTTGCCGAGGTTGTGGAACATCAAGTTCTTGCCACCGTTGGTGGCGAACTCGAAGCTGTTGTGCATGATGCGCGTCGTCGACAGGTGCCAAAGATCCACGTCGTCGCGGAAGTACGCGGTCACGTACAGATCGAGCAGGCCGTCGCGATCGTAGTCCAGCCAGATTGCGCCGTTGCTGTTGACCCAGCGATGCAATCCGGCCGCTTCGGTCACGTCCTGGAAATGTTTGCCATCGACGTTTTTGAACAGAGCGAGATAGCCGTAACGATAGACGAGGACGTCCTCGCGCCCGTCGTTGTCGAAGTCGCCCCACACACTGCCCATCGAGACGCCTTCTCCAGGGCGATTGAGATCGGCCAGCCCCGCGCTCGCGGCGACGTCCTCGAACGTTCCGTCGCCGCGATTCCGATAGAGCGCGTTCGGTTCGCCGAACCTGCTATTCGTAAAGTAGAGATCCGGCCACCCGTCGCCGTCGAAATCCGCGACGCTGACCGACGCACCGAGTCCGGCGACGTGTGGTTCGATGTTGGCGATCTTGGGGTCGAACGTCGGGCGGTGGTGCACGAAATGGATGCCGGCGGCGGCGGTCTCATCGCGGAGGGCGAAGCCCGGATGTGTGACGTCGGTCGTCGCCCGCGACGGTGCCGAATCCATCCGAATCGCGGCGACAATCGCGCCGACGAATGGAACGGCGATGAGAAGTCGTCTCAGGCCCTGGTGTTTCGGCGCAGGCTTGGCAGGCATCAAGCGTACGCTCACCCAAGGTCCACCGCGAAGCAAGCCCTCGCACCCCGTACCAAAACGGCGTTATTGGGGTCAGACTCCATTTTTTAATTGGAGTCTGACCCCAATTAAAAAATGGAGTCTGACCCCAATAGCGGGGTTAGGGTTGGGGGCGGGAGGATTCGGTACGGCGGACGACGCGGGTGTTGTACTCGCGACGGTAGCGCTGGTGGGCGGAGTCGGTCGGGTAGGATTCGCCAGGCGCGTAGGGGTATTGTTTGATGGCGTGGAAAGGGAGCGGCTCGACGCTCGTGCCAAACGCCGTGTTCAGGTCGGAGTCTTTGATCCAGCCGTCGGTATAGAGCAGGAAGTCCCGGGTCCATCCGCGCGGCAGCGCCTTCTCCGAGCTCGCGTCGAACTCGAGGGTCATCTCGTCGCCCGGCGCCATGATGACGTACATGTCGTCGGAGCGATCGAGTAGGGGAAGCACGTTGCCGAAGCGCGTGAAGGCGCCTTCGATCGGGCGCCACCGCGGCTCACGGCTTACGCTATCGTAGTCGAACCACCAAGGACCGTAGCGCCCGCCCTTCCGATAGGTGCGCGAGTAGCCTCGCGCATGGAGATCGGCCGAAAGTGCTTGGAGCGACGTAGTGCGCGCGCCCGCGTCACGACGGCTCAGCGCGACGAATGCCTCGTCCCAGTAGATCTGCAGGTTAGTGCGAACTCGCACGTGGTGATCGGCCGTCGGGAAGATTCGCGCGAGATCGACGATGAGCGTTTTGTCCTTGCCGGACGGAAAGCTCAGATTCGGATTCGCCATTTTCCACACGCCTTTCGCGTCGCGCACCTCGAGCGAGGGCATCATCGTCTTGCTGCGCGTCTGCTGCGAGAGCGCGACGTTGATGCTCGCGTCGGTGGGATAGATCCAGCCGCGCAGGAACAGAAACGAGCTGTCGCGTCCAGCGTCGGGGCCCAGATCCATGATCAGATCGTGCGGCTCGACCAACCCCTGATACTGAAGCGGCGTGAGATTCGAAACGAATTTGTCGTCTGTCGCGCGCAACGCATCGAGCACGTCGGTGCCGCGTTCATCGACGGCGGACAACGGCAACTGTCGCCGCGTCACGTAAAACGGCTTCAGGTCCACCGGTCCCGGCGGCACGAAGCGCTCGTCGACGAACACGTCGACGGAATCCGGATGATCGACGGCCAGCAGCTTCAGGTGATCGGCGTATGCCGTCTCCCACAGCTCCTCCGTGAGTTGCATCCGATACTTCCCGTTCTGCGCCTTCAACGCGCTGGCCGGAATGCGCAGATATTCCTGCGACGCTCCCGCCGGCGCATACGACGTGTTGCTCCCGAGCAATCCCAGCGGCATACCGAGCGCGCTGCGCCACATCACATCGGTCACGAACCGGAAATGGCCACCGTCCCACGTGTAAAGGAACGCGCAGGAGCCCTTCAGCACCTCGTTCTCGAGCACGTCCTGATCGCTGCCGGGGAAGTAAACGGTCTGCGGGACACCGTTCGGCCATTCGACGCGAATCACGTCCGCCTTGAGATGCGGACCGAGACCGAATGACGTCACGCGTGACGTGATCACCCGCGTCTGGTACAAATCGGCGGCGCGAACCTCGACCTTCGCACCGATCCCGAAGTCGTTGTTCTTTCCGCTGCCCGTACGGAGCCCGACGAGTTGCACCTGCATGGACAGGCTGCCGTTCGCGCCGAGGTTGCGCAGGAGGCGCACGCCGGTGGCGCCGCCGAGCAAGAGATCCTGATCGCCGTCACCGTCGATATCGGTCGCGATGACGGAGGTCGCTGATTGCGCAGTCGGCGGAATGATGCTCGATCGATCGACGAACCGCCCGGTTCCGTCGTTGCGCAAGACGCGCACGCCGCCTCCCGTCGTCTCCCCGCCAACGACGATGAGGTCGAGCCACCCGTCATTGTCGAAATCGGTGAAGACGACGTCACTCACGGCCGCGTCGAGCGTCTTCAGCACCGCGTCGGAGCGAGTGTCGCGTCGAAACTTGCCCGATCCGTCGTTCAGCCAGAGCGTCGCCGGCGCTCCCTTCGCGCCGGCCACGAACACATCAAACGACCCGTCGTTGTTGTAGTCGCCGACGGCGACAGCCGACCCGCCCTTCACCGCGATCCCACTCGACGCAATCGTGTTGGTCAGCTGACGATTCCCGGCGTTGTGATAGAGCGCCGCGCCGCCATCCCCGACGACGAAAAGATCCATCCGTCCGTCGTCATCGAAGTCGGCGAATGCGGCGCCGCGAGTCACGCCGACGGCCGCTGTGAGACCAACCGTCTGCGCCATCTCCGTGAACGTTCCGTCGGCGTTGTTGCGGTAGAACAAGACCGACGGACCGCCCACGAGGACGAGATCGAGATCACCGTCGTGGTCGAGATCCACGAAGAGCGCCTTTCGCGCGCCGCCGGCGTTGTTGATTCCCGACGTCGCGCTGACGTCCTGGAACTTCCCCTTGCCGTCGTTGCGAAAGAGATGCGGCCGCTGGTCTCCGCCGCCGAGGGTGAGGAGATCGAGGTGGCCGTCATTGTCGAAATCGGCGAACGTGGCGAAGATCGCGCCGGTCGCGGGGGGGAGCGCGATGCCAGACTGCGGCGTCACGTCCGTGAATTCGCGGCCACGAACGCGATAGAGACGCGTGTCCATCTTCTGCTGCTGCGCCGACCAGACGGAGAGGAACAGATCGTCAATTCCGTCGCCGTCGAAATCGCCCACCGCGACGGCGCCGGAGGGGGGGGCGTTGGTCGGCGCGGGCGACGTCTGCATCTCCGGCAGCTTGGCTTCGGCGGTGATATCGGAGAAGCGAACCAAGTCGGGTTGCGGTTTACCACGCCCGCCGCCCAAGCCGCGCAACATCGCGATCGACTTCGGCGTGAAGTTGAGTATGGGGCGACCGGCGAGCGGACCATCGAGCCACTTCACGTCATCGAGCGACGCCTGATACGCGGACGTCAGCTCCATGGCGTGGAGAAACTTGTCCAGCGGCTCGCGCGCCGCCGCCACGTTGCCGGCCTTGAGCGCTCGCATGGTCTCGTCGAATGACGTTTTTGCCTCGGCAGGCAGCTCGGCTCCGATGCGGCGGACTTCCTCGAGCTGTCGCACGGCGCTGTCGGCTTGGCCTCCCCGAACGAATGCGTCGATCAGCTGGAGCCGAACGGCAAGGTTTGTCGGACTCAGAGCGATCACGTCGCGCAGCTCACCGAGGTGACGATCGGACGCCGTGGAGTCGCTCCTGTCCAGCTCAGCGAGCGCGTATACGACGTGCGCGTTTCGCGGATCGGCGCGGCGGAGCGCATCGAGCGTGGTGCGCGCCTCGGTCGCCCGTCCGGAGACTGCGTAGAGCTTGGCGAGCGATAGACCGATGTCGGCGTTCACCGGATCCATGTCCCGCGCGCGTTTGAGCTGAGCCTCGGCGTCCGAGAAACGAGAGCCACGCAGATAGGTCACGCCGAGATTCGCGTAGCCCGCGGGATCCTGCGGGGCGAGGGCGATGACTTTCTTGAACGCGGATTCGGCCGGCGCGACCTGCCCCGTCTCGAGATACGCGAGACCGAGGGCCTGCGTCCGAAACAACTCTTCGGGGCGAACTTCCTTCTGCTTGCAGGCACTCGCGAGCGTCGCGAGCGCAACCAGACCAGTTCGAAGGACGACCGCGGCGTTCCGTTTCCGTGATCCGGGGATGGGGACGGGGATGAGCTGTGCGACAAATGACATCCCGGGAAATTGCGGCGCCCGGGTGAGCGCGCAATGGCACGCAAGTCGGCGAACATGCGCGCCACTGGCGCAACGGCCCCTTCTTACGTGTCCGGCTGAAGATCCGAGTCTTTGTCAGTGTCGTTGGCGATGCGACGTTCGCTGTCGCGGGCGGCGTCGGCCGTCGCCGAACCCGGCGTGTTCCGACTCCGGGTGAATGCATCGCGAGCGAACGGGCGCGCCGCGTCCCATTCGCCATGTTGCGCGCGCACCTCGTCGGTCCAGCCGCGCTGCAGATCCGGTTCGACGGAATCCCACTGGCGGTCCTTGTAGTCAGGATTCTTGCCGGCGAGGTGGCCGGCGTGGTACGCCGGGCGGACGTCCTCGAACGAGCGATCGGCGATGCGCGTTGGTGAGCCTTCGTACGCATCGCGGTAATAGCGATCGTCTTCGACGGTGTAGTGCTTCGCCGACTCGGCGGCGGCCTTGCCTGCCCACCATCCGCCGACGATGCCGGCGAGTCCTCCGATGATCATGCCCGCCGGTCCAGCCATTGAGCCGATGGCCGCGCCGGCTGCGCCGGCTGCCGCCCCACCGACACCTTCGGCGGCGAGCTTGCCGGCTGTGGCCTTCTCGCCGTCGTCCTTGGTGTCGTGTTTGTCCCGAATATCCATTCCAGCCTCCAAGTTGGGTTGAGGTCAGACCGATCAACCCTGCGGCAAGGGGAGGACCAAGCCGCACTTAAACCAGCGATTTTCAGGGACATGTGGCCCTGGCCGCCCATCGACACCAGCGGTACCTTGGCCCGTCCGACCGAAACCATTCGAGGCTTTACGAGAATGAGCGAGGCGGCATCCGAAGTACCGTTTCAGTGGGAAGACGCGACGACCGACGCACTTTTTCCGGTCGTCTACGACGAGCTCAAGCGAATGGCTCGCCGGCATCTGCGCATGGTCGGTGGGCGCGCGACGATCTGCACCACGGAGCTCGTGCACGAGACCTTCTTGCGCCTCAGTCACCGCGAAGGCGTGTCGTGGGACGGTCGCGCGCACTTCTTCGGATCGGCGTCGCGCGCCATGCGACAGGTGCTGGTGTCGTTCGCTCGACGTCACTTCGCCATCAAGCGGCGCGCCGATCAGGTCAGCATCTCGATCGCCGTAGCCGACGGTGCGCTCGAGGCAGAGCTCGACCAGATCGTCGCGATCGACGACGCGCTATCTCGGCTCGACCGGTTGAATCCGCGACTCCGTCGGATCGTCGAGCTGCGCTTCTTCGGCGGGCTCCCTCACGAGGACATCGCCTCGTTCCTGGGCGTCTCGGTTCGCACCGTGGAGCGCGATTGGTTCAAGGCGAGACTCTTCTTGCTGCGCGAGCTGGAGGACGTGGCGTGAGGTGCCGGCCATGAGGTCCGAAATCGGCGCGGATCGCTGGCGGCGGATCGAGGATATCCTCGACGTCGCGCTCGCGCGCGCGCCGAGCGAGTGGAACCAGGTGCTCTCCGAGCTCTGCGGCGACGATGTGCCGCTCCGCGCCGAGGTCGAAGCGTTGCTTCGCCAGAGCGACAAGGCCGCGGGCTTCCTCAGCGAGCCGCCGGCGGCGGCGGCCGCGGCAGCCATTCACGAGGCCAGGGCACGGCGGACGTCCCCGGCGCGCGCACGTCGGACAGAGGGTCGCCGGATCGGCGCGTTCCGGCTCATCCGCGAGATCGGCCGCGGCGGAATGGCGCGTGTTTTTCTTGCCGAACGCGCGGAAGGCGGTTTTGTCCACCGCGTCGCGCTCAAATTGCTGCGACCGGGTCTCGATCGGGACGTGGACCACGCGCGCTTCCGCGCCGAGCGGCAGATCCTCGCGTCACTGACGCACGCGAATATCGCTCGCCTGCTCGACGGAGGCACGACGGACGATGGGTTGCCCTACTTCGTCCTCGAGTACGTGGACGGCAAGCCGATCGACGAGTATCTCGACGAGCGACAGGCGGGCGTCGAAGAACGGGTGCGTCTCTTTTTGACGGTTTGCGAGGCCACGCAGTTCGCCCATCGCAATCTCGTTGTGCACCGCGATCTCAAGCCGTCCAACATTCTGGTGGATGGCGACGGCGTGGTGAAGCTGCTGGATTTCGGGCTCGCCAAGTATCCGTTGCTGCCCGGCGGCGTGGGACCGGTGTCGCGAGCGACCCGCCGGTGGATGACCCCCGAGTATGCGGCCCCGGAACAGATTCGCGGCGGACCGTCGACGACGCTGACCGACGTCTATCAGCTCGGTGCCGTGCTCTACGAGCTCCTGACCGGGGAACCGCCCTTCGCGGGGTACTGCGTGACGCTGCCCGCGTTCGAGCGCGCCATCCTGAACGACCAGCCCGAGCTGCCATCGTCGTCAGTGGCGCGTAAGGGATTGCGCGACCGCGCCAAGAAGCTGCGCGGCGATCTCGACGCGATCGTGCTGAAAGCGCTCCGCAAGGAGCCCGAGGAGCGCTTTGATTCCGTCGACGCATTCGAGCGCGACTTGCGCGCGGCGCTCCATGGGGACGCCGTACAGGCGCGTCGCAACACGACGTCGTACCAGATGCGACGGTTCATGCGTCGCCACCGCGTCGAGACCGTGGCGACGGTGTCCGTCGTGCTGGCGGTGCTCAGTGCCCTCGTCGTCTCCGTCACCCAGGCGCGGCGCGCGGCGGCGGACCGCGATCGCGCCGCCGCGGCCTCGCGCGAAGCGACGGCGATTTCGAGTTTTCTCATCAATCTGTTCGACGCGTCGGATCCGGCCGAGTCGGTAGGCGGCAACATCACGGCGTCGGAGCTGGTGCGCCGGGCCGCCGATCGGGCGGCCGCCCTTCACGCGCCGGCGTCGGCACAAGCGGGCATGCTCGAGGTCACGGCGCGACTGTATCACAGTCTCGGCGAATACCACGCCGAGACGGAGACGCTGATGCGCGCCCTCAGCATCCGCGGGCGCGCCGGCGGGGGCTCGACGGTCGAGATTGCGGCGACGCATCAGCAGCTCGCGCGCGCTCTGGTCGCGGAAGGACGATTCGCTGACGCGGACAGTGCCGTTCGTCGCGCGCTGGAGCTTCAGGAGGCGGTACTCGGGCCGCGCGATCCTGTCGTCGCGGCGACGTTGCTGCAGATGGCCGGTGTCACGGTCTTCCTTGGTGATTTGCGCTCAGCGGAGCGGTCCAGCCGCCGTGCGCTCTCGATCAGTGGCGGCACGGTCGGTCCGAACGACTCGGCGACCGCCCATGCGCATCTCATCCTCGGTTCGGTCCAGCAGCGCCAAGGCAAATTCGACGAGGCGGAAGCCGAGTACCGCCGCGCGTGGGACGGCTACGCCAAGAGCCTCGGCCCCGGCGATCCTGAGGTCGCCCAGTCGATCATGCACGTGGGCTACGTGCTCCAGAATGATCCGCGGCGGTTCGACGAAGCAGATTCGCTGTTCCATCAAGCGCTGGCCATTCGCCGGGCAGCGTTTGGCGAAACACATCCGGTCGTGGCGGCGACGCTGAACGACATCGCCGACCTGCGCCTGTCGCGGGGCGATACGACGACCGCGCTCCCGCTCGCGCGACAGAGCTTTGCGATCGCGCAGCGCGTCTACGGTCCGGATCATCCACTCATGTTGAGCGCGGTCCAGCAGATGGCGAACAACGACGCGCGGGCCGGCCGCCTCGACCTCGCCGAACCGCTGATGCGCTCGGCCGTGCCGATGATGCGTCGAATCCGCGGCAACGATCACGCGTCGGTGGCCAGCGTCGACATCGACCTCGCGCGCATCATGATCGATCGCGGCGAGTATGCCGACGCCGAGCCCTTCGTACACGATGCGCTACGCATTCAACGGCGCGCGTTCGGGCCGTCGCATCCGATGACGGCGCGCAGTGAAGCGGTGCTCGGGCGACTGCGGACACGCACCGGTGATCTCATCGGTGCGGATTCCCTGTTACGCCGGTCGCTTGGCATCATCGAGCGGCACAGCGGCCGTGAGCACTCGGATGTCCGGGAGGTTTTCCGCTGGCTCGCCGAGCTCGAGACGGCGCGCGGACGACCGGTCGAGGCGGCGCGCTACCGCAGCTTCGCGGACTATCGATAACGCGAGGTCAGCGGCGAGCTTCCGCGCAGGCCGCGGTCAAACTGGGATGACTCGCGCGCTGTGCCGCGCAGATCGCGTTCGCTCGACGATTCTCTTTCTCGAGCTTCGCTGAATCGAGCACCGCGCGAACGACTGCTCGCGACTTGGTGGGCGGCGCAGGCACCGGCGCGCGCGTTATCTGGAGCGAATGACCATTCTTTGCCGCGGTCGGCCGCGCGAGCTGGCGGCGGATTTCTCCAATGCGGTCGGCGCCGAGGCCGGCCGTGAGCGTGAGGTCTTCGGCACGCCCGCCGGTCCGTTGATTCGTCGCGAACCTCGTGCGAATCGACGGCCCGAATGCGGATGCAAGCCGACCCATCGGAATAGGGGTGCCGCGCGGTGTAGGTGGCATCGTCCAGCGGATACGCACGAGCCCCTCGGCGATGGCGCGCGACTCCGGCGTGCCGAGGTCGAACGTCAGCAGAACACCGCCGTTCGTAAAGCTCGCACGAATGCCAAAATCCTTATTGGCTTTTATGTCCTGGTCGAGGACAGTGAAATCCGTCGCGCCATCGGGCCCGGGGATAAAAAGGGAGAGCGGCGAGACGTCCCAGTAGTGCTGATCGCGGCTGCAGAAACCCTGGTTGCCCCAGTTCCGCGCGAAGAATGCCCAGCGATCGTTGGTGGCGTCGCTGAAGAGGTGGAGCGCCATTGCGTACACGGGATGCAGCTGAGAGGACGCCTCGTGTTCGGCGGAAAGCCCGGCGAGCCCGGTGACGATGGCTTCGTGGTCGTCAACCATCCGTGCGGCGTCTGCATTCTCCTTCGCCGTGCCCTCGCCCCGTTTGACGGCCTCCTGAAATGTCTGCCACCACGTCGACCCGAAATGATCGATCGTCTCTTCCGAGTCGAACTCGACGTCGATCGCGTTCGAGTTGGCGGCGGTGAGCATTCCGCCGTCGGCCGGATAGAGTCGAAAGCTGTAGTCGTCGTCGCCCTTCTGGATCCAGTTGCTGTGTCCAGCCCATGTGACGCGTCCCGTGACCGTCGCGGGATACCAGTTCACGTGGCCGTGGAGCTTGTCCGGCGGGCCGCTCGCGCGGCATAAAACGGCGTTGAATCCGGCCGCCACGTCGATGCCCGTGGCGTCCCTCGTGCACGGTGGGTTGCCGAAGAACACGCCTCGTGTCTCGTCCGAACGGGATTGGTACGCGAATCCTCCACAGAGACGCGACGGATTGGGATGGTCGTCGTGCCGCGTCTCCCAGGCGAAGCGAGGATTGAGCAGGGCGCCGTTCGCGTCGAGATCGTGTGCGACGAGGTCGAGTGGGGCGCGCTCCTCCGGCTGTTCTTCGCTATGCTTGATCGTGAGCGACACCCACGCCGGTCCTCCGTCGCGCTCGAGGCGGCACTGGTCGCCCGGGCCGTTGTTGTGGTTCGCGTAGCCGTTGTCGCGGTAATCGCTGTCCTCGTAGCCGAGCGACAGGAAAGAATTGCCGGGCGGCAGGGGCGTTGGGATGGTGAGAGGCCGCCCCACGAGGGTCTGGATACGAACCAAACCACCGCCCGAGGGATGGCCGGGGATACGTATCAATCCGTGAAATAAACGATTCGCATCCCGGCCGGTCGGGTCGACGAATCGCCGCCAGCTGTCGGGAGCACTGCTCGTCGCAACGCAACCGCCGGCCTCGATGCTGACGACATCGCCGGGGCGGAAGCGGATGCTACGATACTGAAAGGCGCGTTGCGTGACGACGGGCTGATCGATCCTGCACGTCGTGACGGTGTGCCCCGGATTGTCCTGGCACGTCGCGGACTGCCCCGGGGCGTCGACGGGGGTAAGGCTCAGCAGCGCGACGACAAAAAGGAGACATATACCTCGAGCTTCGGGCATCGGCGCCGTGGACTCCAGACAAGGGTTTGAGCCTCATAGGAGACATAGGCAAATCCCCGGAAGAACCCGACATCCTTTGCGCAATTCGTCGGCAAAAGGC
>Ga0105242_10001274_pt1 | contig 19915 bp, 15 predicted proteins | sample KBSM24metaG_FD_81521 | JGI IMG/M metagenome (GOLD analysis project Ga0105242, IMG submission 81521) | Miscanthus rhizosphere microbial communities from Kellogg Biological Station, Michigan, USA - KBS M2-4 metaG | ecosystem: Host-associated > Plants > Roots > Rhizosphere > Soil | place... | reverse complement strand
CGCCATGCCGACCGATTCGCCTAGCGTAGGGTGCGGATGGATGGTCTTGCCGATGTCGGTCGCGTCCGCGCCCATCTCGACCGCGAGCGCGAGTTCGCTGATGAGATCGCCCGCGCCTGTGCCGACGATGCCGCCGCCCACAATGCGGTGCGTTTCGGCATCGAATATCAGCTTGGTGAAACCCTCGTCCCGGGCATTGGCGATTGCGCGGCCGGAAGCCGCCCAGGGGAATTTCGCGACGCCAACCTTCTTCCCAGCCTTCTTCGCCTCATCTTCAGTCAGCCCTACCCAGGCGATTTCCGGGTCGGTATAAGCCACGGACGGAACGACGCGGGCATCGAAATGTGATTTGAGCCCTGCCGCGGCCTCGGCCGCCACGTGACCTTCATGCACCGCCTTGTGCGCAAGCATCGGATTGCCCGCGATATCGCCGATGGCGTAGATATTTTCGACATTGGTGCGCATCTGCGAATCGACCGGGATGAAGCCGCGTTCGTCGACCGTGACCCCGGCGCTTTCCGCGCCGATCGCCTTCCCGTTGGGCGTGCGGCCGACGGAGACGAGAACCATGTCGTAGGTTGCCGGATCGCCTTGGTCAAACGTGATCTTGATGCCTGCTTTCGTCGCTTCCGCCTTGGTGGTCTTCGTTTTCAGCATCACGCGGTCGAAGCGCGACGAATTGAATTTCTGCCAGACCGCAACGAGGTCGCGGTCCGCGCCCAGCATCAGGCCATCGAGCATCTCGACCACGTCGAGGCGCGCTCCGAGAGTCGAATACACGGTTCCCATCTCCAGGCCGATGATGCCGCCGCCGATGACGAGGAGCTTCTTTGGCAGCCCGCGTAATTCCAGCGCGCCGGTCGAGTCGACAATGCGCGGATCGTCCGGAAGGAAGGGCAGCTTCGCCGCTTGCGAGCCCGCCGCAATGATCGCGTTGGCGAAGCTGATGGTTTTTTCGCCTTGCTTGCCTTTCACTACCAGGTGATGAGAATCCTTGAATGAACCAATACCTTCAACAACCGTTACCTTGCGCATTTTCGCCATCGAGGCGAGCCCGCCAGTGAGCTTGCCCACGACCTTGCCCTTGAAGGCGCGCAGCTTGTCGAGGTCCACCTTGGGATCGCCGAAAGCGATGCCGTGCTCGGCCAGCTCGCTGGCCGCATCCATGACCGCGGCGGTGTGCAATAGCGCTTTCGATGGAATGCAGCCGACATTCAGACACACGCCCCCGAGCACCGGATAGCGCTCCACGAGGATCGTCTTCATGCCAAGGTCCGCGGCGCGGAACGCCGCAGAGTAACCACCCGGCCCGGACCCAAGGACCAGCATGTCGCAGTCAAAATTGGAAGGCTTGGCGGCCGCCTGCTCGGGTTTCGCGGCGGCGGCCGGCTGGCTCGGCGCGGTTTTGGCCGTTTCAGGCTTGGAAGGCTCGGCCTTCGCCGCAGCCGGCGCCTGCCCTTCGGCGTTTTCCAGCTTGAGTATCACGGAGCCCTGCGAGACCTTGTCGCCCAGCTTGACGACCAGTTCCTTCACCACCCCGGCCTGGGGCGCCGGAATCTCCATGGTCGCCTTGTCCGACTCGAGCGAGATGAGCGACTGTTCCTTCGTCACCGCGTCGCCCGGCTTGACCAGAACCTCGACGACCTCGACGTCCTTGTAGTCGCCGATGTCGGGGACCTTTACTTCGACGAGCGTTCCCATCTAGAGCAGGGTCCGGCGGATGTCGGAGAGGATCTTGGTGAGTTCGGTCGTGAACCGCGCTGCCGCCGCGCCGTCGATCACGCGGTGGTCGTACGAGAGCGACAACGGCAAAATTAGGCGAGCCTTGAAAACGTCTTCGCCTTTTTCGTTCTTGCCCGAATAAACTGGTTTCAAGGAGGAACGAGAAACGCCCAGGATGGCCAATTCGGGGGCGTTGATGATCGGCGTGAAGTAGGTCCCGCCGATGCCGCCCAGGCTCGAGATCGAGAAGGTGCCACCCTGCATGTCGCCCGCCTTCAGCTTGCCATCCTTGGCAATCTTGGAGATTTCAGCCAGCTCGCGCGCAAGATCGAATACGCCTTTGCGATCCGCATCGCGCACTACCGGCACCACGAGGCCGCCCGGCGTATCGACCGCCACGCCGATGTGGAAGTACTTCTTCACGATCAGGTTTTCTCCCGACTTGTCGAGCGAGGCGTTGAATTGCGGAAACTGCCGGAGTGCGGTAACGCAGGCCTTGATCATGAACGCAAGCATCGTCAGTTTGAAGCCCTTCTTCTCGGTTTCAATCGTCTGGCTCTTGCGGAAGGCTTCAAGATCGGTGATGTCTGCGTCGTCGCACTGCGTGACGTGCGGGATCGAAACCCAGTTGCGGTGCAGGTAGGGGCCAGAGAGCTTCTGGATGCGTGAAAGGGGCTTGGATTCAACCGGGCCGAACTTCGCGAAGTCGACGTCGGGCCAGGCCGGAAGGTTGAAGGGCAACCCACCGCCCTTTCCGGGCGGCGCGGCAGGCGCGGGTTTGCCCGCGAGCGCGCCTTTCACATAGGCCTGCACGTCCTCCTGGACGATCCGGCCCTTGAGCCCGCTGCCGTGCACGAGCGCCAGGTCGACGCCGAGCTCGCGCGCGAATTTCCGGATCGACGGGCTGGCATGCGGCAGCGATGCCACGGCGTCCTTTGGTTCGGAGGGCACGGGCTCGACGCGTGTCACTACCGACGGCGCGGGCTTCGCTTCGGGTGCCCTTGGCTCCGGAGCCTTTGGCGCGGCTTCCTTTGCAGCGGGCTTGTTCTCTTCGGGCGCCTTCGCGGTCCCTGCAGCCGCTGCCCCGCCGGGCTCGAGCGCGAGCAGGATGGAGCCCTGCGACACCTTGTCGCCGACCTTCACTTTCATTTCCTTCACCACGCCCGCTTCCGGCGACGGAATTTCCATCGTCGCCTTGTCGGACTCCAGCGAAACCAGCGACTGCTCCTTGGCGACCGTGTCGCCCGGTTTCACCAGGATTTCGATGACCTCGACGTCCTTGAAGTCGCCGATGTCCGGAACGAGCACATCCTTCATACGGTGGTGGGATCCGGTTTGTTCGGATCAATGCCGTACTTCTTGATCGCCTCGGCGACCGTTTTCGCCTTCCCCTCGCCCGATTCGGCCAGTGCCTTGAGCGCAGCGATGGCGATGAAGTAGCGGTTGACCTCGAAGAAGTGGCGCAGTTTGGCGCGCGAATCCGAACGCCCGAAGCCGTCGGTGCCAAGCACCTTGTAAATGCGGCCCGCGGGCATGAAAGGCCGGATCTGGTCGGCGAAGGTCTTCATATAGTCGCTCGCCGCGACCACCGGCCCGGCGTGCTTCTCGAGGCACTGCGTTACATAGGGCACGCGCGCCTTGTCCTCGGGATGCAGCAGGTTCCAGCGCTCGGCGGCGAGCCCGTCGCGGCGCAGTTCGGTGAAGCTCGTGGCGCTCCAGATATCGGCCGCCACGCCCCAGTCCTTCTCGAGCAGCTCTCCCGCGGCGATCACTTCGCGCAGGATGGTTCCCGAGCCCAGCATCTGGACGCGTGATTTCGCTTTTGCCTTCGACTCCTTGAGCGAGTACAGGCCCTTCAGTATTCCCTGCTCGGCCCCGCCCGGCAGCGCCGGATGCTCGTAGTTCTCGTTCATCAGGGTGATGTAGTAGTACACATCCTCCTGGTTGGTGACCATGCGGCGCAGGCCGTCGTGAATGATCACGGCGAGCTCATAGCCATAGGTCGGATCGTACGAAATGCAGTTCGGAATCACAGAGGAAAGGATGTGCGAGTGCCCGTCCTCGTGCTGCAGGCCTTCGCCGTTCAGCGTCGTGCGGCCGGCCGTCGCGCCAAGCAGGAAGCCGCGCGCGCGCTGGTCGGCGGCGGCCCAGGCGAGGTCGCCAACCCTCTGCATGCCGAACATCGAGTAGAAGGTGTAGAACGGCACCGTCACCTGGTTCGAATGGCTGTACGAAGTCGCGGCGGCGATCCATGAGCACATCGCGCCCGCCTCGTTGATGCCTTCCTCGAGGATCTGTCCCGCCTTGTCCTCGCGGTAGTACATCACCTGGTCCTTGTCGACCGGCTCGTACTTCTGGCCCTCGGGAGCGAATATGCCGAGCTGGCGGAACATGCCTTCCATGCCGAAGGTGCGCGCCTCGTCCGGCACGATCGGCACGATGTGCTTGCCGAGCTGCTTGTCGCGCACCAGCGCGGTGAGCAGCCTTACAAAAGCCATGGTGGTCGAGATTTCGCGGCCTTCCCCGGAGCCCTTCAGGACCGCATCGAAAGCGGATAGCGCCGGCACGTCCGGCGTCGCTTGCGCCTTCTGCCGGCGCTGCGGGAAAAACCCGCCCAGTGCTTCCCGGCGCTCCTTCAGGTATTTCATTTCCGGAGAATCCGCTGCCGGCACGTAGAACGGCAGCTTTTCGAGCTGATCGTCGGGAATCGGGACGTTGAAGCGATCACGCATCTCCTTGATGGTCGTGATGTCGACCTTCTTCAACTGGTGCGTCGGATTCTTCGCCTGGCCCTGCTTGCCCATGCCGTAACCCTTGATGGTCTTGGCCAGGATCACGGTGGGCTGGCCTTTGTGCTTCGCCGCCGCCGCGTACGCCGCGTAGATCTTGTGCGGATCGTGGCCGCCGCGGTTCAGGCGCCAGATGTCCTCGTCCGACATGCGCGAGACCATTTCCAGCACGCGCGGATTCTTGCCGAAGAAATGCTTGCGCACGAAGGCGCCGTCGTTGGCCTTGAAGTTCTGGTACTCGCCGTCGACCGTGTCCTCCATGATCTTGCGCAGGTGGCCTTCCTTGTCGCGCGCCAGCAGCGCGTCCCAGTAGCCGCCCCAGATCAGCTTGATCACGTTCCAGCCGGCGCCGCGGAACTCGCCTTCGAGTTCCTGGATGATCTTGCCGTTGCCGCGCACCGGGCCATCCAGGCGCTGCAGGTTGCAGTTGACGATGAAGATCAGGTTGTCGAGCTTCTCGCGCGCCGCCATGCCGATCGCGCCCAGCGATTCGGGCTCGTCCATTTCCCCGTCACCGCAGAACACCCATACCTTGCGGTTTTCCGTCTGCGCGTGCCCCCTCGCCTGCAGGTACTTGAGATAGCGCGCCATGTAGATCGCCTGAATGGGGCCCAGGCCCATGGATACCGTGGGGAACTGCCAGTAGTCCGGCATCAGCCACGGGTGCGGATAGGACGACACGCCCTTGCCGTCCACCTCGCGCCGGAAACTCAGCAGCTGCTCTTCGGTGAAGCGGCCTTCGAGCAGACCGCGTGCATAGATGCCGGGCGACGAATGCCCCTGGAAATACACCAGGTCGCCGCCATGATTTTCGTGCGGCGCGTTCCAAAAATGGTTCTGCCCGACCCCGAACAGCGTGCCGACCGAGGCGAAGCTGGCGATATGCCCGCCCAACTCGTCGTCGTTCTTGTTGGCGCGCGCCACCATCACCATCGCGTTCCAGCGGCAATACGAACGGATGCGCTCCTCGAGCGCGGGGTTGCCCGGCGTGCGCTCTTCCATGTGCGCCGGGATCGTGTTGACGTAAGGCGTATGCGGGCTATACGGCAGCGTGACGCCGGAAGTGCGCGCCTTCTCGGTCAGTTTCTCGATCAGGTAATGCGCACGTTCACCGCCTTCGCGCTCGAGCACCGCTTCGAGGGCATCCAGCCACTCCTGGGTTTCAAGGCCGTCGGGATCGTTGGCCGCGGGTTGTTGCGGGACGGCGGACATGGTTTTCCTCCTGCTTGATCTCTTGTAGAGGGCAATCGGACTGTGGTCGGATTTAAATGCGGGGGTAATTTATAGTATGCCATGGCCGCCACAATCATCGACGGAAAATCGCTCGCCGCGGCAACGCGCGCGTCGCTGAAAAGCCGTCTCGACGCACTTGCCGCCCATGGCGTGCGCCCAGGTCTTGCTGCGGTCCTTGTCGGCACCGACCCGGCGTCGCGCGTTTACGTGCGCAACAAGGTGCGCGCCTGCGAGGAGACGGGCGTGCATTCCGAAGTACACGAATTCCCGGACGACGTTTCCGAAAACTCGCTTCTGGAACGGGTGACGCAACTCAACGCCGATCCGCGGGTGCACGGAATCCTGGTGCAGCTGCCGCTGCCGCGGCGGCTGGCGCAAGCGCGGGTATTGGCCGCTGTTTCGCCGGCGAAGGATGTCGACGGCTTTCATGCCCTCAACCTGGGCGCGCTGCTGCAGGGTCGCCCGGGATTCGTCCCAGGGACCCCGGCCGGCGTGATGCGGCTGCTGGAGCATGCCGGCGTACCGCTCGCTGGCGGGCGCGCCGTGATCGTCGGCCGCTCGACCATCGTCGGCAAGCCGCTCGCGCTCCTGCTCTTGCAAAAGGACGCCACCGTCACCATCTGCCATTCGAAGACCGCGGATCTGGCAGCGGTGACAAGGCTCGCAGACATCCTGGTGGCCGCGGTCGGGCGCGCGAAACTCATCACCGCCGACATGGTCAAACCGGGCGCCTGCGTCATCGATGTCGGGGTCAACCGGACGGCAGACGGCAAACTCGCGGGCGACGTGGACTTCGCCGCGGTGAAGGAGATTGCCGGGAGCATCACACCAGTCCCGGGAGGCGTCGGCCCGATGACCGTCGCAATGATGATCGTGAACACTGTGCAGGCTGCGGAGCAGAGCCTTGGCGGAGCCCGTTTCGAAACCCATGGATAACCCACTTCTCGATTTCACCGGACTGCCCCGCTTTGCCGAGATCCGGCCGGAGCACATCGCTCCCGCGGTCGACGCGCTGCTCGCGCAGGCGCGCGCCGCAGTCAGCGCGGCCGAAGACGCGGCGCCGACCTGGGAAGCTTTCGTCTCGCCGCAGGAAGACGCGCACGAGCGGCTCGGGCGCGCCTGGGGACAGGTCTCGCACCTGCACGGGGTCATGGATACCCCGCCCCTGCGCGAGGCCTACAACGCCAACCTGCCGAAAATTTCCCAGTACTGGACCGAGCTCGGACAGAACCTGCGCCTGTTCGCCAAGTATCGCGAGTTGAAGGATTCGGCTGCTTTCGCCCAACTCGGCGCCGCGCGCCAGCGCGTGGTGGAGAATGCGCTGCGCGATTTCCAGCTCTCGGGCGCAGAACTCGACGCGGCGAAAAAGCCTCGCTTCGCGGCGATCCAGGAAGAGCTGGCCAAACTCGGCGCGAAATTCTCGGAAAACCTGCTCGATGCGACCAATGCCTGGTCGATCGTGATCGAGGACGAGAAGCGCCTTGCCGGCATTCCCGAAGACGTGCTCCACGCGGCGAAGGAACTGGCGGAAAAGGACAGTACCCGCAGGGAATCGGGAACCGGGTGGAAATTCACCTTGCACATGCCGTCGTACTTTCCCGTGCTGCAGTATGCCGAGGACCGCGAGCTGCGCCACACCCTGTACCGCGCCAGCGCGACCCGCGCTTCCGAGTTCGGCAATCCGGAATGGGACAACACGCCGCTCATCAGCCGCATCCTGGAGTTGCGCCGGGAATCGGCGCGCCTGCTGGGCTACGCCAGCCACGCCGAGGTATCGCTGGTGCCGAAAATGGCCCAGTCGCCGGCGCAGGTGCTCGAGTTTCTGCGCGATCTTGCACACCGCGCCCGGCCGTTTGCCGAAAAGGACATGGCCGAGCTGCGCGCCTTCGCGCGCGAGGAGCTGGGCATCGCCGACCTGCAGTCGTGGGATGTCGCCTATGCCTCCGAAAAACTGCGCGCCAAGCGCTATTCCTTCTCGGACCAGGAACTGAAGCAGTATTTTCCAGAGGACATGGCGCTCGCGGGCCTGTTCCGGGTGGTCGAATCCATTTTCGACCTCTCGATCCGGGAGTCGAAGGCGCCGGCGTGGCACGAGGACGTGCGGTTCTGGGAAGCGCGCGGCAAGAACGGCAACCTGGTGGGACAGTTTTACACCGACCTCTATGCGCGCGACACCAAGCGCGGCGGCGCCTGGATGGACGATGCCATCGGACGGCGCCGCAAGGATGTGGGCATCCAGACGCCCGTGGCCTACCTGAACTGCAACTTCTCGCGCCCGGTGGGCGGCAAGCCCGCCTTGTTCACGCACGACGACGTGATCACGCTGTTTCACGAGTCGGGCCACGGCCTGCATCACCTGCTGACGCGGGTCGAGGATCTTGCCGTATCCGGCATCAACGGCGTGGAGTGGGACGCGGTCGAACTGCCCAGCCAGTTCATGGAAAACTTCTGCTGGGAGTGGGACGTACTCACCGGAATGACCAGGCACGTCGACAGCGGCGAGCCGCTGCCGCGGGCGCTATTCGACAAGATGATCGCGGCGAAGAACTTCCAGTCGGGCCTGGCGACGCTGCGTCAGGTGGAGTTCGCCCTGTTCGACATGCGCCTGCATGCGGAATTCGATCCTGCCGCGACCGGCGCTGGCGGACTGGGCGTGCAGGCGCTGCTGGACGAAGTGCGGCGCGAGGTGGCCGTCATGGTGCCGCCGGCGTGGAACCGGTTCCCCAACAGTTTTTCGCACATCTTCGGGGGCGGCTACGCCGCGGGTTACTACAGCTACAAGTGGGCGGAGGTGCTTTCGGCCGACGCCTATAGCGCGTTCGAGGAAAATCGCTCCTCGAAAGGCATCCTGGATGCCGGCACGGGCCTGCGTTTCCGCGACGAAATCCTCGCGGTCGGCGGCAGCCGGCCGGCGGCCGACTCCTTCCGCGCCTTCCGCGGACGGGAACCGCGCGTCGATGCCCTGCTCAGGCACAACGGCATGATCCCTGCATGAAGGTTGCGGCCTGGAACGTCAATTCGCTCAAGGTGCGCCTGCCGCACCTGGTTGAGTGGCTTGAGCGGGAGAAACCCGATGTCGTCTGCCTGCAGGAACTCAAGCTCGAAGACGCGAAATTTCCCTGCGCCCCGCTGGAGTCCGCGGGTTACCAGTGCGCCTTCTCCGGGCAGAAGACCTACAACGGTGTCGCCATCCTCTCGCGCACCGGGCTGTCCGACGTAAGCACCGGCATGCCGGACTTTGCCGACGACCACAAGCGCGTCATTGCGGCGACCACCGCGGGCGTACGCGTCGTGTGCGTCTACTGCCCGAACGGCCAGTCGGTCGGCTCGGAGAAATATGCCTACAAGCTGCGCTGGTTCGCGGCGCTAAAGGACTACCTGGCGGCGGAGATGGCGCGCCATCCTTCCCTTGCCGTGGCGGGAGATTTCAACGTCGCGCCGGAGGACCGTGACGTACACGATCCGAAAGCCTGGGAAGGCCAGGTGCTGGTATCGGAATCGGAGCGCGCGGCGCTGCAGGCGCTGACGGCCCTCGGCCTGAAGGACTCGTTTCGCCTGTTCGAGCAGCCCGAAAAGAGTTTCTCGTGGTGGGACTACCGGATGATGGGATTTCGCCGGAATGCCGGCCTGCGCATAGACCATGTCCTGGTCTCGGCCGAACTGGCGCGGCGTTGCACCGCCAGTACGATCGACAAGGCTCCGCGCAAGCTCGAGCGCCCTTCGGACCACGCTCCGGTGATCGCGGAATTCTCCCTAGCGGGCGCCGGGCAGGGAAACGCTGTATGAGAGCGCGAGCTTGAGCTGGTCGCCCGGTACCGTTGTAAGCACGGGAACTTGCTGCTCCGGGGCCCACCCCATTCCAAGGGACGCAGCGCAAATCACGGCACCGAAGGCAGCAATCGCGCCGTAGCGGGCCGCCCGCTTGCGTTTGGCAATGGTTTGCAGTTGGGCGCGCGCGACGACGGCGCGGGATATTTCGGATTTGAGGCCGGTTTCGGCGGCCTCCTTCAGCTCGCGTTCGAGTTTTTCCGCGCGCTGCGCCGCGAGCAACCGCATCTTCTGCATGTTCACCCGCGCCAGGCGCGCTGCGTGCATCTGGCGGGCCGTCTCTTCCGACTGAGCGTTCATATTCATCCCTGTGGCGTGATGAACGCATTGTCGCGCCGCCTCCGGCGGCGCAAAGCAGGCGGAATGTCCGGGACCTTGTAGGGAAAAACCTACGCCGCGACGCTAGTCGATTTTTGCGTAGGCCGGCAGCGTAAGGAACTCGACGTACTCGCCGGTGGTGAGCTGCTCGAAAAGTTTCGCGCCCTCTTCGTACCTTCCGGACTTCCAGGCGTCTTCGCCAAGATAGGCCCGGACCTTCGGCAACTCATCCGCAAGCAGCCCGCGGAACAGTTCGGCGGTTACCTTGCGGCCGTCGTCCAGCTTGCCTTTCTTCGAGCGTATCCATTGCCAGATCTGCGAGCGCGAGATCTCCGCGGTTGCCGCGTCTTCCATCAGGTTGAACACCGGCACGCAGCCATTGCCCGCGAGCCAGGCGCCGAGATACTGGATTCCGACCGAAATGTTGTTGCGCAGCCCGGCCTCGGTGATCGGCGCCTCGGGCTTGAAATCGAGCAGATCTTTGGCGCCGAAATTCACGTCGGGGCGCTGGCGATCGTACTGGTTCGCCTGCGGCATGTGCTTGTCGAAGACTTCCTTCGCGACCGGCACCAGCGCCGGGTGCGCTACCCAGGTGCCGTCGCAGCCGTCCGTCACTTCGCGCAGCTTGTCCTGGCGCACTTTCTCCAGCGCCGCGTCGTTCGCCGCCGGGTCGTTCTTGATCGGGATCTGCGCCGCCATGCCGCCCATCGCCGGCGCGCCCCGGCGATGGCAGGTCTTGACCAGCATCAGCGCGTAGGCGCGCATGAAGGGCGAGGTCATGGTCACCTGCGAGCGGTCCGCGAGGCAGAAATTCTCGTTCGAGCGGAACTTCTTGATGCAGGAAAAGATGTAGTCCCAGCGGCCGATGTTGAGGCCCGCGGAATGATCCTTCAGTTCCCACAGGATCTCGTCCATTTCGAAGGCCGCGACCACGGTCTCGATGAGGCAGGTGGCCTTGATGCTGCCCTTTGGTATGCCCAGGAATTCCTGCGCAACCAGGAACACGTCGTTCCAGAGTCGCGCCTCCAGATGCGATTCCATCTTCGGCAGGTAGAAGTACGGTCCCGAACCGCGCGCCAGCAGTTCCTTCGCATTGTGGAAGAGGAGCAGTGCGAAATCGAACAGCGCGCCCGAAACCGGCTTGCCGTCCACGGTGACGTGCTTTTCCTCGAGATGCCAGCCGCGTGGGCGAGGAATCACCACTGCGGTCTTGTCGTTCAGGCTGTATTGCTTGCCGTTCTGCTCGAGCGCAATGGTGCGGCGCACCGCGTCGCGGATATTGATCTGCCCGTCGATCATGTTGAACCAGGTCGGGCAATTGGCGTCCTCGAAATCCGCCATGAAGGTCGACGCGCCGCAATTGAGCGCGTTGATCACCATCTTGCGGTCGGTCGGTCCGGTGATCTCGACCCGGCGGTCGAGCATGTCCTTCGGCTGCGGCGAGATCTTCCAGTCCGCCGCGCGAATGTTTTTCGTCTCCGGCAGGAAGTCGGGCAGCTTGCCGCCATCGAATTCCTTTTGCCGTGCCGCGCGGCGCGCCAGCAGTTCCTCGCGGCGCGGCCCGAACTGGCGCTGCAATTTCGCGATAAGCGTCAGCGCCTCGGGGGTCAGGATCTGCGCGAACTCTGGAGAGATCGGCGCCAGGATGTGAACGCCCTCAGGAAGCGGATTCGATCGGTTCACGGCGCGCAAAACTCTTTTGACGAAGGAATCCCGATTCTACGGAGCCGGATGCCGCACTGCAACATAAATCATGCTGCACTGCCGATTGCAGCCGAAAACCTCGCGGGGTAGGCTCGCCTCCCATAGTGCGGGGCAACATTTCACATCATGAAAAAAACTTATAACGTTCTGATCTTCGGTGCTTCCTACGGCTCACTCCTGGCGACCAAGCTGGTGCTTGCCGGCCATAACGCAAGAATGGTTTGCACCCCGGCGGAAGCGGAGCTGTTCAACAAGGAAGGCGCGATCGTGCGCATGCCGGTCAAGGGCCGGGAAGGCCTGGTCGAAGTGCGTTCGCGCGACCTGCCCGGCAAGCTTTCCGCGTGCACGCCGGGCGAAGCGCGCACCGATGGCCACGACCTCGTGGTGCTTGGCATGCAGGAGCCGCAATACCGCTCGCCGGGCGTGCGCGAACTGCTGGATGCCGTGGCGAAGGCGAAGATTCCGTGCATGTCGATCATGAATATTCCGCCGCTGCCCTATCTCGCGCGGATTCCCGGATTGTCGACCGCTCCACTGCGCGATTGCTTTACCGATGCGACTGTATGGGACAGATTCGATCCGAAGCTGGTGACCCTTTGCAGCCCGGACCCGCAGGCTTTTCGTCCGCCCGAGGAAAAGGTCAATGTGCTGCAGGTGCGGCTGCCGACAAATTTCAAATCGGCGCGCTTTCCATCGGACGCACATACGGCAATCCTGCGGCAATTGGAGGCGGACGTGGAGTCGGCAAGGTTCGATACCGGCAGCGGGAAAATCGAGCTGCCGGTCAAGCTCAAGCTGCACGACTCCGTGTTCGTGCCGCTCGCGAAATGGGCCATGCTGCTCGCCGGCAACTATCGCTGCATCCAGAAGGAGGGCATCCGCCCGATCAAGGACGCGGTGCACTCCGACCTGGAAACCTCGCGCGGCGTCTACAACTGGGTCGTGAAGTTGTGCGTGTCTCTCGGCGCGGACCAGAAGGACATGGTGCCTTTCGAAAAATATGCGGCTGCGGCGCAATCGCTGGTTACGCCCTCGTCGGCGGCGCGCGCCGTTGCAGCCGGCGCCCCCAATATCGAACGCACCGACCGCCTGGTAAAAGCGATTGGCGCGCAGAAGAGCATGCGCTCAGAAGCAGTGGACGAAATCGTGGCAACCGTCGACGCCAGGCTGGAAGCCAACCGGAAGGCAGCCAAGAAATAAGGCCTGGATCCCCGCCTAAAGCCGCGGGGATGACGGCATGCGCCGTCAGTCGTCGGCGCCGCCGATGCCGAGTTCCTGGATTTTGCGCGTGATCGTATTGCGACCCATGCCGAGCAAATTGGCCGCCTCGATCCTGCGCCCGCCGGTGCGCGCCAGCGCCTTGGAGATCAACGAACGCTCGAACTGGCGCGCAAGCTGATCCAGCACGCCGGTCTCGCCGCGCGCCAGGCGCCGCTCGACTTCCTGCTCCAGCGCCGCGATCCAGTCGGAGGCAGGCGCCAGACCCGCGCCCGCCGATTCGCCGCGGAATTCGGCCGGCAGGTCGGGAATCCCGATCGCCTGTCCGGGCGCCATGACGGTCAGCCAGTGGCACAGGTTCTCGAGCTGCCGCACGTTGCCCGGAAAATCCATCCGCGCCAGGTGCGCGAGCACATCGTCCGAGAGGCGCTTGGACTCGACGCTCAGTTCCTTGGCGCTTTTCGCGAGGAAATGCCGGGCCAGCAGCGGAATGTCCTCGCGCCGCTCGCGCAGTGACGGAATGCGCACGCGAATGACGTTGAGGCGGTGATACAGATCGTCGCGGAATGTGCCCTCGCGCACGCGGCTTTCGAGATCCTGGTGGGTCGCGGCGATCACGCGCACGTTCGCCTTCAGCTGCTGGTGGCCGCCGACCCGGTAGAAAGTCCCGTCCGAGAGCACGCGCAGCAGGCGAGTCTGCAGTTCCGAGGGCATGTCGCCGATCTCGTCCAGAAACAGGGTGCCGCCTTCGGCCTGCTCGAAACGCCCGCGCCGCAGGGCCTGCGCGCCGGTGAATGCGCCGCGTTCATGGCCAAAGAGCTCCGACTCGAGCAGGTCCTTCGGCATCGCCGCGGTATTGATCGCGATGAAGGGCTTCGACACCCGCGTGCTGTGCCGGTGAAGCGCGTGCGCGACCAGTTCCTTGCCGGTGCCGGATTCGCCGGTAATCAGGACTGTCGCGCTCGACTGCGATAGCCGCCCTATGGCGCGGAACACTTCCTGCATTGCCGGCGCCTGGCCGAGGATTTCGGGCACCTCGCCGAGCGGCTCGAGTACCGCCTGCTCCCGCTGGCTTTCATCGAGCGCCCGGCGGATCAGCTCCACCGCCTGGTCGACGTCAAAGGGCTTGGGCAGGTACTCATAGGCGCCGCCCTGGAACGCGGCGACAGCGGATTCGAGGTCCGAGTACGCGGTCATCACGATTACGGGTACCGCCGGGTGCTTCTCCTTCACCTCCTGCAGCAACTCGATGCCGGATTGCCCGGGCATGCGGATATCCGAGATGAGGACTTGCGGCGCACCGCCGGCGAGCGCGTCCAGCGCGTCCCGCGCGGAGGCGAACGAGTTGTACGCGATGCCCTCGCGGCTGAGCGCTTTCTCGAATACCCAGCGGATGGAGCGGTCGTCGTCGACGATCCAGACCGGTTTCATGCCAACGGCAGCAATAGTGTGAATACGGTTCTTCCCGGGCGACTGTCGAATTCGACGACACCGCCATGATTTTGTACGTAGGTCTGCACCAGCGCGAGGCCGATACCGCTCCCGCCCTCCCGCCCGGAAACGAGCGGATTGAACACGCGATCGCGGATTTCCTCGGGCCCGCCAGGCCCGTCGTCTATCACTTGCAATTCCAATGCCAGCTTGTGGCGCTGGCGGGCGATCGTCACCTGGCGCGCCGATCTGGTGCGCAGGATGATCGTCCCTCCGCGGGCGCCATTCGCACCGGAAAGAAGCGCCTGGGCGGCATTCCGGACCACGTTCAGGACCGCCTGGATCAGCTGCTCAATGTCGCCCACCAGGTCCGGGACGCTCGGATCGTAGTTGCGCAGGACGGAGATGCCGCTCGGGAACTCGGCCTGGACCAGGCTGCGGACCCGTTCCAGGACTTCATGGATATTCACCGCGTCAAGCTGCACCGCGCGCCGCGGGGTCAACAGGCGATCCAGCAGCACCTGGAGCCGGTCGGCTTCCTTGATGATGACCTGCGTGTATTCCCGCAATTCGGGCCGGTCGAGCTCGCGCTCGAGCAATTGCGCCGAGCCGCGCAGGCCGCCGAGGGGATTCTTGATTTCATGCGCGAGATTTCGCAGCAGCTCTCGGGTAGTCTCCTGCTGGTCGAGCAAGCGCTCCTCGCGCTCCTGGCGCAACTGCTCCTGGATCGGCCGCAGCTCGACCAGCAGCGGCATTCCGGGGACGTCAATCGGCGTGACCACGCAGGACAGCGGCAGGGGCTCTTGCCCGGTGCGCTCGTAGCTCACGGTCTGGGCCCGATAGCTCCAATGCACCGCGAGCGCCTCCGCCAGCATGTCACCGAGGCCGGATACGTCGGTAAAAAGGGCGGGGAATGCCTGGCCCACGAGGGATCGCGCGCCTGCGCCCAGCAGGCTCTCGGCGGCGTGATTGGTATAGCGAACGACGTAGTCGCCGTCCAGAATCGCGATCGCAGTGGCGAGTAGGTCGAGGCCCCGATACGCGGCGGGTTGTGCATCGGCCATGGGCCGGATCGGCTCTAGCGCGACAGGTTGCCGAGTTCGCGCTTCAGTGCCTCGACATTCTTTTCGTGGACCTCTACCGTGTCCTGGTAAGGCTTCAAGCGTTCGAGCACCTTGGCGTAGTTCTGCTCGTTGCCGCTGCGGATCGCTTCCTGCTCGGAGAGCTTTTTCCTCGCATCGGCAAGCATTGACTGCTCCTGGTTGAGCTCCTTCTCGATCGTGTCGCGCTGCGTCGCCTTCGCGGACTGGCGCTCGGCCGCGGACTCCCTGGGAAATGCGGCCGGCGACTTGACGACCGGCTTGGCCGCCGGCACGACCGAGACGCGCTGCTGCTGCACGATGCGGCAATCCTTGCCGACCGTGTCTTCCTTCAGGTTGGTGACGTGCGTGCGGCCGTTGCCGTCCTTGCAGCTCCAGATGGTCTCGACCTGGGCGTGGACCGGGGACGCCGCGATCGCGGCCGCGCTGAACAAAAGGGCAAGCGGTGCAGCGATGCGGGACATGGACAATAAGGCGCCTGAAATCAAGTACCTGAGTCTATGCCACAAATGGAGTTTCCTCAAACCGTTCTCCCAAATAAAAAGGACGGGCCGAAGCCCGTCCTTCCTATAACGCATCAGTCCGGCTGCCGGCTACGAGCTGTAATACATGTCGAATTCCACCGGATGCGTCGTCATCCGGAAACGCGTGACTTCATCCGACTTCAGGCCGATGTACGACTCGAGGAAATCCTCGTCGAACACGCCGCCCTTGGTGAGGAAGGCGTGGTCCTTTTTCAGGTGGTCGAGCGCTTCCTCGAGCGATGCGCAGACCTGCGGCACCTTGGCGTGCTCTTCCGGCGGCAGGTGGTACATGTCCTTGTCGATCGGGTCGCCCGGGTGGATCTTGTTCTGCACGCCGTCCAGGCCAGCCATCAGCATTGCGGAGAATGCGAGATAGGCATTGGCCGTCGGGTCCGGGAAGCGCACTTCCACGCGCCGCGCCTTCGGACTGGAGACGAACGGAATGCGGCAGGAGGCCGAACGGTTGCGCGCCGAGTACGCAAGGTTGATCGGCGCCTCGAAACCCGGCACCAGGCGCTTGTAGGAATTGGTGCCCGGATTGGTGATCGCGTTGAGCGCCTTGGCGTGCTTGATGATGCCGCCGATGTAGTGCAGCGCGAACTCCGACAGGCCCGCGTACAGATTGCCGGAGAAGAGATTGTTTCCGCCCTTCCACACCGACTGGTGCACGTGCATGCCCGAGCCGTTGTCGCCCACGACGGGCTTGGGCATGAAGGTTGCCGTCTTGCCGTAGGAGGCAGCGACATTCCACACCGTGTATTTGAGAATCTGCAGCCAGTCGGCGCGCTGTACCAGGGGCGCGAACTTGGTGCCGATCTCGCACTGGCCCGCCGCCGCCACCTCGTGGTGGTGCACTTCGACTTCCACGCCTTGCTGCTCGAGCGCGATGCACATCGCGTTGCGGATGTCCTGCAGCGTGTCGGCCGGCGGCACGGGGAAGTAGCCGCCCTTCACCGGCGCGCGATGCGCCATGTTGCCCGATTCGTATTCGATTCCGGTCGACCAGGGCGCTTCCTCGGACTTGATTTTCACCGAGGCGCCGGACATGTCGACGCTCCAGGTCACGCCGTCGAAAATGAAAAATTCGGGCTCCGGGCCGAAATAGGCGACGTCGCCCAGTCCGGAGGATTTGAGATAGGCCTCGGCGCGTTTCGCGATGCCGCGCGGGCAGCGGTTGTACGGCTTGCCGTCCGAAGGCTCGATCGTGTCGCAGGTGATGTTGAGCACCGCTTCATCGGTGAACGGGTCCATGCGCGCGGTGTTCGGATCCGGCATCAGCAGCATGTCGGAGGCCTGGATCCCCTTCCAGCCGGCGATCGATGACCCGTCGAATGCGTGGCCATCGGTAAACTTGTCCTTGGTGAAGGCCTTCGCCGGCACGGAAACATGCTGTTCCTTGCCGCGCGTGTCGGTGAAGCGCACGTCGACGAACTTCACCTCCTTCTCCTTGATCATCTTCAATACATCATCGGGCGTCATCGCCATCTCACATCTCCCCAATTGGTAGAAACAACAGCGGTAATAGATAGGACGGGCTGGGCGAACCAGCCGGACCCGCCTCCTTCAGCAGAATCCATGCCAAACGCCCTCACCATGGCCAGCCCCTCCCCCTGGCCAAGTTGGTGCGATTCTACCCGACGATTTTGCACCCTGATGGTGCGAAATCGAACCGATATGCACTTCTGTGGTGCGGGAGAATTGAGTCCCTATAATTGATCACCTGATGGACAACCTCAAGCAGAAGGCCCGGGAACGCGGCCAGAAACTAAAGCTTCCTTATGCGGGCGCGGTTCTGCCGGCAGAGGCCTATGCCTTGATGCAGCAGGGCGCCAAGCTGGTGGACGTGCGTACGGACGCCGAGCTCCACTACGTCGGTTCCGTGCCGGGAAGTGAAACCATCGAGTGGAACACTTTCCCGGAAGGCCAGCGCAATCCGTCTTTCCTCGAGCAGCTTGGCGAGGCCGTGCGCAAGGATGAGCCAGTGATGTTCCTGTGCCGTTCCGGCGTGCGCTCGCATTCGGCGGCGATCGCGGCAACGCAAGCCGGCTGGCAAGAGGCCTACAACGTTCTCGAAGGCTTTGAGGGCGACAAGGATGCAGCCGGCCACCGCAACGTGGTCGGCGGCTGGCGCAAGGCCGGGCTACCCTGGATCCAGAGCTAGTTCTTCCATTCGACCCAGCCGTAGTACGCGGTAAGCAACACCACCAGACCGAAGGCGATCCGGTACCAGGCGAACGGCTTGAAGTCGTGCGTCGCCACGTAGCGAATCAGCCAGCGCACCACGACGAAGGCGGAAACGAAGGCGGTTACTGATCCGACGCCGAACATCGGCAGATCGGCTGTGGAGAACAAGGCGCGGTGCTTGAGCAGGTCGTAGGCGCCCGCGGCCATCAGCGTAGGCACCGCGAGGAAGAACGAAAATTCGGTGGCCGCCTTGCGCGACAAGCCGAAGAGCATGCCGCCGATGATCGTTGCCCCCGAGCGCGAGGTTCCCGGAATGAGGGCAAAGCACTGCGCAAAACCGACTTTGAGGGCGTCGAGCCAGCTCATTTCGGAAACGGTTTCTACCCGCGAATGGGTGCGCGGCTTTCGTTCGACCAGGAGGATGATGATGCCGCCGACGATGAAGGCCAAGGCTACCGGCACGGCGTGGAACAGATAGCCTTTGATGATTTTAGAAAAGAGCAGGCCGAATACCGCGGCGGGAATAAAAGCGACAACCAGGTTGCGATAGAGCGCGATATCGATCCGGAAAAAGCGCTTCCGGTATTCCCACACGATGGCGAGCATGGCGCCGGTCTGGATCACGATGTTGAACACGTTCCAGCGCTCGTCGTTCGCGCCGAGCAGGTCGCCGACGAGGATCAGGTGGCCGGTGCTGGAGATCGGCAGGAATTCGGTGACGCCTTCGACAACACCGAGGATCAGCGCATACAGCAGACTCGTATCCATGCCGCCTAATGTACCTTCTGCGGCAGAAATTCGCGGACCGACGTCCAGAACAGCGGATGCGAATCGGTGGAGTTGTGGCCGGCCTCCTGCAGAACCACTTTCCTCTTCGGCCCGCCCCAGGCTTCGAACAAACGATCGCCGTGCACCGGTGGAATGACTTCGTCACGCTCGGCAATCAGGCACAGGAGCGGCTGCTTCAGCGTCGGCGCCAGCGCGATGGAATCGAAGCGGTGCTTGAGCAGCAGGTCCACCGGCAGGTACCAATAGTGGCGCTTGGCCACGGCGGCCAGACTGTCGTAGGGCGTCGCGAGAATTACGCCCGCGGCGGGCCTCTGCGCGGCGAGCGCGACCGCCACGCCGCTGCCAAGGCTGCGGCCGAAGACAAATATTTGCTTCGGGTCGACGCCCGGAAACGCCATTGCGTGGTCGAACCACTGCAGCGCATCGGATACCAACGCTGCTTCCCCGGGAGCCCCTTCACTCAGCCCGTAACCCCGGTAATCCACGAGCAGCCACGAAACGCCTGGCGTGTTGCCGGTTTCATCCAGCATCCAGGACACTTCTTCCGCATTGCCGCCGAAGTACATCACCAGCGGCGCTCCGGATTTGACATGCCACGCGTGGAGCCTGGCGCCGTCTTTTGCCTGGAGGAAGACTTCCTGTGCCGAGGGGAAACGCCTGGTCAGCTCGGCGCGGCGCGCTTCCGGCAGCGGCTGGCGGTAGAAAATCAAGGCATCCTGCGCGAGGTAGGCGATCAGCGGCAGCCCTACTGCGACCGCCACAAGGACCTTGAGGAGCGGAGAGATCAGGTCTTGTTGTATATCTCGCCGCCCTTGCGCACAAACTCGACCGATTTTTCCTGCATTCCCTTCTCGACGTAGTCGCGCACGTCCTGCGTGATTTTCATCGAACAGAAGTGCGGTCCGCACATGGAGCAGAAGTGCGCCACCTTCATGCTCTCCTTGGGCAGCGTCTCGTCGTGGAAATCCTTGGCGGTGTCCGGGTCGAGGCCGAGGTTGAACTGGTCGTCCCAGCGGAATTCGAAGCGCGCCTTGGAAACCGCGTTGTCGCGGATCTGGGCGCCCGGATGGCCCTT
>Ga0105242_10001273_pt1 | contig 19917 bp, 13 predicted proteins | sample KBSM24metaG_FD_81521 | JGI IMG/M metagenome (GOLD analysis project Ga0105242, IMG submission 81521) | Miscanthus rhizosphere microbial communities from Kellogg Biological Station, Michigan, USA - KBS M2-4 metaG | ecosystem: Host-associated > Plants > Roots > Rhizosphere > Soil | place... | reverse complement strand
GCGGTCGAGTGCGGGCGGTGCGCCGCGTCGGCCTCGGCGAAGCCCGCGGGGAGGCCGGTCGTCGTCGCCCGGTAGGCGTGCACGATCGCGGGGCCGGTCGACGACTTCGGCGGCGTGTCGTCAGCCGCGAAGAGGTAGACGCGCCCGTCCGCGGTGCGCACGACCTGGCGGCCGTTCGGGTCGGTGAAGCCCGGCCCGACGTCGATGCTCTTGCCGTAGGCGCCGACCGCGACCTGGTTGCGGACGGTGACGGTTGCGATCGGCGCGGTCGCGACGTTCCCCGCCGAGTCCCGAGCGACGGCGCTGAGGCGGTGCGTGCCGTCCGGGACGAGCGTGCTGTCCCAGGTGAGCCCGTAGGGCCCCGCGGTCAGCTCGGCGCCGGTGGCGCCGCCGTCGACGGTGAACTGGACGCCGGCGACCCGCACGTTGTCGGTCGCCGTTGCGGTGAGCGCGACCTGGCCGGAGACGGTCGAGCCGTCGGCCGGCGCGGTGAGCGTGACGCTCGGCGGAAGCGCGTCGCCGCCGTGCGCGGCGTTGTTGACCGTGAGCGTGACCGGGACGACGACCGTCGGCTGTGTCGCGCCGGGGGCCGTCAGCGTCAGATTGCCGGCGTACGAGCCCGCCGCGAGCAGAGCCGTGTTCGGCATGACGGTGATGTCGGCGGGGCCGACGCCGCCCGCGGGCAGCGCGGACAGCCACGAGGAGTCGCTCGCGATCGACCAGTCGAGGAGGCCGCCGCCGAGGTTCGTGAGGTGAAGCGTCTGCGCGGCGACCGTGCCGCCGACGGAGACAGAGAAGGACATCGAGGTCGGTGCGAGACCGACGGAGGGAGCGCCGGCGGTCTCGGCGGTCGCCGAGATCGGCGAGTCGGAGAAGACGGTGCCCGTCGTCCACTGCGCGGGCAAGGAGGCGAGCGTCGAGGACGATGCGGTCTCGGCCGCGCCGCCGGGCAGCGTTGCGCTGCCGTCCATGAACGAGAGCGTGCCGCCGCCGACGGGGACGAGCACGGCGATCCAGTAGGTCGTGCCTGCGGTGACCGAGACGGTCGGGACGGAGACGCTGTTCCACGCGCCGCCCTGCGGGCTCGTGATCGTGCCTTGCGTGAGCAGCGTGCCCGGATGGCCGGAGGCGTCTCCGTAGAGGGCGATCTGCGCCGAGGTCGCGGTGGGCGTCCCGGCGACGTAGAGGTTGAGCTTCGCGACGGTGCCACCCGCCGTGGCGATGAAGGAGAACGCCTCGGTCGCGCCGGCCGGGTTGAAGTCTGCGTGGGCGGCGAGCGTGGGGGAGCCTACGAGCACGTCGGCCGCGGCCGATCGCGCGCCCCCGAGGGCGAGCGCGAGCAGCGCGAGCAGCACGAAGCTCGACCGGAGTCGCCTCCGGCCGTAGAGGGGTTGCCGCATGGCCGCATCGTGCGCAGCCCGTTCACGACGGGCAATACGCGCGCGTACAGTCCTGACCCCCAAAAGACCCCCCGAATGACGCAGGTCCCGCTCCTCCTAGTCCTCTCGGGCGGCGAGCACCGCTGCCCCGAATCCGATCTGGAAGAACAAGAGGATCGTCACCTGGATGAACGAGAAGGTGTCGTAGGTGGCGAGCGAGACCGCGAACGCCAGAATCGATGCCGCGAGCCCGGCGAGCAGCCACGCTCGCGCGGTCTCGTCCTCCCGTGCGGCGCTCATCATCCGGCGGTAGAAGCCGCCGAAGAGCCAGATCCAGGCAACCATGCCTACGATGCCCGTCTCGAGCAGCGTTCCGAGCCACTGGTCGTCGAGGATCGGCGCGTTGACCTTCGGCTCGCTGCGGTCGGTGAGACGCGTGCCGAAGCCCTGGCCGAGCAGCAGGTGCTGTTTCGCGTCGTGCAGGCCGGGACCGAGGTCCGCGATGCGGCCGCTGCCGTAGGTGCCGGCGCCTGCGGACTGCTCGGCGACGATCCCGCCCTTCGGCAGGAACGCGCCCTTGAGCGTGCCGAGCGTGCCGGGGAGGGCGATGTGCACGATCACGAGCATCGGCAGCAGCAGCGGCCAGAGCTTCTTGACCTCGGCGCCGCGGAAACGCCAGTAGGCGAAGGCGAGGACGATCAGCATGATCATCGCGGTGCGCGACACGGTCGCGAACGCGCCGAGCACGATCAGGAGCGTGGCGACCTTGTAGAGCATACGGCCGGTGCGCTTGACCATGTAGATCGCGAGCGGCAGCAGCATCACGAACAGCGCGCCGTAGGCGATCGGGCTCTGCGCAGGACCGTAGACGCGCAGCCGCCCGCCGCGGTCGTTCTGGTCGCTGACCAGCGAGTACGGCAGCTGGTCGAGCTTGAGGACGGGGATCCAGCTCGCGAGGTGGTTGAAGAGGTTGTAGTGCGTCTGGCCCTCCCAGAGCGCGCAGATCGCGAGCAGCGCGCCGCCGAGCACGAGCACGCGCGCGAGCAGGTCGACGTGGCTGCGCCGGCGCACGACGCTCGGGACGATGTAGGCGATCGCGAAGAAGCTCGCGAAGAACGTCAGCTTCTTGATCACCTCGGGCTGCACGTCCAGGTGCGCGATCCGGCCGGTGTTGACGGCGTCCGAAAGCAGCATCGAGAGCGCGATCACGCCGAGCGGCAGCTCGAAGCCTGTTCTGCGCAGCCGCACACGTGGGTCGACGAGCAGCGACGCGACCCAGCCGGCGGCGATGAACGCCGTCATCAGCCGGTACGGCTCGAGCTGGAACGGCAGCCCGCCGGGCAGCGTGTAGCGCCGGATCGGAATGAACAGCACGACGAGCACCAGCGCCGAGAGGAGCACCTCCCAGCGCAGGAGCTTGCGGTAGCCGGTCGTGAGGACGACCGCGAGGAGCGTCACCGGAGCGACGATCTTCAACGGCGCCGTCGAGACGACGCTCAGCGCGAGGACGACGATCGATCCGAAGACGATGCCGGCCGAGAAGATCGGCCCGCGATCGCCTGCGCCGATCAGTACGCCGAGCTCACGAGGCGCGCGGGCGCCCGATGACACGCTTCAGGTGCTCCTCTTCCGCATCCGTCACGATGGCGATCTGCGGATTCAGGTTCTCCAGGATGAACGCGAGCCCGATCGCGGCGATCAGCGCGGTCAGGAGCACGACGATCGGCAGCGCCTTCGAGCGAGCCTGCCAGAGAACCGGCGCATTCGAGAGCGCGCGCTTCACCGGCTGCAGCTCGACGCGCTGCTCGGTCGGCACCCGCGCGGCATCCTGCCGCCGGCTGATGTAGGCCGTGAGCGCCTCGGTCGACCGGGCGGCCAGCTCCTGCGCCTTGCGCGGCTGGTCTGAGAACGCGGCGATGCTGATCAGCGGCAGCGCTCCCGAGGCCGATGCGTTGGTGAACAGGTTGACCGGAGCGGCCTCGACGGCCTCGCCGGGACCTGCGCCCTTCGGCCAGATGCGATGACGGACGCCGTCGGCGTCGATGTACTTCGAGTAGAGAGTTGCGAGCAGCGTCAGGCGGGACGGATCGGCGCCCGACTGGTTGAGGCGCCCCTCTTCGAACCCAGGCTGCGTGACGGAGATCGTCTCGTAGCTCACCCACTGCTCGCTGCCGCGATAGGAGACGCCGTTGGCGTCAATGCGCACATACGACAACGTCGCCAGAACGACGGCGAGGATGACCCCGGAGAAGACGACAAGCTTGTGCCGCCAGATCACACGTCCATACAGCCCGATATCCATTCTCTATGCCACCGTTTCATCGCTTGTTTGCCCGTCGTGCAATGAGCGGCCATAGCCGTACCGGTACAGGAGCATCGTGGCCTGTGTGCGGTTGGCGACTCCGAGCTTGCGGTACACACCACCGAGGTGGAACTTCACCGCGTGCACGGACACGCACAGGTCGCGTGCGACCTGCCCGTTCGTCATCCCGCGCGAGGCCATCTCGAGCACCTGCCGCTCACGTGCTGAGAGACGGTCGAGGCGTCCCTGCGTCTCGTCGTATTCAACCGACATGCCGAGGATCGTAGGGCCGGCGGCGCGGCGCGACTACGCGCCATCGGGACAGAATGCGCAACGCTCTCACCTGACCCGATGGCTAGGTGGCGCTGTCCTCAATCTAGCTTCGAGTCCATAGCCGTCACGCACGCGTCTGCCTACGCTCGAAGGCAATGGAGCTCGTCTCGCAGACGACACATGCGCCGAGAGCGCGGCGAAGCATCACGTCGTTCCCGCCGGCCATCCCGCAGAACCCGTACCAGCGTCTTCTCTACTCGCACCTCGCCGAGCTCGGGTACCCGCTGGAGAACGCCGAGCGCTTTCGGGTCGGCTGGCTGCTCCGTGCACGCGGCGACGTCGCGGCGCTGCACTTCCACTGGCCGCAGGGGTACTACCGCCACGGGGGACGTCTCGCCGCACCGGCGTCGTGGCTGAAGCTCGCGCTGTTCGCGCTGCGCCTCGCCTGCGCGCGCGTGCTGCGCTACCGCATCCTGTGGACCGTCCACCAGGTGTATCCGCACGAGCGCGGCGTGCGCGGCACCGACCGGGCAGCGGCGATCGTGCTCTCGCACGCGGCGCACGCCCTGGTCGTGCACGACGCGACGACGGCCGAGCAGGTCGGGATCGAGCTGCCGTGGGCGGCGCGCAAGGTGACGGTGGTCCCTCACGGCTCGTACGAGGGCGTCTATCCCGCGGGCCGCTGCCGCGCCGAGACGCGTGCCGCCCTCGGCCTGACGGAGACCTCGATCGTCTTTCTCGCGTTCGGGCACGTGCGCGGCTACAAGGACCTCGACATCCTGCTCGACGGCTTCGCGGCGGCGCGGAGCAGCGACCTCGCGCTCGTGATCGCAGGCTTGCCGCTCGACGGGCCGTCTGCAGAGCTCGTCACCGAGCGCGCCCGCACCGACGCGCGCATCAAGCCGCTGCTCGGGTTCATCCCCGACGAGGAGGTGGCCGAGCTGTTCGGAGCGGCGGATGCCGCGATCGTCTCGCGCGGTGACGGCGGCACGTCCGGCGCGCTCATCCTCGCGCTCTCGCTCGGCACGCCGGCGGTGGTCGCCGACGCGCAGGGCTACCTCGACCTGATCGAAGCCGGGGAGGCCGGCTGGTCGTTCGCGGCGGGCGATCCGCAGTCGCTGGGGCAGGCGCTCGACGCGGCTGCTGCGGATGCGTACGAGTTCGCGGCCAAGCGGGACGCCGCGCTGAGCGCGGCGTCCCGTCTTTCCTGGCCCGAGGCGGCGCGCCTGACCGCAGCGCTGATCGAGAGGCGCGCGGCGTGAAGCGGCAGCGCCCGGTCCTCCTCGTCGCCTCCTCCGGCGGCCACCTGTTGCAGCTGCTGACGCTGCGCGAGGCTTGGCACGGCCTGCCGACGATCTGGGTCTCGAATGACAAGGAGGACGCCCGGTCGCTGCTCGCGGCCGAGCGCGCGCATTTCCTGCCCGGCCCGTACAGCCGCAACCTCCGCTCGCTGCTCGCGAACCTGCTCCTCGCGGTGCGCGTGGTGGTCCGCGAGCGGCCGGCAACGGTGCTGACGACCGGCGCGGACATCGCAGTCCCGTTCGCGTGGGTCGGCCGACTCTTCGGCGCGAAGGTCGTCTACGTCGAGAGCTTCACGCGCATCGAGACCGTCTCGCTCAGCTGCAAGCTGATCAAGCCGGTCGCGAACCGTGTCTACGTCCAGTGGCCCGAGCTGCTCGCGGCTCTTCCCGACGCGCGCTTCGTCGGCGCGGTGGCGGCGGTCGAATGATCTTCGCGACGACCGGGACGTGCGAGCCGTTCGACCGGCTCCTCCAGGCGTTCGACGGGCTCGCGCTCGACGAGGAGCTCGTCGTGCAGCACGGCATCTCGCCGGTGCGCCCGCGCGGCGCGCGCTGCGTCGACTTTCTCGCCTACGCGGAGCTCGTCGAGCTCGTGCGCGGCGCGCGTGTCGTCGTCACCCACGGCGGCGTCGGCTCGGTGCTGACCGCGCTCGCGAACGGGAAGCGGCCCGTCGTCGTGCCGCGCTCGGCCGCGCTTGGGGAGGCGATCGACGACCACCAGCTCGAGTTCGCGCGCAAGGTGGCAGCGGCAGGCGTGATCGACCTCGTCGAGGATCCCGCCGAGCTCTTTTCGCGGCTGTCCGGCTCGCAGGCACAGCCGCGGCGCGTCGCCCCCGACGCGCGGCTCGTGGCCGACCTGCGCGACTACCTGACCGCCGCATGAGCGACGGCCTGTTCGGATCGCTCCGGGGGCGCGTCTTCCGCGGCCTCGCGTGGAAGGGCGGCGGAAACATGGGGCGGCAGCTGCTGCGCATCGCCGTCACCGTCGTGCTCGCGCGCCTGCTCTCACCGCACGACTACGGCGTCGCGGGGATGGTGATCGTGTTCGCGACGCTCGTCGAGATCCTGGGCGACCTCGCGCTCGGCGCGGCACTCGTGCAGCGCCGGGAGCTGAGCGATACCGACCGCTCGACGGCCTTCTGGGTCAGCGTGGGCGCGGGGCTCTTCTTCACCCTGCTCGGGATCGTGCTCGCGGCGCCGCTCGCGGGCTTCTACGGCACGCCGGCGGTGAAGCCGCTCTTCATGGTGATGTCGCTCAGCTTCGTGATCACCGCTGTCGGCTCGACGCAGTGCGCGCTGCTGATGCGCGAGATGGACTTCCGGGGGCTCGAGCTTCGCCTCACCGGCGGCGCCGTCGTCGGCGCCGCGGTCGCGATCTTCCTCGCGTGGCGCGGAGCGGGGCCGTGGGCGCTGATCGGACAGCAAGTGACCGCCGCGGCCGTCGCCACGGTGCTCGTCTGGCGTTTCTCGTCGTGGAGACCGAGCTTCCGGTTCTCGCGCGCGAGCCTGCACGACCTCGGGTCGTTCAGCGGCCGCGTCTTCGGAACGAGACTGCTCTTCTACGGGAACCGGAATGCCGACAACGTGCTCGTCGGCCGGTACCTCGGCGCGAGCGCGCTCGGGGTGTACACGATCGCCTACAACATCATGCTCCTGCCGAGCAACCAGATCTCGGCGCCCGTGCAGGAGGTGCTCTACCCGACCTTCTCGCGCATGCAGGACGACGTCCCGCGCGTCGCAAAGGCGTGGCTCTCGGTCAACCGGGTCGTCGGGGCGATCTCGCTGCCCGCGCTCGCCGGGATGGTGATGGTCGCGCCTGAGTTCGTCGCCGTCGTCCTCGGGCCGAAGTGGGAGCCGGCGGTGCGCGTGATCCAGATCCTCGCGTGGGTCGGCATGCTGCAGTCGCTCCAGGGGCTGAACTCGTCCGTCCTGCAAGCGCGCGACCGGACGCGGGAGCTCCTGCGCTACGGCGTGATCGTCTGTGTGGCGAGCCTGAGCGCCTTCGTGATCGGCCTGCACTGGGGCCTCGTTGGCGTCGCGCTCGCGTACGCCCTCTCGAGCACGATCGTCGAGCCGTACTACAGCTGGCTGACCGCCCGCGCGTTGAACCTCTCGGTCTTCGCGTTCCCACGTGCGCTCGCGGGCGTGTTCCAGGCCGTCGCCGGCATGGTGCTTGCGCTCGCGCTGAGCCGGCTCGCGCTCGCAGGGACGGGCCTGGGGCCATTCCCTCGGCTTCTGATGCTCGTGCTCGTGGGCGCGCTCGCGTACGTACCGCTCGTGCTCTGGCGGGTGCCGGAAGTGCGCGTGCTCGCACGGCGCGTGCGCCGTCCGCGCCGCAAGCCGACGGCCGTGGAGCCGGCGCTCTCTTGACCACGATGCGCGTCGCAACCCTCCCTTATCGGCTAGGCGCTGCACTACCGGACGGTATTCCCGTTCTGGTCTACCTCCGGCGGCCGCGCGTTCCTAGGGTCGCAGTAGGCGGCAACAGTGCCGCGCTGGTTGAAGAGGGCAGAGGGAGGTCGGAAGCGTGAGTGCCATCGCAAGCACATGGGAACTGCGCGGGAACGACCCCGCGGGCAAGGAGGCACGGGTGGTCGCGAAGACCCGCGTCAGGGCGGGAGTCCCGAACCTCTTCGTCGTCCCCGCGTTCAACGAGATCGAGAACCTGCCTCGGCTGCTCGAGGATCTCGAGCGCCGGCCGGAGCTGTTTCCCCAGGGGAGCAAGCTCTTCATCGTCGACGACGGGTCGAGCGACGGCACGGGGGAGTGGGTGATGAGCTACGACGGGCCCGTCCCGACGGAGCTCGTGTCGTACGGTGAGAACCGCGGTCCGGGCGCAGCGTTCCGCGCCGGATTCGACGCGGCGCTCGCCGTGTGCGACGACGACGCGAATGTCGTCACGCTCGAGGCGGACACGACGAGCGACCTCGACGCGCTCGACGCGATGCTCGGCCACATCGACGCCGGCGCGGGCCTCGTGCTCGCCTCGGTGCACGGCGGCGGGCAAATGGTCAACGTCAGCCTCGTTCGCCGCTTCCTCAGCCGGTGCGCCGGCGCGGCCGTGCGGTTGCTGCTCGGCCTCGACGCGCGCACGGTCTCGTCCTTCTTCCGCGTCTACCGCGCGTCGGTGCTGCGTGAGGCGAGCCGGCGTTACGGAGACAAGCTGATCACCGAGACCGGCTTCGCCTGCAAGGCCGAGCTGCTCGCGAAGATCGCGTCGCTCGGCACCCGGATCGAGGAGGTCCCCGTCGACCTCGACGGCTCGCGCCGTGTCGGCGAGAGCAAGATGTCGATCGGCCCGACGCTCGCCGGTTACTGGCGCCTCTTCCGCGGCGGCTCGAAGCTGCCGGAGGAGACCGACACGACCAAGGTGCCGGCAGCATGAGGCCCTCGGTCGGCATCGTCGGCGGCGGGATCCTCGGGCTCACCGCCGCCTACCGGCTGCTCCAGCAGGGCGTGGACGTCACGCTCTTCGAGCGCTCCCACGACCTCGGCGGCCTGGTCGGCTCGTTCGACTTCGAGGGGCGCCCGGCCGACCGCTTCTACCACGTCGTCCTCCCGACCGACGACCGCGTGCGCGGGCTCGCGACCGAGCTCGGCCTCGGGGACGACTTCGAGTTCCGCCCGACGCTGACCGGCTTCTACGACCGCGAGCGGCTCTTCTCGATGAGCACGCTGCGCGAGTTCGCGACGTTCCCGTTGCTGGCGCCGCACGACCGCGTGCGGCTGGCCTCCTTCGTCCTGCGCTGCCAGCGCACGAAGGACGGGGACGCGCTCGACGACGTTCCGCTTCTCGACTGGCTGCGCAAGACGTGCGGCAAGCGCACGGTCGCGCGCATGTGGGAGCCGCTGCTCGACTCCAAGTTCGACGGCGAGTACGACGACCTGCCCGCCACGTACATGTGGGCGCGCACCAAGCGCATGTCGAAGACGCGCGACGCGGCCGGCCGCGAGCTGATGGGCTGGCTCAACGGTGGCTACCAGCGCCTCGTGGAGACGCTCGCCGACCGCATCCGCGAGCTCGGCGGCACGATCAACGCGGGCGTCGCCGTCTCGGCCGTCGCCGGCTCTGCGCACGGGGTCGACGGGATCGCCGTCGACGGCGTCCTGCAGGAGTTCGACCACGTGCTCTGCACGCTGCTCCCGCCGCAGGCTTCCCGCCTGCTGCCGGACGACGTTTCGGCTCTCGTTCCCGACCACTGCCGCTATCTCGGCGTGATCTGCGTGATCGTCCGCGCCGACCACAGCGTCAGCCCGTACTACACGCTCAACATCACCGACCGGCGCATCCCGCTGACCACGGTGGTCGAGACGACGCACGTCGTCGACCCGGAGTTCACCGGCGGCCACCTCGTCTACGCGGCGAAGTACGTCGACCCGTCGCATCCCGACCTGGTGCGCCCCGAGGCCGACGTGGCGGAGGACTACCTCGGCTACGTCGAGCGGATCTTCCCGAGCCTCGACCGCAAGGCGGTTCAGGCGGTCAGCGTGCAACGCGCCCGCATGGTCGAGCCGGTGCACACGATCGGCGGCCGCAAGCGCATCCCCGACATGCATCCGGTGGCCGGCCTCTCGCTCGCGTCGACCGCGCACGTCTACCCCGAAATCGTCAACGGGCAGGCCGTGATCGGCGTCGCAGACCGCGCCGTGGCCGGCATTCTCGAGCGGTTGCCCGCCGCAGGGATCGCGAAGGCAGCATGAGCACCATCGTTCTCGGCGGCGGCAGGGTCCGCGCGCACACGCGCGCGATCGTGCTGTCCGCGGACGGCATCGCGATCGGAACGCTCACGCTCGCCGGCGCAGTGCTGCTGGCGCTGACGTGGGGGACCTGGGGCGACCTGGGGCGCGACACGGGGTTCGACCTCGTCGCGGCCTCGAAGGTCGCACACGGCCAGTTGCCGTACCTCGACTTCCCGTACTACTACGGCCCGCTCGCGCCGTTCCTGCTCGGCCTTGCCGCGTGGATCGGCGGCGATGGGATCGCCCCCGCAGTCTTCGTCGGCATCGCCGTCTCCACGGTGATCGTCGGGCTCACCTACGCGCTCGCCCGCGCGTTCGTCGGCGCGGCCGGCGCGTTCCTCGCGAGCGCGATCGTCCTCGGCGTCGCGCTCTCGCCGACCAACTTCAGCTATGTGCTCCCGCACACCGAGGCGATGACCTTCGGGATGGCGGCGCTGCTCGCGCTGCTCGTCGCGCTCGCATACATGCCGGCCTCGCCGTCGCCGGCGCGGCTCGCGGTCGCCGGCTCGGCGGCCGGCCTCGTCGCGCTGACGAAGCCCGAGCTCGAGCTCGCCGCTCTCGGGGCGCTGGCCGCCTGGTGCGTCCTGCGCCGGCTTCCGCTCCGGAGCATCGCCGTGATCGCGGCGCCCGCGCTCGCGATCCCCGCGCTCGTCTACGGCGCGTTCCTGACGCAAATCTCTCTGCACGCGCTCCTCTACGAGAATCTCGACCCGAAGACGGTGCTGCAGGCGGGTGGCGACAAGCTCCTGCGTCTGCACGCGCCGATGACGCTCCCCTCGTTCCTCCACCACGGAGAGCGGGTCGTCCTCTATGCGGCCGGCGTCGTCACCATGATGTCGATCGCGTGGCTGATCGACCGCAGCCCGCGCGCGCTCCGCTTCGGCTACGCCGCGCTCGGCCTGGTCGCGGCGCTCGTCGCGTTCAACAACCTCGAGGCGCTTCGCACGGCGCTCCAGCCCGTCTACGGCTGGATCCCCGGCGGCGCGGTAGTCGCCGCGATCGTGATCGCCGCGCGCTACCGGCGCCTGCCGGATGCGAGCGCGGGACTCGCCTTGACCGTCGCGCTTGCGATCGCCGGCGGCACGACCTACGCAGCCTTCTACTTCCACGCACCGCGGGCGCAGACCGCGGTCTACTTCGCACCGTTGGCCGCGGTCTTCCTCGCGGCACTCCACCTGCGCATGGTTGCCGAGACGCGCACGATCGCGCTCCTCGGCGCCTGCTGGCTCGCGTTCCTCGGCGCAGCCGGCTTCGCGCTCACCGTCAAGGACGCACAGAACGAGTCGGCCGCAGTCAGCGGGCCCGGCGGCACGATCAAGGCTCCCGAGGACGACGCGAACGCATACCGCGCCGCACTCGCCGACGTCGTTCGGTTCACCGACCCCGGCGAGAAGGTTCTGTTCGCGCCGCAACTCTCCGCGTTGTACGCACTTTCCGGCCGCACGGACGCACTTCCCAATATCTCGCTGCTCCCCGGGATGCTCGACGGCATCCCGGCGGAGCGGCAAGCGATTGCACGGCTCGACGCCGCGCACGTGCGAGTGATCGTGACCGACCAGCACAGCTTCACCGAATACGGCCAAGGGTCATTCGGCGACACCTATGACAAAAACCTCGCGGTCTGGATCGCGCGGAACTTCGAACAGTCGGGGAAGTACCCCGGCGCATCTCACACGCTCGTCGTGTGGAGAAGGGACACACCATGAAGAAAGTCGGCGTCACCGGCGCCGCCGGCTACATCGGATCGCATCTCTGCGACCGTCTGCTCGCAGAGGGCATGTCGGTCGTCGGTGTGGACGATTTGTCGCGCGGCACGCTCGCGAACCTGGAGCTCGCGCTCCCCCACAAGAACTTCACGTTCGAGAAGATGGACTGCACGCGCCGTCGCGAACTGCGGGCGACGTTCGACGGCTGCGATGCGATCGTCCATCTCGCCGCGCAGAAGATCCCGCGCTACGGCGGAACGCTGATGACGCTCGAGGCGAACGTGGCCGGCGTCAACGCGGCCGCCCACGCTGCGCTGTCTCAGGACGCGGACCTGATCGTCGCGTCCACCTCCGACGTCTACGGCAACGCGACTCCGCCGTTCGCGGAGGACGACAACCTCGTGCTCGGGCCGCCGACCACCCGCCGGTGGGCGTACGCGGTCTCGAAGCTGTTCGACGAGCACGTCTGCCTGGCGCTCGCAGAGGAGCGCGGCCTGAAGGTCTCGCTGCTGCGCCTCTGCGGCTCCTACGGCCCGCGCAACCACCCCAGCTGGTGGGGCGGTCCCCAGTCGGCGTTCGCCGAGATCCTGCTCGACGGCGGCGTGATGGAGATTCACGGCGACGGCACGCAGATCCGCACGTTCACGTACATCGACGACACCGTCGAGGGCTTCTATCGCACGCTGATGACGCCCGAGGCGCGTGGCGAGGTGCTCAACATCGGCGGGGAGCACCCGACTCGCATCATCGACCTCGCCGAGGCCGTGCAGCGCGCGCTCGATATCCCGATGCCGCTGCGAGCCAAGATCGTTCCCTACGACCAGCTCCCAGGCAAGTACCAGGACGTCCTCAAGCGCATCCCCGACACGACCAAGGCGAAGCGGATCCTCGGCTTCACCGCGCAGGTCGGGCTCGACGAAGGACTCGAACGCACGATGGCCTGGCACACGGCGCGGCGCGAAGGCGCGGAGGTTCTCGAAGCATGAAGCGGCTGATTGCGATTGGAATCTTCGCGGCAACGCTGGCGGTCATCCTGCCCAGCGCAGCGCCGACCGCAGGCGGGCCGAACGCCCCGAGCGGTGCGACCGGGATTGCATTGTCGAACGCGGTCGGGCTCGCATGGCAGCCCGTGGGCGGCGGCGTGAACTCCTACAACGTCTATCGCGGAGCCTCCGCGACCACTGTCAACACGCTCGTCTCGCCTGCCGGCGGTGTTCTGAGCACGTCGTTCACCGACACGACCGCCGTCAACGGGACGACCTACTTCTACGCCGTCCGGGCTGTGGCCGGGGGCGGCGCCGAATCGTCCAACTCACCGATCGTGCGTGCAACACCTGTCCCGCGCGCGTGCTCGACCGGGAACGCGATCGTGCTCGAGAACTGCTACCCGGGTAACAAGCCCTGGGACGTCCGCAACGCGGCGACGATCGCGTCCGGCGGAATCGAGGGCTACGCCACGGCCGCCAGCATCAACAAGGGAGCCTCGGTCGGCCTGAAGGTGAACTCGACTTCCGGCGCACCGTTCCGCGTCGAGATCTACCGGACCGGCTACTACGGCGGTGCCGGCGCGCGCCTGTTCTCCGTGATCAGCGGCTTGACCGGCACGGCCCAGCCTGCGTGCACGACGAACTCGACCACCGGTCTCATCGACTGCTCGAACTGGTCGACGTCGCTCACCCTGACGACGACGCAGGATTGGCCGTCGGGGACGTACGCGATCAGGCTCGTGCGCGAGGACACCGGAACGGACAACCAGATCCTGCTCGTCGTCCGCGACGACTCGCGCAAGTCGCAGGTCGTGTACGGCGTCGGCTTCGCGACATTCGAGGCGTACAACAACTACGGCGGCAAGTCGCTCTACGACTTCAACTCGGTCGGAAGCACCACGGCCGCGGGCACGCCGCGCGCCGTGAAGGTCTCGTTCGACCGTCCGTTCGAGCAGCCGCGCTCCGGTCTCCGCGACTGGTACACGCGTACGGAGGTGGCCACGGTCTACTGGCTCGAGCAGCAGGGCTACGACGTCGGCTATGTCGCGAACACCGACATCGGCAGGTCGCCGAGCCTCATCCAAGGCGTCGAGGCGTACGTCTCGCCGGCTCACGACGAGTACGTCTCCGCCGAGATGCGCAACGCGCTGACGACCGCGCGCGACGCGGGCACGAGCCTGTTCTTCAGCGGCGGCAACGAGGTCTACTGGAAGATCCGCTTCGAGAACGGGCCCAACGGCGGCCAGAGCCGCATCGAGGTCTCGTACAAGTCGACCCAGAGCGGCGGGCCCGATCCCAGCGGCATCCCGACCGGGACCTGGCGCGATCCGAACGGCGCCAACGCACCCGAGAACGGGCTCACCGGGATCATGTACGTGGGCGACAACGACAACGTCTACTTCCCGATCGTCGTCAGCGCCCTCGCAGGCTCCGACCGCGTGTATCGCTACACGCCGCTCGCCAGCCAGCCGGCGGGCAGTTCGACGACCATCGGCTCGAACCTCGTCGGCTGGGAGTGGGACGCGCGGGTGAGCAACGGCGCGGAGCCGCCGGGCGTGAAGACGCTTGCGACCTCGCCGGTCACGGGCGAGCTCGTCCAGAACAACGGCGCCAACTACAACCCGAGCGGCTCGACGGGCGTCAACATCGTCAAGTACACGGCGGCGAGTGGCGCGTTGGTCTTCAGCACCGGGACGAACAACTGGAACCGCGGACTTGCCCCGAACGCCGTCGGCGTCGGCGAGCCGGATTCGCGCATCCAGCAGATCACGACGAATGTGCTCGCGGACATGGGGGCGACCCCGCAAACGCCCTCGCCGGGAATCGTCCTCGACGCGGGCGACGATCCGAACCGGCCTCCGGCCCCGACGAACGTCGCCGCCGTCACGAACGGACCTGACAGCACCACGGTCACGTGGGACCCGGTCCCCGGGGCCGACGGCTACAACGTCTACCGCGCGCTTGCCGGCCGCAGCGACGGGCAGCCGCTCGGCAGCCTGTCGAACCCGGCGGTCGTGACCGGGACGAGCTTCACCGACGTGGGGCTCAGCTCGGCGACCGCGTACTTCTACGTCGTCGTCGCCCTCAAGGCCGGCGTGCAGTCGCTGCCCTCTGCCGAGTCGGCGACAACGACCGCGGCCGGGGCGGGCCAGCCGACGCGCATCGACGTCGGGGCGACAAGCCCGTACACGTCGTCGACGGGACAGGTCTGGTTGGCCGACACGTTCTTCACGGGCGGAAACGTGCGCAACGTCTTGACGCCGATCGCGAACACGAACGACCAGAAGCTGTACCAGACCGAGCGCTGGGGTCTGTTCAACTACGCGATCCCGGTCGCGAACGGCACGTACGACGTGCGCTTCCACTTCGGTGAGACGTACTTCGGCAGCACCCCCGCGCTCTCGCCGTGCGCCGGCAAGCGCATCTTCAACCTGGACATCCTCGACACGGCGGGCCTGACGCCCGACGTCTCGAACTTCGACATCTGCGCGGCCGCCGGCGGACCGGCGATCGCCACCGTCGTCACGGTCCCCAACGTGATCGTCGCCGACGGCGTGATGAACATCAGGTCGAGCAAAGGCCTGGTCGACGACCCGACGCTCTCGGCGATCGAAGTGATCCCGCGTGCGCTCGCGTCCCCGACGGTGACGACCACCGTCCCGGGCACCGACGAAGCCGACGTGTCGGTCGGTGCGGACCCCAGTGCGACGTTCTCGCGCGGGATGGACGAGTCGACGTTCACCAGCTCGACGTTCACGCTCGCCGGACCGTCGGGCGCCGTGCCCGCGTCGGTGTCGTACGACGCAGCCTCGCGGACCGCGACCCTGACACCCTCGGCGCAGCTGGCTCACTCGACGACCTACACCGCGACGCTTGCGTCGTCGCTCAAGTCCGCCGACGGCGCACCGCTCGGGACGGCGTACTCGTGGCAGTTCACGACCGAGGCGCCGCCGCCGCCGGACATCTCCCTGACGGTGCCGGACGATGGTGCCACGGCAGTCAGCCCTGCTACGGCGGTACGCGCGACGTTCACGCGGCCGATGGACCCGAACACGATCACCGCGTCGAGCTTCACGCTGCGCGACGGCACGGGCGCTCTCGTGCCGGCAAACGTGAGCTACGACGCGACGCTTCAGCGGGCGACCCTCATGCCGAGCAGTCCGCTCAGCCTGTCCGGGACGTACACGGCCCGCATCAGCACGACGGTCAGAACGGTCGACTCCGCGTCGCTTCCCGCGCCGTTCGTCTGGTCGTTCACCGTGGCCGACACGGTCCCCGGGGCACCGACCGTCACCTCGGTCACGCCCGCGGCCGGAGCAGTATCCGTCGCCGCGAACGTGGTTGTGACCGCGGCGTTCTCAGGGCCGATGGACTCGTCGACGCTGACGTCATCGACGTTCACGTTGAGCGGCCCGGCCGGTGCCCTCCCGGCGTCGGTGACCTACGACCCGACGTCGAATACGGCGACCCTGGACCCGACGGGCTTCCTCTCGCCCTCGACTGCCTACACAGCGGCGCTCACGTCGGCTGTCCGGGGCCAAGACGGTACGCCGATCGGCGGCATGTCGTGGGGCTTCACCACGATTGCGGCGCCGACGATCACGTCGTACACACCGGCCGACGGAACAACGTACTTCGATCGGTCGAGCCCGATCACCGTGAAGTTCTCACGGTCGATGGCGCAGTCGACCATCACCACCTCGACGTTCCAGCTGTTCGCACCGGACGGCAGTGTCGTCCCCGCGACGGTCACGTACGACGATCCAACGACCACGGCGACGCTCACACCGTCGGCGCTGCTGATCGGCGGAGCGACCTACGCCGCCAGCGTCAGCAGCTCGATTCGCGCTGCCGGCGGTTCGCCGCTCGGCGGGTCGGATTTCGTCTACAGGTTCACGACGAGCGTCTGCCCGTGCTCGCTCTTCCCGTCCGGCCTCACCCCGGCCGTGCAGAACGTTCCGACCCGTGACGGCCGCCCGGCCCCCGGGCCTTGGACGTACGAGATGGGTGTGAAGTTCAAGGTCGACGAGGCGATGCGGCTCAGAGGCATCCGCTTCTTCAAGGGCTCCGGCGAGACCGGGACGCACGTGACGAACCTGTGGACGTCGGGCGGGCTGCTGCTCGCGTCGGCCCCGTCGGCGAACGAGACCGCCAGCGGGTGGCAGGAAGCGACGTTCACGACGCAGCCGCTGCTGCAGCCCGGATCCGTCTACGTCGCTTCGGTGAACGCCAACTCGGTCTACAGCACGACCGTCGGCGGCCTGCTCAACCAGATCATCTCCGGTCCGCTGCGCTCGGTCGTCGGCGTGCCGAACGGCGTCTATGGCACCTCGGCCGGGCTGTTCCCGACCGGCACGTTCAACTCGAGCAACTACTTCACCGACGTCGATGTCGTGCCGGACGGCGATCCGGGCGCGCCGACGGTGGTCGCGACGACTCCGGCCGCCAACAGGACGGACGTCGACGCGAATCTGCCGCTCACCGCGTCGTTCTCGCGTCCGATGGACCCGTCGACGATCACCGGCTCCACGTTCAACGTGCGGCCCACCGGCACGTCCGGCGGCACCGACGCGGGTGGTGCGGTGGATGCCACCGTCACCTACGACGACGCGACGAATACGGCGACGTTGGATCCGTCTGCGGCGCTCGCGCACGGCGTCACATACCAGGCGACGTTGACGACGGCGATTCGGGCCCGGGACGGGAAGCCGCTCGCGACCGGGACCACGTGGTCCTTCACGGTCGGGGCTCCGCCGCCGCCGCTGTCCGTCACGGCCTCGCCGTCGGCGGGCGCGACGAGCGTCAACGTCGATGCGGCAGTGAAGGTCATGTTCAACCGCGCGATCAACGAGTCGACGATCACGTCGAGCTCGGCACAGATCGTCGCCCCGGACGGCTCGACCGTCCCCGCCACGATCAGCTACGACCGGTTCGCGTTCGTCGCGACGATCAAGCCGTCGGCGAATCTCGCCGCGAACACGGCGTACACCGTCAGGGTCACCTCCGGAGTGCTCACGCCTGACGGCACGTCGCTCCTCAACCCGTTCTCGTCGACCTTCACGACGGGCACCTGCCCCTGCACGCTGATGACGGGGCTCGTCCCGAAGGCGGTCGGCAACCCGGTGCAGGACGGCCGGACGGGTGCGGGGCCGTGGAGCTACGAGCTCGGCACGAAGATCACCGTCGACGCTCCTTCGTCGCTCACGGCGATCCGGTTCTGGAAGGACGCGAAGGAGACCGGCACGCACACCGTCCGGCTCTGGTCGTCCACCGGGACGGTGCTCGCGTCGCTCGCGGTGACCGGGGAGACCGCGGGAGCGGGCTGGCAGCAGGCGACGTTCGCGACGCCGATCGCCCTCGCCGCGAACACGGTCTACATCGTGTCGGTCAACGCCAACGCGTTCTTCTCGACCACCCGGTCGGGCCTCGCGACGCCGCTCACGAGCGGGATCGCGCACACCGCCAACGACGTCAAGAACGGCGTCTACGGCGCCTCGGCCGGGTTGTTCCCGACGAACAGCTTCAGCTCGACGAACTACTTCGTCGACGTGGTCATCCGGTGACGGCGACGGCTTCGGCCGTCGCCGTCTTCCGGCGGCGCGAAGGGCGCAACGTCGGGGCAGCGTCAGGAGCATCGCTCCTGACGCTCGCCACCGTCGCCTCGGGCGTGTTCACCTACGCGTTCCTCGTCCTCGCCGCGCGCTCGCTCGGCAAGGAGGCCTACGGCGAGATCGGCGTGCTGTGGGCGGCGATGTTCCTCGTTGCGATTCTCGTCTTCCGCCCGCTCGAGCAGACGACCTCGCAGGCAATCGCGCACCGCCTCGCGGGCGGAGTGGAGGCGAAGAGCGTGCTGCGCTCGATGACCTTCGTCTCGCTCGGCGTGGTGGGCGCGCTGGCGCTTGCGTTCGGCCTCGGGTGGCCGCTGATCTCGGGTCGAGTGTTCTCGTCCAGCAACGCCGTCACGGCGGCGTTCGTCGTCGGCGTCCTCGCCTACGGCGTCTCGTACGTCGTGCGCGGCGTGCTCGGGGGGTCGCGCTGGTTCACCGGCTACGCGATCGTGCTGCTCGCGGACGGCGGCGTGCGCCTGCTCGTCGCCGCGCCGCTCCTGCTCGTGGGCTCGAAGGCGCTCGCGGCCGCGGCAGTGGCCGCGGCCGGGATCGGCGGTGCGGTGGCCCCGCTCGTCGCGGGCCGCAAGCGGCTCCGCGGCTCGCTCGCCGGCGCATCCGGCGAGCCCTACCGCGCCCGGCGCGCGGCTTCGTTCGCCGGCGCCGCCGCGGTCGTCGCCGGTGCGGACCAGCTGCTCGTCAACGGCGCGCCGCTGCTCGTCGTCGCCGTCGGCACGCGCGACGGCGGGGCTGTCGGGCTCGTCTTCGCCGCGACGATGCTCGTGCGTGCGCCCGTCTACGTCTTCCAGGGCTTCGCAGCCTCGCTGCTCCCGAACCTCACGCACCTCGCTGCGGTCGCCGGCCGGGCCCAGCTTCGCCGCGCCGTGCTGCGCACGGCGCTCGTGCTGTTCGCGATCGGGATCGCCTTCATCGGCTTCGCCGCCGCGGCCGGCCCGGCCGCGATGCGCGTCGTCTACGGGCCGGGCTTCGACGCGGGCGCGACGAGCCTCGCGCTGCTCGCCGCAGGCGTCGCGTGCTACCTGGCCGCCGGCACGTTCTCGCAGGCCCTGCTCGCGCTGCGGCATGTCACCACCGCGGCGGTCGCGTGGAGCGCCGGCGCATTGTCGTTCGTCGTCTCGTTCGCACTGCTGCCGGGCGAGCCGCTGTTCCGGGCGAGCGCCGCACTCGCCGTCGCCTCCCTGATTGCCGCCGTGGCGCTCGGCGCAGCTCTGCTCGCACGCGCGCGTTGAGAGCGGCCGTCCGCATCGCCGTCGTCGGTCTCGGCGAGACCGGCGGGGCGTTCGCAGCGGTGCTGGACGGCCTCCCGAACTGCGAGCTCGCGTGGCTCTGCGACGACGACCGCGCGGTCCTGACAGAGGACCGCCGCGCGCAGGCCCCGGCGCGCACGACCGCGATCGACGACGTGCTCCGAGACGAGGCGCTCGACGCGGTCGTCCTGGCGACGCCGCTCGCCGCCAACGGCGAGCTCGTCGAGCGGGCGCTCCGGGCCGACAAGCACGTCCTCGTCGCGAGACCGCTCGCGCGCACCGCCGACGAGGCTTTGCGCCTGACCGACCTCGCCCGCGACCGGGCGCGCTGCCTGCTCACCGGCCACACGGTGCTG
>Ga0105242_10001270_pt1 | contig 19937 bp, 15 predicted proteins | sample KBSM24metaG_FD_81521 | JGI IMG/M metagenome (GOLD analysis project Ga0105242, IMG submission 81521) | Miscanthus rhizosphere microbial communities from Kellogg Biological Station, Michigan, USA - KBS M2-4 metaG | ecosystem: Host-associated > Plants > Roots > Rhizosphere > Soil | place... | reverse complement strand
GCACCTGCGCCTGAGGCCCGGGCGCTGCGAGCCGGTGTTCGCGGGCGAGACGGCGCACTTCAACGTGAGCGTGGAGACGCCCTCGCAGACGCGCTTCTCGATCGCGGTGCGCCGAAAGGGCGACGAGCCGGTGTTCTCCGACGTCATGGCCGCCGAGCCCGCCGCCATCTCGCTCGCCGTACCCGCGGTGCGGCGCGGCCCGATGAGCTGCGGCCGCCTCGAGGTCTTCACGCGCTACCCGGTGGGGTTCTTCCACGCGTGGTCGTATGTCGACTTCGGGCTCACGGTGCTGGTGTACCCGCGCCCCGACCCGCACGCGGGGAATCCGCCGTCCCAGGCACGCAGCGACTCCGAGGAAGGCATCCCGGTCGCGGGCGACGAGGAATTCAACATGCTGCGCGCGTATCGCCCCGGCGACACGCCGAAGCAGATCGCGTGGAAGGCGCTCGCGCGCGAGCAGGGACTGCTCACGAAGGAATTCAACGCGATGGCCTCCAGCGAGCTGGTGCTGGATTTCGACGACGCGCGCGCGCCGGACCTGGAGCTGCGCCTGTCGATCCTCTGCCAGTGGGTGCTGCAATCCGAGCAGTTCGGCCAGAGCTACGGGCTGAGGCTGCCGGGACGCGAGATCCCGCCGGGACGAGGCGAGGCGCACCGCGCGCGCTGCCTCGAGGCGCTCGCCGTCTTCGAGGCGCCGCGGTGAGCGCGATCGCCGACATCCGCGCCCCGGGCGTCGCGGCACCCCTCGACGTGCGCAACATCCTGTGGCTCCTCGCCGCGATGGTGTTCGTCGTGGGACCCCACCTGCTGCGCCTGCCCACGTGGGTCACGATCTTCTTCCTCGTGACGGTGGCCTGGCGAGCCTGGATCTCGTGGTCGGCGCTGCGCTCGCCGCCGCGCTGGTTCATGTGGGCGGTGACGATCGCCACGACCTACGGGACCTTCCTCACCTACGGCCGGATCTTCGGGCGCGAGGCGGGCGTGACCCTCCTCATCATCATGTCGGCGCTGAAGCTCCTCGAGATGCGCACCCAGCGCGACGTGACCATCGCCATCTACCTGGGCTTCTTCCTGGTGATGACGAACTTCCTCTTCTCGCAGGCGATCCCGCTCGGGCTCTACATGCTGGCGTGCGTGTGGATCTTCATCGCCACCATGGTGGGATTCCAGCGCGTCGGGCGATCGCCCACGCTCGGCGAGCGGCTGCGGCCCGCGGGCGCCCTCCTCATCCAGGCGCTGCCGCTGATGGTCGCGTTCTTCATCCTCTTCCCGCGCACGCAGGGACCCCTGTGGGCGCTGCCGCAGGACGCGCGCTCGGGGCAGACGGGGCTGTCCGAGACGATGAGCCCGGGCAACATCGCCAACCTCATCAAGTCGGACCAGGTCGCCTTCCGCGTGCAGTTCGAGAACGGCATGCCGCCCTACCGCTCCCTCTACTGGCGCGGCCCGGTGCTGGTCGACTTCGACGGCGTGGCATGGAAGATGCGGCCGTACGCGGCGCAGGGCCACATGGATTACAGCCGCCAGGAGCGGCCGTCGAAGTACACGGTGATCCTCGAGCCGCACCAGAAAACGTGGATGTTCGCGCTCGACGTCCCCGGCTCGCGTCCCGACGGCGCGCAGCTCCTGTCGGACCTGCAGATGCGCTACCGGCGCCCGATCGTCGAGCGCATGCGCTACGAGATGACCTCGTACCTCAGCTATCGCTACGGCGAGCGGACCAACGACGTGCAGCTCGAGCAGGCCCTGCGCGTCGACGACACCCACAACCCGAAGACCGTCGAGCTCGGCCGCCAATGGGCGAAGGAGAATCCGGATCCGCGGATGCTGCTGCAGCGCGCCGCACAGTTCTTCGGCAAGGACTTCAAGTACACCCTCGAACCGCCGCCGCTCGACCGCCAGAACCCGTTCGACGACTTCGTCTTCAACTCGAAGCAGGGATTCTGCGAGCACTTCGCGGGCGCCTTCACCCTGCTCATGCGCGCCGCAGGCGTTCCGGCGCGCGTGGTGACCGGCTACCAGGGCGGCGAGGTGAACCCGCTCAACAGCGAGCTCATCGTCCGGCAGGCCGACGCGCACGCGTGGTCGGAGATCTGGGTGAAGGAAGAAGGCTGGGTGCGCATCGATCCGACCGCGGCGGTGTCGCCGTTGCGGGTGGAGAACGGGGTGAACGCGGCCTTCGGACCCATCGGCCTCGGCGCCTCCATCATCGACGCCGACAAGCTGGGGATCCTATCGAACCTGCGCTACGCGTGGCAGGTCGTGAACAGCGAGTGGGACGCGTGGGTGGTGGGCTACAACATGGATCGCCAGCGGCAGTTCTTCTCCGGCATGGGCGTGCCCAACGTGGACTGGAGGACGCTCGGCTTCTGGCTGATGGTCTCGATCTTCGCGGTGGGCACCGCGGTGGCGATCGGATTGATGGTCCACGAGCGGCCGCCGCGGCGCGAGCCGTCGCTGGTCGCGTGGAACCGCTTCTGCGAGAAGCTCGCGAGCGCCGGGCTGCGTCGTGAGCCGCACGAGGGACCGCTGGACTATCTCGATCGCGTTGCCGCGAAGCGTCCCGAGCTCGCGAGGGAAGTCGAGGAAATCACGCGGCGCTACGTGGACGCGCGCTACGGACCGGGCGCCAGCCGCGAGCAGATCCGCGAACTGTCGAAGCTCGTTCGCGACTTCCGTCCCGCCTAGGGACCAAGGCCGCGCAGCGTTACATCGCGGGCAGGACCTTCGCCGGGTCGACCGGCTTGCCCTCGCGGCGCACCTCGAAGTGCAGCTTCACCTGGTCGGCGTCGCTCTGGCCCATCTCGGCGATCTTCTGGCCCTTGCGCACGTCCTGCTGCTCCTTCACCACGATGTTGTCGTTGTGCGCGTAGGCCGAGAGCCATGTGTTGTTGTGCTTGATGATGACGAGCTTGCCGTAGCCGCGCAGCCCCGCGCCTGCATACACCACGCGACCCGCGGCCGCGGCGACGACCGGCGCGCCCTTGCGGCCCGACAGATCGACGCCCTTCGAGGCTTCGGAGAACGGCGAGATCACCTTGCTGCCCTTCACCGGCCACATCCAGTCCACGTCCTCGCGGTCCGTGCCCGCGGGCTTCTCGGGCTCGGCGGGCTGGATCTGGGTTTCCACCGGCGGCGGCTGGACCGTCGTGGTCGGCCCTTCGGACGGAGGTGCGCCTCCGGGAACGGCATTGAGCTGCGCGATCGCACGGTCGGTGTACGGCACCTTCTCGCCGCGCGGCTCGACCTTGGCGTTGGGCGTGTTCGCGAGCGGCCGCGCCTCGATGGGCGGGCCTGCGCCGACGAGCGGCGTGGCGCCCAGGGGTGACGTGGTGTTCGAGCCCAGCGGCCTGGCGCCGGCCGGCGCGGCCACCACCAGCACCTGCCCCACCGACAGCACGTTGGGGTTGGTGATGTTGTTCCAGGCCGCCAGCTCCCGGTAATCGAGCCCGAACTGCAGCGCGATGCCGACGAGCGTGTCGCCGCGCTTCACTGCGTACGTGGGGATGGGCTTCTCGACCGGCTTCGGCGGCTCCGCGGGCGCTTCGACGGGCTTTGGAGGCTGTCCCGGGGTGCGATCGACGACCGGCGCGGGGCTGCGCACGGCGCAGGCCGCGAGGAGGAGCGCCACGAGCGCGAGGACGATGCGGTTCATGACAGGCCCGGCAGCAGCGGCACGAAGCGCACGGCGGCACGCTTCTGCTCGACGAAGCCCTTGTCGGTGCGATCGACCGTCCACAGCCACTGGTCCTCGATTCCCACCGGCAATACCATGCGGCCTCCGATCGCGAGCTGCTGTTTCAACGCATCGGGGACGTGGGTCGCCGACGCCGCCATGAGGATACCGTCGTAGGGCGCGCCCTCCTGATACCCGGCGTGCCCGTCGGCGTGCTTGAAGCGCACGTTGTAGAAGCGCAGGTCCCGCAGGTGGCGCCGCGCCTTGTCCATCAGCGGCGCGATGCGCTCCAGCGTGTAGATCTCCTTCACGAGCTTGCCCAGCACCGCGGTCTGGTAGCCGCAGCCGGTGCCGATCTCGAGCACCTTGTTCATCGGCTGCTTTTCCAGCAGCAGCTGCGTCATCATGCCCACGATCGTCGGGCTCGAGATCGTCTGGCCGTGCCCGATGGGCAGCGCCACGTCCTCGTAGGCGCGCGAGGCGATGCCCTCGTCCACGAAGATGTGGCGCGGGATCTCGGTCATCGCGTTCAGCACGCGCTCGTCGGTCACGCCCTCGCGACGCAACGTCTCGACCATGCGCAGGCGCGTGCGACCCGAGGTCATGCCGATGCCGTCGCGGGCGCTCATCTCTTCAGCCAGTCGGAAACGAGGGGGATCTGGCCGGCGTGCGTGAGGTCCATCTGCAGCGGCGTCACCGACACCGCGTTGCGCTCGAGGGCGTTGAAATCGGTGCCGGGGCCGGCCTCGCGCGCCGCGCCCGCGGGCCCCACCCAGTAAACCGTCTCGCCGCGCGGGTTCTTCCCGGGCACGACCGGCTGCGCCTTGTGGCGGCGGCCCAGACGCGTGATCTCCTGGCCCGTGATCTCCTCGTACGGGATGTCCGGCACGTTCACATTGAGGAGCACCGGCGCGCCGAAGGGTTGGCGGGCGAGGCGCATCACCAGGTCGCGCGCCACGCGCGCCGCACTCGCGAAATGCTCGAATTTCTTCCCCACGAGCGACACGGCGATCGAGGGGATGCCGAGGAGGTAGCCCTCGGTGGCGGCGGCCACCGTCCCCGAGTAGAGCGTGTCGTCGCCCATGTTGGCGCCGCTGTTGATGCCCGAGACGACCACGTCGGGCTCGAAATCGAGGATGCCCGTCACCGCCATGTGGACACAGTCCGTGGGCGTGCCGTTCACGTACAGGAAGCCGTTGGGGGCGCGGCTGAGCATCAGCGGGCGGTCGAGGGTGAGCGAGTTGGACGCGCCGCTGCGGTCGCGCTCGGGGGCCACCACGGTGATCTCCCCCAGGGGCGCGAGCCCCTCGGCGAGCGCGGCCAGTCCTGGGGCGAAGTAGCCGTCGTCGTTCGAGAGGAGGATGCGCATGCTGGACCAAAATTATAACCGGTAGAATCGCGCTTCCCCGCCTGATCCCGGACTCCATGAAACGCAACCCCGTTCGCATCCTCGCCGCGGCCACGCTCGCCGCGCTCGCGGTACCCGCCTTCGCCAAGCTCGACGTCGCCGGCCTCGACCGCGGCATCGATCCCTGCACCGACTTCTACGGCTACGCCAACAGGACCTGGCTCGCCAGCACGCCGATCCCGGCGGATCGTCCGCGCTGGGGCAGCATGGACATCATCGCGCACAGCAACCAGGAGCTGCTCCACGACATCCTCGACAAGGAGTCGAAGAGGTCGCGCGGCCAGGGGCCCAAGGTCGGGTCCGACGAGTGGAAGGCGGTCGCCTATTACCAGAGCGGCATGAACTACAACCGGCGCCAGTACCACGCGACGATGCCGGTCGACCCGATCCTCACGGACATCGCCGGCGTCTCGACGCCCGACGAGGTCGCCGCGATGCTGGGCCGCATGCATGCCAACGGGCTGGGCGGAGGCTTCAACTTCGAGGTGGATGCGGATCGCAAGGATTCCACGCGCTACCTCGCCGAGATCACCCAGGGTGGGCTGGGTCTGCCCGACCGCGACTACTACTTCCGCGACGACGACAAGTCCAAGGCGCAGCGCGCGGGCTACCTCGCCCACGTGGAGAAGATGTTCGCGCTCATCGGCGAGCCGCCGGCGCAGGCAAAGTCGGACGCGGCCAAGGTGCTCGCGCTGGAGACCGACCTCGCGAAGGGCCAGATGACCGCGGTGGAGCGGCGCGACGTGGAGAAGACCTACAACAAGCGCACGCGGGCGGAGCTGGCGGCGCTCGCGCCGGGCTTCGCCTGGGACACGTATTTCAAGGCGCTCGGCGCGCCGGACACGGCCCAGCTCAACGTCGCGCAGCTCGAGTACCTCAAGACGGTGGGACGCCTGGTCCGGGAGCGCACCGCCGATTGGCCGGCGTACCTGCGCTGGCACGCGATCCATGCCGCGTCGAACAAGCTCTCGCGCCCGTTCGTGGACGAGAACTTCGATTTCTACGAGCGGCAGCTTCGCGGCGTGCAGGCGCAGCCGCCCGCTTACCGCGAGGTGATTCGCGCCATCGGTGGCAACTTCGGCGACCGCGGCGTCGGCATGGCGCTGGGCAAGCTCTACGTGGAAGCCGCGTTCCCGCCCGAGGCGAAGAAGCGCGCCGAGGAGCTCGTCGCCAACGTGAAGGCCGCGCTGCGCGATCGCCTCAAGGCCTCGAGCTGGATGAGCGAGGAAACGCGCACGCGCGCGCTGGCGAAGCTCGACGCGATGGACGTGAAGGTCGGCTACCCCGAAAAGTGGCGCGATTACGCGAAGGCCGACATCAAGCTTGCCGCGTACGCGGAAAACTGGATGGCCGCCAACCGCTTCGACAGCCAGCGCGATATTGCGCGCATCGGCAACCCGGTCGACAGGGCCGAGTGGTTCATGGCGCCCTACATCGTCAACGCGTACTACAACCCGACGGGCAACGAGATCGTCTTCCCCGCCGCGATCCTGCAACCGCCCTTCTTCGACGCGAAGGCCGACGACGCCATCAACTACGGCGGCATCGGCATGGTGATCGGGCACGAGATCACGCACGGCTTCGACGACCGGGGACGGCGCTTCGACAAGGACGGCAACCTGCGCGACTGGTGGTCGGTCGAGGACCAGGACCGCTACAAGGCACGCGCGAAGGTCATCGAGGAGCAGTACACCGCGATGCCTTCGCTCGTCGAGGGCGCGAAGCCCAACGGCACCCTCACGCTGGGCGAGAACATCGCGGACATCGGTGGGCTCAAGATCGCGTACGACGCGCTGCAGAAGGCGCTGCAGGGCAAGCCGCGCACGAAGGTCGACGGCCTCACGCCGGAGCAGCGCTTCTTCATCTCCTGGGCGCAGGGATGGCGCTGGAACGCCCGGCCCGAGTACGAGCGCAACCTGATGCTCACCGACGGCCACTCGCTCGCCCGCTACCGGGTCTCGGGCCCGATCGCGCACATGCCGGAATTCGCCAAGGCGTTCTCCTGCGACGCCTCGAAGACGCTGCTGCCCGACATCGCCAGGAACGCGATCTGGTGACCGCCATGGCCGCGAACCGCTTCGATGTGAAGGGCAAGGTGGCGCTGGTGACCGGCGCCTCCTCCGGCCTCGGCGACAACTTCGCGCGCGTGCTCGCGGCCGAGGGCGCCACCGTGGCGGCCGCCGCGCGGCGCACCGACCGGCTCGAGAAGCTCGTGGCCGACGTCACGAAAGCGGGCGGCAAGGCGTTCGCGATCACCATGGACGTGAGCGATCCCCAGTCCGTCGAGAAGGGCATCGCCGCGGTCGTGAGGCAGGCGGGCGCTCCCGATATCGTCGTCAACAACGCGGGGGTCGCCCAGGCGAAGCCCTCCATCGAGCTCACCGAGGCCGACTGGCGCAGCGTGCTCGACACCAACCTCGACGGCGTCTGGCGGGTCGCGACCCACAGCGCGCGCGCCATGATCGCCGCCAAGAAGGGCGGCAGCATCATCAATATCGCGTCCGTGCTGGGATTGCGCGTCGCCACGCAACTCCTCGCCTATGCGACCGCCAAGGCGGCGGTGGTGCAGATGACCGAGGCGCTTGCGCTCGAGTGGGCGCGCCACATGATCCGCGTGAACGCCATCGCCCCCGGCTACATCGAGACCGAGATGAACCGCGGCTTCTTCAACACCGAGGCGGGCCAGGCGGTGGTGAAGCGCGTGCCCCAGCGGCGCGTCGGCGATCCTTCGGTGCTGGATGGCGCCCTCCTCCTCCTCGCCTCCGACGCCTCGTCGTACATGACCGGCAGCACCGTGGTCGTGGATGGCGGGCACGTGATCAACTCGCTCTGATGGATTTCGCGCTCTCGCGCGAGGCGAAGACCTGGCGCGACCGCTATCGCGCCTTCGTGCGCGAGCACGTCCTGCCGTACGACACCACGCCCGAGTCGTTCGACGAGCACGACAACATCCGCGAGGACCTGCTCGAGGACCTGCGCAACAAGGCGAAGGAGAACGGCCTGTGGGCGCCGCAGATGCCGGTGTCGCGCGGCGGCCAGGCGCTCAACGTCGCGACCATGGCGGTGGTCTACGAGGAGCTCAACTACTCGCTCTTCGGGCCGGTGGTATGCAACTGCGCCGCGCCCGACGACGGCAACATGATGGTGCTGGAGAAAGTCGCCACCGACGCGCAGAAGGAGCGTTGGCTGGAGCCGATCGTCGAGGGCCGCGTGCGCTCGGCCTTCGCGATGACGGAACCGCACCCCGGCGGCGGCTCCGATCCCTCGATGATCCTCACCACCGCCACGCGCCGCGGCGACGTCTGGCGCATCGACGGGCGCAAGTGGTTCATCACCGGGGCGGGCGTCGCTCGGCACTTCATCCTCATCGCCAAGACCTCCGACGACCCGCGCAAGGGGCTCACGGCGTTCCTCTTCGACGCGGCGCAGCCCGGATGGCGCATCGTGCGGCGCATCCCGATCATGGGGCCCGAGGAGCACGGCGGCCATTGCGAGATCGAGTTCGACGCGCTCGAGATTCCCGACGAGAACCGGCTCATGAACGTGGGCGACGGCCTCAAGCTCACCCAGATCCGCCTTGGGACCGCGCGGCTCACGCACTGCATGCGCTGGCTGGGGCTGGCACGCCGCGCCCTCGACATCGCCGGCGACTACGTGGCCGAGCGCGAGTCGGGCGGCAAGCGCCTCGCCGAGCGCGAGAGCGTGCAGATGAAGCTCGGGCACTGCGCGATGCAAATCGAGATCGGGCGGCTGCTCACCATGAAGGCCGCCACCTTCCTCGACAAGGGCGACTTCGGGCGCAAGGAGATCTCGATGGCCAAGGTGCACGTGGCCGACACCCTGCACCTCTGCGCCGACACCGCGATCCAGCTCTGCGGCGCGCGCGGCTACTCCAAGGACACGCCGCTCGAGTGGATCTACCGCTACGCCCGGCAGGCGCGGCTGGTGGACGGCGCGACCGAGGTCCACCAGCAGGTCCTCGCCCGGCACTTCATGGAAGAGCGCGGCGACTTCTGGAGATGGGCCTGAAAAGGGAGTAGTCTCCGCGAACTTGAACGGAGGTCCTCCATGACGTTCCATACCCGTTCCCTCGCCGTCGCTCTCGCGGTCGCCGCCGCAACCCTCGCACCGATTCCCGCCCTCCCCGACGAGACCTGCAACTCGCCCTACATGGCGAACCTCATCAAGGGGCAGGAGGATTTCGTCTATGTCTGGACCCTCGGCGTCGAGGGCCTGGGCGATGGCCAGGACAAGCTCGTCACCGTCGACGTGAACCCGAAATCCAAGACCTACGGCAAGGTCGTCGCCTCGGTCTCCGTCGGCGAGCGCGGCGAGGCGCACCACATGGGCTTTACCGACGACCGCCGCTTCCTGTGGGCGGGCGGGCTCGCCAGCAACAACATCTACGTCTTCGACGTGGCCGCCGACCCGGCCAAGCCCAAGCTGGTGAAGAGCATCAAGAACCTGGGCGAGAAGTCCGGCTGGCTCGGGCCGCACACGTTCTATGCGATGCCGGGCCGCATGCTGGTGGGCAACCTCTCCAACGTGAAGGACCAGGGCGGGGTCACCGGCATGGCGGTGTTCAACAACAAGGGCGACTTCGTCACCTCGGTGCCGATGCCCGCCGCGAACGGCGGCGACGGCTACGGTTACGACATCGCCATCAACCCGTCGAAGAACGCGCTCCTCACCTCGAGCTTCGCCGGCTACAAGAACTACATGCGCCCGCTCGGGGAGCTGATCAAGGACGGCGAGGCGATGAAGAACTTCGGCAACACCATGGTGGTGTGGGACCTGAAGGCGCTCAAGCCCAGGCAGGTGCTCGCCGTGCCGGGCGGCCCGCTCGAGATCCGCTGGTCGCTCGCCAAGGGCGATAACTGGGCGATCACGGCGGCCGCGCTCACCTCGAAGCTCTGGCTGGTGAAGCAGGACAAGGACAAGAAGTGGGTGGCGAAGGAGGTCGGCACCATCGGCGACCCGGCGAAGATCCCGCTGCCGGTCGACATCAGCATCTCCGCCGACGGCAAGGGCCTGTGGGTGAACACCTTCATGGACGGCAAGACGCGCTACTTCGACCTCTCCAATCCCGAGGCGCCCAAGCAGACCTACGAGCTTGCCACCGGCAAGCAGGTGAACATGATCTCGCAGAGCTGGGACGGCAAGCGCGTCTACATCACCTCGTCGCTGCTCGCCAACTGGGACAAGGGCGGCGCCGACAACGAGCAGTTCATCCGCGGCTTCACCTGGGACGGCAAGGAGCTGAAGAAGGCGTTCGAGGTGGACTTCACCCGGGAGAAGCTGGGGCGCGCGCACCACATGAAGTTCGGCACGGCCAAGCTCAAGCCCGCATGACGCGTTCGGGGAAGCTCGCCAGCGCCCTCGTCCTCGCGCTGGCGCTTCCCGCTGCCGCACATACCGGCGCGGAGCCGGCGGCGGCCCTCGACTTCACGCCCCCGCCCGTGGGCACCTACCAGCTGCCGCCCATCCAGCCGGCCCCGGATGGCGAGGTGGTGGACGCCGGCGGGCGCGTGCACAGGCTCGCCGACTACACGCGCGGGCGCATCACGTTGCTGGGGCTGGTCTACACGCGCTGCGCCGATCCCGAGGGTTGCCCGGTGGCCACCTGGGCGTTCGGATCGGTGCGCACGCTCTTGCGTGGCGATCCGGCGCTCGAACGGCGCGTGCGCCTGGTGACCCTGTCGTTCGATCCCGACCATGACAACGCGAAGGTGATGCAGGCCTATGCACGGCGCTCCGGGGGCGGGCGCGCCGGCGCCGAGTGGCATTTTCTCACCACGCCCTCACGCCGGGCGCTGGCGCCGATCCTGGAGGGCCTGGGCCAGGACCTGCGCGTGGCCGCCGATTCGCGCGCGGCGCCGGGCACCGAGGAGTTCACCCACACGCTCAAGGTGTTCCTCATCGATCCCGAGGCGCGCGTGCGCGAGATCTACTCGACCGGCTACCTCATGCCCCGCATGATCGTGAACGACATGCGCACCCTGGCGCGCGAAGTCACTCGTAATCGCTGAGCGGCGGGCAGCTGCACACCAGGTTGCGGTCGCCGTAGACGTTGTCCGCCCGTCCCACGGGCACCCAGTACTTCCCGTCCCGCAGCGACGCCACCGGGTAGGCCGCGAGGCTGCGCGGGTACTTGCGCTTCCAGTCGTCGGCGGTCACCACCGCGGCGGTGTGGGGCGCGTGCTTGAGCGGGTTGTCCTCGCGATCGAGCTTGCCGGACTCCACCGCGCGGATCTCCTCCCGGATCGCGATCATCGCGTCGCAGAAGCGGTCGAGCTCGAAGAGCGACTCGCTCTCGGTGGGCTCCACCATGAGCGTCCCCGCGACCGGAAAGGACATCGTGGGCGCGTGGAAGCCGTAGTCGATGAGGCGCTTGGCCACGTCGTCCACGGTGATGCCCGACGACTCCTTGATGGGCCGCAGGTCGAGGATGCACTCGTGCGCAACCAGGCCGCCCGGGCCCGAGTAGAGCACCGGATAGTGGTCACGCAACCGGCGCGCGATGTAGTTCGCGTTGAGGATCGCGACCTCGGTGGCCGCCGTGAGGCCGGCGGCCCCCATCATCTCGATGTACATCCACGAGATGGGCAGGATCGAGGCGCTGCCGTAAGGCGCCGCGGAGACCGCGCCGATCGCCTGCGGCTTGCCGTCGAGGTAGCGGTGTCCCGGCAGGAACGGCGCGAGGTGCGCCGCGACCGCGACCGGCCCGACGCCGGGACCGCCGCCGCCGTGCGGGATGCAGAACGTCTTGTGCAAATTGAGGTGCGAGACGTCGCCGCCGAACTCTCCCGGCGCGCACAGGCCCACCATGGCGTTCATGTTGGCGCCGTCGACGTACACCTGGCCGCCGTGCTTGTGGACGATCTCGCAGAGCTTCGTGATGCCTTCCTCGAACACGCCGTGCGTCGAGGGATAGGTCACCATCACCGCGGCGAGGTCCTTCGAATGCTGCTCGGCTTTCTTCGCGAGGTCCTCGAGGTCGACGTTGCCCGCGTCGTCGCAGGCGACCACGACGACCTGCATGCCGACCATCTGCGCGGACGCCGGGTTGGTGCCGTGCGCGGAGCTGGGGATGAGGCACACGCGGCGATGTCCCTCGCCGCGGCTCTCGTGGTACTTCTTGATGATGAGGAGTCCCGCATACTCGCCCTGCGAGCCCGCGTTGGGCTGCAGCGAGACGGCGGCGTAGCCGGTCGCCTTCGCAAGTCGCGCCTCGAGGTCCGCGATCATCTCGCGGTAGCCCTGGGTCTGGTCCGAAGGCGCGAACGGATGGATGTGGCCGAACTCGCGCCACGTCACCGGGATCATCTCGCTGGTGGCGTTGAGCTTCATCGTGCAGGAGCCCAGCGGGATCATCGAGCGATCGAGCGCCACGTCCTTGTCGGCGAGCTTGCGCAGGTAGCGCAGCATCTGCGTCTCGGAATGGTGGCGGTTGAACACGGGATGGGTGAGGAAGGCGCTCTTGCGCGCGAGGGCCTCGGGCATCGCGGGGCCGAGCGAGCGCTCGATCTCCGCCACGGTGAATCCGGGCGCCTTTCCGCCGAACGCTTCCCAGATGGCCGCGATGTCGGCGCCCACGGTGGTCTCGTCGAGGGAGACTCCAAGGCGCTTGCCGTCGACGACGCGGAAGTTCATGCGCGCCGCGCGGGCGCGGCCGAGGATCGCGGACTGTTGCGCGCCGACGTCCACCGTGACGGTATCGAAGATCGCGCCCTTGCCGCCCTCGAAGCCGAGGCGCTGCAGGCCCGTGCGCAGGATCGCGGCCAGGCGCTGCACCCGCAGGCCGATGCGCTTGAGGCCCTGCGGGCCGTGGTACACGGCGTACATCGAGGCCATCACCGCGAGCAGGACCTGCGCGGTGCAGATGTTCGAGGTCGCCTTCTCGCGGCGGATGTGCTGCTCGCGCGTCTGCAGCGCCAGGCGATAGGCGGGCTCGCCGTTGGAATCCACGGTCACGCCCACGAGGCGTCCCGGCATGCTGCGCTTCAGGTCGTCGCGCACCGCCATGTAGCCGGCGTGCGGTCCACCGAACCCCATCGGCACGCCAAAACGCTGCGCGCTGCCGACCGCGACGTCGGCGCCCCACTCGCCCGGCGCCTTGATGAGCGTGAGGGCGAGGAGGTCGGCCGCGGCAACCACATGGCCGCCGCGCGCGTGGACGGCGTCGGCGAGCGCCGCGTAATCTCGGACCTCACCCTCGGCGCCCGGGTATTGCACCAACACCGCGAAGGCGTCGATCGCGGCGAGCTCGGAGGCGGGCGCGACCCTGACCTCGATGTCGAGCGGCTGCGCGCGAGTGCGCACCACGTCGATCGTCTGCGGGAAGACGTCGTCGGCCACCGCGAACACCTTCGACTTCGATTTCGTGGAACGCAGGCATAGCGTCATCGCTTCCGCCGCGGCCGTCGCCTCGTCCAGCATCGACGCATTGGCGATCGCGAGCCCGGCGAGGTCCGCCACCATGGTCTGGAAGTTGATCAGCGCCTCGAGCCGGCCCTGGGAGATCTCCGGCTGGTACGGCGTGTACGCCGTGTACCAGGCCGGGTTCTGGAAGACGTTGCGCAGGATCACGCCCGGCGTCCAGCACTCGTAGTAGCCCTGCCCGATGAAGCTGCGGAACACCTGGTTGCGCTCGGCGAGCGTGCGCAGGCGCGTGAGCGCCTCGGCCTCGGTGCGAGGGGCACCCAGGTCGAGCGCCTTCTTGCGGCGGATGCCGCGCGGCACCAGGGCGTCGACCAGCGCCGAGCGCTTGTCGAAGCCGAGGAGCTTCAGCATCTTCGACTGGTCGGCGTCGTCGGGGCCGATGTGGCGGCGCTCGAAGGCGCCGTGGTCCTCGAGCTCGACGAGCGTGGCGTGCGAAGTCTTGGCGATCGGGGTGTCGGGCATGGCGGCTTCCTGGTTATTCGGACGCGACCTTCTCGTAGGCGGCGGCGTCCAGCAGCTGGTCGAGGTCCGCGGCGTTCGCGGGCTTGATGCGGAACATCCACGCGGCGAAGGCATCCTCGTTCACCTTCTCCGGCGCGGACGAGAGGTCGGCGTTGGCGGCAACGATCTCGCCGGCGAGGGGCGCGTAGATGTCGCTCGCGGCCTTCACCGACTCGACGACGCCGACCGACTCGCCCTTCGCGACCTTGCGGCCCGGCTGGGGCGCCTCGACGAAGACGACGTCGCCCAGCTGCTCCTGCGCGTGGTCGGTGATGCCGATGCTCACGGTACCGTCCGATTCGCGGCGTACCCACTCGTGGCTCTCGGTGTAGCGGAGGTCCTTCGGCAATTTCATGGCGTGGCCCTTTTTCTCAGGTGACGAGGATCTTTCCCTGGCGCACGAACGGCGCCTTGACGACGCGCGCGGCGAGCTGCTTGTCGCGCACGACGACATGAACGGTGTCGCCCACCGCCGTGCCCTTGGGCAGCCGCGCGAGCGCGATGGATTTTCCGAGCGTGGGCGAGAACGTGCCGCTGGTGATCTCGCCCTCGCCGTTCGGCGTGCGCACCTTCTGGTGCGCGCGAAGCACGCCGCCCGCATCCAGCAGCAGCAGGCCCATGAACTCCCGGGATTGGCCGTTCGACTCGAGCGCGCCGCGGCCGGTGAAGGCACGCGGCGACTTGAGGTCGACGGTCCACGCGAGGCCGGCGTCCAGCGGCGAGACGTTCTCATCCATGTCCTGGCCGTAGAGGTTCATGCCGGCTTCGAGGCGCAGCGTGTCGCGCGCACCGAGGCCCGCGGGACGCGCGCCCGCGGCGACCAGGGCCTGCCACATTGCGTTCACTTCCGTCGCGGGCAGGATCACCTCGAAGCCGTCCTCGCCGGTGTAGCCGGTGCGCGCGACCATCCACTCGCCCATTAGCGCTGCGCTGAAAGGCCCGAGCGCCTCGGTCGCGGCACGCAGCGCGGGGTAGGCCTGCCAGAAGCGCTCGCGCGCGCGCGGACCCTGGATCGCGACGATCGACAGGTCGCGGCGCGGGCGGACGGTGACCCGCGCGATGCTGCGCTCGCGCAGGCGGTCCAGCCACGCGATGTCCTTGGCCGCCGTGCCCGCGTTCACCACCAGCCGGAACCAGTCCTCACGGAAAAAATAGCAGATGAGGTCGTCGACCACGCCGCCTGCCTCCGTGAGCATGCAGGAATAGAGCGCCTTTCCCGGTACCTTGAGCTTGGTCACGTCGTTGGCGAGCGCCGCCTGCAGGAACGCGCGCGCGCCGGTGCCCTCGACCTCCAGCACCTGCATGTGCGAGACGTCGAAGAGGCCCGCGTCCCGGCGCACCGCGTGGTGCTCCTCGATCTGCGAGCCGTAGTTGACGGGCATGTCCCAGCCGCCGAAATCGACCATGCGCGCGCCCGCGGCGCGGTGCAGGGCGTTGAGGGGTGTGGTCTTCAGCAAGGCTCTCTCCGGCGCAGGAACGAAAAAGGGGTGATGCGAGCCATTCCGCTCGAATCACCCCTCTGTCCCGGGTACCTGAGAGATTTAACCCCTTCGGTGGACGGTCGCCCGTCGCTCTCCAGAGACCGGGGCTACGCCCCGGATCCGACGGTCCTTTTGCCTGAGAGTTTGCGGGTGCTACCCCTTCGGCGGCCCTGCGCCTTCAGCGCCTGGCTCTCTCCCGTTCGGATGCGCGCATTCTACCGCGACGGCGACGAGGCGTCGATGAGCTTGAGGAGCTCGGCCGGCATCACCGGCTTCACCAGGTGGCCGTTGAATCCCGCCGCGAGCGAGCGGCGCCGGTCGTCCTCGTGGCCGTATCCGGTCATGGCATAGATGCGCATGTCGTCGCCGCCCGGGCGCGAGCGCGCCTCGCGCGCCACCTCGTAGCCGCTCATGCCGGGCAGGCCGATGTCGAGCAGCATCACTTCGGGCATGTGCTCGTCGATCGCGTCGAGGGCGGCCTGCCCGTCGTGGACCACGTACACGTCGTGGCCCGCGAGGCTGAGCAGCGCCGCGGTGCTCGCGGCGGCGTCCTCGTTGTCGTCGACCACCAGCACCGAATGCTGGTGCGCGGACGGGCGCGGCTCGCCGCCGGTCGCCATCTGGCTCACCCGCATCAGGCTGGGTGCGAGGATCGGCAGGCGCACGACGAACTCGGAGCCCTCCCCCGCGCCCGCGCTGCGGGCCTCGATGCTGCCGCCATGAAGCACCACGATGCGCTTGGCGAGCGTGAGGCCGATGCCGAGCCCGCCCTCGGAGCGGTCGATGGTGCGTTCGCCCTGCGCGAAGAGGTCGAAGATCACGTCCATCAGCTGCGGCGGGATGCCGGCGCCGTTGTCGCGCACGCGCAGCACGGCGTCATTGCCCTCCTGCGCGAGGGCGACGCGGATCTCGCCGCCTTCCTGCGTGTACTTCGCGGAGTTGTTGAGGAGATTGAGCGTCACCTGCGTGATTCGCGTGAGGTCGCCGTGCACCATCACCGGCTCCTCCGGCAGGTCCAAATGCAGCTGCTGCTTGCGCCGGTCGATGAGGGGCTTGCTCGATTCCACCGCGCGCATCACCGCCGACTTCACGTCCATGGCGGCGCTTTGCAGGCGGAGCTTTCCGCGCGTGATGCGGCTCACGTCGAGCAGGTCGTCCACGAGTCGCGTGAGTTGCGAGGTCTGGCGGTCGATCACCTCGCGCGCCCAGGCCGACTGCGGCGTCTGGCCCTTGTCCATGCCGAGGATGCCCACGGCGTTGCGGATGGGTGCCAGCGGATTGCGCAGCTCGTGCGCGAGCATCGCGAGAAATTCCGTGAGGTGGCGGCCCTGCTCCTCGAGCGACTCGATGCGCTTCTTTTCCGAAAGATCGCGCACCACCTTGGAGAAGCCGCGCAGCCGCCCCTCGAAATCCTGCAGCGAGGTCACCACGGAATCGGCCCAATAGCGGCGGCCGTCCTTGCGCAGGCGCCAGCCGCGCTGCTCGGAGCGCCGGTTGAGGACCGCGTTGCGAAGCTCCTCCGCGGGGGCGCCGCGCGTCACGTCCTCCGGCGTGAAGAAGAGCTCGAACGAGTGGCCCACGATCTCGTCGGCGGTCCACCCCGTCATCTTCTGGGCACCCGTGTTCCAGCTGGTCACGCGGCCTTCCTGGTCGAGCAGGAAGATCGCGTAGTCCTCGATGCCCTCGAGCAGGAGGCGGAAGCGCTCCTCGCTCTGGCGCACGCGCTCTTCCTGCGCCCGGCGCTCCGTGAGGTCGCGCGTGATCTTGGAGAAGCCGCGCAGCTCGCCCTTCTCGTTGAAGAGCGCGGTGATCACCACGTTCGCCCAGAAGCGAGTGCCGTCCTTGCGCACGCGCCAGCCTTCGTCCTCGAAACGGCCGACGCGCTTGGCTTCCTCCAGCTCGCGCTGCGGCCAGCCGGTGGAGATCGATTCGGGCGTGTAGAAGACGGAGAAGTGCTTGCCGATGATGTCGTTGGCGTTGTAGCCCTTGATGCGCTGGGCGCCGGCGTTCCACGTGGCCACGAGGCCGTCGGGATCGAGCAGGAAGATCGCGTAGTCCTGCACGTTCTCGATGAGCATGCGGAAACGCTCTTCGCTCGTGCGCAGGCGCTCCTCGTTCTCCATGCGGCCGGTGAGGTCGCGCGTGATCTTGGAGAACCCGAGGAGCCTGCCGTCGTCGCCCTTGATGGCGGTGATGACCACGCTCGCCCAGAAGAAGGAGCCGTCCTTGCGCACGCGCCAGCCCTCGTCCTCGAAGCGCCCGACGCGCTCGGCTTCCTTCAGCTCGTGCTGCGGCCAGCCGCGGTCGATCTCGGCCTGCGGATAGAAGATCGAGAAATGCTTGCCGATCACCTCTTGGGGCGAGTACCCCTTGATGCGTTGCGCGCCCGCGTTCCAGGTCGCGATGCGCCCCTGCGGGTCGAGCAGGAAGATCGCGTAGTCGGTGATGTTCTCGACGGTGCGGCGAAGGAGGTCCTCCGCCTCGGTCCTGGGAATGGACGACTGTCCCTGCGCGCGATCGAAGCCGGCTCTCAAGTGGTCGGTTGCGGTGTCTGTCTCTTAGACCCTTTCGGTGCCCCCACGCCTGTTAAGTTCCTGCGGTGAGGGCCCGGGGCCGACGTGCGAAGGTCCCGGACGGGACCTCGCGATGGAAACAATGGTCGGGGCGAAAGGATTCGAACCTTCGACCCCCTGCACCCCATGCAGGTGCGCTACCAGGCTGCGCTACGCCCCGACCGAGACTGAAATTATAGCGCAGCCGACCGCGGATTACCCCTCAATCGGGAATGGCACCCATGGCGAACACCGCCCGCAGCGCGGGGCCCGGCTTGCCGAACGCTCCGAACCATTGGCCGTACACGTCGGCGATCGCGGGGCTGCGATAGATGCGCGCCAGCGCCGAGTTCACCTCGATGCGCAGGGCCGAGTCGTTGCGCGGCAGCGCGATCGCGTATGGCTCGAACGAGAGCGTGTCGTCCACGAAGCCGAGTGCCGCGGGGTTCTTGGCCTTGGAGGCGAGGCCCAGCAGCAGCACCTGGTCGCTCGCGAGCGCGTCGAGCTCACCCGCCTCGACCTTCGCCAGCCCATCCTCGCGGCTGGCGACGGCCACCACGTTGGCGGTGACGGCGCGATCCTTCAGCGCGTCCTTGAGCGCCTTCTCGTTGCTGGTCCCCGCCGGCACGCCGATCTTCTTGCCCGAGAGGTCGGAGATCGACTTGGCCCCCAGGTCCTTGCGCGCGAGGATCGCGGTGCCGTCCACGAAGATGTAGTTCGAGAAATCCACCTGCTTGAGGCGCGAGAGCGTGACCGAGCTCGAGCCGCATTCCATGTCGGCTTCGCCCTTGGCGACGACGTCGAAGCGGTTCTGCGTGGTCACCGGCACCCACTTGATCTTGAGGCCGCCCGTGCCGAGCTGCTGGTCGATCATGTTCACCACGCGCTTGCACAGCTCCACCGAGTAACCCGTCGGCTGCTTGGACTCGTCGAGGAACGCGAACGGCAGCGCGTCCGTCCGGTGGGCGATGGCGATGGTCTTGGTGTCCTTGATGCGCTTGAGACGGCCTTCATAGCCCTGCGCGCAGGCGAGCGCGGGGACCAGCGCCACGAGCAGCGCGGCGAGCAGGTTGCGGCGATTCACGGTGTTCTCCCGTTGGATTGGAACCGGGAGCATGAAGCGGCGACTGGCCCCTTTGTATGGGACCAAGGGGCAACAGGAAGGGAAAAGCTCAGCGCTCGAGCATCTTGAGGATGCTCTTGAGCTCCTTGCGGATGTTGCCGGGCGAGAGGGGCTGCGGGACCGTCATGGTCTTGTTGGCGGTCGCGGCGTGGGCCGGAGCCGGCGGGGTGCTGCCTGCGGGCTCCTCGAGGCGGTTGCGTGCCCCGTTGATGGTGAAGCCGTGCTCGTACAGGAGCTCCCGGATCCGGCGGATCAGGAGCACCTCATGGTGCTGGTAATAGCGGCGATTGCCCCGGCGCTTCAGGGGCTTGAGCTGCGTGAACTCCTGCTCCCAGTACCGGAGCACATGCGGCTTCACCCCGCACAGTTCGCTAACTTCGCCGATCGTGAAATAGCGCTTGGCGGGGATGGCCGGGAGGTCAGTCGTCGCCAGGTTCTCCATGGCCATTGAAGGACTTCTCCACCAGGCTCTTCAGCTTTTGGCTCGCGTGAAACGTGACTACGCGCCGCGCGGTGATGGGTATTTCCTCCCCGGTCTTCGGGTTGCGTCCCGGGCGCTGCGGTTTCTTCCTCAGCTGGAAGTTGCCGAACCCGGAGAGTTTCACCATTTCGCCCCTCTCCAGGGCGATCCGGATCTCCTCGAAGAACGATTCGACCATGTCCTTGGCCTCCCGCTTGTTCAGCCCGACCTTTTCGAACATCAGGTCCGCGAGCTCGGCCTTGGTGAGGGTGACTTTGTCTTTCACGTGCGCGG
>Ga0105242_10001269_pt1 | contig 19940 bp, 16 predicted proteins | sample KBSM24metaG_FD_81521 | JGI IMG/M metagenome (GOLD analysis project Ga0105242, IMG submission 81521) | Miscanthus rhizosphere microbial communities from Kellogg Biological Station, Michigan, USA - KBS M2-4 metaG | ecosystem: Host-associated > Plants > Roots > Rhizosphere > Soil | place... | reverse complement strand
GTTGGAGAGGCTGGAGAAGTTCATCGAGCTGGTACGGCTCATTGATCGGGCTGCTACGCAGACTCGTACGGCCGTGATCGTGGAAGGCTATGGACCGCCGCCCGATCCTCGGATCAAGACGATGTTGATCACCCCGGATCCCGGTGTCATCGAGGTCAACGTCCATCCCACCTCGAGTTGGCCTGAGCTCTCCGAACTGACCCACACGTTGTATGCGATTGCCCGCGAGCAGCGGCTCTGCGCCGAGACCTTCGCGTTAGACGGGCGGCACAGCGGCACCGGCGGCGGCAACCACCTCACCCTCGGCGGTCCCGAGCCCATGCGATCACCTTTGATACGCCGGCCCGATCTCCTGGTCAGCATGATCACTTACTGGCAGCACCATCCCGCATTGTCCTATCTGTTCTCCGGACGCTTCGTCGGTCCGACCAGCCAGGCGCCCCGAGTCGACGAGGGCCGGTTAGAGACTCTCTACGAGCTTGAGATCGCCTTCGCCGAGCTCGAGGACCTCGCTGACACCGAACACCGACCGTGGGTGATTGACCGCGCCTTGCGGCACCTGCTGACCGACATCACGGGCAGCACCCACCGCGCCGAGTTCTGCGTCGACAAGCTCTACAGCCCCGACTCGCTACGCGGCAGGCTTGGTCTGCTCGAACTTCGCGGCTTCGAGATGCCGCCGCATCCGGACATGGCGCTGGTCCAGGCCCTGCTGGTTCGAGCACTGATCGCTCGGTTCGTCGAGGAGCGGTATTCGGCACCGCTTGTGCGCTGGGGTGCTGCCTTGCATGAGCGATTCCTGCTGCCGCACTTTGTCTTGGCCGATGTTGCTGATGTCGTCACCGACCTCCACGCCCACGGCATCGAGTTCGATCTTGCCTGGTTGCTGCCGTTCTTGGAGTTCCGATTCCCTCGCATCGGGGTGACGAAGGTTGGCGGCGTGGAGCTGGAACTTCGCAGCGCGATTGAGCCATGGCACGTATTAGGAGAGGAGGCGACTGCTGGCGGCACCGCGAGATATGTGGATTCCTCGACCGAGCGGCTGCAGGTGGCGGTGAAAGACTTCGTGCCCGAACGGCATCTCCTGACTTGTAACGGGCGACCGGTTCCTCTGACCTCGACCGGTACGTCTGGATCCTTCGTCGCCGGGGTTCGCTACAAGGCGTGGAAGCCCTGGTCGGCGCTCCACCCGACCCTTGAGTTGGACTCGCCGTTGACATTCGACCTGATCGATCGAGTGAGCCGGCTTTCGCTGGGCGGCGCCACTTACCACGTCGTCCATCCCGGTGGCCGTTCGTACCACCATCCGCCGGTCAACGCCTTAGAGGCTGAGGCGCGGCGGCATGCGCGGTTCGAGGCGATGGGACACATCACGGCCACGATCGACATCGAGGCGCTGGATGCTCAGCTGATCCGGCGAGCCGCCGGCGATGACGAGTATCCGCTGACCCTCGATCTGCGCCGCCGCGTGCCACGCGGCTGGGGACAGGGCGAATCGCAACCCCGCGGTGATCCATGACCATCCTGAGCCGCTACCTGCAGACGGCCAGCCAACCCACTGCGATGGACCGGGAACCGATCTTCGACGAGTTCGCGGCGGCGGACGGCACCGCACGTCATGGTTGGTCCGCGCTGCTGACCGGCCTGGACGAGTTCGCAGACACTGACTTATTGCATGCGCAGCGCGAGGTGGCACGGCTACTGGAAGACGACAATGTCACCTACACACCCAGCCCGGCCTCAACCATTTCCATCGCCGACGAACCGAACGGCTACGGACCGCCGAACGCTGCGGCCCGCCTAGCGGAGCCGCAACCGTGGCGACTGGATCCGCTGCCGCTCATCCTCGATGATCACGAGTGGGCCGGGCTCGAGGCCGGCTTGGTGCAGCGGGCTGAGTTGCTGGACGCGATCCTTGCCGACCTTTATGGCCCTCGCCGGCTGCTGTCCCGGCAGCATCTTCCGCCTGAAGCCATTCTTGATCATGACGAATACCTGAGGCCATTGGTCGGCACCCACGGGTTGGCCAGCCAGCGGCTTTTCTTAGTAGCGGCTGATCTTGGACGGGATAGCAGCGGTCGGTGGAAGGTGATCTCCGATCGGACCCAGGCGCCCTCCGGCGCGGGTTATGCCATGCAGAACCGTCGTGTGGTGTCGCGGGTCATGCCGGAGATCTATCAGCAAGCCAACCTGCACCGACTCACCCCGTTCTTCCAGGCGATGCGGCTGGCTCTGGTCGATGCGGCGCCTGGTGTCGTCGAGGACCCACGGGTCGTGGTGCTGAGCCCAGGGACCCTCTCCGAAACCGCCTTTGACCAGGCGTTTGTCTCCTCGCTGCTGGGCTTCCCCTTGCTCGAGGGCAGCGACCTGACAGTTCGCGACGGTCGGGTCTGGATGCGCGTGCTGGGCAAGCTCGAGCAGGTCGACGTCATCCTGCGCCGGGTCGACTCGCTGTGGATGGATGCCCTCGAGCTGCGAGGCGACTCCCGGCTTGGTGTCACCGGACTACTGGAATGCGTCCGCCAAGGCACCGTCAGTGTACTGAACAACCTCGGCTCCGGTGTCCTGGAGAATCCGGCCCTGATGCCATTTCTCCCCGAGCTGTGCGAACGGCTGCTCGGTCAGACACTGCGGCTGCCCTCGGTGGAGACCTGGTGGTGTGGCGATGAGACGGCGTTGAGTCACGTACTGACCAATCTGAATTCCATTGTGATACGGCCCATCAGCCGTGGTCATGGTCGCAGCGTGCGAGGCGCGGCGTTGACCAGGCGGCAGCGCGAACGACTGGCCAACAAGATCAAGGCCGCGCCGCACCGCTTCGTCGGGCAAGAGGTGCTGCATCTGTCATCAGCGCCAACCAGCGAGGAAGATCGTTTGGTGCGCCGTAACGTGGTGCTGCGTTCGTTCGCGGTGCGCAGCGGTTCGTCGTACGCAGCAATGTTGGGTGGCCTGGCCCGGGTGACCGACGACACCTCCGACGGCCGCGGCGTGCTCGTCAGTGATCCGAACGGCCAACTCGCGAAAGATGTTTGGGTGGTCGGCAGCGAGCCTGTTGCCGCCCCACGGGTTATCGCGCGCGGTCCCGGCGACGAGGAAGCCGGATTCATGCCTGCATTGTCGGCATCGATCGCCATGGTGCCTCGGGTGCTCAACGACCTTTATTGGTTCGGTCGATACGCCGAGCGGGCCGAAGACCTGCTTCGGGTGCTACTCGCCACGCGTACCGTCGCCATCGAGACCGATGTCGACACGGCCCGCGGTCAGGCCTTGGACGTGATGCTGCAGGCTGTCACCCACGTCAGTACGACGTACCCAGGCTTCTTTACGTCACGGGTCGAGATGATGCCGGAGTTCCGCTCGATCCTCCTTGATCGTCAACGCCCCGGCACCGTCGCTCAATCCTTGGGTGCACTGTCGATGGCGGCGCAAGGCGTACGTGATCAGCTTTCCGAAGATGTCTGGATGGTGCTGGCCGACATGGAGCGGGCGCTTGCCGCTCTCGCGGCCAACCCTCGCGACCAAGGCTTGCAGCTCACCGATGCCAGCGAACGAGTGCTCTCCGGTTTGCTGGCCTTGGCGGGCATCGCAACCGAGAACATGGTCCGCGACCCTGGGTGGTACCTGCTCGATGCCGGTCGCGGACTCGAGCGGGCGTTGCAGATCCTCGCGCTACTGCGCGTGACGATCTGCCGGGAGCACGCAACTGATGCTGATCGGACAGTGCTGGAGGCGGTGCTCGTCGCGGCGGAATCGATCGTCACCTTCCGGCGCCGCTATCGCGGTCGGACCGGCGTTGACGCGTTGTTCGAGCTATTGGTGATCGATTCCTTCAACCCGCGCTCGGTCGCCTACCAGCTACAGCGCATCAGGATCGATCTGCGCGCGCTGCCGAACACCTCGCCGACGGCCCGACCTCTACGGCTGCTCGACAGCCTGGCCGAACGGGTTCGCACCAGCGATCCAGTCGCTTTGGCAGAATCTGCGGAGGGTCGTAGGCCCGAGCTGGATGATCTTCTGCTCGGGCTTCAGCGGCAGCTGCGCAGCCTCTCAGAGGCAATCCGTGATCAGTATCTGCAGCAGCCACCGACCCAGCGGCCGCTGTTCCGTCCAAATGCGTTAGGCGGAATGGCATGACGACCTATCGCATCGAGCACCGGACGAGCTATAGCTACGACTCCGATGTCACCGGAAGTTACGGTCTCCTCCATCTTCGACCGCGCGATCTCGCCTGGCAGACCTGCGTTGCCCATGAGATCAAGATCGAGCCCGAGCCGGCGGATCTCTTCCAGCATCTCGACCTCTACGGCAACACCAAGTCCTATTTCCACGTGGTGCAGCCGCACACCCGGCTGGTCGTTACCGCCAGCAGCGTAGTCAGCGTCGAGGTCGACACGCTGGACTCAGGTGTGTTGGAGATGCCCTGGGAGCAGGCCGTGCCGCGTACCCAAGACGATGATCACACGCCAGTACACGCTGATGCGTGGGAAGCCGCCGACTTCACCTTTCCATCGCCTTATGTGGAGATTCCCAAGCCGATCCGCGAATACGCCCAGTCCTCGTTTACAGCCGGGCGTCCGATTGGGGAGGCAGTCGTGGAGCTCATGCATCGCATCTACAGCGACTTCACGTACAAGTCGGGGTCAACAAGCCTGAGCACCAAGGTTTCCGATCTGCTGGAAAAAAGAACCGGCGTCTGCCAGGATTTCGCCCACTTCATGGTGGCGAGCTTGCGCTCGCTGGGCCTGGCCGGACGCTATGTGAGCGGCTATCTGGCCACTCGACCAGGGCCGGGCAAGCCCCGCCAGGTCGAGGATGCCGCAAGCCACGCGTGGGTGGGTTGCTGGATCCCCGGTGGCGGCTGGCTCTACCTCGACCCGACCAACGACCGCATCATCGATGACGCCCACACGACCGTTGCCTGGGGTCGCGACTACGGCGACGTACCTCCCGTCAAGGGCGTGATCTTCACCGAGGCAAAGAAATCCACGATGGAGGTCTCGGTCGACATGGCCGAGATGTGATGCGGCACTCGGGTAAATGTTGATCTTGTCGCATCGGCTGCGAGCGGTAGCGAGCAATCGAAGATTGCGCGATTGCGCGAGCAGGCGCTAAGCCAGATCGTATGAGGGTCGATAGCTCGGCTGATAGAGCTGAACCTCCCCGGCAGCGGGAATGCGCAAATTGATCATGAGGCCCCAGCCGTAGTCGACAGGCTCGCCACTGAATTCCGCACCCTTCGCACGCAGCTCATCCATGGTTGCGGTGAGGTCGTCGCAGATCAGCGAGATCTCGTGGTGCACCCCGACGTTCGTTGTTTGACCTTCGTAGGTCCAGCTGCTGGGGTGTGCGGCAAGTTCGCTAGGTCCCGATCTAAAGATCAACCAGCCAGGACCGGACTCTGGGTTCTCCAAGAATGGCCAGCCCAGCACGTCACGCAGGAAAGCTCGGGTTGTCGGCGGGTCCTCAGAATAGAGCAGGGCATGCAGCGCAATGATCATCAGACGAGGCTAGACCCTCCCCGTCGACGGGGAACCTCGACTGGCACAGTGAACCAACGTGCGCGCGTTTGTCTGCGAAGTCTGTGGAGCCGAGCTCTTTTTCGAGAACTCGGTATGTGTCCGATGCGGCTCAGCGGTCGGATACTCCCGGGAGCAGGGCACCCTGGTGGCTGTCACCGCCGACCGCCCGATCTGTGCGAACCTCAATCGTTGCGGATGTAACTGGATCGCAGATCCCACGTCCGTACTCGGCTTGTGCTTCAGCTGCAGGCTGACCCGAACACGGCCAGCCGATGCGGACGCCGTAGGGCTTGCCCAGTACTGGGTGGCCGAAGCCGCGAAACGTCGGCTGATCTTCGGACTCGATGAGCTCGAGCTGCCGATCATGATCAGTGACGGTTTCGCCGGATTGGCGTTCGATCTGCTCTCCAGTACCCAAGGCAAGATCATCACCGGTCATCTGAACGGGATCATCACGCTCGATCTGGCGGAAAGCAATGATTCCCACCGCGAGGCCCTGCGGCAGAGCATGGACGAGCCATACCGTACGGTGCTCGGGCATTTCCGGCATGAGATCGGCCACTATTACTGCCAATTGCTAGCGCTGACTCCCGATCGCCGAGACGAATTCCGGGCACTGTTCGGAGACGAGACCCTCTCGTACGAGGAGGCGTTGCAGCGCCACTATTCATCCGGTGCTGGCCAGCAGTGGCAGGGCCAGTTCATCAGCGCGTACGCGGCCATGCATCCACTCGAGGATTTCGCGGAGGTGTTCGGCCACTTCCTGCATATCGCCGACACGCTGCAGACGGCGGGGGAGTTCGGGCTGCTGCCGCAACCGGATCAGCGCGACAACGCCTTCTCGACACGCGGAACCGCGCGAAAGCTGCGGAAGAGTCTGCTGGAACGGCCGATGGCTGAGGTGGTTGCCGAGACCTGGCTGCCAGTGAGCAAGGGTCTCAACCAGATCAACCGAAGTATGGGTAAACCCGATCTCTATCCGTTTGTGCTGGCACAGCCGGTGATCGCGAAGCTGGCGTTCGTTGCGGATCTGGTCGCTGAGGCCGAGCCGTTCCCTGAATAAGCGACGCTCACGCCGCGAAACTGCCGCGACACGCCGACGCGAACTCTATTGGAGTCGTGAATTCAGGGGCGCTATCCGCGAGCTACCACGAAACTGTCCAGCTCCGCGCGCGCCTTGCCGAGCTCTTTCCAGGGCCCGGGTACGTCCACCAGGGCAAACCCGCTGGTGGGGAACTTGTTGTCCAGCTGCTTCCAATCCTTTGATTGGGTCCGCACACAGACATACTCCACGAGGTCAGGGATGCCTGGGGCATGTCCGAGCACCAGCAAGCTGTTGATCTCTGCTGGCGCATTGCGGATTAGTTTCATCAGCTCGGGTACCCAGGCTTGGTAGATCTCACGGCGATACTGCACTTCGCCGGCTTTGGCACCGCCGGCCATGGCGTACTCCCAAGTCTGCCTCGTTCGAGTTGCCGTCGAGCAGTACACCAGGTCGGGACGCAATGAGTGTTCACTCAAGAACCTGCCGATAGCTTCAGCGTCGCGGCGGCCTCGCGCGGACAGCGGCCGCTCATGATCATCGACGTCGAGATCCCACGAGGACTTGCCGTGTCGGACGAGAACCAGCATTCGCTGGTTGTTGGCCTCGGAGTCCATGGCGTCAGACTAGAGGTACGCGCAGTCGAGTGGCAGTGGGTATGCCTCGACCCGCCGAGTTGTCAGAACGCAGTTGGCCTCTCGGGCAACTGGTTTCTGACAACTCTCAGTCGTCGGCTCCGGGATCCAACGATTCCCAGATCTCCCGGCACTCGGGACAGACCGGGAACCGCTCGGGATCGCGGCTCGGCACCCATACCTTGCCGCAAAGCGCGACCACCGGCGTACCCAACACCATCGCCTCGGTGAGTTTGTCCTTTGCCACATAGTGCGAGAACCGTTCGTGATCGCCTTCTTCAGTGCGATAGTCGGGCCGCTCCTGGGTACGCTCGTCGACGATCGTTCGGGTACCAGGACTCGCTTGCTGACTCACGTTCGCCAGTCTAGACAGCTGCATGCCTGCGAGCGTCGGGAATCGCGCGCCGACGTTCTGAGCCAGCTGGCGCGTGCGCCAGCTCAGCGAGCGGAGCGAGCAAATCCACACAGTGGAAGCCGTTCTTTCCTCTGCGAGCGACGACGAAGTAGGCGGGTTCCAAGCGCCTCGCGAGCGGAGCGAGCAATCCAACATTGCGCGAGCAGGCCCAAACAAAATGGACCTCAGGTGTGGTTGAGGTGATGGACTGGTGGGATGACGACGCAGGAGAGGGCGGACGCTGCTGACCTAGCTGCTAATAAAGCCTCTCAGCGTGCCCTCACCGTCGGGTTGTGTGCCATCGTCGTCGCGATCGCCTTCGAGACGATTGCCGTGGCAACGGCGATGCCAGTCGCCGCTCGGGATCTTGACGGGCTCAAATACTACGCATGGGCGTTCTCGGCGTTCTTGATCGGAATGCTCTTCGCAACTGTCCTCACGGGGCGGCTCAGCGATCGGACCGGCCCAGCCAAACCGTTGCTCGTCGGCCTGGTGATCTTCCTGGCTGGCCTGGTCATTGCCGGTTCAGCGCCGTACATGGCTCAACTGGTCGCAGGTCGGCTGGTACAGGGTCTGGGCAGCGGTGCGATGAACGTCGCCATCTACGTCTGCGTCGCGGTTGCCTTTAGCCGTCGACAGCGGCCCAAGATGTTCACCTACATCTCCACCGCTTGGGTGCTGCCGTCGTTCGTTGGGCCGCCGGTGTCGGCTTGGCTGACGCAACATCTGAGCTGGCACTGGGTCTTCTTCGCGGTGATCCCGCTGGTCATCTTCGGCGGCGCGATGGCATTCCCGAGCTTGTTGCGCATGATGCGCGCGCACCGACCGACAGATTCCGACGGCACCAAACCTGCGCCGATGTGGGCTGCTGGACTACTGGCCGTCGCTGCCGCGATGCTGCAGCTCGCCGGCCAGCGGTTGGACTGGTTGGCGGTGGGTCTAGCTGTTGGAGGTGTGGCGGGTCTTCTAGTGGCGCTGCCACCACTCATGCCACCAGGATTCTTGAGGTTTCGGCCTGGCCTCCCTCAGGTCGTGCTGACCCGCGGGCTTCTCGCCGGTGCGTTCTTCGGCGCTGAAGCATTTGTGCCGTTGATGTTGGTTGAGCAGCGATCCGTTCCGCTGTTGGAAGCGGGAGCGGTACTCACCGTTGGCGCGATTGGCTGGACTGTCGGTTCCTGGCTGCAATCCCGACCATGGCTTCCGATACGGCGCGACCGGCTGATCACACTGGGCTGTGTCTCGGTCGCCGTCGGGGTGGGCTTGGTCGGCCTGATCGCCTTCGTTCCAGCGCTTTCGTACCTCCTGGTCGCCGTCGCTTGGGTCTTCTCCGGTCTCGGGATGGGGCTTGCCACTTCGAGCGGTTCACTGGCAGTGATGAGCCTGTCCGCCGCAGCCGAGCAAGGCCGGAACGCCTCCTCGCTCAATGTCGCTGACGCCCTCGGTTCAGGCATCTTCGTTGGTATTGCGGGCAGTATCTTTGCGGCCCTCAGCTCGAGCGGAAATTTGGCCCTGACTTTTGGCCTGCTGCAGTTGTCGATGGCCGTTGTCGGGGTGCTGGCGGTTCTCACGTCGCGGCGCATCGGCGTCGTGCGGAACGAGTTCGCGCCACGCTGAGCCCGACAATCTAACGCAGTACCAAGATGGTGACGAACATCGAAATCGCGAAGAGGGCGAGGGCAGAAACAGCCAGCAGGATGTAATACGAGAACGGCCGAGAAGCAGAGGTGACCTCCGGCGTCGTCGTCAGCTGGCTCACCGCCTGGGGATCTGGCGAATTGAGGTAACTGCCGACGAATGGTTGCTGACTGGGTTGATAGGCAGGCGGCGAAGAATGTGGTCTCGGTGGCTCAAATCCCAACGGTGTGGCCCGCGGCGGCGACATTGATGTGGGTTTCGGCACAGGTGGCAAGTCCGGTCTGGTGATCTCGTTGGCGCTTGGCAGCTGGTTCCGTGGCGAGTGGCCAGCGATCACGCTCTCGTTAGGCATGTCGCTCCCGGCCCCATCTGGCCGCAGCTCGCCAGCAATTGCCTCCAGTGCGTCAGCAAGGAGCAGCGCCGTTGGCGGGCGGCGATTCCGGTCGGCGGCCAGCCCGGAGACCATGACCGCGTCAAGGGTGGCTGGTGCGCCCAGACGTTGGGCAATTGCGTCCGGAGGTCGAGAGATGTCTCGCGCCAAGATGTCGGCAATGCTGCGTACCAGGAATGGAGGATGGCCCGTCAGCATGGCGTAGGTCACCGCCGTGAGCGAATAGATGTCGACTCGCTTGTCGAGCGGGGTCACGCCCATGGCCTGCTCGGGCGCCATATAGGAGGGTGTGCCAGCCGTCATTGTGGCACCGACCGCATCCACCATCGACTTGGCGACGCCGAGGTCCGCGATGAGTACGTGGGTAGCGCCGTTGGCTGTCTTGCTGAGCAGCAGGTTTCCGGGGGACACGTCGCGATGGATGATGTCGTTCGTGTGTAGTACGTCGAGCGCGCGGCAGGCCTCGGCACACAGCCGCAGGGCGCGTACGGGCTCGATGCCCTGTTGACGGAGCTCGTTCAACGACCCGCCGTCGATGTAGTCCATGACAAAGTAGGGCCGGCCGTCCGCGAGACTGCCGATGTCGTAGACCTGCACCAACCGTTGATCATGGATCCGCCGCATGATGCGCGCCTCGGCGAGGAAGCGGTTCCGGACATCGCTGTTGGCGGCCCAGTTGTCGGCCAGGACCTTCACCGCGACGGGCACGTCCAGATCATCGTCATGCCCGAGCCAAACGGTCGCGAACGAGCCGGCGCCGATGCGCCGAACCAGCCGGTACCGCCCTATGGATTCCATCGCCACCATTCTCGCCCGTCGGCCACCCACCTGCCTCGTGACGGAAACCTACGTTCACATGGGGTGCCTATGGTTTGCACAGGGTGCAACCTATGCAAACCATCAGCAATCTAAGTGAACCCAGGTTGCATCAGGGGGTGCGGCAGGTAGTTAAACGGTAGTCGAGCGCGTGGCAAGAGCTTCGAGCGTCGCGCGTGAGCCCTTGGAATGTAGTGAATTCAGTGCGTTCAAGTACGGCTCGGTGAAACCCTGCTCGGTCGCCAGATCCCCGAAGAGTTCACGGTTCTTGACGAAGGCCAGCGGATCGTCCCGTTGCTGGGCGGCAAGGCGTTGCACTGTATCGGCCAGCTGATCATCTATTTTGATCGGGTCGCCCTGTTCGTCTACCCCTTCGGCATAGCGGGCCCAGCTCGCAACCACGGCTGCCGACAACCTCACATCTCGACCAGCGGCAAGATTTTCTCTGATAACCGGAACCAGCCAAGTGGGAATGCGCTCCGAACTCCGGGCGCAGAGCCGGGCGACGGTATCCCGTACGGCGGCGTTGGAGAAGCGTTCGATGAGTTGGTGTTTGTATGCGTCGAGATCGATGCCTGGTACCGGGGCCAGCGTGGGTGTGGCCTCCCGGTTCATGTAGTCGAGTAGGAAGTTGGCGAATAACGGATCTTGTGCGACTTCGTGGACCAGGCGGTAGCCGGCGAGGTAGCCGAAGTAGCACAGTGCCTGGTGGCTGGCGTTGAGCAGCCGCAGCTTCATGAGCTCGTACGGCATGACGTCGGGCACGACCTGCACGCCTACGTCTTCGAATGGTGGCCGGCCGGCGGTGAATTTGTCTTCCAGCGCCCATTGGGTGAAGGGTTCGCAGACCACCGGCCAGGCGTCGTCGACGGCGAAGCGCTCGCTGATTTGGGCACGATCCTCATCGGTGGTAACCGGGGTGATCCGGTCGACCATGGAGTTGGGGAACTGGACGTTGCCTGCCACCCAGTCGCCTAGCTCCGGGTCCCGGAGCCGGGCGAACGCGGTGAAGACTTCCTGCGCCACATGGCCATTGCCTTGAATGTTGTCGCACGACATCACCGTGAAGGGTTCGATGCCGCGGGAGCGGCGGCGTACCAGAGCCTCGGTGATCAACCCGAACGTGGTGGCCGGGACTGCTCCTGGAGCCAGGTCCGCCTTGACGGCAGGGTTGGTGTCGTCGAACTCACCGGTCACCGGATGGAAGTTGTACCCCCCTTCGGTGACCGTGAGCGAGACGATTCGGGTCGCTGGGTCGGCCATCTTCTCGATGACAGCCTCAGGATCATCGGGGGCATACAGGTACTGCACGATTGATCCGATGATCCGTGGCTCCCAGCTTCCGTCAGAGGCTTTCTCGACCAGGGTGTAGAGACAGTCCTGGCTCTGCATCGCCTCTTTCATTTTGAGGTCGAACGGCATCACGCCGACGCCGCAGATACCCCAGTCGAGGGCCTTGCCCTGTTCCATCAGCTGATCGATGTACATCGCCTGGTGGGCTCGGTGGAAGCCACCGACACCGAAGTGCACGATGCCCACTGTGACTTGTGAGCGGTCATAGCTCGGCACCGGAATGGACAGGGATCCGAGATTGGCCTGGTTCAGGGCTGTCATGTGATGTGTGCCTTACTTGACCGCACCGAGGGACAGGCCCTGGACCAGCTTGTCCTGTGCTGCGAAGCCGGCGATGATCACCGGCAGCGAAACGACGGTCGCCGCGGCACACACCTTGGCCAGGAACAGGCCTTGGGAGGTGACAAAGCTGGTCAGGAACACGGGTGCGGTGCCTGCTATCACGCTGGTCAAGGTGTTGGCCAGCAGCAGCTCGTTCCAAGCGAAGATGAAACAGATCAGCGCGGTGGCGGCGATGCCGGGGGAGATGATCGGCACGATGATGCTGCGCAGGGTGCGGATCAGGCCGGCGCCGTCCACAGCGGCCGCTTCGAACAACTCGACCGGAATATCGGCAAGGAAGGACCGCATCATCCACACCGCGATTGGCAGGTTCATGGCGGTGTAGAGGATCAACAAATAGTTGATGTTGTCCAGCAAACCGAGATACTTGGCGAAGATGTAGAGCGGCAGTAGTCCGGCGACGGCGGGCAGCATCTTGGTGGACAGGAAGAAGAACATCGCATCGGTCCACTTCTTGATTGGCTTGACCGACAGCGCGTACGCGGCAGGGATCGCCAGCAAGATCACAATGATCGTAGAGATGATCGATGCGGTCGCCGAGTTGATCAACGGCGGCCACGGGCTGGCCCCAGAGGATGCGCCGAAGAATTCTCGGTAACCGTCCAGGGTGAGCGGGGCAAAGAAGCTGGGCGGGTTGGTTGATGCATTGGGTTCGGAGTGGAGGCTTGTCAACACCATAAAGAAAACGGGAAAGACGAACAAGATGCCTATGGCCCAGGCGGCGATACCAGCAATGGTGTTGCCTGCGCGGGAGCCGCGCCTGCGACCCTTCTCAGCGGATTTCTTGCGCTCGGCGGCGAGCTTGCTAGGGGCCGGGGCGAGTGCGCTGGTCATCAGGACTCCTCGAACAGGGTAGACACGGTACGGAGCAGGAACGTCGCGATGGCGATGGAGAAGATCACCACGACGACACCTTGTGCGGAGGCAAGACCGTAGTCCTGCGCGCTATAGAGGGTTTCGTAAACGGTGAAGGGCAGGTTCGCGGTACCGAGCGATCCGGCGGTCATCACGAAAACCGTGTCGAAGGTCTGGATGACATAGATCGAACCCAACAGCCCGCCGAGCTCGAGATAGCGGCGCATATGCGGCATGGTGATCCAGCGGAAGGTCTGCCAGGAGTTGGCACCGTCGACCGAGGCGGCCTCTAAGACATCACCTGGGCGGGACTGCAGACCGGCCAGCAAGATCAGGGTCATGAACGGTGTCCAGTACCAGATCAGCTGGACCTCGATCGCCAGTCGTGGAAAGTCGGTGATCCAGTCCGGCTGAGCCTGGATGCCGAGCATGGTCAGGATTCCGTTGAGCAGACCGTAAACGGGGTTGTAGATAGCGTGCTTCCACAGCAGCGCCGCGGCAACCGGCACGATCAGGAACGGAGTGATCATCATGGTCCGCACCGCACCACGGCCGAAGAAGCTGCGGTTCAGCAGCAGCGAGATGCCCAGGCCGATGGCCAAGGAGACAATCACCACCGTCACGGTCAAGACGACGGTGAAAAATACGCTCGATCGCAAAGCTGGGTCGGTGAAGACCGTCGCGTAGTTGTTGAGGGTCCCGAAGAAGATCTCGTTGGGATAGTTGGCCTGCCAGTTCATGAACGAGATGATCAACGTCGCCAGGAACGGAATCTGGGTCAGGATGATCGTAAAGACCAAGGCTGGCAGTAGCGGGAATCGTCGAACCCAGCCCTGCTTGTTCATCCAGCGTTCATTGAAACTCGGCTTCGGCTCCTTCTTCTTGGCTGCCTTGGCCTCGGCCTTGGTGTCCAGGGGCGTCGCCGTAGTGGTCGCCATATGCGCCACGCCTCCTTATCAGGTATGGGATGAGGTGAGCCGGCCCTTCGCCAGGTTCACGCCAGAGTTGAGTTGTCAAAAGATTGGTCTGAGGCCTTCGGCAGGCTCAGCCGCCATCCTGCAACTGAGCCTGCCGACGACCGTCAGATCCTGCCTACTTGCCCTGATACTTCTTGGAGACCACTTCGGCCAACTTTTGTCCGTTGTTCAAGGCATCGTCGACGCTCTTCTTGCCGGCGATGACACCCGAGATGTCCTGACTGACCTTGGTGCCAAGATCGGGGAACTCCGGAATGTCGACGAACTGGATACCGATCGTCGGGCGCGGCTGGACGCCTGGATTGACCGGATCGGCAGCCTCGATCGCCTTGAGTGTCGGCTCGGCGAAAGCTCCGGCTGCCTTCTTGTACTCGGGGTTGGAGTAGGTCGAGATGCGCTTGCCGGCTGGCACCGTTGCCCAACCGTCCTGCGCGCCTACCAACTCCTCATACTTCTTCGACGAAGCCCAAGAGATGAACTTCCAGGCGTTGTCTTGCTTTTGGCTCTTCTTTTCGATCGCCCACGACCAGGTGTACAACCAGCCGGACGACTTCGTCATTTTGACGGGAGCCTGGACGTAGGCCATCTTGCCCTTGACCGGGGAATCAGGAGCCTCCAGGCTGCCGGCGGCAGAGGTGGCGTCGTACCACATGGCCGCCTTGCTCTGGGTCACCGCGGTCAGGCACTCAGCGAAGCCAGCCTGTGCCGCGCCTGCCTCACCGTGAGCTTTGACCAGGTCGGTGTAGAAGGTGGTCGCTGCCTTGAACTCCGGTGCATTGACCTTGGCCGTCCAGTCCTTTTCGAACCAGGTGCCCCCGAAGGTGTTCACCACCGTGGTCAATGGGGCAAAGACTTCACCCCAACCAGGCAGGCCGCGCAGGCAGATGCCCTTCATTCCGGATGAGGAACCGTCCAGCTTGGCTGCCGCGGCAGCAACCTCATCCCAGGTCGGGTTGTCCTTGATCGTCACGCCCGCCTTGTCCGCGATGTCCTTGCGGTACATCAAGAAAGAAGACTCACCGTAGAACGGCTCGCCATAGAGCTTGCCGTCCGGACCCTTCAGTGACTCGGTCATTGCCGGGAAGATGTCGGCCTGATCGAAGTCCTTGTCATCCTTGTACGCCTGAATGTCATCCATGGACCACAGCCAGTTGTTCTTGGAGTACCAGGGAATCTCGAAGTTCGACAGCGTCGCTACATCGAACTGGCCAGACTGGTTAGCGAACTCCTGCGCCGCCTGGTTGCGCATCTCGTTCTCCGGCTTGACGGTGAAGTTCACCGTAATGCCAGACTCCTTGGTGAACTCGCCAATGTGCTTCTGCAGCGCGAGCATCTGCGGATTGTTGACCATCAACACGTTGATCGACTGCTCGCCGCCACCACCGCCACCACCGCCGCCGGCTCCACCGGCTCCGGCGCAAGCGGAGGTGGCGACCAACAACGCAGACAAGCCTGCGGCTGCCGCTACCTTCTGATTCCAGCGCATCTGGAGTCATTCCTTCCTAGTCGTCCCTCTTCAGGGGTCTGAGTTTGAGGGGGTTTTGTGGGCCTCAATGGCCGTTCGTGGGCTGGTCTCGCAGCCGCAGGAGGTGTGCTGGCTGCATGCGTGCGTGCGCACCGGCGGTGGTTCGACTCATGGTGCGAGCCCGTCGGTGACCAGTGGTGCTGAGCATGATCAGATTCAGTGCAGTGAACATTGCAGGGAGCATTGCGGATCGGCCTGATCCCGATCGGGACACATTGATGGGCCGACCAGCTCGCCTGATGGGCCGCTGCGACGGCCCTAGCGTTTACACCTGATCTCACGCTGATCAGTAGTCCCTCGCTCAGTACATGCTGGCTTTTGGGTGCCTTGTTGTCCATGTATAACGCAAAACCCCGAGCTTGCCCACTCTTGTTGGAAGGAAGCCCGAATCATTTCGAAACTGCAACAATTGGTTGTTGTCGCCGCTTGCTTTGAGGTGTTTGCCTTCTAGCGGACTACTGAGAGTTAGCTGTTGCCCATCTGTGTTGTGACTCAGAGATGCATCCCAAGCGGGACACTACGATGAAAGTGTGTCTGACATCCCCGTAGGCTCGCCGCCGGCTCCGCCAGGACGTCATGCCGCGCCGAGTGGCTGGTACGTCGACCCGGTGAACTCGGCACAGGAGCGGTATTGGGACGGCTGGCAGTGGTCCCGCAATACGCGGCCCTTCGAACAAACCGCACCTGGCGCCGGTTACGGCCAGGCACCGTATTCGCCCTACCCGGCAGCCAATGGCGGCGGTCCCAATGTGAGGCCCCCGCTGGGCCGCCCCGGAGCGCGTCCGATGTCGATGCAGGCGACCACGACCGCGGACGGCGTTCCGCTCGCATCGTGGTGGTGGCGTGCATTGGCCGTCGTGATCGACAACGTGATCCTCAGCGCGATCGTCACGATCGTCACCTTCCCGGTGTGGCAGTCGTTGTACGCGGCGTGGACAAGCTATTTCGACGCCGTGCTCGAAGCTCAACGGCTTGGTGTAGCACCGCCAACGATGAGCGTGACGGAGCTGATCTCCGGTCGCAACCAGCTGATCTTGACCGTGGCCACGATCGGCATCGGAATGCTCTACCACGTTGGCTTTCTGCGCTGGAAATCGGCAACACCTGGGAAGTTGCTTTGTGGGCTGCGCGTCGTACCCGTTGATCACGGCCACGCCACCGGTCCGTTGCCGTGGAGCTCGATTTTCATCCGGTCGGCTATTTGGGTGCTGCCCAGTATCAACTCCTTCCTCACCTTGATCACGGTCGTGGACGTGCTTTTCCCGCTCTGGCATCCAAAAAGACAGGCATTGCACGACATAGCGGCGAAGACCCAGGTCATCCGCCCGGGTTCGAGCCGGTACGTGCGCTGAGCTCATCGAATCGCGCCCCCTTCGACGGGCTCAGGGCGGCGCTTCGACAGGCGCCGTGCTGAGCTTGTCGAAGCGCTGAGGGCTGCTGACAGAAGTCTCAGCTGGATCACAGTTCTCTCAAAAGATCACAACCAGCTCGACACCTCTTGTCAGCTGGCTATATTGAGCCGAGGTTGGAGCGTTCGGGGCGCTCTTACCCGTTGCTTTCGGGCGCGGGGGCCACGTCCAAATAAGGTTGTCGTGCTGCATAAGCGTCGTCTTCAGCACTCAGGTGCCGCGTTAGCGGGACTCGTGACATTCGTCGGCATGGCGGTGCTACCAGTTTCAGCCAGCGCCACTCCCACTGACGCCACGTTGACGGTTATCGTCAACCGCGATGTTGATCACAACGGCACATACATCAGCGATGTTGATCAGCCCCAGCCAGGCATCACTATTGCCGTGACCGATGCCAAGGGGAGACGCGTACAGGGTGTCACTGACCGCGACGGCAAGTTCGTCCTTCGGGCAAGTCCTCGGCTGAAGGGTGGCCGGTATTTCGTTGTCGCCAAGATTCCTGATGCGCTCGCCACGCTCACGCCTGTTCCCCAAAGCAGCACATTCCAGCCGTTCAGCACCACCGTGGATTTGACTTCGCAGAAGCAAACCGTGCGAATGGGTGTTGCCGTTGGTCGCAAACCGCCCGAGCCCGCAGAGTCTCAACCGACGAATGTGTCCCGCGCCTCAGATCGGCCAGGCCTGGCTCAGTTCGCTGTCGGTGATCTGATCTGGAGGGACGACAACCGATCCGGAACACAGGATCCCGGCGAAGCGTCGGCGAGTGGCATCAGCGTCCAGCTACTCAATGTTGGCGGCGAGGTCGTCGCCTCGACAGTGAGTACGCCGTCCGGGCACTATGTGTTCGACAACGTGTCGGCCGGAACGTACTCGGTACGATTTGCCGGCGTTCCCAAAGATTTTCGACTGACATCGACGGGCCTCGGCGACCAGCGGGGCAGCGACTCCGATGCTGACTTCTCCGGCGTCACTGCACCCTTCACGCTCAGTGTCGGCGAACCCAATGTCCGGCCGACTACGTCAGCAGATCAGGTATCGGCCACCTATATCAATCCCACCATCGATGCGGGGATCACCCCGCTCCGCTTCGGCGTCGGCGACAGAGTCTGGCTCGATCTGAACAGCGACGGTATCCAGCAGACTGACGAGCCGGCAGGCTCAGCGGCGGTCTCGTTACTCAGCGATACCGGTGACTTGGTTGCCAAGACGGCCACCGACGCAACTGGCCGCTACGAATTTTCCAATCTGCCCGCTGGTAGGTATCGACTCCAGTTCGCGGGTCTGCCAGCCCATCGCGCGTTCACGCTGCGCACCTCGGGGAGCGACCCGGCTCTTGATTCCGATGCAGATCCGGCCACCGGGCGAACCGCCGTCTTCACCCTCGCGCAAGGCGCAGCCAACCTGATACCTGCCACTGACGCCGACGCCAGCTCGACGGATTTCGAGAATCAGACAGTCAGTGCTGGCCTGGTGTGCGCCTATTCAGTGGGAGACAGAGTCTTCAGAGATGTGAACGGCGATGGCGTCTTCGATGCGGGCGACACCGGGATGGGCGGTATCACCGTTCAGCTCTTCGACAGCGAATCGCATGTTCGTGCGACGACAGTGACCTCGGAATCTGGCCACTACACGTTCTATCGCTTGGCGGCGGGGGACTACAAGATCAGATTCGGCAAGGTGCCGGACGGGCTGAGGTTCACCGGCCGGGCCGCGGGCAACAACCCAGCTGTGGACTCCGACGTCGGGCACGATGGATGGACTTCGTACTTCTCGCTCGGAAACGACAACCCGGCTGATTCCAGTATCGATGCTGGGCTGACCGCGCCCGGTAACTATCGCGACGCGTCAGGCGCCAACCAGGCACCGGTTGACGTCGCCCTGTCATCCGCTGGTGGCGTCGCCGCGCAGATTCCCTTTGCTGGTGCAGCGCTTGCGCTCGCCGGCGCGGGTTGTCTTGTCGTTGCTCGGCGTCGGCGCAAGCTCTAGTCGTTCAGCGGGTAGCGGCCTCCGGACGCGGCCGGCACGCCACGTCCTACGAGGTCGTTGATCAGCTGCTGCAGCCGGTCGGTACCTACTCGGCGGAGTCGCCGCCGGATTCGTGACTGGCTCGCCTGGTCCAAGCTGGAGATGGCCGTGGCGGTTTGCTGATGATCGGGGTCCTCCAGGAGACCAGCCGCATCCTTTTGGCTCGCGCCATCGATGAGAGCGTGAATCGCGCTGAGCATCGCCAGCCAGTCCCACTCGATGCGGCTGGTGATCTTGAACGCCAGATCCGCCTCGACCAAGATCGCCAGCTGCTCGGCCGTTGCCGTGGGTTCGGCCGCGTCGATCTTGCCGCAGAGACCTGCCGCTTCGATCGGCTCGACTGCAGCCTCCCAGCCAGGGACGTATGGCAGCCCGACGAAGATGTCGACGTCGGACCCCAGCTCTCCCGCGGCCGAGATCACTCGCGCCGCACTCCCGACAAGATCATCCAGATCGCGCAAGGCGGGCTCAACCGACACGATGTCGATGCCTGGGGGATCTCGTCCCGCGAGTGCCAGGAGACCCCCAGCACCACCCGTCGTGATCACGCTGACTGGGAGGTGGACAGCAGTGGGAAGTTGCCGGCTGACGGCGGTCAGCTGAGTGTCCGGCACCACCAGGGTCGCCAGTTGGCTTCGGTACGCGGCCCGCAGTTCCCGATGGTCGGCGACCACCTGGTCGAGAGGACGAGCCTGCGGACTTCGGATCAAGGTCTCGTTGTCGAACAGGCCGTCGAACAGTTCCATGGCCTGCAGGCTACGCACCCTATTTTGGAGCTGCTCGCGCATCGCGCGCTTGGATCCGCCTACTTCGTCGTCGCTCGCAGACGATAAAGCGTGTCTGCTCGCTCCTCCTCAGCACGGCGGGCGCGCGATTCCCGACGCTCGCAGCTGTCGGAGAACCCCGACACTTGTCGAAGTTGATACAACAGAAGACAAATTATGAGCCGATTTCTGCAGTATCAGATCGACGAGGCGCTCGCAAAGGTGCGCAGGGCGTGCCTGAGCTTGCCCGAGACCTCC
>Ga0105242_10001268_pt1 | contig 19946 bp, 16 predicted proteins | sample KBSM24metaG_FD_81521 | JGI IMG/M metagenome (GOLD analysis project Ga0105242, IMG submission 81521) | Miscanthus rhizosphere microbial communities from Kellogg Biological Station, Michigan, USA - KBS M2-4 metaG | ecosystem: Host-associated > Plants > Roots > Rhizosphere > Soil | place... | reverse complement strand
CCGCCATGACGGCGTTGCTCGTGCCGACCAGGGCTGCGGAGGCGGTGCGCTGCGGCGCGCCGTTCACTGCCAAGGTCCCCGCGCCTGACACCTGGCATGTGGCGCGTTGACGCACGACGCAGGCCGCGGTGAGCGTGCCGGTGCCGGCCAGCGTGGCGGTCGCAAAAGTCCGATTGAACGGCGTCGCGATGATGGCGCCGGAGCCGTCCATCTCCGCGCTGGCGGCCATCAAGACGCACTGCCCGTAGTCAGCGGCCCGGCTACTGGCGACGCGCGTCCCCACCGGCGGCAGGATCAAAGAGGTTGGATCGGCGCCCTGCTCAAGTTGGAAGCCGACCATCCGCAGGGTGAGGTCAATCGCTCCACCGCGCAGCACGGTGGCTTGCCATGTCGTGCTGATCTTTGCCGTGGTCGCGCTGGCGAGTGTGGCAGTGACGGACACGCGCTGCGCCCGCGCCGGTCCGGTCTCCGGCGGCGGGATGGTAAGGATGATGTTCTCAGCGTTCGCGTTGGTAGAGGTCAGCCCTTGAATGGTCAGGCGGAAGACGCCGATGCCGTCCAGGTTGCCGTCACTCAACGCAATGGAGCCGGAGCTCGTCCAGGTTTGTCCCGCGGCGCCAGGCGACGCTTGGCTCGCGATGACCGGCGAAATCTGAATCGTGCCGGTGTTGGCGGGAGGTAGACCGCCATAGAAGTGAGCGTCGAAATACGCGAGGCCGTCCTCAAAGCCGGTGTCAGTTATCTCAAAGAACAGGCCAAGGCCCGCCGGGGACACACTGATCGCCCAATTGGTCGGAACACTGCCCGGCGTGCCGACAACCGCATTGTCCTCGCGCGGGTTGAGCAGGACGTTGGTCGACGCGCGCTCGATGAGCAGGCTTGGCGGAGGCGCCAACGTCACCGGGTCGTAGCCGAACCGCGGTTCGTTGATGCCCGCGGTCTGCAACATGCCGGTGGCGTCGTAGTAGGTCGCAACGGACGCGCGGGAGAACGTGGCCAGCGTGCTGACGCCATCCAACTCGGTGGCGCCTGCGGTAACGCCCGACACGACCACGGCGGAGGCGGTAAGCGTGCCGGCGCCATCCAATTCGGCCGCCGCTCCGCCGACCCGCACCACAGCGGAGGCGGTCAGCGTGCCGGCGCCTGCCAAAGTCCCGGCGGCGGGAGTCCTGATCCGCAGCGTCGCGGCTATGGTGCCGTTGCCTGCCAGCGTTGCGGCCGAGGCGGCGAGCAGCACCGGACTGCCGAACTGCCCGAGCACGATAAGGTCGTCCGCCCGCGAGCTCGCGACGCGCGCATTGACTGCCGGCAGGATGATGCTGGTCGCGACGGAACCAAGCTCGAGCTGCGGGGCTGAAGTCCGCAGCGTGAAGTCAATGACGGTGCCAATGGTGGCGGACCGCATGAGTTGCAGGTAGCCGCGCGTCTTCACCGTGGCGCCGCCACCGGCGAGCGTGGCGGTCCGGCTGATACGCGTCAGGCGGTCCGAGCGGATGGACGGATTTAGGTCCGTGCTCGTTGACGTGTAGCTCTGCGCGTTGGAAGAGTTGATGCCTTGGATCGCCAGCCAGGTTTGCGCAGTGGGCAGCGTGCCCGCGATCAGTTGGAGGTCAACCGAGACAGTCCAGGTCTGTCCGTCCGTCGCGGGATAGGCGGTTGTCGTGTTGTCAAAGAACCAATTGATCGTGCCGACTGCGGTCAGCGTGCCGGAGTAGCGAACGTCGAAATATGGCTGACCGTTCTCCTGCACGCCCACTGCGACGACCTGCCGCGTGAGCCCGCCCGGGAGGCCTGGCGCCTGCCAATTCGTCGGCCAGGTGCCCGGTGTGCCGGCCACTGCGCCTTCATTGCGCGGGTTCGTTGTCCCGTTGACCGCGGCCGCCTCAATGATGAGGCCCAACGACGCAAGCGTTGTCCGGTCGTAGCCGTAGCGCGGCGTGTCATTGGCCGCGGTCTGCATGACGCCGGCGGCGTCGTAGTAGGTCGCGAGTGACGCGCGTTGGAAGATCGCGGGCTCGCCGTCGCCATCCAACTCCACCGCAGAGCCGCCGTCGATGCGGCGCGAGGCAGCGGTGAGCGTGGCAAGTCCGGCCAGCGTTGCCAGTGCGGACGGCGTGTGCGCGGCGTCAGCCGCGAGCGTGCCTGCGCCTGGCAGGATGGCGGAGCACGGATAGCGGCCGCCACCGTCAACCGCGAGCGCGCCGGCGCCATCGAGTTCGGCGGCGGCAAGGGCCCGCGTGACGCCTGTCCCGATGACGGTGCCGAGGCCGCCAAGCGTTGCCGCTCCGGCAGTCCACCGCTGCGGTGTCGCAGTGACCGCACCTGCACCGGCGAGCGTGGCGGAGGCGAAGACAAGGCGCTGCGAATCCGCCGCCAGGACGCCCACGCCGTCGAGCCTGGCGGTGACGGCTTGCTTCTGCCGTGCGGTCCCGATCAGCGTCCCGGTGCCGTCCGCTTCGGCATTGACCGCGGCGAGGATATACGGCGCGTATTCTTGCGCCCGCGTGCTGACCACCCGCGCGCCCACCGCCGGGAGGATCGTCGTTGTCGGGACCGCGCCCGGCGCCGTCTGCGGCAGGCCAATGGCAAGCGTGAAGTCATCTACGTTGCCGATGGCCGTGCCGCGCGCCGGCTGAATGAGCCACCGGATATACGCGCACGTCGCGTCGTTAGGCGTGACCGTGAATGTGAAGCGGTGCGGTATCCCGGTGACCAGCGTCGCGTTCAATGCCGCGGTCATGTCGGCGGACGTGAAGCTGGCGAGCGCGCCGAAGGCCGCAGTCATCATCTGCGCGTTGATGGTGTTGGTTGCAGTAGGGAGCGCGCCTGCCAGCAACGCCATGTCGACTGTCAACGTGACCGGGACGCCGTTGGTAGCCGGCTGCATCGTCGCGCCGGTATTGGTTTCGACCCAGAGCGTGAAGCCGCCGGCGGCGGTGGTCGTGCCGTAGAAGCGCGAGACCACGAAAGGCGCGCCGTTTATGACCCGCAAACTCAGGTCGCGTGACAGCCCGAGATAGGTCCATCCCGTCCAGAATGTCGGGTTGGTCCCTGGCGTGCCTGCGACCAGGCCCTCCGCTCGCGGGTTGCGGACGTAGTTGGTCGACGGCGGTTCAATGAGCAGCCCGAGATAGGCGCCGCTGTTTCGGTCATAGCCGAAGCGCGGCACGCCGGGCCCTACCTCAACGAGGTTGCCGCCGGCGTCGAAATACGTGGCCGCCGATCCCCGCGCGAAGGCGGCTACCGTCCCCGCTCCGGCGAGCGTCGCGGTGCCGAACCACGTCGAGAAGCCCTGCGCCTGGCCTTGAACGGTGCCGAGCCCGGCCAGCGTTGCGGAGGCCCGCGCCAGCACAACGGCCGCTGCGGAGAGAGTGCCCGCACCTGCGGCCGTGACAGCGCCGGCCTTGGCCGCGGTGGCGTTCACGACCACCACGCCAACACCCGCCAGCGAGGCGTCCGCGAGCTTGTTCGCTATGCCATCCCCGGCCAGCGCGCCCGCGCCGGCGAGCACTGCAGAACCTTGTTTCGGCGTGATGGTATCGGCCGCCAGTGTGCCGGCTCCGACAAGGACTGCCCCGCCGAGCGGGTTGGCAATGCCGTTGACGCCGAGCGTGCCCGCGCCGGTTAGGATCGCCGTCCCGGACGGCAGGTGTGCGGGGGAGGCGGTGACCGTGCCCGCGCCGGCCAGCACAGCCCCGCCTAGCGGGTTCGCAATGCCGTTGCCGCTAACGGTGCCAAGCCCGGCAAGCGTCGCCTGAGCCGCCACCCGCACCGCTGCGGTGGCAGTTAGGGTGCCGAGGCCGGCGAGCGTGGCCAGAGCCGCCGCCTGCACCGCTGCTGCGCCGTAGACGGTGCCGACGCCGGCAAGCGTCTGCACTGATGCAGGAAGCGAAAGGGAGCCGGACGCAGAAAGGGCCCCGGCCCCTGCCATGACGGCGGAGCCGAGTGGCGTGCTGACGCCCGTGAGGAAGATTGTGCCGGTGCCTGCCAGGACGGCGGCACCATTCGGCCAGTGACGCGGCGAGCCGGCAATGGTGCCGGCACCTGCCAGCGTGGCGACTCCGCGGAATCGCTGCACGGCCTTGATCGTGGAAGCACTCGATCCCGCCAGCGAAGCGGCGGCGGACGGTGAGTGCGAGCCGTCAATTTCCAGATCGCCGGCGCCGGGGAGGACGGCGGAGGCGCGTAGTCTGCCGCCGCCGTCCGCGTCTAATTCCCCGTCACCTGCCAGTATCGCCGCGCCGCGTGCATTGGCAACGGCATTCGCGGTGAGCGTCGTTGCACCGACAAGCGCGGCGGCGCCTGGCGGGTTGTGCGTGCCGGCTGCGATGACGGTGCCCGCACCGGACAGTGTGCGTGACGCGAGAGCGCGCAGCCTGGCGGTGGCGGTTACGGTGCCGAGGCCGGCAAGCGTCGCACTCCCGAGCGGCGTATGTGTGCCGGAGCCTCGGAAGGTGCTGGCGCCTACGAGCGTCGCGCGCCCCGGCTTCAGAACATAGCCGACGGCGGTAAGTGTGCCCGAACCTTGAAGGGTCTTCTTATCGAAGAACTGAAGGCCGACACCGGCGAGCGGCCCGGCAGCGACCGGGGCAAAGCCCAGCACCGGCGGTCCGATAGGCGGCGGCGGGCCCCACGCGGCATACAGTGTCGCCTGAAAGGCGAGCGTCGCTTGACCGCGAGGGGTGTGGATACCGTTGGCGGTGAGGGTGCTTTGACCGGCGAGAGGTCTGATCGTGTCTCCGGCGGAGGCAATCGGGAAGCCGGCGAGCGGGACTAACCCGGCCATGTGAGACTATCCGGCGACGGGGCCGGGACCCGCGTCTATCACCGCACCGCTGTTGATCTGGCACGCACGCAGATAATGGAATGAACCGTTCAGATTGTAGTTGCCGAGAGCATTCCCCGCGAACTGCATCCCCGTCACGAGCAGCGCATAAGTGCCGCTCGTATCTATCCCCCATCCTGTGCAGTTTGAGATTCGCCCGCCCGTTAGGTTGATCGGTGCAGCCTGCACCGGCATGTTGATGCCATCGCCGAACACGCCATCAACGACCAAATTCGAGAATGACGCAAAGCCGACGTTCGTCAGCAGCGAGAGCCCGTGCGCTGTTGCCGCTCCGGGGATGCCGTTGATGGACCGACCGAACACCCGAACATTCGACCCCTGCACATACAGGCATGTATCGAACGTCCAGCCCGGTCCGTTGACCAGTCCGGCAATGCTGTTCTCGATCCAGACGTGATTCATGTTTGAGAACACAAAACCATAGCCGTCGCAGGAGTCGGCCATGCAATCGGTTAGCCAGACGGAGCTAGTGTTTCTGAAGGAGAACCCCCAGTTCGCTGTGATGGCCGCGCCGCGCGAATTGCCGTTCGCGAAACATCGCGTGAATTGCGCGCCGCCAACCGGCCCGGAGGTCGCGATGACCGCGTTGTCGATAACGAAGCCAGGATGATCTGACAGACCCACCGGCTGCCCCAGGAAGTCGGCCAGACAGTCTACGAACTGAAGGAAGGCGAAGCCGCGCACGATATTGAAAGCGGTTGCGCCCCTGGTTCCGCGCGAGCGAACGCGAGTAGCGTATAGCGAAATGTATGGAGTATTGCCGGTGCCGGTGTCGTCCAGGCAGCCCCACGGACTAAAGCTCTCGATGTCCTCTAGATAAATCCGCTCTATCGCCCCTGCGGTGACGTTCAGCAAAATATCGACACCGCCCGTCTTAGCCGCATTTTGCAGGATCAATCGTTTGAGGCTCGTGTCGGTGCCGTTGAGGCTGAACAACGGGAAGGACGCCGCCGCCGTGACAATCGTTGCCTTGCCCTCCGGCCCGATGACGGCGCCGCCGACAGGGACGTTCAGCGTGCCGCTGGCCAGGAATGTGTAGTTGCGGCCCGGCAGGAAGGCCACGCGCCCGGCCGCAATCGTGTTGTTGATGGCCGCGGTATCATCGGTCACGCCGTCGCCCTTGGCGCCGAACCACAGCACCGACAAGCTCTCGCCGTCAGTCTCGCCGCGATACCACCGCCGCCCGGCGGCATCGACGATGATCGTTCCGCCGTTGTCCGCTGACGTGGTATCGGACTCGATGAGGAAGAAACGCCCCTCGCCACCGTCTGCTGCCGTGTAGTAGCCCTCCACCTGCACGACCATCGCCATGAGCGACGAGGCGCGCAGCGCGGCTATGCTGGCGATCCCTGCGACAGCGTTCATCGTGCCGGCGGCTACGGTGAGAAACACCGACGCACTGCCGGTCAAGGTGATCTTGCCGCCACCGATTGAGGAACTTTCAACGAAGTCACGGGTGATCGTCGTCGTGCCCAACGTGCCGGAGCCGACCTCCCACGAAACCCCGTCGACCAAGGTGTATGCGACATCGGTGCCAACCGCGAGGCCGGCTGCACTTGGCGTGCGATAGCCGAGGACCGCCGCGCCGAGCGTGATGGTGCCGGTCCCGGCAGTCGCGGTGTAGCACCATACCCTGTCAGCGAAGACGTAGGGCATGGCGTCACCTCTATCCGCTGATAGGGCCGGGCCCCACGTAGACCACGCCACCGCTGTTGATCTGCGTGGCGTGGAGGTAATGGTTCGGCCCGAGAAGGTTGTAATTGCCCGCGCCGTTCAGCGTGAGTTGCATCCCGGTCGCGAGGAAACCGTAGCTGCCGGAGGTTTCGATCCCCCATCCGGTGCAGGCTATGACGCGACCGCCGGTGATGTTTATCGGCCCGACCTGCCCGGGGATATTGATGCCGTCACCGTAGACGGCAGAGATCACCGGATTGCTGAATGACATGATGCCGCAATTGGTCAGCAGCGAAATGCCGGTAGCGCCGGCAGCGCCGGAGACTACGCCGGACCTGCCATACACGCGCAGATTGGATGCCTCCAAATACAGCACGGTATCGAAGGTCCAGCCCGGCCCGTTGACCAACGAGCACTCACTGTTCTGAATGTGAATGTAGTTCACGTTGGCGAAGACGAAGCCATAGCCGTCCACCGAGTCCGCACGGCAGTCGGTCAGCCAAATCTCATCGGTATTGTTGAAGTGAAAGCCCGTGTTCCCCGTGATCGCGGCACCGCGCGAATTTCCCGCCGCGATGCACCGGGTAAAGTTGGCTTTCCCCTGCGAAGGGGCACCCGGCAAGCCGCCGATCAAGGCGTTATCCAGCGCAAAGCAATTGTAATCGGATAGCGGTGACGCCTGGCCGATCACGTCGCAGTAGCAGTCCTCCGCTACTAGGTAGGCATACACCCTCGTCCACTTGAACCCGTCCGCTCCGCGGTTGGAGAGCGCGCGCACCCGTCGCATGAACAGTGCCACATAGAAGGTCGTCCCGGTGCCGGTATCGGCCAGGAACCCCCACGGCGAATAGGACTCGATGTCTTCAATGATGATTCGTTGTATCGCCGTGGAGCCGGTATCCAGCAGGATGTCGACGCCGCCGGTCTTGGCGCCGTTCTGTATCTTTAGATTTTTGATCGTGACATCGGACCCGGTGACGCGGATCAGCGAAAAGTTGGCCGCAGTAGTGACTATGGTCGCCTTGCCCTCAGTGCCGAGGATCGCGGAGGACGCCGGGAGCGTGAGGGTGCCACTGACTAGGAATTGCCTTCCGCCGCCCGGGAGAAACACCACTCCCGCCGCCGCAATCGCGGCGTTGATCGCCGCGGTGTCATCGGTCACGCCGTCGCCCTTGGCGCCGAACGCCATCACCGAAATAGGCTGTCCGGCGAGCATCGCGGCGGTCACGGTCAGGAAGCATGAGGCGTTGCCACTCAAGGACAGCTTCGCACCGCTTGCCGATGATGCCTCCACCGCGTCACGCGATAGGGTCCAGGGCGTGCCGGACGTGAGCACCCCCTTGCCCACTTCCCAACCCACGCCGTCTACGATCACGTAATTGACGGCTGAGCCACTCGCGATGCCGGCGGTGGCCGGCACCTGATACGAGATGAGCGCCGTCCCTACGGATAGCGTGCCCGTGCCGACCGTCGTGGTGTTGAACCAGACGCGGTCAGCGAATGCGTAGGGCATAGGTCAGGTGACGGTGATGACCAGTGACGCCGCGTTGAACACGATGGAGTCGCCTACGCCGAGTGTGCGCGGCGTGGCCAACTGCCCATACCAAAGTTCATTGCCGATGGTCGCGCCGAGCGTATCCCACACCTGCAAGCCCTGGATCGTGCACGCGCTGCTGAAGGGCCCGAACGTCATGGCGTTGATGTTGGAAGCGCTGCCCGCCGGCGAGGCCGCAGCACCGAAGGTGCACGTCTGCCGGCTGTATCCGGAGCCGGTGCCAATCTCGGAGCCTGCGGAGGCCGCCGGCGTTGCGGTGCTGAGACCGACACCGATGACCGCAGGCCTGGTCGGCGTGGCGCCCAACAAAATCCAGTCCAGCATGGCCTTTTCAGCGTAGTCAGAGATTGCCGGCATTGGTCTCTCCCTCGGTTAGAAGTGAACGCACCGCGGCCATCAGCGCGGCCACTGAGATGTCAGAGATGCAGGCCGCTCCGTTGTTCGCGGCGTTCGGCGTGCAGGTCGCAGCGTTCTCGTGCAGCCGATGGCATGGCCAGCACGGCACGCGCGTTTGATCCGCGTGCAGCGTCACGGTGTTCCGCCAGTGTTTCGTGATGTTCTCTGGGCTGGCGTGCGAGAGCATGAGCACCTTGCCCATCGGCTCCATGGCCACGCCCCACATGAGCCCGGTGTCGGGTCCTATGACGACATCGCAGGTCTGCAATTGCGCCAGGGACCGCCGGAGCGGCCACACCTGCGGGTCGGGTGACATGCACAGGTGCAGCCCGTCACGCGAGCCGTTGGCACGCTCCACATGCGCGAGCACCGTCGCAGCGATGTCGGTCTCGCGGTTGGAGCCGCCGAACATCACGACCGGGAGGCGGAGCTCCGCGATGATCCGCGCGATGGCCAGGGAGGACGCCGGATAGAGCTTGTCCAGGCGCGTGCCAGAGAGACACCACCCGACAACGCGCTCGCCAAACTTCACCTTGGTAGCGGCGGCGTGCTCCCGCTCCGCGTCACTCGGATAGAATCGCGGATTGAACTCGTGCGGGACGCCGCAAATGTCATGCACGAGCTCAAGGTAGGAGCGCCCGCACAGTGCCCGGCGGAAGGCCTCCGGCCAGTAGAATTGTGATTGGCCGGCGAACAATGCCGTCATGGTCTCGCAGGAGTGCGAGAGGTTTACGAAGACATCGTATTCGTGCGCCCGGTTGGCCCAATAGGTTTGCCAGGCCAGCGCGTCAGTCGGCAGGTCCGCTTCGCGCAGATAGGTCAGTTTGCTGACGTGCGGGTTGCCCTCAAACACGACGCCCTGCGGCATACGTGTGATGACCTCCACCTGGTAGCGCTGCGCCAGGTGGCCGAGCACGGAGGACGCAACGAGATTATCGCCGCAGCCCCCGAGGCGCGCGATGCCGGCCCAACCGTTCCCCACGGATCAGCGGCGGATGTAGCGCCGCAGTGACGCGCCTGGCGCGCACAACCGCTCCGGCATTTCCTGGCAGCCGATGCACTCAAAGCCCACCGCCAGGAGCTCCGCGGGGATGTCCCGCCCATCTTCACCCCAGAGGAATTGACCGTCCGGCATGCGGACCGGCACCGCGCGATGATTGCGGTTCACCGTGTAGAGCGTGGCGCCCGGTGAAAGCGCGGATGCGAGCAGGTGGCAGTCAAAGGTCGGCTCCGCCACGTGTTGCAGGACCCAGACGGCAAGCGCTCCGGTCGCGCGGAGGCCCGCATCGACCAAGGCGTTGAGCATGATCGGATTGACCGCGGCGAATTCAGCGCGGCGGACATAGGTCTCGCTCATCGCGCGCATGGTGGAGGATATGTCAACGCCTAGGACCGGCCGCGGTATCTCACGCGCCAGGCGCCCTAGGCCGCAGCCGTAGTCGATCACCAGCCCGGCCGCGAAAGCGATATGCTCCATGAGCCAGGCGGTCTCTTCCTGCCAGCGCTCATCAGGAGTGAGCCCTTGCTCCGGCGTGAGGATGATGCCGCGCGCCGCTGCCTCATCCGGACATATGAACACGCGCGGATCGTAGCTCGCGGACATCATTAGAACCCGAGCACTATCCAGTCAGCCTCGATAGTAAGCGCGGTATTTGGATTGATAACTTGCAGATTTGACGCACTCGCCCCGGCACCGCGCAGATTAATGACCGCTGGCCATTGCTGCCCGTTGGTCGTTCCGCCTATCAGACTCGCCCCGACCAGAACTGAATTAGGAAACGCCAGGTCATAGTTGACACTCACCGTCGCACTAGCAGTTACCACCGTGATGCCCCAGTTCACGAGCAGTCCGCCGGCTAGCCACATGTGACCTAGAGTGTTCACAAGATTGCCAGGCGTCCCCCACAGTTTCCGGCCCGCCTTCAGCACTTGGGAACGGTCCGTCTTATCCAGCGCGAGCCCACCTGCCACGATGACGCCAGCGAGCTCTTCCTGAACGGCGTTGAACCAATCCGCATCAAGGCGCGTGGCAGCGACGCCGGAGCCAGGATTGCCGCCGGTGAAATAGCCGTCAGGGTTTGGACCTGGCGCGGCAGGAGCGGGGACGCCGCCGGTGTGCGGCACCGCCGCTGAATTGTCGATACGATACATAGCGGCCCCTTCAGGAGTAGAAGAAAAGCAGGATGCCTTGCGCGGGCTTGATCGCGTTGAGCCGGCACTCAAGCTCCGCATTGCCCCATGTCGCGAGCGGATCGCCGGCGGAGGCCAGCCCGGCAAGCGCATATTGCACGGTCGTCAGCGGCGCATTGATCGCCCACGTGTGCGCCCATGCCTCGCTGTTGTCCGGGTCCCCGGCCACGCTGTAGTCGGCGCGTGCCACGCCGAAGTTCGTAACCGTGACCTCAATGCCGAGCGCCGCCGCGACGCTGATAAAGTAAGCCGCGGACTGTCCGCCTCCGCCGATGAACTTCACGACGACCGCGCGCACCCGCTGTTCGGTGGACGGGTTGGGCGGCGTGCACGCGTCCGGCAGGCCGAGCGTCGCCTCCCATTCCGGAAGCAAGGTGCTCGTCGTGGCCGGGAATATGTCCACGATCAGCGCCGCGGCGGCGGCGTTGTTTCGCTCATAGGTCGGCGCGAGCGCGCGCATGAGGGCCATGAGGGCGGTGTCTGGCTCACGTGGCCAGGCGTAGCCGCGCGGCAAGAGGTTGGACATCGCCCGCGCGTAGTCGATGGCACTATAGATCGGCGCTGGCACCGCTTAGGTCCACGTGATCGTGCCGAGCACGAAGATAGAGCCCACCGCCGGCACCTGCGGAAAGGTCGGCGCGGTGACGCGGAAGCTGACCACACCCGGCACCGCGGATATGGCCGCGTCCACGTCGCTCTGATCTATCGGCGTATCCGCCAAGGGAGAGGCCATCAACGACAGCATAGAGACCACCGCGGCGGTGACATCGTCCTGCATGGCCACGCCGCCAGGGTCCAAGCCGGCAACGGTCAGGTTGAAGGCCTGCGGCACCGGAGCGTAGCTGTAGACCAGCGCAGTGACGGGTTGCTTCGGGAAGATGCCGTTCGCCACCGCCAATTGATCGCCGGTAGCTACGATGTCCCGCGTCTCATCGGAGGCGACGCCGTTCGTGCCCTGCGGAAAGCCACCATGGTCCGCTTCCGTGACCTCAAAGAGCGTGTAGACGACAACGGTCCCGGCGCCGCCGCCCATCGGGTTGCACCACGCGCGCGTGACGCCTGGCACAGTTAGCGCCCATTCCACGTAGTCCGTCTGATCCCCGCCCTGCGGCGGTGCCCGGTAGACCTGCAACATGCGGCTGCGGAGGCTTTCGTCCGTCTCCGTGTCAGCGCCGCCCTCCAACTGCACGCCGACCGCACCATTCGACGTGATGCCGGCAACCGTCAGCCCTAGGGTCAACGGGGTGCCGACATCCGCATTGCCCGCGCTACCGCTGACATCCGCCAGGATCGGCGCGTTGATCGTGTTGTCGGAGGCAACGGTGGCGTCGGCGGTCGTGGAATAGGTGAAGCCGTCAGAGCGCAGCGCCGGCGTGCCGCTTGGCAGCACGGTGCCCGGCGTCCCGGTGCCCGCCCATGTCCCGCTCGCCGGTGTCGGGCCGAGCCGAACAACGCCCTTGAGCCCGGCCCATGCTTCCAGGAATTCACCGTCGCACGTGACAGGGATGCTCTCCTGTGAAATCCAATCGAGGAAGCCGTAGTGCAGGTGCGCCATCCCCGCTTGAACCCACGCGAGCACGCGCAGCACGGATCGACGCAGGAAGCCATCGGCGCGCGGCAGGTCCGACGCGGTGATGTCCTGCATCGCCTGTTGACGAAGCGCGGAGAGGGTTGGCCGAGCGAAAGGTATGGCGGCCTCCCCTCATCTTTCCTGCGACCACACGAAGGCAAAGCGGTTGACCGTCCCGGTCGGTGACGTAACCGCCACGTCGAGCCGCAGGCCGCCGGAGCCGTAGTAACTCGGGATGACAGCCACCGCGCTCGCCACGCCGTCGACCATGAGCCAGTCGAGCGACTTGCGGGCGGTGTCCCCGGCAAAGTTCAGGGTGTCGGGGTTTCGCACGCGGCCCAACACCTGCCAGAGCTTTGAGCCTATGCGGTCGCCCTCGTAAGTGTCCGCCCACCAGCCCCGCGGATCGCGCGACAGGTCCGGCGGAAGCACGTCGTCCGGGTCCGCGGTCTGGTCGGAAAAGAGCGAGATGAGGATTGCAGTTTCCAGGTCATGCCCGGTTTCCAGGACCGGCCCGAGCATGGTCAGGTCCGCACGCGCGTTAGGCGGCTGCCACGACAGGCGAACATCCCCGGGAGTGTCGGCCATGGGTCAGGTCCCCGGTATCGGCGGGGCGGTGTGCTGTTCAGTGTCACCGCGCGAGTCCGCCGGCTGCGTGTGGCGGTGCGTCTGCAAGCCAACCGCGTCACCGCCACCGAAGCCGCCGATGATGTTGCCAGTGACGTGCAGATCGCCGTTGACCACCGCAGGGAGCTCCCCCGGGTTGACCACGATGCCGTTGGCAGTGAGGCGGATGCTCCTGCCCCACATATCGTAGAGCGTGACCTCGCCCGTCGTTTGGTGCCGGTAGCGGTAGGCTTGATGCCCGGTCGCGATGACCACCGCCATAGAGCGATGGCCGCCAAGGTGCGCCACGACCTTGTCACCGTCCTTCGGCATGAGGGAGGCGAAGCCGTAATGCTGTAGCACCGGCATGGCGTCACGGACGCTCAACGCGTCGAACTGACCTTGCTGCGTCTGCACCGGACCGGAGTCGACCGGCGCCATGGTGGAGCGCGCGAAACTGAGATGCGGCCCCACCTGGCGGGTCAGGCGTGCGACCAGCGCCTCAAGTTGAGCGACACGTTGCTCAAGGTCCATTCATCTGAACCCGGGCGGGAGCTCGCTGTTCTGCTGCGGGCTGGACTGCTGCGTTGCCGGCGTCTGCGTGGTCGGCGGTGACGGGGAGGGAGACGGCGGCGGCTGTTCCAACTGCCGATTCCACAGATACAGCGGCGCCGGCTCCACGGAGAACGCGTCGGGCGGCATGAGGACCAAATCCGCATGCGTGCCGCTCTGATCCTTCCGGAAGGTGACGCTGCCAATGATCCATTCTTCGTCCTTCAGCTTCAGCGCCGCCGCGTTGATCTTGGCCTTCTTGTTCGGCTGCCAGAGCTTGCCGGATGTATCGCGCCAGGAATCGCAGGTCAGGTTGACGGCCTGACTGCGCCCCATGCGCCGCGCCATCTCCCATTCAACCCGTCGCTGTGCGAGCGTCGTGTCGTTGTCCGTCTGTTCCGACACCATGATCCGCGGCCGGTAGCGCGGCATATGGTCGTCATGCACGGCAGCGCGCTGATTGCCCAACGGGTTGATTTCCACGTAGGCGTTCACGCTCTGCCAGACCGCCACGTAGTCGCTGAATCGCTGGTCAATGGACAAGGAAGAGCCGGCCGATTCGATGTTGCCCGGCATCGTGAAGCCGCTGGCCATCTTCTCCGTGCCCACGCGGTCGAGCACCAGATCACCCTTCTCGTCCTCGTAGACTAGGAAACCGGAGTAACGCGCCAGGCGCTCCAATATCTCATAGCTGGTTTCGCCAATGGCGACGGTGAACTGCGGGATCGGTTTCCCAAGGTCCGCCACTGCACTGCGCGCTTGCAGGTCGAATGGCTTGCAGAGGCGCTTGGCCATGTCGAGCAAGTTGGCCGCGGAGAGCGACGCACCTTGCAGGTCCTTTGACCGGATCACGTCCGCGGAGCAGTCCACGAGGTCCTGACACTTGCCGCGGCCGGAGATAATCACGTCATGCTGGCGCGGTGACACCTGCACCGCATAGCGGTCCGTGTAGCCGGTGAGCACCACGTCTTTGCCAATCCGGAGGATCGTCGGCTCGCCGGCCTGGCCAGGGAAGAAGATGACCTTCTTGGGATCGTCCGGCCACTGATCCGCGGCGGTCAGTTGAAAGGCGTTCGGCATTTGCTCCACGGAGCGGGAGATAGAGACCGACTCCCATCCGGTGATGTGGCGGTCCTTGATCTGGATCGAGACCTCGTCCTGGTCCGTCCCGGTGCCCACACCTGGCGCACCGGAGAACAGGCTGTTGAGCAGGCCGCTCATCGCGCGAGAACTTGCAGCACGTTCGGCAGGAAGGCCGGATGCGGCACGTCCGCCGAGTCCGTGACCTCATCGGACCGGGAGGCGTCCCGGTAGAGGCGTTGCGCTATGGCCAGTGAGGGCAGCGGCGCCGGCAGGATTGCCGTGACCATCTGCGGCAGTGTGGCCCCGCGCGTCGTCAGATCGTCTACGACCGCCAGGCGGAGCGCCCGGAGCGCGGTGTAGCTTTCATCGTCGCCAGCGTCTCCGGCCGCCAGCATTTCAACCGCGATGGCGTCGGCCACCGCCTCCCGCACCGTCAAGGCGTCCTGGTAGGAGATGGGCCGGTAGGCAGCGGAGGCTTGCGCCAGGCTGGTCAGCGCCACCCGGCGGCACAGCGCCGCCATGGAATCGCGCATGACCGCCATCTGCCCGGCAAGCCCCGGCTCATCGGCGCCCACCTTGTCCGTGAAGGTCCAGCGGGACAGGTCAACGAAGATGCGGACCTGGTCGGCAGGGTCCGTGAGAACAGCCCTCAGGGCCTCCGTGACGGCGGCGAGGGAATTGGCCATGGCCAGGCCGGTATCCGCGGTGAACGCCGTAGCGGCTGCGCTGGCGGCGGTGACGGCCCCTGTCAGCGTGGTGCGTCCGGCTGCAATGGTCCCGGTGAGCTCCGCCACGGTGGCCGGCAGGTCCGGGGTGCCGTTGCCGTCGACAAGGCAGGGGACCGGATTGGAGACATTTCCCACGATGAACCGCCCGAGCGAGACGTTGTTAGGGTCCGTCATGGTGATGCCGGTCGCCATGCCGATGAGCCCGGCGGGATCGGCGGCGTTTTCGATGCAGGTGGCCCCGAAGGAACCGACCACCGCCTGCCCCTCCGCGATGACCGCGGCGCCGTGCGTGGCGGCCGGGCCCGCGCCGTGGCCGATGGAGCTACCCAACGAGGTGAGCGTCGATGAGGCGGCCAGGACGACGGAGACCGCCGTGGCGATGAGCGAGAGGATCAGGTTGGGCGCGCCGGCCTCGATGAACTGAAACCGGCACTCAATGACCCGCATGGCCTCTTTGCGGATCGCGGTGGCGCACGATAGCAGCATGACCCGCTGCGCGCCGATGGTCGGATGGATCAGCAGTCCGGGCCCGGGAGCCTCGGAGGCGGTATCGAGCAGCAATTGCATGATCGGGCCGATGTCGCCCGTCAGGTAGCCGGTGAACTCAAACGCGCGCGGTGCGCGCCCCATGTCCTCCGCCCATCCGCCGTCACGGAAGGGATAGTCATGCATCGCGACCTTGCGGCCTTTGTGCGTGATTTCCCCGGTGACCGAGAACGGCACGCCGCGCCAGTAGCACTTTTGCAGTGCGCCCGCGAAGCCGGAGAGAACGGAGCCCCCGGCAAAGCCCGTGACGGATGTAAAGCTCATGCGGCGTAGGGCAGCGCGGTTTCAATGCGCGGCGGTGCGGCGCGCGCGTGGCCGGACGTTTGCACCGAAGCCCGCGTGCCTGGCGGAGCTCCGCTCAACGCCACGTCCACCCGAACATGACCATTGACCTCCGGCGCCGGCTGCACCTGCGAGTGTTGCTGTCCACCTGCCGGAGCTCCTGGCGGAGCCGGCAGGGCGGGAGCGGCACGAGGCGGCGCCGCGAACGGCGCCTCAAATGCCGGCGCCGCTTGCCCGCGCCGGAAGGCCTCGCCAGGGCCGCCCGCCGGTATCTCAAAGCCGGATGACCAGATCGCGCCGGCCTGTCCGGGCTCAGTGGCGGACTGCATCGCCGCCCACGTGCTCGCCTTAGAGGTCTGAAGCTCCATCCATGAGTATTCAAGCTGCTGTTGCAGTGACGGTGTCTGCGTGCCTGCCCACCGTCGCATAGCATCGAGCCGCGTCCCGTGATGCTGAAACACCCCATAGGACGTGCCATCGTCACCCGACTTGGTCGGATCAAAGCCGCTTTCCGCGCTGGCATTCACGAGGATGCCGGCAATCGCCTTCTCCGATAGGCCCTTCCCCTTAAAGAAGTCATGGATGGTCCGCATGTTCCCGGCGGCGGCGGACGGCGCCGAGGGGACCGTGAGCGGCGCAGTGCCGACGCCACCGCCTGCGGCTCCGGCTCCGCCGCGGCGGCCGCCGCCCATGCCGCCTTCACCCTCCATGCGCTCCAACGTGTCCGCGATCCGCTTCAATTCCGCGTCCGGAAGCTGACCGGTGATCGGATCTGCGCCCAAGCGCTTCTGCATCTCGGGGAACGTCAGCGTCTCCTTGGTCTCCGCGTTGTAGTAGGTCGGCATCTTGTTCAGCGGGTTCCACAGCGAGCCGCCGCGCTTCTCAAAGCCGTGCGTCTTGGCGGCCTGGTCCATCTGTTCCTTCAGCGCTTGGTCCTTCAGGAACGTGCTGCCGAGCACCACGGCGGCCGCGGCCGGCACGGCAACCGCAGGCGTCGCCAGGCTCCCGAGGCCGAGCAGCCGGAGTATCCATGCGGCAGGCTTCATCGCGATCAGGGAGGCAATGGCGGTGCTGATCTTCGCGATGCTGTCCGCGGTGTCTTTGTTGGACTCGATCCACTTCGAGCTAGCTGCGACAGCCTGGGTCACGGTGCCGGACCAACTATCAAGGATGCGGTTGTATATGCCCTCCAAGTCTAGCGAGAGCCGGTCCCATGATTGCTTCAGCGCGGACGCGTGCTTGGCCTGGTCCGCCGTGATGTTCGCGCCGGTGGCGTCCGCGTCCTTCTGGAACCTCTTGTAGTTCTCCAGGTAAGGCAGCATGGCGCGGTCAATGCCGAGCGAGTCCAGGATGAGTTGCTTGGTGTGGGGATCGCCCACCTTTTGCAGCGCCGCTGCCACCTCATCCAAGGCGACCGCGACGTTCTTCACATGGCCAGGCGTGCCCGGGTCGATATGCAGCACGTCCCGGAGGATATGGACCGCGGCCGGATCAGTATTCCACGCCGCGCCGTATAGCTTCTCCTGCAACGTGCTCAGTGCGTTGGTCATGGCCTCGGCCGGGACACCTGCCAGGCGCGCGGCGTTCTGCAGTTTGCTCAAGGCCTCCACCGGCAATTGCAGCCGGTGCGCCATGTTGACCATGCCCTGACCGAACGCTCCCCAATTGCGCGTCAGGGCGGCGACACCGGCAATGGTCAGCGGAGCGATGAGGGAAGCCAGGGAGCTCCCGGTCTGGTCGATGGCGCGGAACGTGTCCGTCGCGGAGCGGCCGAGGGATGACATGCCCTCGGTCAGTCTGCTGATCCCGGATACCTCTCCGAACTTGAGCAGTGCCTTGCCAGCTTTGTCCCCGCTGGCCGTGAGGGATTGGATGCCCTTGTTGACCTTCTCGATGACCGCGGTCGCGCCGCTGTCCGTCGCGGTGATCGAAATGCCGAAGCCGGCGCGTGCAGTGCTACCCGACATTCTCTGCCCTCCGCACCGCTGCGATCAGGCCCCGCCAGGCGATGAGCTCCGGCAAGGGCAGTGCGAGCGCCCACAAGAGGCCTTCCCCGTAGAACCGCCCGACCATGGCGGCGGCGGAGGCCAGCCCGTCATTGACGACTGCCAGGCGGAGGACCGGCATAGGCAGCAAGGCGAACGGGGTTCGAATCAGCGTGCGATACGAGCCCGTCGCCAGGCTTCCAAAGGGTCCGGCAACGGAGCTCCGGCGAAGCTGTCCAGGTAATCGGCCATCTGCGAAATCTGCCAGGCTGGCACGTGAACAAGCGCCTCATACGGCACCATTTCACTGACCGCGGCGATGAGCCGGATCGTGATGTCCAAGGCGCTCTGGCCAGGGAGCGCCGAGGCCTTCAAGACCTCCGCCGCGGTTGGCGCGCGGAGCGTGACGGTCTCATAGGTGGCGGAGCCGAACACAATCGGCGTGCGGAGAGTCCAAGTTACCGGCTCCGGCGGTGCCGCATAGGGCGGCGCGTCGGGAGCCGCCGGCTCCACGGTGGTCAACGTGTCGCTCATGCGACATTAAGCTCCTGCACTGTTCCCGCGGTGCCCTCAAAGCGGAAGTCAAACGTCGCATCCGCGCCGCTGACCGTTGGCCTGCCGACGAACCATAGATTGTGTCCGACCACTTGCTTGCCGTTGGCCAACTGCACGACGACCGTGGCACTGGTCAGGCCGACAAACCCGGTGACGTTCACGCTCTGCGCGTCGCGGAACTTGCCGGATATGTAGGGCGGGATCGGCGTCTCGCGGAAGCCGTCCACGCCGGAGAGCGAGGACAAGCTCTCCCGCTGCACCGCTCCCGGGTCCCATGCGAATTCGGTCACAGCGAACACGCTGCCATTTACCGCGAAGGATGTAATGCCCGCGACGCGCCGGTTGGTCGGCGTCGAGGGAGCAAGTGTGCCGCTCATTGGTTAGGCCCCCTTTACGTGGACTGCCGGAATTGGATCAGTGCCGCGATCTGGATGACCTGATCGCTAAAGTCGAACGGCAGGAACAGAAGCACCTGCCCCTTGCTCCCCGGCGTGGCGTAGCCGTTCTTCGCGTAGGTCTGAAGGTTCTGCACAATGAAGATGCTGGACAGGTAGGCGTAGTAGCTGACCGTCGCCTGAAAGATCATCGACGGCGTGACGGCCGGAGCTCCCATGGGGATCGGCGTGCCGTCCACGACCAGGATGCGGCCCGGCTCAATGAACTCGCTTTGCAGGCGCGCGGCCATGTAGCGCGCCGCATAGGATGCTTGGAAGAGCAGGTTCGTGTTGAGGTAGCTGTCATCCAACGAGCCAGCGGCGTTCTTCTGATACATCGTCACGGAGCGGTCGATGCGACTCTGCCCGGCGGCGTCCACGTAGAAGGTCGAGATACCGTCATAGAGCAGCGTGTTGCGGGAGCTCGGACTGTCCTGCGACTGCATGGGCGGTGCCAGGAGCCCGAGGGATTGCTCCGCCACACCTTGAGCGGGGTTAACCCTGATCCGCACCGCATGGCCACCGGCGAAGTCGGCGGCCGCCAGGTAAACCGGCGTCGGGGAGTCGTAGTAGCCGAGACAGGAGACGTGCTGCGAATTGCGCGAATTGCCGAACGTGGCGCGCGTCCCCACCGTTCCGCGGAACGCGGTGAAGGCGTGGCCGTAGAGCATCTGAATGGCGCTCCACCGGCCGGTCTGATCGGACAGCAGCGCCTCAATGGCGAGCATCGAAGTCGTGTCCGTGTAGGGCCACACGATGAAGTCGAATGTCGTGTTCCCGAGGTTGGCGAGCGCCGTTGTCATCGTCGGGTTGGTGGCGCCGGTCGTGCCTGCGGCAATCGTCACGGTGATGCCCTGCGGGAGTTTTTTTTCAATCGGGACGCCACCACCGAGATCCCCCCTCTTTCTCTCCACGGCGGTCTCCCCGTCCCCCGTCGTGCCGCT
>Ga0105242_10001267_pt1 | contig 19954 bp, 23 predicted proteins | sample KBSM24metaG_FD_81521 | JGI IMG/M metagenome (GOLD analysis project Ga0105242, IMG submission 81521) | Miscanthus rhizosphere microbial communities from Kellogg Biological Station, Michigan, USA - KBS M2-4 metaG | ecosystem: Host-associated > Plants > Roots > Rhizosphere > Soil | place... | reverse complement strand
TGTGCTTCCCCATTCCTCAACTCAAGGAGATTGCAATGATCAAAGTCGGTGACACCCTGCCCAGCGCCACGCTGATGGAATATTCCGAAGTCGAAGGCGGCGGCTGCAGCCTGGGCCCGAATCCGGTCGATGTGTCCCAGGCCGTTGCCGGCAAGACCATCGCGCTGTTCGCGGTGCCCGGCGCCTTCACGCCCACCTGCTCGGCCAAGCACGTGCCGGGCTATGTGGAGCAGGCCGAGGCCTTCAAGGCCGCCGGCGTCGATGAGATCTGGTGCCTGAGCGTCAACGATGCCTTCGTGATGGGCGCCTGGGCGCGCGACCAGAAGACCGACGGCAAGGTGCGCATGCTGGCCGATGGCGACGCCGCCTTCGCCAAGGCCACGGGCCTGACGCTGGACCTGACGGGCCGCGGCCTGGGCCTGCGCAGCAACCGCTATTCGATGCTGGTCAAGGACGGCAAGGTCGCGGCGCTGAACATCGAAGGCCCGGGCAAGTTCGAGGTGAGCGACGCCGGCACGCTGCTGGCCCAAGCCAAAGGCTGATTGATCGCCTCTCAGGCTTTGAAACGAAAGGCCCCGGCGCGCTTGATAGGCGCGCCGGGGCCTTTGTCCTTTTCGGGCGTTGCGCCCTACGCGGCGCCGGGCTAGCGGGTTGCCCGGCGACGCGCCATCTACGGCTCCATTGGGGGCCCTGCTATGTTTTGTATAGCTGGATGCGCTTGATGGATAAGCGCGGCAGCCTTGTTCGGGCACATATCGCCTGATGCCGGCTGGAAGGGGCCTATTCAGCCGGGTTTCACGGCCTGTCCGCTCCCGTGCGGCGATCTCAGTCGATGTCCGCCTTGAGGTAGCTCGAACCTTCCAGCGGGTTGTAGTAGTAGGGCGGAATCTCCTCGAAGCCCAGGTCCGCATACAGCGCGCGGGCCGATTCCATGCCGTCCAGCGTGTCGAGCAGCACGCAGGCGTAGCCTGCCTGGCGCGCGGCGTCCAGCGTCGCCTCGGCCAGCTGGCGGCCCAGGCCGAAGCCGCGGAAGGCCTTGCGCACGAAGAGCCGCTTCATCTCGCTGGCGTTGGGGTAGTCCGCCGTGTCCAGCGGGCGCAGGGCGCAGCAGCCGGCGATGCTGCCGCCCACTTCGGCCAGCAGCAAGTGGCCGCGCGGGGGCGCGTAGTCGCCGGGCAGGGCGGCGAGTTCGGCCTCGAAGTCCTGGAACGCCAGGTCCACGCCCAGGGACTCGGCATATTCACGGAAGATGTCCCGAACGACGTCCATGTGTTCGGGCAGGGTGGGCGTGATCAGGGAAACGTCAGGCGTCTGGTCCACGGGGAGCGAGCGGGCGGGGGCAGGCCCGCGTGCGTCGAAGAAAGAAGCTGCCAGTGTAGCGGCAGGGCCTGGCGAGGCTCGAGGGCGCCTGCCGGGCTCAGGTTTCGGCCAGCAGCCGCTCGATCAACTTGTGCAGTTCGGGGAAGTCGGGCGCGCCCACGTAGCTCTTCACGATCTCGCCGCGTTTGTTGACGACGAAGGTGGAGGGCGTGAGCTTGATGTCGCCCCAGGCCTGGGCGATCGCGCCGGTGTTGTCGATGGCGACCTTGAAGGGCAGCTTGCGGCTGTCGGCGAAGTTCACGACGTAGCTGGGCGGGTCGTAGCTCATGGCCACGGCCAGCGTGTCGTAGCCCTGGCCCTTGTACTTGTCGTAGGTGGCGATCAGCTCGGGCATTTCCGCCACGCAGGTCACGCAGCTGGTGGCCCAGAAGTTGACGAGTGTGACCTTGCCGCGCAGATCGGCCGTGGTCTGGCGCGTGCCGTCCAGCAGCACGAAGGTCGAGGGCGGGGCGGCCGCGGTGCCCGTGCCCAGCACGATCCAGCCCGCGACGGCGGCGCAGGCCGCCAGCGCGGCGCCTGCCAGCCAATGTGTGATGCGCATGTTCTTGACTCCCAGTGGATGGTGGCGGATGGGCGGCCTCTGCGGCCGGTGCCGCTTCGCACCCCATGTCCACCGATTGTGCCGCAGCGCCGCGCCGCGGGTGGTTCCGGGCGCAATGGCCCCGATTGGAGGGCATCCTGTGCCGCGAGTTCATGTCGCCGCGCGCTTGCAGGGCAGTGCCGTTGATCTGGATCAGTCGCAGCGCTCGCGGCGCGGCCCGTGGGTTTCCACGCGGCTGCGGCCGGCGGGGCGCTGCCGATAATCCGGCGCATGCCTTTGCGCCGCGTCATCCCTCCGGTCTGGTTCTGCCTGCTGCTGGCTGCCTGCAGCCCGGCACTGAACTGGCGCGAGGTGCGGCTCGGCGATGGCGCGATGACGGCCCTGCTGCCCTGCAAGCCCGAGCATGCGGTACGCGCCGTGGAACTGGGCGCAGGCCGGCCGGCCGATCTGGCCCTGTGGAGCTGCGATGCGGACGGCGCGACCTTCGCCATCTCGCACATGGCTGCGCCGGAGCCCGCGCAGGTCGATGCGGCCCTGCAGCAGTGGCGCGCTGCCGTGCTGGCCCGTTTGCAGGTGGCGGAGGCCGCGGCGGCGACGGCCCAGGCAGCGGCCGTGCCCTTCGTGCCGGCGGGCGCGCTGTCTATGCCGGCATCGCTGCGGCTGCAGGTGGCCGGGCGGCGCGGCGATGGCCGCCCCGTCTCGGCCGATGCGGTGTGGTTCGCCCGGCCGGAGGGTGGCGCGGTGCGGCTCTACCATGCCGTGGTCTATGCCCCCGAAGCGCGCCCGCAGGCCGCCGGGGCGTTCTTCGCGGCGCTGCAGGCACGATGACGGCGGCAGCGCGCAGGCCTCTGCAGGTGCATGGCGCAGCGCCCCGCTGCGGGCGACGGTGCAGCGCCATAATGCGTGTCACTTCCGCCTGCCATGAAAACGACGACGCGCATCTTCCTTATCGCCCATGCACCCCTGGCCCATGCTCTGCGCGAATGCGCGCTGCATGTGTTCGCCGACTGCGCGGACGACGTGGTGGCCCTGGATGTCCACCCCAATGCGCCGCCCGAGGAGTCGCTGGCATCGGCACGCATCCTGATGGAGCAGCAGGCCGAGCGGCCCACGCTGGTGCTCGTCGACGTGTTCGGTGCCACGCCCTGCAACGTGGCCCAGCGGCTGGTGGACGGCCAGCTGTCGCGGCTGGTCTGCGGGGTGAACCTGCCGATGCTGCTGCGCGCGGTCTGCTATCGCAACGAGGCGCTGGATGCGCTGGTGTCGCGCGCCGTGGTGGGGGGCACCCAGGGCGTCATGCAGGTGGCCATCTCGGCGCCCCAGAATCAGATTCGACGGTCTCACAATGATCAAGAAACCTATCACCATCAGCAATAAGCTCGGCCTGCACGCCCGGGCATCGGCCAAGCTCACCAAGCTGGCGGGCAGCTTCCCGTGCGATGTCTGGCTCTCCAAGGGCGAGCGGCGCATCAACGCCAAGAGCATCATGGGCGTGATGATGCTGGCCGCGGGCCTGGGTTCGGTGGTCGAGCTGGAAACCGACGGGCCGGGCGAGGCCGAGGCCATGGATGCGCTGGTCGCGCTGATCGACGGCAAGTTCGGCGAAGGCGAATGATGCGCAGGCAGCGGTCCGTGCAGCGTGGGGCGCAGCCAGCGGAGGTCCGCCCGGACAGCGCGGCGGGCAGGGCGGCTGCATGACCTTTTCCATCCACGGCCTTCCTGTCTCGCGCGGCATCGCCATCGGCCGCGCGGTGCTGGTGGCATCCAGCCGCATCGATGTGGTCCATTACTTCATCGACGCCGACCAGGTCACGGCCGAAATCGTGCGCGTGCGCAACGGCCGCAACGCGGTGATCGAGGAACTGCAGCGCCTGCAGGCCGAGATGCCGCCCGATGCACCGCACGAGCTGGCTGCGTTGCTGGACGTGCATCTGATGCTGCTGCAGGACGAGGCGCTGGTCAGCGGCGTCAAGCACTGGATCACCCAGCGGCTCTACAACGCCGAATGGGCGCTGACCACGCAGCTCGAGATCATCTCCCGCCAGTTCGACGAGATGGAGGACGAGTACCTGCGCGAGCGCAAGGCCGACCTGGAACAGGTGGTCGACCGCATCCTGCGCCACATGAAGGGCGTGGCGGCCAGCCCCGTCGCCGCGCCGCCCGTGGCCGCGCGCCGCCAGCCGGCGCAGGACCTGCTGCTGGACGACAAGGTGGACGTGCCCCTGGTGCTGGTGGCGCACGACCTCTCTCCCGCCGACATGCTGCACTTCAAGCGCAGCGTGTTCGCGGGCTTCGTGACCGACGTGGGCGGCAAGACCTCGCATACCGCCATCGTCGCGCGCAGCATGGACATCCCCGCCGTGGTGGGTGCACGCGCCGCCAGCCAGCTGGTGCGGCAGGACGACTGGGTCATCATCGACGGCGATGCGGGCGTGGTCATCGTCGATCCCTCGCCCATCATCCTGGCCGAATACGGATTCCGGCAGCGCCAGGGCGCGCTCGAGCGGGAGCGGCTCTCGCGCCTGCTGCACACGCCGGCGGTCACGCTCGATGGCCAGGCGATCGAGCTGCTGGCCAACATCGAACAACCGGCCGATGCCGCCGCGGCCGTGCGCGCCGGCGCCGCGGGCGTGGGGCTCTTCCGCAGCGAATTCATGTTCATGGACCGTTCGGGTCCGCTGCCCGACGAAGAGGCGCAGTACCAGGCCTACCGCGAAGCCGTGGAGGGCATGCAGGGCCTGCCCGTCACGCTGCGCACCATCGACGTAGGCGCCGACAAGCCGCTGGACAAGGGCCACAAGGACACCCACCTGAACCCTGCGCTGGGCCTGCGCGCCATCCGCTGGAGCCTGGCCGACCCGGCCATGTTCCGCACCCAGCTGCGCGCCGTGCTGCGCGCCGCCGTGCACGGGCCGGTGAACCTGCTCTTTCCCATGCTCGCGCACGTCAGCGAGATCCGCCAGACGCTGGCGCAGGTGGAGCTGGCGCGCGCCGAACTCGACGCGAGCGGCACCCCCTACGGCCCCGTGCAGCTGGGCGCCATGATCGAGGTGCCGGCGGCCGCGCTGATCGTGCGCAGCTTCCTGCAGTATTTCGACTTCCTCTCCATCGGCACCAACGACCTGATCCAGTACACCCTGGCCATCGACCGGGTGGACGAGGCCGTGGCGCACCTCTATGACCCGCTGCACCCGGCCGTGCTGCGCCTGGTGGCCGACGTGATCGCGGCGGGCCACGCGCAGGGCAAGAGCGTCTGCGTCTGCGGAGAGACGGCCGGCGACGTGGCCATGACGCGCCTGCTGCTGGGCCTGGGCCTGCGCAGCTTCTCCATGCACCCGGCACAGATCCTGGCCGTCAAGCAGGAGGTGCTGCGCGCCGACACCCGCAAGCTGGCCGTCTGGGCCGAGCAGGTGCTGGCCTCCGACGACCCCGCCGCGATGCTCCAGGCGGCGGGCTGATGCTATATATCGAATAGCAGCCGGCGCAGGCTCCGGCTGGGCTGCCGGCCGGTTGGGGTACGAGTGCTGGCTGCGCCGGCGTGCCGGAGAGCGCTCGGCAGCGCCATGGGTGCCGTCATGTGACTGTCATGAATTTGCCATGAGTGGTGGTTAACATTTGCTGACACTACCTGCTGTCCTCCATGTCCGCCAATTCCGAGTATCTGAGCAGCTTCCGGCCCCGGTTTCGCCAGCCCAGTGCGGTGGATCTGTGCAGCATGGTTCCCTGCATGACGGCCGACCAGACCAACGAGCAGGTCATGGAGGTCTTCGGCAAGCACCGGGATCTGGTCAGCCTACCCGTCGTCGAAGGCACGCAGCCTATCGGCCTCATCAACCGGAACATCTTCCTCTCTCAGATGAGCAAGCCGTTCCGCATGGAGCTGTACGGCCGCAAGAGCTGCATCGCCTTCATGGACAAGGAGCCGCTCATCGTCGATGCGGGCCTGGACATCGAGGCCTTGACCTTCCGCACCGTGGAGTGCGGCGAAAAGGCCATGTCCGACGGCTTCATCATCACCGATCAGGGCGCCTATGCCGGCGTGGGGCACGGGCTGCAGCTGATGCGTGTGGTGGCCGACATGCAGGCTGCGCGCAACCGGCAGATCATGCACAGCATCGAATACGCGAGCGTCATCCAGCGCTCCACGCTGCGCAGCTCGCTCGACGCCCTGGCGCGCGTGTGCCCCGGCGCGCACCTGGTCTGGGAGCCGCGCGACGTGGTGGGCGGCGACTTCTACCAGTTCAGCACCGAGGCCGACGGCTGGAGCGCGACCGTGGCCGACTGCACCGGGCACGGCGTGCCGGGTGCGTTCATGACGCTGATCGCCTCGACCAACCTCAGCCAGGCGATCAAGCAGCACGGCCCGCGCGATCCGGCGGTGCTGCTGGGCAGCGTCAACCGCAGCATCAAGCAGATGCTCGGCCAGCTCGACGGCAAGGACTCCACGCCCGGCTCCGACGACGGCATGGACGCCGCCTGCTTCTGGTTCGAGCCCGCCCGGGGCCGGCTGGTCTTCGCCGGCGCGCGTCTCTCGCTCCTGCTGGTGCGCCCGGGCGCCGACTCGGTGGAGCTCGTGGAGGGCCAGCGCAAGGGCATCGGCTACGTGGACAGCGATTTCGACTACGCCTGGAGCAACCAGGAGCTGATCCTGGACCCCGGCACGCTGGTCTTCATCTGCACCGACGGCCTGATCGACCAGGTGGGCGGCCCGCGCGCGATCGCGCTGGGCAAGCGCCGGGTGCGCGAGCTGCTGTCCGAGCACCGCGCCCGCACGCCGGCCGAGATCAACGGCGCCGTGCTCGACGCGCTGACGGCCTGGCAGGGCGAGCACCATCGCCGCGACGACCTGACCTTCTTCTGCTTTCGTACTTGATTGAGACGGACACCGGACATGCCCTCCAACCAGATCGCCGACAAATACGGCTCCTTCTTCCAGCTGGCCCGCCAGCATCAGGTCATCTTCTACTACGTGGGCTACTTCTCGCAGCACATCATCGCCGCCATGGCCGACGCGGTGAAGCTGCAGCTGGAAGTGGCCGGCGTGGCCGGGCCCACGCGGCGCAAGCTCTTCTCCTCGTTCGTGGAAATGGCGCAGAACATCGTCCATTACTCCGCCGACGCGCTCACACCCCCCACCCAGGACAACGCCGAGCTGCGCCATGGCTCGGTCTGCATCCGCCGCGAGGCCGACGGCAGCTTCACCGTGGTGTGCGCCAACCCGGTCGAGCCGCGCATCGCCGACGAACTGCAGGGCAAGCTGGATACGCTGCGCAGCATGACGCTGGATGAGATCAAGCAGGCCTACCGCCAGACCCTGCGCGACGAGACCCCCGACGGCAGCAAGGGGGCCGGCATGGGCTTTCTCACCATGGCGCGTGACGCCCGCCAGCCGCTGGAGTTCGACTTCGACGCCGCCCAGGAGCCCGGACAGCCACCGGTGTTCTATTTGAAGGCCGCAATCTGACCGTGGCCTCCGGGCTCGCATCGAGAACACAGATGGACAACCTCTACATTGCCCCGACTCCCAGTTCACCCGAGGTGGACTTCAAGTTCGACTCCCACACCCTGAGCCTGCGCGGCGAGTCCTATCCCGAGAACGCCGCGGCGTTCTACGGCGGCGTCCTCGCGCAGCTCAGGGCCTACCTGGCCGAGCAGTCCGACAGCAAGATCGAGGTGAGCATCGCGCTGGCCTACTTCAACAGCTCCAGCACCAAGATGCTCTTCAACCTCATCGAGGCGCTGAGCGACGCGGCCGCCGAGGGCAACGAAGTGGCAGTGCACTGGTACCACGACGAAGAGGACGACACCATCCTCGAATTCGGCCAGGAACTCAGTGAAGACTTTCCCGCCTTGCGCTTCACGACCCATCCCGTGAGCGCGGTTTGATGCACACCTCCGCTGCCGCGCCCCCGGATCTGTTCGATGCGGAGCATCAGGCCCTTGAGGCTGCGCGCAAGGTCCATCAGGCCCACCACGCATGCCCGCCCGCACCGTGCCACCAGGCGCTGGGCGAGTTGCTTTCGGCCTATGAGAAGCTGCTGCGCGAGACCCGCCGCCTGGTGCGCCGCAGCGACCGTGCCGAGCTGGAGATGAACCAGCTGAACATGCGCCTGCAGGACCTGGCGGCCCAGCTGGAATTCCGCGCCAACCACGATCCGCTGACCGGCGTGCTCAACCGCGCGGCCATCATCGAGCAGGTCAATCGCCAGTTGCAGACCCGCGCCCTGGCGCTGATCGTGCTCGACATCGACTTCTTCAAGCGCATCAACGACAGCTTCGGCCATCCCGTGGGCGATCGCGTCATCCTCGGCGTGGTGGCCTGCCTGAAGGCCATCGTGCCGCCCGACGCGCAGGTCGGCCGCGTCGGCGGCGAGGAATTCACCGTGGCGCTGCCGGGCGAGAGCCTGGAGCAGGGCATGCACGTGGCCGAGTCGCTGCGCCGGGCCATCGCGATCCATCCGTTCGAGCTGCCCGATGGCAGCAGCGTCACCGCCAGTTTCGGCCTGAGCTGCGTGCCTGCGGGCAGCGGCTTCGACAGCGCCTACGGCCAGGCCGACGAGGCCCTGTACGCGGCCAAGCGCAGCGGGCGCAACCGGGTGTGCTTCAGCGCTGCGGGTGCGGCGCAGACCGGCGCCACCGCATGAGCGAGCGGATTTCCGTCGGCCGGCAGGCGCCGGAAATCTGCTCCGCGCTCGCTTTCCGTGCGCCGGGCGTGCCCGGCAAGGCGCAGGACGAGGCGCAGACATGGTGCGTCCTCGTCGTCGATCGCGACCCCGAGGTGCATGGCGCCGTGCGCGAGGCCCTGCAGGGCCGGCAGATCCTGGGCCGTGCGCTCGCCTCCCTGCATGCCCATTCCCTGGCCGAAGCCTATGCGCTGCTGCCGCGCCTGCAGGCCGGGCCTCAGGCGCAAGGCCTGGTGATGGCGCTGCTCGACGTCGCGCTGCAGGCGCCGGAAGGTCCGCCGGACGCGTGCGCCAGCACCTCGCCCCCGGTGCTGGCGCTGGCCGACCGCCTCCGCCGCCTGGCGGGCCTGGAGCATGTCCGCATCGTGCTGCGCACGGCGGGGTTCGACCAGATGCCGGACGCCGACACGTTGCTGCGCCATGGCATCCACGACGACCGTTCCAAGCCCGAACTCACGCGCGAGCGGCTGCTGGCGCTCGTCGCCAACGCCCTGCATGCGCGCCAGCAACTGCAGGTGGCCCATTTCAGCTGCCGCAGCCTGGAACGGGTGGTGCGATCCAGCGCATCCCTGCTGGAGGCTGCCAGCCCTGCGGGCTTTGCCGAAGGCGTGATCGACCAGCTGGCCACCTTGCTGGGGTGTCCCCCCGATGGCGTGGCCTGCGTGCAGGCCGGCGCGCAGGGCGAGCCGCGGGTGCTGGCCGCGACCGGCCGCTTCGCCAGCCCGGGGCAGGCGCTGACCGGCCCGGCGATGGCGCTGCTGCGCGAGTCGCTGGAGCGCGGTGCGTACATCCAGCGCGAGGACGGTGCGCGGGTGTTCCACGTCGGCCGCCGCGGTGCGCCGGGCATGGCCGTCTTCATGCACCCGGCCGCCGGTGCGCCCTCCCAGCCGGGCACGGCGCTGCTCGATGCCTTCTGCGCGCACCTGGGCATCCTGCTGTACAAGCACGGCCTGCTCACGCGGCTGCACGAGCAGGCGTACTACGACCCCCTGGTGGGCCTGCCCAACCGCGTGCGCTTCGTCGAGAAGGTGGACGAATGCGCACGCCAGGGCGTGCGAAACCACGTTCTGGCACTGCTCGACATCGATGACTTCAGCGCCACCAACGACGTCATGGGCCACCGCTTCGGCGACCGGCTGCTGCAGCAGGTGGCGGACCGCCTCGCGCAGGCATTGCCGTCGGACGTGCTGCTGGCCCGGCTGGGCGCGGACACGTTCGGCGTGCTGGGCAGCGCGCAGCAGGTGCGGCCCGAATGTCTGCTGGAAGGCGTGCGCAAGCCGATCACCGTGGATGGCCTGGCCCACAAGGTATCGCTCACCTGCGGCTACGTGCGCCTGCCGGAGGCGCCGCAGGCGGGCACCGACCTGGTCAAGGACGCGACCATCGCCCTCAAGCGCGCCAAGCGGGACCACCGGGGCCAGCACCTCGAATACTCGGAACACATGGGGGCCGAAGCGCGTGCCCGCGCGCTGCTGGTGTCCGACCTGCGGGCGGCCATCGACCAGGAGCAGCTCTTTCTCGTCTATCAGCCGCAGCTGGACCTGAGCACGCGCGCGCTGGTGGGCCTGGAGGCCTTGCTGCGCTGGCGCATGGAAGACGGCACCCTGGTGCCGCCCGACCGATTCATTCCGGTGGCCGAGCACTCGGGCCTCATCGTGGCCCTGGGCCAGTGGGTGCTGTCCACCGCCTGCGGGGCCATGCGCGAGCTGCTGGATGCCGGGCTGGCGCCGCGCCGCATGGCGGTGAACGTCTCGGCCGTGCAGCTGCAGGACCCCGGCTTCTTCGACATGGTGCGCGCCGCGCTGGCGCGCAGCGGCCTGCAGGGCGAGCATCTGGAGCTGGAGATCACCGAATCCGTCGCCGCGCTGCCGACGCAGCTGCTCGAGGCCACGCTGTCGCGGCTGCGCGCCAGCGGCGTATCCATCGCCATCGACGATTTCGGCACCGGCTACTCCTCGCTGAGCTACCTGGAGCGCCTGCCGCTGGACCGCATCAAGATCGACCGCGCCTTCGTGCGCAACCTGGGGCAGTCCCATGGCGCGCGGATCGCCGAAATGGTGGCTCAGCTCGGCCGCAAGCTCGGCCTGCAGGTGCTGGCCGAAGGGATCGAAGACACCGCCGCCTGGCAGGCCCTGATGGACATGGGCTGCCACGAAGGGCAGGGCTACTACATCGCCCGCCCCATGGAGAAAAGCCAGCTCTTCAGCTGGCTTCGTCTGCGGCAATAGGGGCCGGGGAGGGCGGCGGGGCCTCGGCCCCGGCACTTCGCAGATGTCAGGCGGCAGTGACGCCGGCGGCGTGTGCCTGCTGGTCTGCGTGGTAGCTCGACCGCACCATCGCGCCCACGGCAGCGTGGGTGAAGCCCATCTTGTAGGCCTCTTCCTCGTACATCTTGAAGGTGTCGGGGTGCACGTAGCGGCGCACGGGCAGGTGGCTGTTGGACGGCGCCAGGTACTGGCCGATGGTCAGCATGTCGATGTTGTGCGCGCGCATGTCGCGCATGACCTGCAGGATCTCCTCGTCGGTCTCGCCCAGGCCCACCATGATGCCGCTCTTGGTCGGCACGTCGGGGTGCAGCGCCTTGAACTTCTTGAGCAGGTTCAGGCTGAACTGGTAGTCGGAGCCCGGGCGCGCTTCCTTGTAGAGGCGCGGCGCGGTTTCCAGGTTGTGGTTCATCACGTCGGGCGGCGCGGCCTTGAGGATCTCCAGCGCGCGGTCGTCGCGGCCGCGGAAATCGGGCACCAGGATCTCGATCTGCGTCTGGGGCGAGAGCTCGCGGATGTTCTGGATGCACTCCACGAAGTGGCCGCTGCCGCCGTCGCGCAGGTCGTCGCGGTCCACGCTGGTGATGACCACGTACTTCAGGCGCAGCGCGGCGATGGTGCGGGCCAGGTTCAGCGGCTCGTCCTTGTCGAGCGGGTCCGGGCGGCCGTGGCCCACGTCACAGAACGGGCAGCGGCGCGTGCACTTGTCGCCCATGATCATGAACGTGGCCGTGCCCTTGCCGAAGCATTCGCCGATGTTGGGGCAGGAGGCTTCCTCGCAGACCGTATGCAGCTTGTGCTCGCGCAGGATCTCCTTGATCTCGTAGAAGCGCGTGGTGGGCGAGCCCGCCTTCACGCGGATCCATTCCGGCTTCTTGAGCACCTCGCCCTGCTCCACCTTGATCGGGATGCGCGACAGCTTGGCCGCGGCCTTCTGCTTGGCCAGCGGGTTGTAGGTGGCAGAGGATTGCGCTTCGCGCACGACTTCGGGAGTGCTCATGGCAGGTCTTGGAGATCAGGGCGCGAGGCGCGTGGCAAGCTGCCCCGCCAGCACGGCGGCGGCTTCGTCCCAGGTGGTTTGGACCCCGATTGTAGAAAGGTCCACCGTGGCCAGGCCCGCGTAGCCGCAAGGGTTGATACGCGAGAAGGGCTCCAGGTCCATGTCCACGTTCAGCGCGACGCCGTGGTAGGTGCAGTGCCGGGTCACCTTGATGCCCAGCGCGGCGATCTTGCCCAGGCCGGTGAAATCGGGCCCGGCCGCTGCGCCCGGGGCTCCGGCGTGCTGGGGCCGCTGCGGCAGCAGGGCATGGCTGGCCGGGTCGTCCAGCCGCACGTAGATGCCGGGCGCTCCGGCCACGCGGTGGCCCGTCACGCCGAAGTGGGCCAGCGTGCGGATGACGGACTCCTCGATGCGATAGACATATTCCTTGACGAAATAGCCCGCGCGCCGCAGGTCGATCAGCGGATAGGCGACAACCTGGCCGGGGCCGTGGAAGGTCACCTGGCCGCCGCGGTTCGTGGCGACGACGGGGGTGTCCGCCGGGGCCAGTACATGGTCGGATTTGCCGGCCAGCCCTTGCGTATAGAGCGCAGGGTGCTCGCAAATCCATAGCGTGTCGGGCGTGCTGCCGTCGCGCTCCTCGGTGAAGCGCTGCATGGCCTCCAGCGTCGCTTGGTAATCGACGCGGCCGAGCCGGCGCAGCTCCATGGGCATGGGGGCTGTGGCCTGTGGGCTGGCGGGAGCGGTCAGAGCACCACCTTGACCATCGGGTGCGTCGAAAGGGCGCGGTACAGGTCGTCGAGCTGCTCGCGGCTCGTCGCCGTCACGGTGATGGTGACGCCCAGGTAGTTGCCGGCCCGGCTGTCGCGCAGTTCGATGGTGGATGCGTCGAAGTAGGGGTCGAAGCGTTTGGCGATCTCGGTCACCGTATGCACGAAGCCATCGGCCTTCTGGCCCATGACCTTGATCGGGAACTGCGAGGGGTATTCGATCAGCGAGTCCTTGCGGCTGTCGCCAGGGGCAGCGGCTGCGGCAGAGGTGCTGGCGGGTGCGGGTGGGTTGGAGGGCTGGGTCATATCGAAAGGTGTTCTGCAGGCGCTCAAGGGAACGGCAGGGCGGCAAAGGCCCAGCGCTGCCGGGGGATTGTGCGGCAGCCGAAAGCGTGACGCGTCACCATGCGGGGCTGTCATGGTCGCACGGGTTACCGTCCCGGGGGACATCGCAGGAGAGAATGCCGGCCGTGCACGCCGCACCGGGCGGCACGGTACAGCCGGGCAGGCATCAGCATCGCGGGGCATTGCGGACCTGCGTGGGTTTCTACTTATAATCAGGGGCTTTGTAAAAAGTTTCAGTCTCCAGCTCGGGCGCCAATCAAAGATGAAAACAAACGCTCCCGAAACCGAAGCTGAGGTTGATGGCGCCGAGTTCAAGCCCCTGACCGCCCTCGAGGCGCAGCAGTGGCGGCAGCGCAATCCTCCGGTGTCCATCTGGCGGATCGTGTTCCTGCAGGCGCTGGTCGGTCTGGCCGTTGCCCTGGTGGCGTGGCTGGTGTCCGGCAGGTCTCACGTGGCATGGTCGGCCGCCTATGGCGCGTTGGCCGTCGTCGTTCCGGCAGCCTTGTTCGCGCGGGGCATGGTGCGTCAGCGGGTGTCCGCAGGCGCTGCGCTGGTCGGCATGTTCGGCTGGGAGTTGGTGAAGATTGCATTGACCGTCGCCATGCTGGCGGCGGCGCCGCGGCTGGTGCCGGGGCTCAGCTGGCTGGCCTTGCTGGTCGGCATGGTGGTGACGATGAAAACGTACTGGATCGCACTCATGGTGCGGCCCGGTGTCCGCAAACCGGTTGATATTTGAGAGAAGAGTTGTCCGATGGCCGCAGAAGCGCACGCCCCGACTGCCAGTGAATACATCGTTCACCACTTGCAGCATCTCCAGAACATCAAGCAGAAGTCCATCGTCGATTTCTCTGTGGTGAACTACGACTCCGTCATCGTGGGTCTGGTTCTCGGTTGTCTGGCTCTGTTCGTTTTCTGGCTCGCCGCCCGCAAGGCGACGTCGGGCGTGCCCGGCCGCTTCCAGGCCGCCGTGGAAATCCTGGTCGAAATGGCGGACAACCAGGCCAAGGCCAACATCCATAACGCCGAAAGCCGCAAGTTCATCGCCCCGCTGGCGCTGACCATCTTCGTCTGGATCTTCCTGATGAACGCCATGGACATGCTGCCGGTCGATCTGCTGCCCGCCATCTGGGCCCAGATCTACGGCGCCGCCGGCCATGATCCGCACCACGCCTATCTGCGCGTCGTGCCCACCGCCGATCTGTCCACCACGCTGGGCCTGTCCTTCGCCGTGCTGATCCTGTGCCTGTACTACAGCGTCAAGATCAAGGGCCTGGGCGGCTGGGCCCACGAACTGGTCACCGCTCCGTTCGGTACCAGCAAGAATCCTGTCCTCGCCGTGATCCTGGGCGTGGTCAATCTGCTCATGCAGATCATTGAATACGTTGCCAAGACGGTTTCGCACGGTATGCGGCTGTTCGGCAACATGTACGCTGGTGAGTTGGTGTTCATGCTGATTGCCCTGATGGGCGGTGCTGCTGCCATGTCGCTTTCCGGTGTGTTGCTCCCCCTGGGGCACATCATTGCAGGCTCTATCTGGGCGATCTTCCACATCCTGGTGATCACCCTGCAGGCCTTCATCTTCATGATGCTTGCGCTGATCTACCTCGGCCAGGCGCATGACGCTCACTGAGTCGTTTGTCTCTTTCTCTTTCCTTTAACTTTTCTTTCTTTTCATCCTAGGAGTCATCATGGAAAACATTCTCGGTCTCGTCGCTCTGGCTTGTGGTCTGATCGTGGGTCTGGGCGCTATCGGCGCTTCGATCGGTATCGCTCTGATGGGTGGCAAGTTCCTCGAAGCTTCCGCTCGCCAGCCCGAACTGATCAACGAACTGCAAACCAAGATGTTCATCTTGGCCGGCCTGATCGACGCTGCCTTCCTGATCGGCGTGGCCATCGCCCTGCTGTTCGCTTTCGCCAACCCCTTCGTCCTGGCCTAAGCTCCGTTCAACGCCCAAATAGAAAGGTGTTGCCGTGAGTATCAACGCGACCCTGTTCGTTCAGGCCATCGTCTTCCTGATCCTGGTGCTGTTCACGATGAAGTTCGTGTGGCCCCCGATCGCGAAGGCGCTGGATGAGCGAGCCCAGAAAATCGCCGATGGCCTCGCTGCCGCCGACCGCGCCAAGTCCGAGCTCACCGCTGTGAACCAGCGCGTGGAGAAGGAACTGGCCCAGACGCGCAACGAGACGGCATCGCGGATCGCGGACGCCGACCGCCGCGCTCAGGCCATCATCGAAGAAGCCAAGGCCCGGGCCACGGAAGAAGGCAACAAGATCCTTGCCGCCGCCCGTGCCGATGCCGAGCAGCAAACCATCCAGGCCCGCGAAGCCCTGCGCGAGCAGGTGGCGACCCTGGCCGTGAAGGGTGCCGAGCAGATTCTCCGCAAGGAAGTCAATGCCGGCGTCCATGCTGATCTGCTGAATCGCCTGAAGACCGAGCTGTAAGGAGCGCGCAACCATGGCAGAACTCGCCACCATTGCCCGCCCCTACGCGGAAGCGCTCTTCAAGGCCTGCACTTCCTCCACGTCCGGTGCCGACCTGAGCAGCACCGTGGCCTGGGTGGAAGAAGTGGCGGCGATCGCCGCCAACCCGCAACTGCGCCAGCTCGCAGACAACCCCAAGGTGACGGACGACCAGGTGTTCGACGTCATCGCGGGTGTGGTGCGCAGTCCGCTGTCCGATGCCGCCCGCAACTTCCTGCGCGTGGTCATCGACAACGGCCGGGTGGACGCCCTGCCCGAAGTGGCGGCGCAGTTTCGCGCGCTGGTCAATCAGCGCAACGGTTCTTCCGATGCCGTCGTGTACAGCGCTTTCCCGCTGGATGCCGACGCGCTGGCAGGCCTGGATGCAGCGCTGGAAAAGCGCTTCGGCCGCAAGCTGAGTGTCGCCTCGGTCCAGCTGGATGAGTCCCTGATCGGCGGCATTCGCGTAGTGGTGGGTGACGAGGTGCTGGACACCTCCGTCAAAGCCCGTCTGGAACAAATGAAAGCGGCCCTCACTGCGTAAGCGGCTTGAGGTCTAGGCTAACCAAAGAAAGAAGGAAAGAGTCATGCAACTCAATCCCGCAGAAATTTCTGAACTGATCAAGAGCCGCATCGAAGGTCTGGCAGCGAGCAGCGACATCCGCAACCAGGGCACCGTGGTGTCGGTGTCGGACGGTATCGTGCGCGTGCATGGCCTGTCCGACGTGATGCAGGGCGAAATGCTCGAGTTCCCCGCCACCAAGGACGGCCAGCCCTCCTACGGCCTGGCGCTGAACCTCGAGCGCGACTCCGTCGGCGCCGTGATTCTGGGCGAGTACGAGCACATCTCCGAAGGCGACACCGTCAAGTGCACGGGCCGCATCCTGGAAGTGCCCGTGGGCCCCGAACTGGTGGGCCGCGTGGTGAACGCCCTGGGCCAGCCGATCGACGGCAAGGGCCCGATCAACGCCAAGCTGACCGATGTGATCGAAAAGGTCGCTCCCGGCGTGATCGCACGGAAGTCCGTGGACCAGCCGCTGCAGACCGGTATCAAGTCCATCGATGCGATGGTGCCCGTGGGCCGTGGCCAGCGCGAGCTGATCATCGGTGACCGCCAGACCGGCAAGACGGCCGTCGCCATCGACGCCATCATCGCCCAGAAGGGCCAGGGCGTGACGTGTATCTACGTCGCCATCGGCCAGAAGGCTTCCTCCATCAAGAACGTCGTGCGTGCCCTCGAGCAGGCCGGCGCGATGGAATACACGATCGTGGTGGCCGCATCGGCCTCCGAATCGGCTGCCATGCAGTACGTGTCGGCCTACTCCGGCTGCACGATGGGCGAGTACTTCCGCGACCGCGGCGAAGACGCCCTGATCGTCTATGACGACCTGTCCAAGCAAGCCGTGGCCTACCGCCAGGTCTCGCTGCTGCTGCGCCGCCCGCCAGGCCGCGAAGCCTACCCCGGCGACGTGTTCTATCTCCACAGCCGCCTGCTGGAGCGTGCCGCCCGCGTGAACGCCGACTACGTCGAAGCCTTCACCAAGGGTGAAGTCAAGGGCAAGACCGGTTCGCTGACGGCTCTGCCGATCATCGAAACGCAAGCCGGCGACGTGTCCGCCTTCGTTCCGACCAACGTGATCTCGATCACGGACGGCCAGATCTTCCTGGAAACCAGCCTGTTCAACGCCGGTATCCGCCCCGCCATCAACGCCGGTATCTCGGTGTCGCGTGTCGGTGGTGCAGCCCAGACCAAGATCATCAAGAGCCTGTCCGGCGGTATCCGTACCGACCTGGCCCAGTACCGTGAGCTGGCTGCGTTCGCGCAGTTCGCCTCCGACCTGGACGAAGCCACCCGCAAGCAGCTGGACCGCGGTGCCCGCGTGACCGAACTGCTCAAGCAAGCCCAGTACAGCCCGCTGCCCATCTCGCTGATGGGTGCCACGCTGTTCGCGGTGAACAAGGGCTTCATGGACGACATAGAAGTGAAGAAAGTGCTCGAGTTCGAACACGGTCTGCACCAGTTCCTGAAGACCAGCCATGGCGCTTTGCTCGCCAAGCTGGAACAGGCCAAGGCGATGGACAAGGATGCTGAAGCCGAGATGTCGGCTGCCGTTACCGCGTTCAAGAAGTCGTTCGCCTAAATCGGACGAGGAAACCTCATGGCAGCAGGCAAGGAAATACGCGGCAAGATCAAATCGGTGGAGAACACCAAGAAGATCACCAAGGCCATGGAAATGGTGGCCGCATCCAAGATGCGCAAGGCGCAGGACCGGATGCGCGCTGCCCGTCCCTACAGCGACAAGATCCGCAACATCGCGGCCAACCTCGGCAAGGCCAACCCGGAATACGTGCATCCTTTCATGAAGGAGAACACGGAAGCCAAGGTCGCCGGCATGATCGTGGTGACCACCGACAAGGGCCTCTGCGGCGGCATGAACACCAACGTGCTGCGTGCCGTGACGACCCAGTTGCGCGAACTGCAGTCCGCTGGCGTGTCTGTCGAGGCCGTGGCCATCGGCAACAAGGGTCTGGGCTTCCTGAACCGTGTCGGCGCCAAGGTGGTTTCCCATGTCACCGGGCTGGGCGATACGCCGCATCTCGACAAGCTGATCGGCCCCGTCAAGGTGCTGCTCGACGCTTATGCCGAAGGCAAGATCAACGCGGTGTACCTGTGCTACACCAAGTTCATCAACACCATGAAGCAGGAGTCGGTGGTGGAGCGTCTGCTCCCCCTGTCTTCCGAGCAGATGCAGGCCGACTCCACCGAGCACGGCTGGGATTACATCTACGAGCCCGATGCGCAGAGCGTCATCGATGAGCTGCTGGTTCGCTACGTCGAATCGCTGATCTATCAGGCCGTGGCAGAAAACATGGCGTCCGAGCAATCCGCCCGGATGGTTGCCATGAAGGCCGCCACCGACAACGCTGGCAGCGTCATCGGCGAGTTGAAGCTGGTCTACAACAAGACGCGCCAGGCAGCGATCACGAAGGAACTGTCCGAGATCGTGGCCGGTGCCGCCGCTGTGTAAGCAGCTCGACAGACAAACATTTTTGGAGCAACAAATGGCTCAAGTGCAAGGCAAGATTGTTCAATGTATCGGTGCCGTGGTGGACGTGGAGTTCCCCCGTGACCAGATGCCCAAGGTTTACGACGCCCTGAAGCTCGAAGGCTCCCCGCTGACGCTGGAAGTGCAGCAGCAGCTGGGCGACGGCGTGGTGCGTACCATCGCGCTGGGCTCGTCCGACGGCCTGCGCCGCGGCATCATGGTGTCCAACACCGGCAACCCCATCAGCGTGCCCGTGGGCAAGGCGACCCTGGGCCGCATCATGGACGTGCTGGGCACGCCCATCGACGAGCGCGGTCCCGTGGACCAGTCCCTCACGGCATCCATCCACCGCAAGGCCCCCGCTTATGACGAGCTGTCGCCTTCGCAGGAACTGCTCGAAACCGGCATCAAGGTGATCGACCTGGTCTGCCCTTTTGCCAAGGGCGGCAAGGTGGGTCTGTTCGGTGGCGCCGGCGTGGGCAAGACCGTGAACATGATGGAACTCATCAACAACATCGCCAAGGCCCACAGCGGTCTGTCGGTGTTCGCCGGTGTGGGCGAACGTACCCGTGAAGGCAACGACTTCTATCACGAAATGGCCGACTCCGGCGTCGTGAACCTCGAGAAGCTCGAAGACTCCAAGGTCGCCATGGTGTACGGCCAGATGAACGAGCCCCCGGGCAACCGTCTGCGCGTGGCCCTGACCGGCCTGACCATCGCCGAATCCTTCCGTGACGAAGGCCGCGACGTGCTGTTCTTCGTGGACAACATCTACCGCTACACGCTGGCCGGTACCGAAGTGTCCGCTCTGCTGGGCCGTATGCCTTCCGCCGTGGGCTACCAGCCTACGCTGGCCGAGGAAATGGGCCGTCTGCAAGAGCGCATCACCTCCACCAAGGTCGGTTCGATCACCTCCATCCAGGCCGTGTACGTGCCTGCCGATGACTTGACCGACCCGTCGCCTGCCACGACCTTCGCCCACTTGGACTCCACCGTGGTGCTGTCGCGTGACATCGCTTCGCTGGGTATCTACCCCGCCGTCGATCCGCTGGACTCCACCAGCCGCCAGCTGGACCCGCAAGTCGTGGGCGAAGAGCACTACCAAGTGGCCCGTGGCGTGCAAGGCACGCTGCAGCGCTACAAGGAACTGCGCGACATCATCGCCATTCTGGGCATGGACGAACTGGCTCCCGAAGACAAGCTGGCCGTGGCCCGCGCCCGGAAGATCCAGCGTTTCCTGTCGCAGCCGTTCCACGTGGCCGAAGTGTTCACCGGTGCGCCCGGCAAGTACGTGCCCCTGTCGGAAACCATCCGCGGCTTCAAGATGATCGTGGCCGGCGAGTGCGATCACCTGCCCGAGCAGGCCTTCTACATGGTCGGCACGATCGACGAGGCCTTCGAAAAGGCCAAGAAGCTGGCAGCCTGAGGCCACTGAAGCGCCGCCCCGGGCGCGCTGACCGGCCC
>Ga0105242_10001261_pt1 | contig 19980 bp, 16 predicted proteins | sample KBSM24metaG_FD_81521 | JGI IMG/M metagenome (GOLD analysis project Ga0105242, IMG submission 81521) | Miscanthus rhizosphere microbial communities from Kellogg Biological Station, Michigan, USA - KBS M2-4 metaG | ecosystem: Host-associated > Plants > Roots > Rhizosphere > Soil | place... | reverse complement strand
TTCCGATTACCCAATTACCCAATTACCCAATTACCCAATTACCCAATTACCCGATTACCCGATTACTCAACTCCTGAGACCCCTGAGATGGACAACATCACGAGCCTGCAGATTTCGAACGGGAAGGTCGGCACCGGTGTCGAGGCGACATCGGGCAAGACCGTGTCGGTGCACTACACCGGCTGGCTGTACGATCCGAAAGCCGCCGATCACAAAGGGAAGAAGTTCGACAGCTCGAAGGATCACGGCGACCCGTTCGAGTTCAAGCTCGGCGCCGGCCAGGTGATCCGCGGCTGGGATCAGGGTGTCGCCGGCATGAAGGTCGGCGGCGTTCGCACGCTGGTGATCCCGTCAGAGCTCGGTTATGGTGCGCGCGGAGCAGGCGGGGTGATTCCGCCGAACGCGACGCTGCTGTTCGACGTCGAGCTGCTCGGAGTGAAATAGCGAAGCTTGTTCTCGCGCCAATCGTTCGTTGCGTTGCAGCACCGCAACTACCGGCTGCTGTGGATCGGGCTCTTCGTTTCGTTCTCGGGCTCGATGATGCAGAACGCCGGCTTGTTGTGGCACGTCTCGCTGCTGGTCCCGCCCGATCGCAAAGGCCTCGCGCTCGGCCTGGTCGGCCTCGTGCGCGTGATGCCGATCATGGTGTTTTCGATGATCAGCGGCGTGGTCGCCGACGCGTGGGACCGCCGCAGGCTCATGCTCTACACGCAGATCGCCGCGACCATCGTCGCGACGATTCTTGCGGTGCTCACCTTTCGCGGACTGAGTCATGTGTGGCCGCTGTACGTGCTGGCGGCGCTCGGTTCGGCCGTCGGCGCATTCGACCTGCCGGCGCGCGGAGCGCTCGTGCCGACGCTCGTCCCGCGTGAACACCTGCCGAACGCCATCAGCCTGAACACGATCATGTTTCAGACGGCGTCGGTCGTCGGCCCGTCGCTCGGCGGCTTGCTGATCGCGTCAGCCGGTGTCGGGTGGGTATACGTCGCCAACGCTGTCTCGTTCGGGTTCGTGATCGTCGCGCTGTTGATGATGCGTGACGTGCCGCCGCATCCGGTGTCGGAAGCCGGCACTCGCGACAACGTGTCCATCCACGCGGCGATGGAGGGACTGCGGTTCGTCTTCCGCTCGCCGCTCATCCGATCGACGATGCTGCTCGACTTCTTCGCGACGTTCTTCTCGTCGGCGACCGCGCTCCTGCCGATTTTCGCGCAAGACATCCTGCGTGTCGGCGCGAAGGGCTACGGCTGGCTGTATGCGGCGCCGGCCGTTGGCGCGATGGTCACCAGCGCGGCGCTTGTGCCGCTGGTCGATCGCATCGACAGCCGCGGCCGCGTGCTGCTGTGGGCCGTCGCGGCGTACGGACTTTCCACCGTCGTGTTCGGGCTCTCGCCCTGGTTCTGGTTGTCCTTCGTCTGCCTGATGATGACGGGCGCTACCGACACGGTCAGTATGGTGATTCGCAACATCGTGCGCCAGCTCGAGACACCCGATCGCCTGCGAGGGCGGATGATGGGCGTCAACATGGTGTTCTTCATGGGCGGACCGCAGCTCGGTGAGCTCGAAGCCGGAGCCGTCGCCAACTGGTTCGGGGCGGTCATCTCCGTCGTCAGCGGTGGAATCGGCTGCCTGATCGCGACGTCGTGGGTCGCCGCATCGACGCCGTCGCTCCGGAACTACCGTCGTCAAGGGGCAACGGAGCAGACGGAGAAAGCGGTTTAACACAGAGAAACGGAGCAGCAGAGACGAGCAGAGAAGACTGGTGCGCGACCGGCCCGCTATGCGGGCCACGGGACCGAACGAGTGACGGAAACACAACTCCACTGCGATATGAGCGTTGTGTTTCCGTCACTCGTTCGATCCCGTGCAAGGCCGGCTTCGCCGGCCGTCGGTCGCGCGTCGCGAACCCTCCGTTCGTCTCCGTTGCTCCGTTACTCTGTGTGATCCCGTTCCCTCCGTACCCTCCGCTCCATCATCTCAATCGCCGATCGACAGTAACGAAGTAGGGCAGGGCGATCGCCGACAACGCCGCCGCGACGCCGAACGCTGACGCAAAGCCATAACGCTCAATCAGCCATCCGACCGTGGTCGATCCGGTACCGATGCCGGTGTCGAACGCCGCGAGAATCGCGCCGAACGCGGCTCCCCGACGCGCCGCGGTGATGTCGCGCATGACGTAGGCCACGAACACCGGATAGGCCGTGCCGAAGCCGATGCCGAACACGATGGCCGACGCGACGAGCCAGGTCAGACTCGACGCGGCTGACAGGAGCGTGAGGCCGACGGCGATCAGCAGCAGACAGGGAATGAACACCCGCCGGTAGCCGATCCGATCCGCCAGCGGGCCCGACAGCGGCCGCGTGAGCAGGATCACCACCGCCAGCATGGTGAGATAGATACTTTTCGGCGAGACCCTGAGCGCGTCGGCGTACATGGCGCTGAAGCTGGTGATCGCACCGTACCCGAACGAATACAGGAACAGCGTGAGTGACAGCACGAGCACACGCCACTCCACAAACGCCGGGCGAAGCCGCGGGAGAGGAAGGTCGAGCTGCGTTTCGATCCGATCCTCCGGGAGCGCGACGGCAATGAGGCCCATCAGCAGATTGAGCGTGCCGCAGGAAATGCTGATCCAGCGCCAGCCCCCGTGCTGCATGATCCAGAAGGCGATGGGCGGCGCCACCGCAATCGCGGCGACGCTCGAGAGCCCCCAGTAGCTGATGCCCTCGGCGCGGCGGCGCTCAGGGAGGAGATGCGTGAGATAGGCGGCCGACGCCGACAGCAGGCCGGACCAGAAGACGCCATGGATCAGGACCAGCCCGAGCATCACGGGATAGCTGGACGTGATGCCGTACCCGATGGCGCAGAGCAGGATCACGCCGCTGGCGATGACGAGCGTGCGGCGGCGGCCGATGCGATCGGCGACCGCCCCTGTAATGGGAGCCGATGCGGCCGACGCGTAGGTCAGGAAGCCAAGAAACAATCCCGACGCGAACGTAGAGCCGCCCAGTTCCTGGATCCGGAACGGCGCGGTCGGCAGCAGTTGAAACGCCGAAAGGAACACCGTGAAGGTGAAGCCGCACATGACGAAGAAGCGCGGCGTGAAGAGTCGCTCGGACATGAACTCCGGAGTATACGTGGTCGGCCTGATCTCGGACACGCACGGGTTGGTGCGTCCCGAGGTGACCGCGGCGTTCGCCGGCGTCTCGTTGATTCTGCACGCCGGCGACGTTGGCGGTGCGAAAGTGCTCGGCGCGCTGGCCGCCATCGCTCCGGTTCATGCCGTGTTCGGCAACGTCGACGATGCGTACGATCCGTCGCTCGCGCGCGAACAGGTGGTGACGGTCGGCGGAACGACGATTCACGTCAGCCACGGCCACGAACTCGGAAGCCCGACGCCCGACCGGATCCTCGCGCGCTACCGCGGCGACGTGCTGGTCTTCGGACACACGCACAAGGCCGTCGTCGTCCGCGACGGCGCCCGGCTCGTCGTCAATCCGGGCGCGGCGGGCCCGCGGCGCTTCGATCTGCAGCCGAGCGTGGCGCGTTTGACGATCGCCGCCGGCAATCCGCCGTCGGTGGACGTCGAGATTATTTCGCTGGCGTGAACTCGATCGTGATTTCCGGATCGAGGTTGATCTTCAAGCCCTTGGCGCTCAGCAGCACCGCCTTGGCCTCGGCCGGCGACGCGGCGACGGCTTGAATCCGGGGAAGCAGCGTGTCGTCGGCCATGACCGTGTCCAGGTCGATGTCCAGCAGCGTGACGCGCTGGCCCTCGACGAACGGGCTGCTCGTGCGAACCAGCGTGCCCGACGGCTCCGCCGCCAGCAGCACCCGCGCCCCTGCGAGCATCGTCTTGATCATGCCGATCTGGTTCGCGGCCTGAGGAGAGCCGAAGAAGTCCAGATAGTTTGGTTCCGGAACGTGAATGTGGAGCACCGCGTTGCCGTTGGTCTCGTGCGTCATGGTGAACGTGATCGATTCCGACGCCGACGGCTGTGTGCTGAATCCCTGGGTCTTGATGGCGACGCCGCCCGGCGCGGCCGGCTGGGTCGAGATGCGGAGGGTGCTGACGTCGGTGAACGAGTAGATCGTGTCCCGTCCCTGGCCGAGCGGCGTCGTCACCAGCTCGGATGAGGTGTAGGTCACGCCGGGGCCGATGCTGGCGGTCATGTCGCGCGCCTGCTGCTCCGAGAGCGGATCGGCGGCGGCGCCGCCTCGGCTGCCGCCGAGCGATGCGAACGACTTCAGCTGAGCAAGCGCGGCCTTTGTGTAGATCATCCGGTGATCGATGGTGCCGCTGCCGTCGCCGTTCACTTTCAGGACGGTCGTCATCTGAAAACAGCCTGTGGACGCCAACGCAGCGGCGAGGGCAAGGGCGCAACGGCGCACGCGTGCGGATCTCATAGAGACAAGATGCCACAGATTCGGACTTGAACCGCCGGGAATCTCGCGGCGGTATAATCCGCGCGGCTCTCCCCCATGCCACTCGCGGATCGCAGCGGCTCGGCCGAGGATCTATTCCTCTCGCAGCTCGACGTCATCGGTCGAGTCATTTCGTTTGTCTCGTCCCGCCACCATCTCCCGGGCACTGACGCGGACGATTTCGACTCGCACGTGAAAATGAAATTGATCGAGGACGATTATGGGATCCTGAGAAAGTTCGAAGGCCGGTGCAGCCTGCGGACGTACCTGACCATCGTCATCCAGCGGCTCTTTCTCGACTATCGCATCAGCCAGTGGGGCAAGTGGCGTCCGTCCGCTGAAGCGAGGCGATGCGGCGAGGCGGCGATCCTGTTCGAGCGTCTCACGCAGCGCGACGGCTACGGATTCGAAGAGGCGTGCGAGCTGATGGAGACGAATCATCAGGTCACGCTGTCCCGTGCGGACATCGAAAAGATTGCGTCCCGGCTCCCGCATCGCGTCCGCCGTCGGTTCGAATCCGATGCGGCGCTGACGGATCTGGCGGCCGAGCAGCCCTCGCTCGACGAAGTCGTCGCCGACCATGAACGCGAGGTGACCGCGTCGCGCGTGGAGGCGGCGTTGAATGCCGCCATGGCCGGGCTCGATTCGCAGGATCGACTGATCTTCGAGCTCCGGTTCCGTGAGGGACGGACCGTCGCCGAAATCGCACGGGCGCTCAGGCTCGACCAGAAGGCGCTGTACCGGCGGGTAGATCGATCGCTGGCCAGCCTGTTGACGGCTCTGCAGGCGGCGGGCATCGATAAAGCTCAGGCGCTGAAGATCTTTGAGAGCGCGGCCGTCTCTTTCGAATGGAGGGAGCACACGAAGGGAACATTGCCGCCGGGTCCGTCTCCGGAGAAAGGAGAGCGGGAGTGGAGCTAGACGACCTGCGGCATCCGGATGCCGAGCGCCTGGCCGAGTACGCCGATGGTGTGCTGACGGCCGAGGCGCGCACGGACGTCGAGCATCATCTCAGCCGGTGCGCGGAGTGTCGAGCTGTGGTGATGGAAACGACGGCCTTTCTCGAGACGATGGCATCGGGCCGCGACGACGTCCGCCAATTCACGAAGGTTACAGCGCCGCAGCGGCGGCGGTGGATCGGCGTGGCAGCCGGGCTTGCGGCGGCGGCAGCGCTCGTGCTCGCCGTTCAAGTGGCGCGGCCGGGATGGCCGTTTGGTGCAACCGGCGATCGGCCCGAACTGCAGGATCTGATCGCCGCGGTCGCAAGTCAGTCCACGCGGCCGGTTGAAGGCCGGCTGACCGGCGGCTTCAAGTACGCGCCGCCGCCGTCTCCAACCCGAGGGCCTGGCGACCGCGATCTGCCGCCGGATGTCCGCATCGCGGCGGCCAGACTCGAGCAGGCGGCTGCCGCCGAGCCCGCGAGCACGAGTGCGCAGGCGGCGCAGGCAGTCGCGTTCCTCGTGCTCGGCGACGTGGACAAGGCCATCGACGGTCTCGAGAAGGTCGTTGTGCAGCAGCCGACGAATGCACGCTATCAGAGCGATCTTGCCGCCGCGTATCTCGCCCGCGCGAAGCGGCAGGGAAACACGGCCGACTGGCAAAAAGCGGTTGAAGCTTCCGGGCGCGCGACCGAGTTGGATCCAGGCCTCATCGAAGCGTGGTTCAACCGTGCGCTCGCCATCGAGGGCCATGCATCATCGGCCGCCGACACCAGCCAGGCGTGGCGCGACTATCTGTCGCGCGATAACTCGTCGCCGTGGGCTCGCGAACACCAGCAGCCGTGAGCCATGTTTCTGCATGTAGGTAGAGTCCGCCTTCAGGCGGACCACGCGAAGTACAGGACGCCAGTCTAGGGGGCCTGCACCAGGCCGGCTGTCGCGTCGGGATCCGGCAGCCGCAGCGCACGTTCCGTCAACCGTTGCCAGAGCGCCCTTCCCCGTAAGCCTTCCGCTTCAGCCCAGAGCGCCGCGATCCCGGCGACATGCGCGGCCGCCATGCTCGTGCCGTCACGCAACGCATACCTTCCGCCCGGTACTGTCGAGTAGATGTTCATCCCGGGCGCGACGATGTCGACATCCGGTTCGCCGGGGCGGACGGACGCTCCGGCGGAGAACGGCGCCACGCGCAGCCAGTTGTCGACGGCACCAACGGCCATGATCGACGGGGCATTGGCCGGCTGCACAACCGTCCGCGATTTAACGTTGCCGGCCGAGGCGATCACAAGGCATCCGGCGTCGAGCGCGCGCCATCCCGCGGCTTCGAATTCTGATGACGGCTCATCGTGCGAAGCGCCGATGGGCATCGAAATCACATGACAGCCGAACGAGATCGCCCACTCGATGCCCGCGATGACGTTCGGCACGTCCGTGCGTCCTGTGTCATCGAGCACTCGGCCAATGCACAGGCCGGCGTCCGGCGCGATGCCGTATCGATGGCCCGTCGGGTCGCTGCAGCCGGCCGCGATGCCCGCGCAGTGTGTGCCGTGGCCGACCGAGTCTTGCGGAACGCAGTCCGGCACGAACGATTCGGCCGAGACGATGCGCTCCGCGAGATCAGGATGTGAAAAGTCGATGCCCGAGTCGAGGATTGCAATCCGGACGCCTCGACCCGTCCACCGTCGCGCCGACTCGCTCAACACGTGGGTCGCTTTCAGTCCCCATGTCGACCCCAGCCCGTTCGAATACGGAATGGGCGGGGACTGAACATCGACCGGGAAATTCATCTGGGGATCCTGACCATCGCGTTCGGGCAGATGCTCGTTGGTCCCTGCGCGGTGATGCCGGCGGCCGCCGCAGTGGGTGCGACCGCGCCGACACAGCCGCCAATCGTGGCGAGCGGAACGAGTTCGTTCAGCGCCCAGAAGTTCTTCTGCGGGCATCCGAGGCCGTCGCCGTTGTGAATCCGGATCGTGGTTCCATCTTTGATGTCGAGGAACGCCGTCCCGTTGATTTGCAACCGCGCAACATCTCCGTCGGGAATGTCCATCTCGAAGACCGCAGTGTCGGTGACGGTGAACGAGCCCTTCGGGAATACGTACGGCACACGCTTCTCCGGAACGCTGCATTGCAGGCCGTTGATCCGCCCGCCTCTCAAGAAAAGTCGTCCGTTGATGCACGCGGGGTCGACGGGAGTCGAAGGATCGTAGAGAGACGACGCGACGTCACCTGGCCCGTAGGCAGAGTGGAGGTCGAGCACGAACTGTCCGTACCCTGGTAATTCCGTCGGCGGCGCAGCGGGCAGCGAGCGTCCGCCCGGGCCCATAATCTCCATATCCGCGCCGTGAACGACCGGCACGGTCCAATTGGGTCCTTCGACCGTCAGGACGTGATCCTGTTCCGGGAAGATGACGGTTATGCCGTCGGCGTGATTGATGAACAGCGCGTACTCGAACAGGTCGACTGTGATTTTGCCCATGTCATCTCATCCTTTCAGTATCGCTGCCGCCCATGACGGTGAATCCTGACCAGGCCGATGGCGGCAACCCGGCCTTGATCGACTCTCTCTGCGACACCGCAAGGCTGTAGGCGGGGTCGGCACCCGTGGACAGCCGCGCGTGAACGCCCCTCAAGAGCCGTGTGGCGTCGTCGTCGCGTACATCCCAGAGCGATGCGATGACGGCCGACGCGCCAGCCCCCAGGAACGCGCGCACCAGGCTCATAGGCCCTTCGCCGTTGAACGTCCGGCCGAGCGCGGTTTCACACGCGCCGAGCACGGCCACCGATCCCGGTCGCAGTGTCAGGGCGGCGACGTCGGCCGGCGTGAGCGCCTCTTCGCCGGCGAGCAGCAGTCGCGATTGCGAAGGAAGGATCGGATCCAGGCGTGAGTGCCCGGCGAAGTGAATCACCGACGTCGCGGTCATCGCGCGCAGCACGCTGTCCTTTCGGGCCTGCGGGCCGACCAGCGAGTCGTGTGTGCGATACATGGCGGCCACTCCCGCTGCTTCGCGCTCCGCGCTCGTCAATCGCGGGAGGTTGTCCGGACCTGCGGCGTCGTTCACGCCGACCGCAACGATCGACCGCTGACCCGCGGCGCGGACTTCGCGTGATGCGATCGCGTACATCGTCAGGCTCGGCGCGACGATTGGAATCGCGGACTCCACCAGCCGCCTGCCGTTGCCTGGCAGCGGGAGCGCGCCAAAGGGGACGCGATACAGCGCGCCGTCGGGAACGATGACGAGCGTCCGTCGGCTGTCCACAGTCAGCGCTGCAGGCAGCAGCGATTGTCCGAGAGCGATCGCCTGCGGCGATTGAGGTCCTGCATCCAGATGCTCGAGAAATGCATCGACCATGTGCCGCATTTGCGCTGATGACACCGGCCGTTCGAGAAACGCAATGTCGGACGATGTAATGCGCCAGATCAACAGTCGAGAGGGCAGCTGCGCGTAGACGAGCGCCTGGCTGCCGCCGGACAGCGCCTCCTGCCAGTCGGCGATGGAGAGCGTGCGCGGGTTGCGCTCCGAATTCAGCGAAAGCAGGAGCTCGCGCGCGTGAGAGCGCTCCGCAAGTTCCAGCGCTCGGCGGCTGTCGGTCGCGATCTGGCCCATCAACTCGGTATACAGCTCCCAGAGCGCGGCCGTCCGCGATACTCGCATCAACTCGTCGCGCAGGCTTGGGCGCTGGTCTTCGACGATGGCGATGCCGCGCCGCCAGCTGGCTTCGGCATCGGCCAGCCGGCCCAGTCGCGCCAGAATTCGCCCGCGCTGAAGCAGGAGTTCCGCGACGCGTATCTGAACGTTTCCTCCGAAGTACGTGAGCGCTTCGTCAGCGCCGCGGAGCGCCGCTGCGTCGTCGCGGACGGCGAGCGAGAACGCACGCGCCGCGGCGATTTCCGCCGACTCGCGCGTCTGCGCCTGCGGCCGCGAGGCGAGCGCCGGCAGTAGCGCCTCGGCGGCGTCGAGATCGGAGGCTCCGCGGTCGTTGGCGGCAAGCACCGAATATGCGCGCGCGCGCCGCAGCCGGCCATCGATCTGGCCCTCCGGGTTGCTCCAGTCGCGAGTCGAGGACAGCAACTCGTCCGCCAGTTCCAGGGCTGCGTATTGGAACCCCGCACTTTGCGCCGAGGCAGCGGCGAGGTTGAGCGTCAAGAACCGCTGTCGCTGCGTTCGGAGACGGGGGAGGGTCTTCAACGCCACCGCGAAATGACTCCAGCTCGAAAGCGCGTCACCCTGCACCTGGAACGCGTCTCCGAGGAACGTGTGGAACAGCGCGATCAGCTCCAGGTCGCCGGTACGCTGCGCCAGTTCAAGGCCTCCCAGGTATCGTTCCTGCGCCTCGGCCACTCTCGTGGCCAGCATCGCCGCGAGCGCGCGCAGTCGTGCGGCTCGAGCCGCCGCGCGCCAGAAGCCCTTTGTCCTCGCCCGTGCTTCCACGGGCGCAAGCCTGGCCAGCGCCGCAGCCGTCCGCTCGGCGGCCTGGTCGGAATGGCCGGTTTCGACTTCGGCTTCCGCCGGGTCGATACCCGCCGCGGTCAATGCCGCGGTGGCGCGCGGTCCGAGCGGTTCGGCTTCCTTGTAGCGGCCGCTGTCGATCAGCTGGTGCCACTGGTACAGATCGCGAATGCCTTCGGCCAACGAGCGCCGGCGCCGCGCCGGCCAGGTCGTGGACTCGCGAGCTGCGCGCGTCAGTTCGACGAGGTATGCGTCCTTCCCCGCACGTGCAAGACCGGACGCGAGCCGATCGGCAAACACCACATCCCCGTCGCCGCCTGCGAGTGTGGCTGATGCCCAGCGCCCGAGTTCTGTCTCGATGAGGTTGTACGCCGTGAATGGATCGCTGGCAGCGACCTGGTCTGCATCGGCATCGGTCGTCACCGTAGAACGCAGGACGGAATCGTCCACCGTCGTTTTCAGGGCGTCGAGGTGCGAGCGAGCCTCGGACGCCCAGGGCGTCGTCGCATCCGCCCGCAGAAACTGCTCCCATCGCGCGATGGCGCCCGCTCTCACCCCCAGGTACTCGAGGATCATTGCCTGGTTGAACGTCGCTTCCGGCGACTGCGGCTGTTTCGCGAGCACGAATCCGGTTTCCTCCAGGGCACGAATCGCACTGAGCGCGTGTCCGCCTGCTCTCCACCGCCGAATGAGCGCTGCTGCCAGGTCCGCGTGAGACCGGGTGTCCTCCGGATCGAGCTCCACCGCCTGTTCGAATGCACCGATCGCCTTGTCGACCTGGTCGAGCGCCAGATACGCAACGCCGAGCGATCGCGCGGCGGACGCGCCAGACGATCGAGAGGAGAGCTCCACCAGCTGGAGGGCGGCGATTCGCGTGGACGCGGGGAGCGATCGACGTCGATCACGGTCGGCCGACGGTGCGTTGCCCCATGCGAAAGGCTCTATCAGGCGCGCCTCGGAGAAGCGATGGCTGCCCACTTCCGCGATGAGATGACCCATCGCGCCGTCGATTCCGGGTGCTCCACCCGCAAATCGCATCGACGCGGGACCCCACCACGCGATCGCCATCAGGGAGGCGATGAGAACGATACCGAGCATTGACACGCGTGTCCTTCGCCACCTTGATGGACGGACATCGGTGTCGGTTTTTCCTGGGACCATGATGTGAGCGCGGATTGGCCGCAAGTGTGTGCGTGCCCATGAAGCTTGTCAATCGTGTCCGTCTGTCTAGACGGTGGTATCCGAGGAGGCGAAGATGCGTGGACGTATCCAGATTCACGTCGCCGCGGCCTTCCTCGCGTGGCTGGTGTCCGCCTGTGGGAACGCACCGGCTGCGCCGACGCCAATGCCAGCTGAACCTTCAGTCAATGCATTGCTCCTGGTCCAGGTGGACAGCCTCTGTGCAGGCCGCGAGTCGGACATTCGTGTGTTCGTCGACAGCGTCCCGATTGGCGTGACGAATCCGGGTCAGCCGGGTGTGTCGAGCATGGTCCCGGTTGGCGAGCATGAACTGTCGGCGGTCTCGCGGCGCGGTACTCTCTGGGGACCGTTTCCGACCCACGTGTCGAATGACGGGCAGCTCGAAAGGCTCGGATGCATGCCACCCGACGCGATATGATCGTCGGATGGACCTGCTCTCGACCGCCGAAGCCTCCGCCGCACCTGAGCTCCGAGAACGTTCGCAGATCGACGATCGCTACAAGTGGAACCTGACCGACATCTTCGCCGACGCGGGCGAGTGGCAGCGAGCCTATAACGAGCTCGATCAGAAGATTGACGCGTACGCGGCGATGCAGGGGACGCTCGCCGCCGGCGCGGACCGGCTCCTCGCGGCGATGCGTCTGTCCGACGAACTCGGCCAGCTCTCATATCGGGTCTGGTATTTCGTCGGCCTCAAGTACGACGAGGATCAGCGAGACAACGCGGTCAACGCCAAACGGCAGCAGGTCCAGATCCTTTTTGCCAAGCACGCCCAGGCGAGTGCCTGGTTCAGTCCCGAGCTGCTGGCCATCCCGCTGGCCACGGTTCAGCAGTGGATGCACGACGATCCGGCGCTCGCGATGTACCGATTCGCGCTCGAGGATCTGTATCGTCAGCAGGAGCACGTGCTCGACGAGAAGGGTGAGCACCTGCTGTCGCTGGCGAGCCGCTTCTCCTCCACGCCGAACGACGCGTATGCCGCGCTGTCCACGGCCGACGTCAAGCACCCGATCATCAAGCTGTCGACCGGCGCGGACGTCACGCTGACCTACGGCCAGTACCGGGCGATCCTGGCGACCAACCGGAATCAGAGCGACCGGGCCGCGTCGTTCGAGGCGTACCACAAGCTGTTTGCCGCCAATGTGAACACGTACGCGTCGCTCTACAACGGCGTGCTCCAGCGCGACCTGTTCCACTCGCAGTCGCGCGGGTACAAGACGACGCTCGACGCGGCGCTGCACGGCAACAACATCCCGCCGGCGGTTGTCGAGAACCTGATCGAGACGACCAAGGCCGGCACCGAGCCGCTTCGCCGCTACCATCGCCTGCGCAAGCGCGTCCTCGGTCTCTCGACGTACCACAACTACGATTCCGCGATCCCCCTGGTCGATTTCGATCGGCAGTACCCGTACGAGGACGTGCTGGAGTGGCTGCCGGCGTCGGTGGAACCGCTCGGTGCTCAGTACCAGGGGCACATGCGCGAAGCGCTGGCCAGCCGCTGGATCGACGTCTACGAGAATCCCGGCAAGCGCAGCGGCGCGTACTCGGCGCCGGTGTACGGCGTCCACCCGTACATGCTGCTCAACTACAACGACACGCTCGATGCGGTCTTCACGCTGGCGCACGAGATGGGCCACTCGATGCACACCATCCTGTCCAACGCGCACCAGCCGTTCGTGTACTCGGCCTACACGATCTTCATCGCCGAAGTGCCATCCACGCTGAGCGAGGGACTGTTCCTCGAGTACATGCTGGCGCGTGCCACCGACGAGCGCGAGCGCATCGTCCTGCTGCAGCACGCCATCGACGGGATCGTGGGGACGTTCTACACGCAGGTGCTGTTTGCGGACTACGAGCTCCAGGCGCATCGCCTGGTCGAGGAGGGGCGTCCGGTGACGGCGGACGGCCTGAGCGAGATCTACTTCAACCTGCTCCAGGCCTACTACGGCGATGCCTTGGACTACGACGAGCTGTCGCGGATCACCTGGTCGCGCATCCCGCATTTCTACAGCACGCCGTACTACGTTTACCAGTACGCGACGTGCTTCGCATCGAGCGCGCAGTTGATGCACCAGCTGACGAGCGGATCGGACGCCGATCGCGCCGACGCCATCGAGCGCTATCTGACGCTGTTGAAGGCGGGCGGCAGCGATCATCCGATGCCGTTGCTCCAGCGGGCTGGAGTCGATCTCAGCAAACCGGAAACGGTCCGCGCCGTGGTCGATCAGCTGGGTCGATTGGTGACGCAGCTCGAGAGTGCCATCGCGAAGCTCTCCTGAGCGTCCGCGGTCGCGTCGCAGCGTCCGGCGACGCGCGGGCTGCGACTATACTTTCGGCGCTCATGTTCGCGCCGCATACGCGGGTGGCCATCGCGACGTTGATCCTGATGTCGGCGTCGCTCCTTGGATGCTCGCGCCCCACCCGGCTCTCCGCCGACCTCATCGTCACTGACGCCAGCGTCTGGACGGGAAACCCCGCGCAGCCGGACGCGGCGGCGGTGGCCATCATCGGCGATCGAATCGTCGACGTCGGCAGCGCCGACGAGATCGATCGCTGGCGCGGCGCCGGCACGACGGTGCTGAACGCCGAAGGCCGCCGCGTGATTCCCGGTTTCAACGACGCGCACGTCCGGATGTTCGACGGCGGCAGCGATCTCGAAAACGTCGATTTGAGAGATGCCGCCAGCGCCGCCGAGCTCGCGCGGCGCATCAACGAGCGCGCCAAGGCGAAGCCGGGCGAGTGGATTCTCGGCGGCCACTGGGACGAGCGCCGCTGGACACCGGCCGGGCTGCCTTCGCGCACGTCAATCGATGATGTGACGAATTCTTCCCCCGTCTTCGTCGTCCGCTACGACGGCCGGATGGCGCTCGCCAACGCCACGGCCCTCGGGCGCTCCGGCATCAGCGAGCACACGCCGGATCCACCTGGCGGATCCATCGTCCGCGATGCCAACGGGTATCCCACGGGAGTCCTGCAGGGCGCGGCCATGGAGATGGTCGCCAGGACCATTCCGGCGGTGACCGTGGAGCAACGCCAGCGCGCCCTGAAGCGCGCGCTCGAACTGGCCGAGTCGCTGGGCGTGACGAGCGTCCAGGATCTCGGCGCCAGCGCGGAAGACGTTGGCGTGTACGCCGACCTGGTCAATCGCCGCGAATTGACGGTGCGTGTCTACGCCGCGCTGCTCGAAAGCGATTGGTACGATCAGGCCAAGCTCGGCGTGCATCGTGCCTTCGGCTCGCCGTGGCTGCGGATCGGCGCCGTTCGCGCGCCATGCGATCCCGGCTCGATTCCCGAGCCGATGCGCACGCGGCTCATGGCGGCGGATCACGCCGGACTCCAGGTATCGATGCTCCCGAATGGTGAGGGTTCGGTTACTCGAGCACTTGATGTCTTCGGCGATATCCTCCGCGCCAACGGCGGGCGCGATCGCCGGTTCCGTCTCGACGGCTGGCCAATCGCACCAGGTGACGCCGATCGTCTCGCATCGCTCGACGTGGTGGCGTCACCGCAGACGGGCACTGCGGACTCACAGGCACGGGCGTTACTCGAGCGTGGAGTCCGCTTGTCGCTCGGATCCGGGTGGCCGTCGGCGCCGTTGAATCCCATGCTCGCGCTCGACGCGGTCGTGACCGCGGGTCTCTCGCCGTCGCAGGCGTTGTCGGCGTTTACGGCGGGATCGGCCGTCGCGGAGTTCCAGGAGAGTGAGAAGGGAACGATTGCCCGCGGGCGCCTTGCCGATCTGGCTATTCTCAGCGCCGACGTTCTCACGATTCCGCCGGCGCAAATCAAACATGCACGCGTGCTCACGACGATTGCCGGCGGTAAGGTCGTCCACCAGCGCAAACCGTGATGCCTCGCGCGGCGGACGCCAACGTTCCACCGACGAGAACCCCGCGCCCATTGATGCGCGGCCCGCTGATTCCTTCGGCCGCGGCGGCGCTGGCGATCGTCACGATTGCGGCCGGCGTGCGCTGGGGCGCGATGGTCGCCGGAGGCGCCGATTCTTACGGCTACGTCAGCCAGGCCGGCTACTGGCAGCGCGGCAGCGTCGTCGTTCAGGAAGACGTGATCAGACCGTCGCCGTGGCCCGGCGCGGCGCTGACCTGGTCGCCGCTCGGCTATCGGCCGTCACCCAACCGGCCCGACGCGATCGTGCCGCTCTACGCTCCGGGATTGCCGCTGCTGATGGCACTCGGTCAGTTGATCGCCGGCTTCTGCGGCGCCTTCTGCGTCGTTCCGTTGTGCGGCGGGTTGACGATCTGGCTCACGTATCTGCTTGGGCGCCGTGTTTTCGACGCGCCTGGCATCGCGCTGTGGAGCGCGGGTCTTGTGGCGTGCAGCCCGGTGTTTCTTTATCAGCTCATGAACGCCATGAGCGACGTGCCGGTGACGGCCGCATGGATGCTCGCGCTCGTCCTGGTGCTGTCGAGTCGACCTTTCAGCGCGGGGCTCGCGATGAGCGCGGCCATCGCGATCAGGCCGAACCTGGCGCCGCTTGCGGCGGTGCTGGTGATCTGGCTGGCGATCGTGGAAAGGAGGCGGAGCGGCTCGAGCGCCGCCGCCTCAGTCTGCGCGCGTTTCAGCGCGGGTGTCGCCGTCTCCGTTCTCGGCATCGGGCTGTTCAACGCTCGCGTGTACGAATCGGCGGTCACATCCGGGTACGGAACGACGTCGGATCTCTACGCCCTGCGCCACTTCTTCGCTAACGTCCGCCAGTTTGCGGCCTGGACCGCCGACGTTGAAACGCCCATCGTCGCGCTTGCCGCACTCTTCTTCGTGATGCCGGGAATTCTGCCGACCGCGAGAATCCCGCATGCGCGCCTGCTGCTTGGCGGATCGCTGCTCGTCGTGCTGCTGTCGTACGTGTTTTATCAGCCGTTCGACGTGTGGTGGTATCTGCGGTTCCTGCTCCCGATGTGGCCGATTCTGATGCTTCTGACCGCGGCGACTCTGGAGTCGATCGCCCGACGCTGGATGAGTCCCGTCTATTCGATTGCCGTGGCGATAGCCGTCGTGTTGTGCGCGTGGCACGGCGTGCGGACGGCGATCGATCGCAGCGTCTTCGATCTGGGCCGAAGCGAGCGCCGTTACGTCGACGTCGCGCGATTCGTCGCCAGCCACACCGATCCCGGCGCGGTCATCCTCAGCGTTCAGCACAGCGGATCGCTGCGGTTGTACGCCGATCGACTGACCCTGCGGTACGACGCGCTCGATCCGCTCTGGCTCGATCGCGCCGTCACGTACCTGGAATCGATCGGTCGCAAGCCGTACTACGTGCTGGACGGCGGAGAAGTGGATGCGTTCCGGCAGCGCTTCGGCGCAAGCAACCGCACCGGCACCCTCGACTGGCCGCCGCTGGCAACGCTGGGCGGCACCATTGCAGTCTACGATCCGATCAGTCGTCGTCCAGATGCGTCACCGCTCGCGATTGCGAGCACTCGCGGCGCGCACGCGCGCTGCGACCCGCCTCAGAGCTGGCCGCCGGTCTTGCGGATGAAATAAAAGAGCGTCGCGACGGCGAGCACGAGCGCTTCGACGCCGAACTCCCGGCGGGTGGCGTTGGACAGCAGCCACACGATGACGGTCGCGGCCAGGATCGGGATGACGGGTCCGCCGGGAACGGCGAAGGGAATCGCCCCGTCCGCTCGAACATCACGCCGCTGGAGCTCGTACGACGCGGCTACACACATCAGATACAAGGTCAGCGCCGCGACGTTCGCCAGCACTGCAAGCTGGCGGAAGCTGCTGCTGATCGACACGCTGGCGACGATGCAGGCGTGCAGGGCGATGGCGATGTACGGCGTATGAAAGCGCGGATGGACGCGGGCGATCGTTGACGGCAGGACTCCGGCGCGCGCGAAGGCAAACAGCGTTCGGGGACTGCCGAGCATGTCGCCCGACACGTATCCGAACATCGACACGACCGCGCCAAGGAGCACGAGCAGCCTCCCGCCCTGGCCCAGCGCCCGGCTCGCGGCTTCGGCAAGCGGTGCGGTCGCATAGTTCGCCATCGACTCACCCAGCAGCCCCTGCGCCACCGTCTGGATCAGCAAGTACAACGTGGTCGTGATCGCAAGCGCGGAGAAAAGCGCGCGCGGCACGGTGCGGGCGGGATCGCGCACTTCACCGCTCGGGACGAGCGCCACCTCGAGGCCGACGAACGCGAAGATCAGGACGATGGCGGTCTTTCCAATCGCCGCCGCGTCCGGCAGTCCCGGCCAGCGCAGGTAGACGGGGTTCACCAGCCAGATTCCGCCCGCGACCAGGATCAGCAGCGGAAGCAGTTTGGCAACAGCCACGATCTCCACGACGCGAACGCCGCCGGTGACACCGCGCACGTTGACGATGGCGAGCACGGCGAAGAGACCGGCAATCACGATGGCGCGCGCCGCCGGAGACGCCGCTGGCGGCCACAGCGCGCCGATCGAGCCGGCAAGCGCGTTCGACACCGACGCGACGGCGAAGGTGGACATCAGGAAATACAGAACGCCGGCGAGAAAGCCGACGAACGGACCGAAAGCGGTCTCGACGTACGCGTAGACGCCGCCCGTCAATGACACGCGGCTGCCGGCAGCCGCGAAGCAGCTGACGATCAGCGCCATCAGCACGGCACAGACGACGTACGCAATCGGCGCCGCGGCGCCGAGACCGGCGGAAGCGACGGCCGGCAGCACGAAGATTCCGGCGCCGATCGTGACGTTGACGATGCTCGCGGTCAGCTGGCGCGCGCCGATCGCGCGCACGAGTCCTGCGTCGGACGTGAGTGGCATGCGCCGCGACTGTACCTCAAAGTACAATCGACGTCTCGTGATCCACTTGCTGGCCCTGCTCGGGGTCCTGAGCATTTCCTTTTCAGCGATTTTCGTCCGGCTCGCCGGCGCTTCTCCGGTGACCGCGACGTTCTATCGCGGCGCGTATGCCGCGCCGGTGCTGCTCGCGATCTGGCTCGCGCAGCGGTCTCACGATCAGCGTGGCCGGCGCGATCGCTGGCTGGCCATCATCAGCGGCCTGCTGCTGGCGCTCGACTTGAACCTGTGGCACGAATCGATCGCGATGCTGGGCGCCGGGCTCGGCACGGTCATCGCGAACGCGCAGGTGGTCTTCGTCGCCGCGGCGGCCTGGCTGCTCTATGACGAACGTGCCACGCCCGGCCGCATCGTGACCATCGGCGTGGTTCTCGGCGGTGTCGTCCTGACGTCGGGACTGGCGCGCCACGATGCGTACGGCGCGCAGCCGGTCGCCGGTGCGATCGTCGGCCTCCTCGCGGCGGTCGTTTACGCGGCGTTTCTGCTCGTCTACCGAGAGGCGAACCGGACGCCCGGTCCACCGTCCGGGCCGCTGCTCGATTCGACGATGGGCATGATCGCCGGTGCGCTCGTGTCGGCGATCTTCGATCCGCACTTCACGTTCACACCTGGCCTGACGGCGTCCCTGTGGCTCGTCGCTCTCGCGATCGGCTCGCAGGTGATCGGATGGCTCTTGATTGGCGTGGCGCTGCCGAAACTGCCGGTCGTCGAGACGTCGGTGCTGCTGCTCGGCCAGCCCGTCTTCACCGTGATCTGGGGCGTGTTGTTGTTTGACGAACGTCTGTCGGTGGTGCAGTGGATTGGATCAGCAATTGTTCTGGTCGGCGTGGGCGTGTTATCCGCGCAGCGGTCGTGACGCGGCAACGCAGCGCTGAAGCGCTGCGCCACACCTGACATCGCTGTCACATCAGCGCGAAAGCGTTACCGGGCACCCTTCAACATGTAGCGCGAAGGCTTCAGCCGAGCGCCGTTCGTCGAGATGATTCTCTCAGCGGTCTTCGCGTTCTCCGCGGTTTCTTCCGGTCGTCAGGCCTGCGCGGGCGCGGTGTGGACCGCGGCGACTTCGGCGGCGGCGCGGCGGCCGCTCTCGATCGCCCCGTTCATGTAACCCTGCCACCGGATGCTCGTATGCTCACCGGCGAAGAACAGCCTTCCCGCCGGTCTCGAAAGCCACGCGCGCAGCGACGGATCGAAGCCCGGGTCGAAGAAGGCGTAGCCGCCGCGTGCGTACGGATCCTGCTCCCACACGATCTGCCGGGACGTGAGCAGTTCACTGTCCTTCGATCCGAGCCACTCGAGGGCATCGGCCAGCCCGCGCGCGCCATGCTTGGCGACGATCGCCTGGGTCGCGTCGCTGGCGCCGCCGCCGGCGAGCAGGCTCAGAATCCCGGCGCGGCCGCGCTGTTCTTCGTTGCCATCCCAGACGGCGCCGAAGGGGAGCGGCGAACCGAACGCGCGCGGCCGGCCGTCGGCGCGCCAGAACCGCTTCGAAAACTGCAGGAGCGTTCGCGTCGCCCGTCCGTATTTCAGGCGCGAGACGGCTTCGTGCTGCTGGGCGGGCAGCGCCGGCGTAATCGGAATCCGGCGGAGCAGCGTCGCCGGCACCGCGAGGATTGCGTAGTCGCAGTTGATCTGCAACAGCGCGCGATTGTGCTTCAAGCTGGCCCGGACGACCTTGCCCCGGTGCGAGAGCGCCACCAGCTCGGTCTTCAGGCGAAGGCGATCGCCGAGCGGGCTCGCGAGCCCCTGTGCGAGGCGATCGGCCCCCCCTTCGATGCGATAGAGCCCGCCGGGCGCGCCGTTCACCGAGAACTGATCGATGAGCGCGATGAGCGACAGTTCCTCCGGATCGGCGAGGAAGAACCCGCGCAGCCCCGTCGCGGTGGCACGCAAGTCGGGATCGGCCTTCACTTCGTCCAGCCAGCCTGCCACCGACCGCCGTGCCAGGTCGGCGGTGATCGGTGAGTCCCACCGTTGCTCGGCGAGCGCGTACGGGCGGCTGACGTCGCGCAGCTCCTGGGCGAGCCGGTCCCAGCCACGTGTGCTCTTGCTCCCGACGATGGTGGCGCGGCCGCTCGGGTCGGCGCGAACGTAACCAAAGCCGCCCTTGAGGATGCGCGTCACCTTGAGCCCGAGCTCCGCCGCCAGGCCGCGAAGCTCGTG
>Ga0105242_10001258_pt1 | contig 19993 bp, 22 predicted proteins | sample KBSM24metaG_FD_81521 | JGI IMG/M metagenome (GOLD analysis project Ga0105242, IMG submission 81521) | Miscanthus rhizosphere microbial communities from Kellogg Biological Station, Michigan, USA - KBS M2-4 metaG | ecosystem: Host-associated > Plants > Roots > Rhizosphere > Soil | place... | reverse complement strand
GCGTCGGTGTTGTAGCCCCACGTATTAGTAGAAAGTGGGCCAGCGCTGGTGTTACTGCTAGCCGGAATCGTATCGGTGCCGTTTGACATGCTCGTACCACTGGCGCCATAAATATACAGATTGTAGCCCGAAACATCGGTGGAAGTTACGGTAATAGTGTGCGAACCGCTGCCGGTAAAGGTACCACCGCTAGGCGTTAGGCTAAGGTTTACATTGCCGCCCAAGGCAATCGTCAGACTAGTAAGCGAGCCAAATGGCACCTGCGCCCCAAATACACCCTGCCCAAAGGGTGATGCGGCCACTGTTGGGGCAATAGAAAACACGGCAAATACGCCGCACAGCACCACTAGCGGTCGAAACAATGCATCGTACACGCGCCTCATCATATCCACTAGTATACCGTAAGCGTAAACTGCAGTCGTACGGTATAATGCTAACAAATGGATGGGCAAAATAAACCAACAAGCGGCCGCTTGCCGTATTATCGTCTGTCGCCTGAACAGACATTGGAAGATTTGCGTAGCCAAACAGATGGCCTGCCCCAAGCTGAAGCCACCGACCGCCTAACGCACATCGGTAAAAACCAGCTGGAGCGCGCCAAACACATACCCGGCTGGCTTATTTTTATCCGCCAGTTTAAAAACTTGTTGGTACTAATGCTGGTGGTAAGCGCCGGCATCTCGTTGTATCTAAAAGATGCCAAAACCGCCACTATCATGCTGACTATTGCACTGCTAAACGCCGTGGTGGGTTATTTCCAGGAGCACAAAGCCGAAAGTTTGCTGAGCAGCTTAGAGCACCTAATGGTCCCCCACGCCAAAGTCATGCGCCGTGGCAAAACCCAGGAAATTGATAGCAGCGAACTAGTCCCGGGTGACATCATCTACATAGAGGCCGGTGATAGTGTCCCCGCCGACGCCCGCGTCCTGCAAGAAGACGAGCTAGCCACCAACGACTTTGCCCTGACCGGCGAAAGCCAGCCTGCCCGCAAGTTCAAACACGCCATTTCGGCCGAACTGCCCATTGCTAGTCGCCATAACATGATCTACATGGGCACCACCGTCGCCCTAGGTAACGGGCACGCCATAGTGGTTGGCACCGGCATGCACACCGAGCTTGGTCGCATTGCGGGGCTAACCCAGACTACTCATGTAGACAGTTCCCCGCTGCAGCGCGAGATGAACAACCTAGGCGTACGCTTGACTCAAGGCACCCTGCTGCTGGCCGCCATATTAGCCGTTATCCAGCTGGAGTCCAACATACCGTTCAAAACCGCGCTGCTCTTTGCCATAAGTATCGCCGCCGCCATGATCCCCAACGGCCTGGTCGCCGAAGTGAACATCACCCTAGCCCAAACCGCCGGCCGCATGGCACGCGCCCGCGCACTGGTTAAGAAACTAAGTGCCGTAGAAACGCTGGGCGCCACCAACATCATTGCCACCGACAAAACCGGGACACTCACCAAAAACGAGATGACTGTCACGCAACTGTTGATTGGCAAAACCGAATACAAAATATCCGGCACCGGCTACGAAATGAACGGCACCATCAACGACGCCAAAAACAAACCACTGACTGGTAAAGCCCTGAAAGACCTGCATCTGTTTTTTGAAACCGGCGCCATGGCCAGCAACGCCGAAGTAAACCCGCCAGACGACGAACACGCTGTCTGGTACGTGGTGGGTGATCCCACCGAAGGCGCGCTCATCACGCTAGCCCGCAAAGCTGGCATAGAGCCTGCTCACTTAAACGACCGTTTTCCTGAATGCAAAGAATATGCCTTCGACAGCGCTCGCAAACGCATGACCAGTGTCCGCGAAGTCGACGGCCAATTGTACGCCTTCGTAAAAGGCGCTCCGGAGAGCATTTTGGAATGTTCCACCGACATTTGGGATCATGGCCACACCCGCCCGCTCAGCACCAAGGACCGCAAGTTCTTCCTAGACTACAACGAGCAGCACGCCGCGAGTGCCGAGCGCAACCTGGCCTTCGCCTACCGCATCTTGCCCAAAGGTTTCAATCCGCTGAAACACCACCTGGAAGACGCCGAGCAAGGCCTGACGTTCCTGGGCCTGGTCAGCATGGTAGACCCGCTACGCGATGAGGTTCCCGCTGCCATGGTGGCCGCCCAAACTGCCCACGTAAAAGTTTCCATAATAACCGGCGATTACCCCACCACCGCCGAAGCCATTGCCCGCAAAGCTGGCCTAGCCGGTACGAACGGTGACATCACCGTAGTAATGGGCGATGAACTCCCCCACTTGGCTGACGCCCAGGTACTCAACCTGCTACTGCATGGTGGGGCGTTGTTTAGCCGTGTCAGTCCCGAAGACAAACTACGTATAGTAGAGCTCGCCAAAACTGGCCACAACGTAGTAGCCGTAACCGGAGACGGCATAAACGACGCCCCTGCCCTGAAACGCGCCGACATCGGCGTCGCCATGGGTCGCACCGGCACCGATGTTGCCAAACAGGCCGCCGAGATCGTGTTGCTGGACGACAGCTTTAGCACGCTAGTAACCGCCATAGAACAAGGTCGGCTGACCTTCCAGAACATCAAAAAGGCCGCTCGCTGTGCCCTAACAGACAACGCTGGCGAACTCATAACTATCCTCATTAGCCTAGTCGCCACCGCCGCTTGGGGCATTCCGGCCGCCATTACTGCCATCCAGATCTTGGCTATCGACATCATAGCCGAAATGTTCCCCATCACCGCGCTTGGCTGGGATTCGGCCACTACTAACCTCATGCGTGAACACCCCCGGAACGTCAGCGACCACCTCATCAACCGTAAAACCGTCCTAGAATTTGTCGGTTTCGGCCTACTGGCAGCCTGCCTAGCCTACGCCAACTTCCTGTTCTTTTTTGCCCGCAATCACATTAGCCCCATGCACGTCGGCACGCATACCGGACCCTACCTAGAAGCAAGTATCCTCACCTATGTAACCCTGGTACTCTGCCAGTTTATGAACCTATTGCTAGTACGGACCCAAGGCCAGCCGTTGTTGAGCAAATATCTGTGGAGTAACAAAAAACTGCTCAGCGCCTTCGCCCTTTCGTTTTTCTGTATTTTAAACGTCGTCTACAACCCCATTGTGCAGCCATATTTTGGAGCCCACGCGCTTACCATTGCCGACTGGCTGACCGCCGTTGCAGCTGCCACGGCGTACGCACTTATCCGCTTACTGCACCGACACACCAAAGCCACCAGCCGCAAAGAGTTAGTACGCAAACACGGCACCACGAAGCTGCAACATCATCTTCTGAGATCTGACATCAGTGCCTAAGTGCACGTTGGTATTGAACGCGCATCGCGTGACTATTGTCCGCTAAGGTAGGCCTCAAATGCGGCTTGGCGATGCACGCTAAGCCCCAAGTGAATGGCGTGTGCCTTACCCTCCAGACTTAGGCCCCGCCTGTAGAAGCTATTCGTGTATTCCTCATATGGAAACTCGTCACCTGACGGGCGGTCGACTCTAGGGCTCTTTGGCCGCAGGGTGGCAAAGACAGCTTCTACCTCTGCAGGGTCTAGAACATGATTGTCACTAATGCCCCTCTTTGCCCACCCGAGCAGCGAACTAGCCACATCCCGTGGATCTTTCTCGGGATAGGGTAATATCTCGGGACGCTGTTCTACATACACTTGAAAACGAGCCAATACTTCTGCGTCATTAATTGGCGCCGTATCGACCCACTCCGGATGGTCGTAGACTCTGTCCAGAAGAACGTTCCGATAGGCAGGCATCTGATTTACGCGAACGCGCAAGGCTGCTGACGCCTCTTGATCGCCGTCATTCTGAAACTTCCTGGCAGCTTCCAATCCACGAACCATTGCGTCACGAACCCACTGCACAGAGCTGGTCGCAGCCTCCACGCGGCGGCGCCCAGCAGCGGCTTCACGAAAACTCACAATCTCATTGCCGGCGAGGGTTGGCGGTCCATCCAAGGGGAAGTCTATTTCCATAGGTTTCGTCTCTGCATCGGTTGGCACGCCTATTGTGGCCCGGGACCGCGACTGCGACACCGACACCGTAGTACAGGGTTCATCCGCCCCTGGTGCACCTTCGGACGTTAGATCACCCAGGTGATACAAAAACACCACGTATGAACCATCCCTCGTGACGACCTCAGTCTCTGGTGCAGCTCTAAGTGCCTCAGCCTCTGGACTGCCGCTATCGGCACGTCTTGCCACTGCGATGCCTCTACCGCCCGCCACACCTCGCAGCACTTCGCGCACTTCATCGCCCCCATCTCGCATCTCTTCAAGGCGGGCGCTAATGTCGTCGTTAACTCTGCCAAGTCCAGTTCGTACGTCGGAGTCGGCCAGCCGCCACACCGATTCCTCGTCACCAGACAAAGCAGGCGCTAGTGGTGGCAACCGTAGATCATACCCATTGTTGGGGCTAGCATATTGATTGGGTCCTGTCATAGATTCTCCGGTTTAAATTGGTCCAAAAGTGCCCAGCGACGACGCTGCAGAGCATCCTTAACGAGCCCCAACCGCCCATCTACGCCACGATTCTTATATTCTTTAGTTTCCTCGGTGTCTTGCATGAGCCTTACCTCTTCTGGATGAACCACTCCCCCCAGATCGAAAGCCTGTGGAGCGTCATCCATCCACTCAGGGTGTTGCAAGAGCTCATCCAAGCAAACAGTATGGAATGCGTTTACTTTAGCCGCACGAGCTTCCCACGATTCTCTTTCGCGGGTGCCCCGACTGTACACTCGTATCATCCGGCGCGCCTGAAAAAGCCATTCCAGGGAACGAACTGCCGCCATAACCCGTCGCTCACCTAGCGCCGCCTCTCGGAAATCCACCACCTTCTCGCCGAAAATTGTCGAATTGGCGTGAACACTAAGCGCTATTTTGACCATGGCGCTATCACCGGAAACTTCAAATGCAAGCGTTTTCGTACCATCTCCTCGATCTCGGTCTACAGATTGCACTTCCCGAGGTCTCGTGGCCAGCCGTTGACCTTCTTCAGTGTCGAGCCCATCCAGCGGATACTCAAACACCACATACTTTTTGTCAGGACCGTCAAAGAACGGATACCTCGACCGATAGTTTTGAGGGTCAATGGACTCGACCGCCCGGGCATCGTCACACTCAGCCACCGCAACTCCTGCCCCACTAGCCGTTGCACCTCGAAACAGTTCATGCACCGCCTGGCCACTGGCGCGCAAATCATCATAATATGCCGTTATCTTGTCATTAGCATCCTGCAAACCACCTCTAATTTCCGAATCGGCCAAGAGCCCTACCGACCTTTCATCGCCTAATAGCACAGGGGCGGGAGGAGGTAGTCGTAAATCATAGTGATCAGGATTAGTGGAATATCGATTTGCGTCTGCCATACGGCTCTCCTCTATTACGATGCTGCTGGTTATTAAAATATATGTCTACTATACAATCATTTCCCAGAAACGCCATGGTTTATTGATTTGTATGTGAATTCTATATTCACAAATAAGACAAATTGTGCTATCTTATAGTGTATGGACGTACAATTCCTAGAAGACATCGGGCTCACAAAAGTTCAAGCCGAAGCCTACAGGGCGCTGGTAGATTACGGGGTCCAAACTGCCCCTGCCCTAGCCACACGTATACAGGAAAGCCGCACCAACGGCTACAAAGTCTTGGACAAACTAGTGGAGATGGGTCTGGCCGTAAAAGAGTCACAGGGTGGTAAGTTCGCCTACGCCGCCACCAGCCCGGCCGCACTCGAACAATTAGTAAAACAACAAGCTCAGGCCATCCACCACAAAGAACGCCGCCTAAACGCCGAACTGCCCCATTTGCTGGACTACTACTTCGCCCACTCCGAACGCCCCAGCATTCGGTATTTCGAGGGTAAGGAAGGCATCATGGCTATTTATAAAGATCAGCTGGCCACCGGCCAGAACCTGCACTACGTCCGCAGCCGGGCAGACGTAAGTTTCTTCGATTTTTCAGAACTGCATCACGTACGGAACCTCTACCCCAAATTTGGCATTGAGCGATATGTCATCGTTCAAGATGTTGCACACAGTATTCCTCTGTCGGACAGCAATCGTATGCCAATCGCCGAATCTGACAAGCACATGCTGCTCCACCGCACCTGGATCGGCGAAAGCGACTACACCGCCCCGGTAGAATGGGCCGCTTACGGCGATAAACTGTCAATCATTCAGTACGGCGAGGGGGCCCAGGGGATGGTCATAGAAAGCGCCCCAATCGCCGAGGCCTTTCGTCAGTTGTTTGGGCTGTTAGACGAAGGCTTGCGCCGACGCCCACACTATAATGAACTTCCCGTAAAGCTTACCCACACCGCTATACCTGAAAGCCTGAAGCACAAACAATAGCTTAAACTAAGCACCCAGGCTATACTTCACCCATATTTATGCGTTTCATCATAAGACCCCAGCAACCCACCCTAAACCTACTGCTCGAGACTAACCGGTATCAACAGCTCTGGCGCCAGCATAGCCGTCAGATTTTACGTGCCTTCCGGGAAGTTACTGGGTTGGATTTTCAGCAACGACACATAACCGCCCGCGTGTTTCAGGATAGCGAGAACGATTCGGGCGGACCACACCGACCAATGCACCTTTCTGGCGCGTGCGTCTCCGACGAAGACAAGCTAATGATTCTAGTACATGAGCTGGCACATCGTTTACTGGGTGGTAATGCACTGTTACCAGCGGCGTTAGGTCTCGATACAGGGGAAGGCATAACGACAGAAACCATCCAACTGTACCACCATCAGCTAATCTATCTGTTCTTGTACGATGTCGTGGAACGCGCACTTGGTGAACGCTATGCCGCTGTCTGCACACGGTTTGAAGAACCAACCCGGTCACGACACCCTGAATATAAACAGGCCTGGCAGTGGGCCATGAGTATGAGCTACAGCGAACGACAGCAAGCCATGCAACGACTAGCGGCTGAAAAGTTCACCCGTGAACGTTGGGGTGAACGTGATGCGAGTTACGAGCCTCCGGCTCGTAACTCAGATGCATGGTTCCGATATTTGCGAGACAGCAAAGAGTCTTAAAGTATTCACGATAGCTACTTCGGTAAATTGTCATTTTGCGGTACAATAGCAAGCAATGAATGAGCAAAAAGTGAAAGTAATAGCACTAGTGGGCATGCCAGGCTCCGGCAAAGGTACCTGCACCGACTATTTAGGCGAAAAATACGATTGGCCAGTGATACATTTTGGCAACATGATGTATGAAGAGGTCCAGCGCCGCGGGCTCGATAACGTCAAGGACGAGGTGTTTGTGCGCGAAGATATGCGCCGTTTGGAGGGCAAAGCCGTGTTTGCCAAACATGCCGCTCGTAAAACCCACGAGCTAGAAGCTCAAGGTACCAAGGTAGTAGTGTTCGACGGCCTGTACAGCTGGAGCGAATACAAATTCCTGCAGGGCGAGTTTGGCAAAAATCTGCTGGTAATTGCCACTGCAGCTCCCAAAAAAATGCGCTACGACAGAGTGCTGAACCGCAAAGATAACCACCGACAGTACACTCTGGAGCAGCTGATTGTACGTGAAGAAGCCGAGGTAGAGAACCTGGAAAAGGGCGGCCCGATTGCTAGCGCCGATTACACCATCGTGAACGATAGTTCGACAGAAGCTATGCTGGGCAAGCTCGACGCAATCGTTGGCGACTTTGTGGCTAGCTAGGCTAGCAGATTTTTTCCGTGTAGGTCGTTGAATATCAGGTGGTCCACAGGCGCCGTTTTGTCTATATCCGCGTAACCAAAGTACGCGATGCTCTCGATCTCGCTCGTTGCCTTCAGTGCACCGGTAAACTCTGCCGTGTAGCAGGTCATCCGTACTACTGTGCCTTCAGGCTTGCCGTGCGCTTGGGCTTCGAACGTACCATAGTGCGTAATGGTTTCGGGAAGTATATCCACATTTAGCTCTTCCTTAACTTCACGTATCAACGCCTGCTCATCGGACTCCCCTGCCTCGCGTTTGCCGCCTGGGATATACCAGGTGTCTTTGCCGCGGCTGAGCGACACTAATACTGTTTCGTTTTCCAGGTGGATAAACGCCAGCTTGTCTATACATTCACTCATAAGACCTACTTTATGTAGTCGTGCAATTTGCGGGCATCTTTGTGCTTACGCAATTTAGCCAAAGCCTTGGCTTCAATCTGGCGAATACGCTCACGCGTCACGCTAAACTCCTGGCCAACTTCTTCCAGCGTGTGCTGCTTGCCGTCTTCTAGGCCAAAGCGTAGTTTTAGGATCTTTTGTTCACGCTCGGTGAGCGCACCCAGCATGTCTTTTACCTGCTCTTTTAGCAGCTGGCTGGTGGCAGATTCTTCGGGTGTGACGGTGTCTTCGTCTTCGATGAAGTCCGCCAGCACACTCTCTTCTTCGTCATCACGAATCGACGCGTCAAGACTGGAAATATCCTGCTTGATCTTCATGATGTGCTCAACCTTGGCCTCGTCGATCTCCATTTCTTTGGCGATCTCGGCGTTGGTCGGTTCACGGTTCAGATCTTGCGTCAGGCGACGCTGGGTACGCAGCAGCTTATTGATGGTTTCTACCATGTGCACCGGAATACGTATGGTGCGCGCCTGGTCGGCAATGGCACGAGTAATGGCCTGGCGAATCCACCAGGTGGCGTAGGTGCTAAACTTGAAACCCTTGTCTGGGTCGAACTTTTCAACCGCACGAAGTAGGCCAGTGTTGCCTTCTTCGATCAGGTCTAGCAGATCCAGGCCACGGCCCACATAGCGCTTAGCAATGCTAACCACCAAACGCAGGTTGGCCTCGGCCATTTGGTCTTTGGCTTCTTTTTCGCCGGCTACCACGCGCTGGGCAAGTGCCAGTTCGTCTGCGGCGTTCAGCAGTGGAATCTTACCAATTTCACGCAGGTACAGGCGTACGCTGTCGTCGGCGATGTCGTCCAGGTAGGCCTGGTCTTCTACAACGATCTCTTCTTCCTCGTCGATTAGCCACTCGTCACTCAGGTCGGTGGGGGCGGGTTCTTCGGCAACCTTGATTTCTATGCCAAGTTCGGCAAGTTCCGTGTACAGAGCATCCAAAACTTCAACATTTTCCGGCGCATCGGCAATTTTAGCGGCAATATCCTTCGCATCAATACCACCGGCTTTTTTGGCCTGCTCGAGTAGCTCGGCCTTGAGCTGTTGTAAATCTACTTTTTCGGGTTTTTTGTTAGTGGCGTCACTTTTCTTGGCTGGCACTCGTTGCTCCTTTGTTTAATCGTAATAAATCGTCGAGTTCGGCTACCCGCTTCATCAGCAAGTCGGACTCGGATTGTTCAGCGGACTGCAGCTGGGTGATGAGCTGCTGCTTTTCGGTTCGGACGTATTGTGCTATCAGCTTTGCTTGCAACCGAGTGGCTTCGTAACCAAGCTCGACAAGATCTAAATCCTGATAGAGTGTCTCATAGACTAATGACAATATTTTAGCATAGTCTGCAAACTTTTGCACGGCTTCCTTATCTGTACCGTCGTAGTCCGGATGGTCTCGCAAAAATTCAAACACCGTTCTGGCTTGATCGTTTACGAACATGTCCGGTGCAAGCGAATACAGCTGAGAGCGCAGCTTGGGGTGCAGCAGCGTTAGTGCCATTAAGTGCTCTTCGGTACGACCCCGTTCCAACACGGCTTTGTCGACGGGTTCGTGCTGCACCTGGAATACCTTTCGCATAACCGGCTGCGTTTCGTCGGCCACACCCGCCAGTTTTGTGTTCAGGGCTTGTTTGTTGACGCTAAGCAGCTCGGCTAACTTACCCACGTAGTGATCTTGCTCTACAGCATCGGGCAGCTGGCGCACCACGCGTAGTACCACATCGCTCAGTTCGCGCTTGCCCGCTGCGGTACTTAGGTCTAATTGCTGCGCATAGCGGTCCACCAGCCAGTCCACCGCGTACTGTGGTTTGGTGATGATGTCTTCCCAAACTTTGACATCTTGGCGGATAAGTTCATCGGGGTCTTTGCCACTGGGAATGGTAATAACGCTTAAGCTTACACCTACCTTGGCGGCTACGGGGATAGCGCGCTCAGTGGCGGCCATACCGGCACGGTCGGCATCGAAGCTGAGGCGAATATCACCCGTTAAGCGGCTGAGCGCCTTTAGGTGTGGTTCGGTTAGCGCCGTCCCGGCCGTAGCCACCACTTGGCGCACACCAGCCTGGTGACTGGTAATAACATCTAGGTTGCCTTCTGCCAGCACCACAAATTTGCTTTTGCGGATGGCATCTTTCGCTAGGTGCAAGCCATACACGTGACGACTTTTGTCATAGAGCGGCGTCGCCGGCGTATTTATGTATTTTGGTGCCTGTGGGTCATCTGCCAGCAAACGAGCTGTAAAGCCAATCACCCGCCCGCTTGGGTCACAGAGCGGAATCTGCAATCTGCCACGGAACATATCGCCTAGGCCCCGGTAGTTTTTGCTAGAAAGGCCGGCCAGCTGAATTTCCTCGGCCGTAAAGCCTTTGTTCCGCAAAAAATCCACTAGCGCAGTACCATTATTTGGACTGTAGCCCAAGCGCCATTCCAGCGCTGTTTCCTTGCTAAAGGCGCGCTTTTTCAGCGCGTATTCCAGCGCAATTTTACTGCGGCTAAAGTGGGTCTGATAAAACTTGGTGGCCAGTTCCAATGCGTCGTACAGACGCTCCTTACTTTTACCGCTCGGTCCCGGTGGACCAATTTGTTTGTACTGGTCCAGATCAATCCCCGCTCGGCGGGCCAGCAGCTCTAGCGCACCGCGAAAGTCCAATCCCTCTACTTCCATGACGAAGCTGAACATGTCGCCGCCGCGACCGCTGCTAAAATCGTGCCAAATCTGCTTGTCGGGGCTCACCACAAAACTGGGCGTGTGCTCTGGGTTAAACGGGCTGAGACCCTTCCAGCTGCGCCCGGCGCGCTTCAGTGGTACGTATTCGCCAATCACATCTTCAATGCTGAGCCGGTTTTTAATCTCGTCCTTGGCATCCATATCTGTTTACATTGTACGCTACCGGTGTAGACATGCGAACAGGCCCACACGCCCATACCATAGCAAACCTGCAAAGAGCACACTTTTTTGGTACTATAAGCATAAGTATGCCACCGACCCAACCACATCAGCCTAGCGGACCCGGGCTACAGCCGCCCGTTCATCCGCACGAATACGCCGTTGACCCTACGGTGCCATTACCCCGACCACATTTTAGTGCCGGGCCAGTTCCCAAGGAAGTTTTGCAGCACGAAAAGGGTCAGTACGAGGTGGTGCCACCAGTGAACAATACCGCCGGTGCTAGTGGCCACAACCCGTATGAATTCATAATCGCCCCTTCTACCGCCAAGAAAAAGCCCGTATCTATTGCGCACCTGTCCTTTATGAAGCAGCTTGCGGTGGTGATAGGCGGTCTGGTGGTCCTTTTGATTGTAGCTGCAGTCGTTATCTCATCTTTGGCACCCAAAAGCAGCGTACCCGGCCTCACCGCCGTGGCACAGCGACAGCAAGAAATCATTCGTATTGCCACCAGTGCCCAGCAACAAAATACCAGCGTCAACACTAGTAATTTTGTAACGAACGCCGAACTAACCATGATTAGCAGCCAAACCCAGGTACTCACCTACCTGCAAGCCCACAATGCCAAGCTGAACAGCAAGATACTGGCACTAGATGCCGACCCTAAAACAGATTCGTTACTTACCAACGCCGCAGCCGCCAATAACTACGATAGTACCGTCATTTCCACGCTAGATACCCAGCTCACCACCTACCTCAACCTACTCAAAACGACCTACAGGCAAACAGGTAGTGCCACCGCCAAGCAGCTCCTGCAAAAACAATTTAGTGCCGCCCATGATTTGCTCGATCAAGCCCAGGTGCTACAGTCTGGTAGCTAATTGCAAATTATGCTGCCGCTACCAGGTCGTAGCTGTGGCGAATAAACGACTGCACATCTTCCCAGGGCAGCTCGCCAGTCAGTAACAGTGTGTTCCAATGCTTTTTGTTCAGATGATAGCCCGGCATAACCGTCACGTACTTTTCGCGAAGTATTTCGGCTAGTTGCGGATCGCACTTTAGGCTCAGGCTGAGTGGTTCCTTTTTTTCGGCTACCAGGGCAAACATTTTGTCGCCCACTTTATACACCGCCACATCTTCACCAAACGGGTAATCTAACCGGGCGTTCGGCATGCTGAGCAAATAATCTTCGACTGTCTTGTGGTCCATATGAGTTCAATTGTAACAGATTAGCGAACAGGGGTGAACATCAGCAGCCGTTGGTGATGGTTATAGTGGTGCTGGAACTGTTGGTGTTGGTCACGTTTCCACTCTGAGCCGAGCCGCCATTGGTGTTGCCCGAAGACATTGCGCTGCCGCTGTGGCCTGTTTGGGTTGATGAGCTGTTGACGTTCACGTTCGTGGAGTTGGTGGTGTGCGTGCTCGTGCAGGTACCACCTCCCCCGCCGGATGTTGGGCTGGCCACGGTTAGGGTGTTTGGCCCCAGTGTTACGGTGTTACTCCGTAAAAGTGCCAATGCGGGTTGCGCAAAGACGAAGCTGGCCGTTACAACAATCGCCGCCAATGTACCTCCCGCAATATATTCAGGTTTATACTGGCGTGGCGGATGCGGCGTACGAAGCTCATGCATGTTATAGGGCATCATCGATTTGTAATATCGGTTCAGTTTACGGACTTCGTCTATCATGATGAGCAAGGCCGGGAGATATACGAGTACGCTAATGCCCGTCCAGCTTCGAGTCCACATCATGACCCATCCCAGGTAAGGCACGTGCTGAACAACTTTGCCCTCTACGCTCCCTGGGGCAATTGGGATATCCGCAGTTTCGTTGGCATCCCCCTTCGTTATAAAACCAGGCATATGTTTGGTGATAGGAAACACTTTAACAATGCGGTGCGAAATAGTCGTTTTTGGGTGCAACGGATTTTTATACGTAATAACGTCCCCAACCTTCAAAGAGTTCGGAGACACCTGGTGAACAAACACCTGCGAACCCGGGGGGATGTTGGGGCGCATACTGCCCGTTGGTATGCTCAAGGATTGCCAACCCAAGCCGTGCCAACTGCCCAGCAATATCAAGGCACTAGCCATGCTAACGGCCACAGTACTGCAAATGGTGAGTATGCGCTTTATTCCAATCATCCCTGTCCCGGTTCCTAGTTAGTCGCGATCGACTATTGGTTCCCTACGAAGCTAACACTAAAGGTTGGAACAGTTGTGCCATCCGCGCTAGTGTAGCTACCGTCTAGCGTTGCAGTTTCAGTACAGGTCATTGAATCACTAGCTGCAAGCTGCGGACCAGGAAATGCTACTGGAGCTGCATACTGATCCAATGTACCATTCAAGACCGCACTGCCACCACAATCGAGCTTTAGGTGTACCTTATTTAGTGCAATATCACCCCCGGTTGTAGTAGGGATCGCTGCGGTAATGGTGAGTGGGATATCGCCATTATTCTCCAAGCAGAACGACACCGGATCTGACGCAACACCCGGCGTTAATTTAACGCTATTAAAGCCCGGTGCAGTCGTAGTAGTGACCGGGCTCTCTCCCCCACAGCCAGATGTGGCAATGGCTAACGAGGCCGAAGCCGCAGTTAATGTGTTTGGCCCAAGCGTTACCGGTGGCGTTGAAATTGCCGCATACGTTATACCACCAACCAGCGCAGCGACCGCGCCCATAGTACCAACCGCCCGAACCATTGGGTTAATTTTACGAATACTAAACATATGTACACCCCCCTTACCTTATTGGTAAGGCCTATTCTAGACGTACTAAAACACAAGCGGTATGCAAATTTTCACAATCGAGTGCTAGCCAGGCGGGGCTATTCACCGCCAAGTTACAGAGATAAAGCAGTAACAAAGTACTCGCGAAAACTACCGATTTTGTTCGATGACTGCAAGCACATCCGGCAGCTCGCTAAGTGAATCAATAATGTAACTCGTACCTTCTGCCTCCAGCGATTCCCGGGTTCCAAGCCCATGCGTTAAGCCAACCGTCAGCGTAATGCCCGCTGCGTTGGCCGCCCGCACATCGGTGGCCATATCCCCTACCAAGACAGCCTGTTCCGGCTTAACACCCAGCCGCTCAAGCGCCAGCTTCGTGCTTTCTGGGTCGGGTTTATGTTTGGTTATATCGCGCGCACTCACTACAACATCAATAAAGTCAGCAATGCCATACTGGGGAATGTCATCGGGCGCGGTATACGAAGCCGTTACAACAGCCGTCTTGTAGCCGTCGTCATGCAAACGCTGCAAAACTTCGGCCGCTCCCTCATACAACTGCACATAGGGGATCATGGGGCGAACCTTGGCGTTGTATATCTGTTCAAAGTCATCTAGTGTCACGTGCGGCGCAAACTGCCCATGAACAACACTATGGTGATGTATGTACGGGTCTAGTTCAGTGCGCGACGGTACCGGTACATTAAGCTTTCCGAGCGTATGCTCCACCGAAGAATATATGAGCTCACGCGTGTCGCGCAGCGTGCCGTCTAGATCAAATAATACCGCCTTAAGCTTCATGGTCACGGAACCATTCCAGATAGTATTGCAGCTCTGCAATGCTGGCCTGGATGTCGTCGAACGCGCGGTGGGTGTCGTTTTTGTCAAAACTGACGCCGTATTTACCCTGCATGATCAGCTTCCAAGAACTGACGTCTAGCATGCGGTAATGCAGATGCTGGTCCACTTCCGGCCACCATTTGTTTATAAACATTCGGTCATTGTGAATGCTATTTCCCGCCAACACCGCCGGCTCATCGCCAAATTGTGCCTGTATAAACCCGACCAGCTCGTGAATCACGTCTTGTTCGGGCCGGCCTTCGGTCCGCACGCGCTCGGTTAAGCCACTTTTAGCGTGTTGATCTTTGGCCCACGGGTTGGAGCGCTCCAACACATCGTCTGGCTGCTTAATGACCGCTTCGTAGCTAGCCAGCGTTTTAAATGACCAGTCGGTCACTTCGGCAGCCACTTCTATAATGACGTGCTCGTTCGGGTCGAGCCCGGTCATCTCCAAATCTACCCAAAGCAACTTGGTGGTTGCCGCGTTTTTGTTTATTTCAACCATGTAACTGCCTCTCTAGCCATGCGGCTGTCCTCTCATACAGATTGGCCTGTATCGCTTTGGAATCATCAAAATTGTGACTCGCACCTCTTAGGCCTACCAGTGTAGTGTCGCGACCTGCGACCACTGCCGCTTGCCAATACCTTCTATTATACCGCTTGAGCACAGCATTACTACCTGTCGCGCTCACAATCAGCAACGGGTAGGCTTGAGTAGCAGCCAGCGCACTTGTATCACCCAGAGTCATATCGGTCTCTACCATGGCTCTACTTAAAGGCAGCCCGTCCTCATCATTCCACATCCAAAGATCACCCTCCCAGTGGCCTTCCGTATCTGCTTCGGTATATGCACACCGATCTTGCCAGAGCTGGCCGTGTGACGGATCCCAGAGCACTGCGCCGTCCAACGCTTTATCCGACCCTAAAATGGTAGCACCGCCATAACTATGGCCAACTCCAAAGATTTTCGAGGCCTTAACCACGGTGCGCAAATGTTCAACAACCACGCCAAAATCGGCCACGTGCGTAGCAAGCGTACAGTCTAGGAGTCGACGTGTATTTGGCGTATCAGCCGCATCACCATACATGGCCAAACATAGAACCGCCACACCAAGCCGACGGCTCAGGTACTCCGCCCCTTCTCGTTGCAGTGGATCTGCCGGGCTATCTCCGCGTCCGTGCATCATAACCACCACTGGGCAGTCGGCAGCTAGTTCACCGTACATCAGACCGCTTATCTGCAGTCCGCCTGTATTTGGCAAATCGATCTCAAACACCGTCGGGTCGGCGACAGCCTCGGAACACCCTGTAACCATATGGCCCTCAGTATACCCGCTTGGTAAACTACTGGCGAGCAGCAGCCAATGCGTCGGCATACCACTTCAGCGACGCCACCAAAGTTTGCAGATTGGTCTGGTGACCATATGGTTTCTCGGCTAGTTCAGCAGCCAGCATGCCTGCGTCGTCAATCGCCTCACCAACACGATCGGTAAAGAACAGCGCTTGGGGAATAGTTATCGCACCTACGCCGGGCAGTGCCATGCGCAAATTGGCAATGGCTTGTGCGCCACCGCTGGTACCATGACCAACCAACGCCACGGGCTTGTCATCCATTTCGTGGCCCAATACATCTATGGCGTTTTTGAGCACTGCAGATGTGGAACGGTTGTATTCCGGCGTTACAAACACATAGGCATCAAAACTAGCAATTTTGTCGAGCCATTTCTGTACCTCCGGCATTGCGACGCGGTTTGGGTTGTAGCGTGGGCTAATAGCCTCGTCTAGAAACGGCATAGCGTAATCGCGCAGATCTAGCACCTCTACTTCGTTATCTTTTGCAGCTTCTGCGGCCACCCATTTAGCTAGTTTGTCGGTTGAGCGACCTTCGCGGGTACTTCCCACTACTACAGCAATCTTCGTCATATTCTTCTCCCTCGTCATTTGTGGTATACTTTGTATAGTAATAACTAGTATAGAGCCATTACTATACAAAGTAAAGTATTTAATATGACAGATACAGAATCCTGTTTAGAACCCAAAGCCGGCTGCATAGCGAGTGCTATGGAAATCATCGGCAGCAAGTGGACCGCGCTTATTCTGCGCGACCTTGCAAACGGCCCAAAACGCTTTGGCGAACTAGAAAAATCCGTCGGCAGCATTAACCCCCGTACCCTGTCGCAACGGCTAGACGACCTAGAAAAACACGCCATTGTCACCAAACAGAGCTATGCTGAAACCCCACCGCGCATTGAATACACCCTGACCCAAAAGGGTGAAGACCTGGTGCCCGTGTTAAGAGCCATGTCTGCTTGGGGTGATAGATACTACTACGCAACTGACTGCAGCTAAGCATTAAGACGTACCTGGACAATAGGTATATTGTGTGATATAGTATTCATTTCTATGATTACAGTATCCCCCGAATGCCAAGTTATTTATAATGCCGTGCCGATTAACGAGACTGCCGTACGGCAAAGGTACGACGCTTGGCGAAACAAAGAATTAATCCAATCGGCTGGCAGTGCAATCGGTTCGATAGTAGTGCCGGCGGCGATCCGGGATGCATTTTTTGAATCCGATGCAGCTGCGGGAAATTACCACATGTACCGCAAAGGGGTTGATAACCCCAGACTGCAATTTGCAGCACCATTATTCCACACTTTTCGGAGCCTCATGGAACGACACTGTGAAGAAAGTGGTTTAGATAGCAGCGAATTGACCATTTTAGTGTGGGCTGGACAATATCGGGAGGGCGAGCCATTGCATGTTGATACCGTCAACTTTCCCACACCTCACCGCCCTGAAATAGTCTGGACGCATTCTTTAGGCGCTGGCGCAACGCGCACAGCGAAGGGGCCTATAAGCCTGGCCAACATAGGGACAGGTAATGGCGACCTACCCAAGGGCCTTTACAAGACCTTGCAGATACACGAACACCCCGATGATTCAGTGGTTAACTTTTTATCAGAGGGAGATATACACGCGGGATCCCTTAAACGTAGCCCGCGCCTGTTCTTGCGCGGTTCTTTGCTTCTGGCCAGCCAGCCACCCAATCCAGCGGCTATCAGAACAACCGAGAGTGCTTAAGGCTGCTGTGCGGACGAAGCGCTGAAAGATTTCAGACATGCAGCGTCAGCCTACTGCATTGCGCTAGGATGTTTAGTCTTTTTTGAATTCCAGCGCCGCAGAATTTATACAGTAGTGCTGACCGTTTGGTGAGCTAGGGTCATCGAACAAATGCCCGAGGTGACTACCACAGGTAGCGCACTGCACTTCGGTGCGATGCATACCCAAACTGTTGTCCTCTACCAGTTTGAGCGCGTCATTGCTGGCAGCTTCGCTAAAACTGGGCCAGCCGATCAGACCTGGCAAGGTGGATTCGTATTTGGCGTCGCTTTTGAACAGTACCGAGTTACAAACCGGGCAATGGTACTCGCCCTTTTCTTCATTGTAGAGCAGATCACCGGTTCCGGGAGCTTCGGTAGCACCCTCGCGCAGCACTCGGTACTGCTGTGGCGTCAGTTTTTGCTTTAGCTCGTCTTCGTTAACATCCATGCTTACTTCCTCTTTTTGGTTCGTTTTTTGAGTTTATCTAACCGGAACAGCTTTATAACTACGTAAATAGCCACCACCACAAAAAAGAAGTCGATAAACGAGTAAATAAATGCGCCCCATGGCAACGGCACTGGGGTGCTGCCATGGTGTAGCACCGCTGTGCGTTTGTTTAGGTCATCGCCAAACAGCACTGCTACCCACGGTTTTACAAAGCTATCCACCAGCTGTTTCATAACCGCATTGGCCTGTTGGCCAACCACAAAACCAATCGCCAAACCCACCACCGCGTATTCACGCAGGAAGTTGGCAAAGCCACCTACCTGCTCCTTTAGAACTTCGTCGGAATCTAACAACACAGTGATGCCGCTGTGGTGTTTGCCTTTGGGCTGCGTTATTTTTACTTCGCCGTTTTTGGTTTCTACGACTTTGGTTTGAGTCTCGGAGGGTTTTGGAGTATCTGTCATATGCTTATTTTACTCTTTTCTGGCCCATGTAGTAGGTTCGCTGTCCGGGCGTGAGGTGTTCAATGGCATAGCGCAGCGTGGTGCGCGGCATGGTTGCAGCATATTGGTCCAGGAATGTCAGCAGCGGTTCGCGGCCGACCCGTTTGCCAATTTCACGTAGCATCCAACCTACCGCCTTTTGGATGAGGTCGTGCTGGTCATACAGCAGTTGTTTGGCGATAACTAGAGCCTCATCCGCTCGGTGTTTCGTGCGAATGTAATCGAAGGTAGCAATCATGGCTATGCGCCGTTCCCACAAGTCTTTCGAACTGGCCAGTTTGGTGAGTATTTGCATCTTTTCTGGTCGACTTTCCAGATACGGACCCACTACATACTCCGCGCTACAGTCTACTAGGTCCCAGTTGTTGACCCACTTTATGTGACTCATGTAAAAGTCGTAGATTGCCTTTTTGTTCGCTTCGTCTGCACGCGTGTAGCGATTCACCAAAATGAACAATGAACAGAGACGTTCGTCGTGCCATTCACTGGTTAACAGCTGTTCCACATCTGCCAGTGGCAGGTCTTTGAATTGTTTAGCAACAATCCGAGTGTTTGGCACCGTAACACCTAGGAATTTATCATGCTCTGCGTATTCCCCTGGCCCAGCCTTGAAAACCCGTGGTTCGTGGTCGACGTGTGCTCGCAGTGCTTTTTGCACGTCAGCAACTTTACTCATTACATCCGTTCTGGGGCGGTAATGCCCAGTAAGTTCAGACCATTTTTGAGCGTGTTCGCATAGTGGTTCACCAGCTGTAAGCGTACCGCTTCGCGGTCGTCGCCAATCACCCGGTTGTGTTCGTAAAACTGGTTAAACTTTTGGGCCAGCTCATACAGGTAGGTGCAAATATGGTGCGGCATGAGTTCGTTAGTGGCCTTTTCGACCACCTCGGCATATTCGGTGATTTTGCGGAGCAAACTGCGTTCGTCCGCCTGCAAATCAACTAGTTCAACCGCTGTTTGCTCGCCAGCTTTAGCAAGAATACTCCGCGCCCGCGCATGCGCATATTGCAGATATGGCCCGCTGTTCCCTTCCAGCGCGATTGACTCCTTGGGGTCGTAAGCAATGTCACCACCAATGCGGTTCTTGGTAAAAGCGTACTTTACCGCCGCTAGAATGGTGTCTTCGGACGGATTTGTACCGGTCTCGGCACCGGCATCACGTGCAGCCTGCAGAATATCCAGCGCCGTTACAATGTTGCCCTTGCGGCTGCTCATCTTGGTTCCACCCTGCAGTTTGACCATACCATGCACCAGGTGACTACTGCGCTTCACCAGTTCCGGCTCGAACTGCTCAATGCTCTTATAGACAACCGCCATGTACTGTTCTATCTCGTTGGCCGTGATGATAATCGACCGATCGAACTGGTAATCACGCCATTTAGTAAGGAT
>Ga0105242_10001257_pt1 | contig 19999 bp, 18 predicted proteins | sample KBSM24metaG_FD_81521 | JGI IMG/M metagenome (GOLD analysis project Ga0105242, IMG submission 81521) | Miscanthus rhizosphere microbial communities from Kellogg Biological Station, Michigan, USA - KBS M2-4 metaG | ecosystem: Host-associated > Plants > Roots > Rhizosphere > Soil | place... | reverse complement strand
CGTCGCTCATCGCGCGTCGGAGGTGCTCCGCGATCAGCTGCGCCCGCAGATCGGCGCGCTGCCCGCGCTCTGGGACGGCAACGAGACGATCCTCGCCTCGCTCGAGCGAGGCGTCGTCGTGGACGCGCTGCCGCCGGCCGTTCAGGCGGTTCCGGCGATCGCGCAGCTGTACCGGCCGAGCGTGCAGCCGTACCTGATCTCGTGGTTCAAGTTCGTGCCCTCCTCCGAGATCGCCGCGCTGAGCGTGCCGGTGCTGATCCTGCAGGGTACGACGGACATCCAGGTGAGTGTGGACGAGGCGAAGGGGCTCAAGGCGGCACGGCCGGACGCGGAGCTGATTCTCGTCCACGGCATGAATCACGTGATGAAGCACGCGCCCGCGGATCGCATGCAGAACGTCGCGACCTACAGCAACCCCGATCTCCAAATCGTGCCGGACGTGCCGAACGCGATCGTGGCGTTCGTCCGGCGCGTTGGGCATTCCTGACGACCGATCGTAGGCCGGGACGGGCAGGCCTGCCGCCTCCGCGCTCCGCGCTACGGCGCGCCTCGCCGTAGCGAAGCGAAGGCGGGAAAGCCTGCACTACTTGCGGCGCCTGGCTTCAGCCTTGCGGCGCGGATGCGCCGGCGCCGGCGCGCTCGACGCGGCATCGAACTCCTTCAGCAGCCTGAGCGGCGCCTTCCGCCGCCAGGCTTCCGTAATGAGGTCCACGAGGTCCGCGCGCTTCACCTTCGCGAGGTTCACGAGAATCGACCCGAAACCATCGTAGTGCGGCGTCGTGTAGTACGCGGGATCGCCCGAAGCCAGCAGCGCGGCCTTCTTGTCGTGATCGCACAACACGACGACCCCGCCGTCCGACTCCGTCCGGTAGCGAAGGAATCCCTTGCCCGCCACCTTGACCCCGGGTGTGCCGTACCACATCGAGACCTCGGTTTTCGGCAGCGCCAGCGCGATGGTCGTGACGTCCTTCCAGGTTGGCATGCGCAGACTGTACGGGATCTTGAGGGGGATTCGCATGGCTAGAGCCATGCGCCACACCTGACGCACTGTTCACCAGTGGCGCAGGGCTTCAGCCCTGCGTCATGGCGCTGTCAGAGTGCGAGCGTTGCAGCGGCCCAGGCGGCCGCATCCGTGTCCGATTTGATGATGTGCGACAGATCGACGTAGACCGCGTCGCCGTCCCTGCGAATCGCGAGCCGATCCATGTTGCGGGTCGCACGTCCGGACATGAACGTGCCGTTCGGCTGATATTTCGACTCGTGCTTCGGACACTGGAAGCGCATGTCCTTCGGCAGCCACTTCAGCGCGGTGTTCTCGTGCGGGCAGGAAAGGTTGAACGCATAGAGGTGGGCCTGGTATCGAACGAGGATGACCTGCGCCTTGCGATCGATCGTGACGCCGTCGCTGGCCGGCAGCGGAAATCGCTGCTCCGCGTTGCCGGCCGAGGAGTCGACGACCGACACCGGCAACGGCGCCGCGTCAACGTCGCTCAGGCCGAGCGCGATCGCGGTGAACGACGCACACGCCAGCTGCAGGAAATCGCGTCGGGAAGCGCAGGCATCCGTCATCCCCATCACGTCACCCGATATTGAGCAGGGCGACGCCTGCCAGTGTCGCCGCGAGCCAGGCGAACACGCTCGTGAGGGCCGTCGAGCGCAGCCGTCGCCATGCCAGGGGATCGCCCGCGACAGCGCGGCGTTCGGCGGCGCGCAGCAGCGCCCCGTTCACGATGAGACCCGCGACGATCGCCATCTTGATCCAGAACACGCGCGACGCGATCAGCGCGTCCACGTCGGCGGCAAACATCAGGACGCCGCTGAGCATCACCAGCACGAGCGAACCGATCACCACACGATGCGATGCGCCGAGCGCGGCGACCACTTCGGCGCGGCGCGCATCGGTGACCGACAGCGTCGTCCGGTCGAGCCTCACCGCGGCGCCGCCCCCGACGACAAGAGCGCCGACGTGCGCGAAGGCGACGAGGGTGCGCAGCAGTGCGTGGTTGGCATACATCGATGCCCACGGCCCCGCCAGCTTCGAGAGCTCGGCCATCGGCTACTTGTTGCCGAAGAGCATCAGGAGATAGCTGCCGGTCGCGACGCCGATCGACGTCAACGCGATCGCGCGATGCTGCTGCTTCTGGTCGCCGAACGCGGCCGCGCGATCGTTGGGGCCGGTCGCGAACGTCGCGACGAATCCGGCGTCGGCGCCGAGCATCAGGATGCCGTGGACCAGTTTGAGCTTGCGATGCGCAGGGTCGGCCCGGCTCTCCCACAGGTTCCAGATGCCGGTCACGCTGTTCACGGCGAACAGCCCCGTGATGGCGGTGCCGACGGCGATGTGCGCGCCCTTCGCCGTACTCGACCGCGCATTGGGATCGTTGTAAATCGTCTGCCCGAGCGCGAGCTCGGTCGCGAACAACGGCAGCGTCGCGTAGCTGGCGTACTTATGAATTTTTGCGCGGGTCTCGTACGCGTCGCTGTATTCGATGGCCTTCGGACGCGCGTCCTGTTCGACTCCGTCGGGCTGTGCCGCATCCTGCGCGCGCGCGACGCTCGCGCCACCGCAGACGAGCGTGAACATGAACAGAGCATGAACGGCTTTCACCATCTCGCGATGGTTCAAGCAACAAATGCGCCGCGGAAATTGACGGGAAAACGTTGGATGCCGCGCACGCGTGTATCAGCGGCAGGACACGTGTGTCTCAGCGCGTGAACATGGACTTCGCCAGCATCGCGTGCACGCCCTTCGTCCCGTCCACGAGCTGCGTGACGTGAAGATCGACGGCGACCGAGCACAGAATGTACGCCTCGTCGCGGTTCATCTTCTTTTCGGACACGAGGAAGTCGATCATCTCCTTCACCGCCAGCTTCGCGGCATCGTCGAGATCGGTGTGCAGCCCCATCGCGATGTAGTGCGTCGGCGTTTCCGCCCGCGGCCACTTCAGCGCCACGCCCTTACGGACCGAAATCTGGACCGTGCCGCGCAGCGAGGTCTCGAGTGCCGTGAGCGTCGCTTCGCCGTCTCCCTGCATCGCGTGGCCGTCGCCGAACGAGATCAACGCGCCCGGGACGGCGACGGGAATGTAGAGCGTGGATCCGGCCACCAGTTCCTTGTTGTCGAGATTGCCGGCGTGAGGTCCTGGAGGGCCGCTCGAAATGCGTCCAACGAGCGGGTTCGGCGCGACGCCAATCGATCCGAAGAACGGCGCGAGCTTCAGCGTGACGCCTGGAGCGAACGACGCGGTGCCGGCGCGCTCGTCGAACCGCACGAGATGAAACCTCACGTAGGGAAAATCTTCCGGGAGCGTGCCGCTGCCCGGAATGAACCCGCTGACGCCGTACGGGTGCAGGAACTCGAAGCCGATCAACTTCACCTCGAGCACGTCACCCGGCTCGGCGCCGTCGACGAAGATCGGACCGGTCATCGGATGCGCGCCCGGGCCCCGCTCGGTGACCGTCCGCTCGACCAGCTTCAGCGATTCGGGGATCTCGTCTTCTTTCACGCCGGCGGCGCGAAGCCGCGGCAGTCCTCGCGCGATCATCGTCTCGACGCGTACTGTGTCGCCCGAGGCGACGTGCAGGACCGGCTTGACCGACGGGTCGTAGTATCCCCAGTGAACGTTCTGCGGCAGCAGCTTCAGATCGTGGGTCCGGGGTTGCGCCACGATGATGGTCGAGATCGATGCGGCGAGCGCAACGGCCAGCGCGCCTGTGGCGAGTGAACGGTTCATGGCGTGCGGCTCCGCCCCTGCCATTTCGCCAGCAGCGCGTCGCGGTCGAGCAGGCGGCCGCGCAGGTACACGCGCGAGATCTTCCGCGTGTTGTGAATGTCGTCGAGCGGGTTCGCGTCGAGGACGACGAAATCGGCGCTCTTGCCGGCGGCAAGAGTTCCCATATCGGTGATGCCGAGCAGCTCGGCCGGCCGCGACGTTGCCGCGACAATCGCATCGGACGGCGACAACCCCAGCTGCACCCAACGCGCCAGCTCGTGGTGATCGCCGGTGCCGAACGTATGGCCCGGGTGCAGGCCGGTGTCGGTGCCGAGCACGATGCGCGCACCGGATGCGATCATCTTCTGAAAGTTCTCGCGGACGATCACCTCGCGCCTCGCCGCGTTGGGCGACACCGGCCCGCAGTAAGGCGCCAGCGGCTTCGCCTCGGTCGTCGCGCGAATCTCGGCAACCAGCGCGGCAGGCAAGGCTTCTTCGAAGAACGGATCGTGCTCGCACACCTCGGTGCGATCGCCGAGCCCGATCACCGTCGCCCAGTACGGCTTCTTCTCCTTCAAGAGCGCCAGGTACTCGTCGTCCAGCGGCTCGCCCTGGACGAGATGGACGAGGACATCGGCGCCATCCCTCACCACTTCCTTCTGATCGACCAGCGTCGTCGCGTGGGCGTTGACGCTCATCTTGTGCGCGTGCGCCTCGTCGATGATGGCACGCACGATCTCGGGTGACAGCTTCGGGTAGGTCCCCCGCCGATCGTCGACCCAGATCTTCACGCTCGAGATGTGCTTCGCCGCCATCGCCTTGACGGCCGCGCGCGCCTCCCCGGCCGTCGAGACTTCGTTCACGACATGGAGCGCGGTCGTCGCGACCCGCAGCACGGCGTCGGGACCGCCGTTGGGCGGCGCCATGCCCGGCATGAAGAAGAATCGCGAGGCGGGCGGAAACTTCCCCGCCCGCTGATCCTGCTGAAATGCGAGCGCCTGTTCGGTGGGACTGCTTCCGACCGACTGCGTCGCGCCGACACCGTAGAACGCCTCGCGCTGCAGATGGTCGAGCACGTTCTGCGGCGTGTAGTTCGCCGCGCCCCAGCTGCTGTAGCCCTCGTAGCCGATGTGGACGTGCGCATTGATCATCGCGGGCATGACCGTCTTGCCCGTCAGATCCACACGGACGGCGCCGGCCGGAACCGCGACGGCGCCTTTTGCACCAACAGCCGTAATGCGGCCGTCCTGCACGACGATCGCGCCGTTCTCGATCGGCGGCCGCGCATCGCCGGAAATCAGGCGGGCGCCTTCGTACACCGTCACGCCGCCCGGCGCCTGCGCGAACGCCAGCACCGCGGTCAACGCCGCGGCGCCGAACGTCGCGGCCGATCGGGACCAGACTACCTTGGTCATCGCTACGGTTCGAGCGCCTGATACACGAGCGTCGGGAACTTGCGGCCGATGTCCGTGGTCGTGGGGACGACCTGCACCATGAAACAGATGACGAGATTCGCTTCGGGATCGACCCTGTACGTCGTGCTGTAGGCTCCCGACCAGCCATAAGCACCGACCGGATCGAGGCCGTTCGCGCCCACGCGATCGGTCGTCTCGAATCCGAGTCCGAAACCGAGGCCCGTCTGCGAGTGCAGCGTGCCGACCTGGTTGGTGGTCATCAACGCGACCGTGCGCGACGACAGAATGCGCACGCCGTCGATGGCGCCGCCGCGGCGGATCATCTCCAGGAAACGGGCGTAGTCGCGCGCCGTCGAAAGAAGGCCCGCGCCGCCGGCGAAGCTCTTGCGCGGACCGTCGACATACGTGCCCTGCCCGCGCGGACCGTCCGGCGCCCGTTTGACGGTGCCATCACCGTTGCCCGTGTACACCGCTGCCAGGCGCGCGCGCTGCGCGGGCGGCAGGAAGAATTGCGTATCCTTCATCCCGAGCGGACCGGTGATCCGCGTGCGGATGAACTCGTCGAGCGGCGTTCCGCTGGCCTTCTCGACGACGCAGCCCAGAATGTCCGTGTTGTAGCCGTAGACCCAGGCCTCTCCCGGCTGCGCGACGAACGGCAGCGTCCCGAGCCGCTCCATCGTCACGCAGATCGGCTCGTCCTTGTCGGCGGTGAACCAGCCGTAGCCCGCGGCTGGACCGAGTCCTTTGGCTTCGTACTGCGCCGAGACGCTCGCATCCGTGCCGTAGGAGATTCCCGCGGTGTGCGTCAGCAGATCGCGGATGTTGATGGGCCGTTTCGCCGGCACGATCTCCACGGCCGTGCCGTTGCGCACGGCGACCTTGGAGTTGGCGAACGACGGGATGAAGCGGCTGACCGGATCGGTGAGATTGAGCTTCCCTTCTTCCATCAACGCGAGAATCGCGACGCTCGTCAGCGCCTTGGTCTGCGATGCGATGCGGAAGATCGTGTCCGGCGCCATCCTGGTGCCGGCTTCCTTGTCGGCCCAGCCCACCGCGCGCTCGTACACCGGCTTGCCGTCCTGAAGCACGAGGCCGACAGCTCCGCTGATGCGGTTTTCGTCGACGTACTGCTGGAGGACTTTGTCGATGCGCGCGAGGCGTTCAGCGGAGAAGGTCGATGCCGGACCGGAGTGTCCGGCCGGCATCGGTGCCTTCTGTGCCGCGATCGTGCCGAGCACCAGCGTAAAAGCGACGGCAGAAAGTGTTCGCATGGCCCAAATGGTAGGCCGTCGCCGCGAACCGGGCAAGGACTACCGGAGGAAAACGACTACTCCTTTACACCCGGGTTCCGATGACCTGGATGTACTCCCCTTCGACGTGCGTCGTGCCGTCGGTCGCGATGTTGTTGCGCGTCCACAACGCCGTGAAATCGTCGTTCAGTGCCTGCTTTGCGTCTCCCGTCAGCGAGGCGTAGGCGCGATTGCTCGGCCCGTAGTAGTCGAAGAAGAACTGGGCAACCTTCGCCGGGCTGAACGGGTAGATGAAGGGATACATGTGGCGGGTCACCGAGAGCGGGCTCACGGCGGACCCGAAGCGCTCCCGGCAGGTGGCCTCGTTGCCCCACAACACCGGTGAAGGCATCGTCGCCGGCGGCGGCACGTGCTTGCCGATGACTTTGAACATCTGGCCGACGTGTCCTTCAGGCGTCCAGTTTCCCATGTAGATGCGGCCGCCGGGCTTGACGACGCGAATCATTTCCGACGCCACGAGCTCCGGTCGCGGCGCGAACATCGATCCAATCAGGCTCATCGCCGCGTCGAACGACGCGTCGGGATACGGCAGGTTCTCCGCATCGCCTTCGTCGACCTGTACCTGAAGTCCTTCGGCGGCCGCCCTGGCACGTGCCTCTTTCACCAGGTTGGCAGCCAAATCGAGTGCGGTGACACGGATGCCCTTTCTCGCGGCCGGAATCGTCAGCTGGCCGGCGCCGCACGCGATGTCCAGCAGGCGCGTTCCAGCGGGGATGTTGAGACGTTCGAAGAACTCGAGGGCGCCAGGTTCGAGATACTTCGCGAACACCGCGTAGTCGCCGGATTCCCAGGTCGTCTTGAGTCGGGCCTTGAGCGCGCCCATTTCCGGCGTCATCGAGGTAGTGGCTGATGTCATGTGTCGCTCCTTGTTGGAGAGAATCTAGCAGCGCGCGCGAGGACGCCGCTTCACCGGTTCGGGTCATTTTGAGAGAGCTTGAAAAATGGCCGGAACGGGCCATCGGCGGCGGCGCCTCGGAGACGCCGCGCTCCCGGCTGGGCTGTTGACACAGGACGCCCGCCGCCCTAGCATCCGGCCACAGCATAGGAGGCTCAGTGCTCAAACAGTTTGCGATCGGCACGACTCTGCTCGCGAGCCTGGCAGGCGCGGGCGTGGCGCGGGCACAGACGGCACCGGCGGCACCACAAGCCGCGGCCGAAGCGCCGAAGCCGGATTACGCCGATCCCAAGGCGTGGCTCTGTCGTCCCGGCGCCCACGATGCCTGCGACATCGACGAGACCACGACAATCGTCGCGGCCAACGGAACGCTGACGAAGGAAACGTGGAAGGCCGATCCGAACGCGCCCATCGATTGCTTTTACGTGTATCCCACGGTGTCGACCGATCCCGGTCAGAACAGCGACATGAACGCCGACCCGGCCGAAATCAACGTCGTCAAGCAGCAGTTCGCACGGTTCGCCTCGAAGTGCCGCCCGTACGCGCCGATGTACCGGCAGATCACGCTCGTCGGTCTGCGCAAGGCGCTGGCCTCCCCCGGCGCTGTTCTCAACTGGGGCGAAGGCATCCAGTACGACGACGTGCGCGACGCGTGGAACTACTACCTGAAGAACGACAACAAAGGGCGCGGCGTCGTCCTCGTGGCGCACTCGCAGGGATCGTTCATCCTGATCGACCTGATCAAGAGAGAAATAGACGGCAAGCCGATTCAGTCGAAGCTGGTGTCCGCGATCCTGATGGGCACGGTCGTGCCGGTGGCGAAGGGCAAGGACGTCGGCGGCGCTTTCCAGCACATCCCGCTGTGCCACGCCGCCTCGCAGCTTGGGTGTCTCATCTCGTTTGCGTCGTTCCGCTCGACCGTTCCGCCGCCCGCCAACACGCTGTTCGGCAGGGTCCCCGATGCCAACATGGCCGCGGCGTGCGTGAATCCGGCGGCGCTGGCTGGCGGCAGCGGAGAGCTGCACGCGTATCTGTCGAACGACGGCCGCACGATTACCGGCACATCGAAGCCCAAGCCGTGGGTGGTGCCGGAAGTGCCGATCGAGACGCCGTTCGTGAGCGTGCCCGGGCTGCTGACCGCCAGGTGCACGTCGAACGACAACGCGTCGGGCTACCTCGAAGTCACCGTCAACGGCAATCCGTCGGACCCGCGCGTCGACGACATCACCGGCGACCTCGGCGTCGGCACCAACGTGCTGGCGAACTGGGGGCTGCACCTGATCGACGTCAACCTGACGATGGGCAACCTGCTGGACATTGTGGGGGCGGAGGCCAAGGCTTACAAAAGTAAGAAGTGACGGAGCAGGCAGAGCCAACGGTTTTACACAGAGGAACAGAGAAACGGGGACGAACGAAGGTTGGGAACGTGCGCGACCGCGTTGCGGGCCGGCCGCGCACGCTTCTCTTCTCCGCTCGTCTCTGCTACTCCGTTTCTCTGTGTGATCCCGTTATCTCCGTAATCTCCGTCCACTCTGGTCTCAGCGCGCTCTCTTCGAGGAAGCCAAACGTTCTTGCTTCGCCGCGGCCTTGAACTCCAACCTCTTTTTCGTGCGTTCGGTGGCGGCTGGCCCTGGCACGAACACGTGACGCTCGGCGTCCACGGGACGGCCGCTTGCTCGATCCACGAGCACGGGATCGGCGGCTTTTCCCGTCTTCGCGTCAACCAGCACCACGCTGGCGCCCTCGGGAGCGAAGTGCTTGGTGCCCCAGGTGTACAGGGCGACGACGACAGGGCGGAAGTCGCGGCCTTTATCGGTGAGCAGGTACTCGTATCGCGGCGGCCGGTCGTTGTACTTCGAGCGCTCGAGCAATCCTGATTCGACCAGGCTGTTCAGCCGCCGCGTCAGGATGTTGGGAGCGATGTCCAGGCTGGTCTGAAACTGATCGAAGCGTGTCAGCCCGGCGAAAGCGTCGCGCAGGATCAGAATGCTCCACCACTCGCCCACGCGCTCGAGGCTGCGGGCGATCGGGCACTGCATGCGGCCGAAGCTTTTGCGCTCCATATCGTCAGTTTATTGGAAACGTCCGGCGCCTGCCGCGAGGCTCGGCAGCTCCGCCGTGGTCCATCCGCCGCCGAGCGCCTTGATCAGCAGGACGCTGGCCTCCATCCGCCGTCTCAGGATCTCCACGTCGTTGCGTTCGTTGGCAAGGGCGATGGTTTGCGCCGTGAGGACCTGGAGATACGGATCGGCGCCGGCGAGGTAGCGGTCGTTCGAGATGCGCAGCGATTCGCGAGCCGAGGCGGTCGCCGACTCCTGCTGCTGCGCCTCCTGTTCCAGGATGCGAAGCGCGGCGAGGCTGTCTTCGACCTGGCGGAACGCGTCAAGCGTCGCCTGACGGTAATCGGCAACGGTCGCATCGTAGGCCGCGATCGCCGCGTCCGAGATGGCGCGGCGCCGCCCGCCGTCGAAGATCGTCTGCACGGCGGTCGGACCGATCGCCCAGAAGCGGCTCGGCCACGCGAACCAGTTGGCGAGCGAGTTCCCCTCGAATCCACCGATCGCGCTCAGCATCACCGTCGGGAAGAACGACGTCTGCGCGATGCCGATCCGCTCGTTGGCCTCCGCTGCGCGCCGCTCCGCCGACGCGACGTCGGGGCGACGTTCGAGGAGCTGCGACGGCACGCCCGGGGGAATGGCCGGCGGGACCGTGTCGAGTGGCGCGGACGGCAGGCTGATCGCTGAGGGCGGCTCGCCCATCAACGTCGCGATGGCGTGCTCGTACCGCGCGCGCTGCACCGCAAGATCGGTCGCCTGCACGCGCGTCGCCTCGAGCTGAGTCTTCGCCTGCGTGACGTCCGATCGGGCCGCCGCTCCCCCCTCGAATCGATTGGTCGTGAGCTGCAGCGCCTCGGTGAACGCGGCGACGGCGGCGTCGAGCAGCCGGCGCTGCGCGTCCGAGCTGCGCAGGGCGAAATAGTCGAGCGCGAGCTCGGCCTGCAGGCTCAGATTAATCGTCTGCCGGTCGGCAGCGCTCGCCTCAGCGCGGTCCCGTGCGGCCGAAACCTCACGGCGCACGCGCCCCCAGACGTCGGCTTCATACGAGAGATCGACAGGCAGGCTGTAGACACCGGTGACAGGCGGATTCAACGTCGTCGACGACAGCGACGTGTTACCGGAGTTGCGAACGAACGCCGCGGCGGGCGTCGTCGAGATCGTTGGCCGCTGTGCCGCGCGACTCACGCCGATCATCGCGCGCGCTTCACGAAAGCGTGCGTCCGCTGCTTTGAGATCCTCGTTGGACGAGGTCAAGCGCTCTTCGAGCGCATTCAACTGAGGGTCGCCGAACAGCTCCCACCATTTCCCGCGGAGCGCCTCGTCGTTCGGCTGTGCGCGCTTCCAACCGTCGGCTTCCTTGAACACATCGACCGGGCTCGCTGGAGCCGCGGGCCTGGCATAGTGCGGTCCCACGGCGCAGCCGGCAGCGAGCACCGCTGCCAGCGGTACGAGAAACAGCGCTCGCGTCTTCATCGTGCCTCCGCGCCGGATACCGGCCGAACGTCGACGGCTACACCGTTTGTCAACGAATCGGACGGATCGAGGATGACCGCGTCCGTCGTGTGAAGTCCCGATACCACTTCGAGCGTGTTGCCGTAGTCGTGGCCGATGGTGATTGGGACGAGCGTCGCGCGGCCCTCGCGCACGACGCCGACGCGAAGTCCTTCGGCGCGAAACAACAGCGTGTTGGCCGGAATCGTCACGGAGCCGGCCGCCGATCGCAGCGGAAAATGCACCTGCACGTAGGCGCCCGGCAGGAGGATCCCGCGAGGGTTCTCGACGTCGACTTCAACCAGCAGCGTGTGCGAAGCCGTGTCGATGGTGCTCGCGTTGCGAACGACGGTGCCGGCGAACCGCCGGCCGGGGAACTCGTCGAGCGTCAACTCGACCTTCAAGCCGGTCGCGGCCGCGGCCGACCGCGCCTCGGGAACCTGGACATACACTCGGAGCTTCTGAATCGCGCCGAGCCGGAACAGTCCCTGCCGCGCACCGGCGCCGGCATCCACCAACGCCCCGACGTCGGTATTGCGCGCGGTTATGACGCCGTCGAACGGGGCGCGAATCGTCCCGAACGACTGGAGCTCTTCGAGGCGCGCGACGTTGGCCTTGTGCGATTCGACGGTCGACATCGACGCCGCCTGGCTGTGCACCGCGTTGTCGCGCTCCTGGGCCGAGACGGAGTTGGTGGTCAGCAGCGCCTCGTTGCGCGCCGCTGTAATGCCAGCCAGCGTGTGCACGGAGACGGCGGTCGCCAGGTCCGCTCGAGCCTGGCGCAGTTGCTGATCCAGTTCCGGCGTCTCTATCTCCGCGAGCAGTTGTCCCTGCGTGACTCGCGATCCGATGTCCACGTACCAGTGCGTCAGGTACCCGCTCGTGCGCGCGAAGATCGGCGTGTCCGTGAAAGCTTCCGTGTTCCCCGGCAGCACCAGCTCCGCATCCGGTGCATCCGGTTTCGGATGGATGACGTCGACGACGGTGATGGACGCCGACTCGGTCGCCGCCGTCAACCTCGATGCGGCGGACGCGCGCGTGTGGATGCCGTAGTAGATCGCAACGCCGAACGCGAGCCCGACCGCGGCCGGCACGCCAAGCTTCTTCATTGTCCTTCTCCAGAAGGCTGCTGACGATGGAACAGGGCGAAGACGGCGGGCACGAAGACGAGCGTGGCCGCGGTCGCCAGAATCAAGCCGCCGATGACGGCCCGGCCGAGCGGCGCGTTCTGTTCGCCGCCTTCGCCGAGCGCCAGCGCCATCGGCACCATGCCGATGATCATCGCCAGCGCCGTCATGAGGACCGGGCGGAACCTCGTGAGGCCGGCGTCGATCGCGGCAGCAACCGGGTCACCGTGCTCGTGCAGGCGCTCCTTGGCGAACGAAACCACGAGCACGCTGTTCGCCGTGACCACACCCATGCACATGATCGTGCCCATCAACGCCGGCACGCTGAGCGTCGTATGCGTCAGAAACAGCATGAGCACGATGCCGGCCAACGCCGCGGGCAGCGCGGTGATGATGATCAGCGGGTCGAGCCACGACTGGAAGTTCACGACGATCAGGAGATACACGAGGGCGATCGCGAAGCCGAGGCCCACGAGCGATCCGCTGTACGAATCGCGCATCGTCTGCAGCTGGCCGCGAACGTTGATGAAGCTGCCGCGCGGCAGCAGCCGCCGGTTCGCATCGACGATCCGGGTGATGTCGCGCCCCACCGCCCCGAGGTCGCGATCCTGCACCGAACCGTAGATGTCGACGACGCGGCGAAGGTTGCGATCGTTGACGACGGCCATCTCGGCCGAGCGGCTGATCGACGCGAGGTCGGCCAGGATCTGCGGCCGCGAGGCGGGCGAGACGCCGATCGGCGTATTCTCCAGGTCCTGGAGCGACTGGACGCGGTACTGCGCGGTCTTCGCGACCATGTTGTAGGCCACGCCGTTCTGCGGATTCAGAAAGAAGAGCGGCGCGGTCTGGAAGCTGCCGCTCAACGAGTTGAGCAGGCTCGTGGCCACGTCGTGCTCGGTGAAGCCGCTCTGCATCGCCTTGGTGCGATCGACGTCGATGTCGAGGTTCGGGTAGTCGAACGCCTGGTGGATGTGCGCGTCGACGAGGCCCGGCACGTGACGCAATTGCGTCAGGATGGCGTCGGCGACGTTCCTGTTGTTCCGGACGTCGGCGCCTTCGATCTGGACGTCGATCGCCGCCGGCGAGCCGAAGTTCAGGACCTGCGTCACGATATCGGCCGGCAGGAAGTAGAAGACGACGCCGGGAAACTCGCGCGGCAGCTCAGCCCGCAGCGTGCGGATGTAGTCGGCAGTGGGCCGATGGCCGGCGTTCAGCGAGACCATGATGTCCGCGTCGCCGGCGCCAATCGCGCCCGACGTGCTGTGCATGAAGTTCATCGGGCTCGACGGAAGGCCGATGTTGTCGAGCACGTGATCGAGCTCGCGTCCCGGAATCGTGCGGCGGATGAACGCTTCAACCCCATCGCACAGCCTGGCCGTTTCCTCGATTCGAGTTCCCGTTTTCGCCCGCGCATGCAGGATGAACTGCCCGCTGTCGGTGGACGGAAAGAAGTCCTGGCCGACCCATGGCACCAGCAGGCCGCTCGATGCGCAGACCACCAGGAAGACGGGGACGAAAACGAGCCGGCGGCGGACTGCGGCGCCGAGCAGCGCTTCGTATGACACTCGAGCGCGTTGGAACGTCCGCTCGAACGCGCGCTGCACCAGGGTGAATGGATTCCTCGAAGGACGGCTCTCGTGCGTTTCAACCGTGAGCAGGTACTTGGCCAGCGTCGGCACGATCGTCCGCGACCAGAAGTACGACGCAAGCATCGCGAAGACGACCGCTTCCGCCAGCGGCACGAACAGATAGCGCGCCACGCCGCCCAGGAAGAACATCGGCAGGAACACGATGCAAATCGCCAGCGTGGATACGAACGCCGGCACGGCAATCTGCTGCGCGCCGTCGAGAATCGCCGTCACCAGCGGCTTGCCCATGTGCAGGTTGCGATTGATGTTCTCCACTTCGACAGTGGCATCGTCGACCAGGATGCCGACGGCAAGCGCCAGGCCGCCGAGCGTCATGATGTTGATCGTCTCGTGCAGCGCGCCGAGGACGATCACCGACGTGAGAATCGAGAGCGGTATCGAGACCGCGATGATGAGCGTGCTTCGCCAGCTGCCGATGAAGAGCCAGATCATCAATGCCGTCAGGCCCGCGGCCACGAGCGCTTCGCGCAGGACCGAACCAATCGCGGCGCGGACGAAGATCGACTGGTCGCCGAGCGGCTGCGTCAGCAGTTGCGGCGGGAGGATCTGCGCGGCGCGCGGCAGGATGCCGCGGATGCCGCGCACGACGTCGAGGGTCGAGGCGCTGCCGGCTTTCAGCACCGTCAACAGCACGCCGCGGTGGCCGTCCTGCCGGACGATGTTGGTCTGGGGCGCGAAGCCGTCGCTGACGTGCGCGACATCCCTCACGTAGATCGGTGATCCGCTGGTGAGGCGAATCGGCATGTCGTTGTAGGCGTCGGCGGATTGCGGGTTGGCGCGGAGCCGCACGTCGTACTCGAACTGGCCGATCTTCGCGCCGCCCGACGGCAGAATCGGCGTCTGCTGCGCTACCGCGTTCAGGACGTCCTGCGGCGCCAGCCCCTTGGACTGGAGCAGCCGCGGATCCAGGTTGATGTTCACCTGGCGCTGCTTGCCGCCATAGGGAAGAGGGACCACGGCGCCAGGCACGGTGATCAGCTGGTTGCGAAGCAGCGTGAACGACAGATCGTTCAGCTCCTGCTCGGACAGCCCCCTTCCCGACACGCCCAGCTGGAGCACCGGCACGCTGGACGCGCTGTAGTTGATGATCTCGGGAGGCAGTGTACCTGGCGGCATGAACCGGAGCGTCCACTGCGACGCGCTGCTCACCTGCGCGTTCGCCGTATCGAGGCTTGCGCCGGGCTGGAGGAAGATCTTCACGATCGCCCAGCTGTTCACCGTCGTCGATTCAACGTGCTCGATGTTGTCGACGAGCGTCGTCAAGGCGCGCTGATAAGGCGATGTCAATCGTCCGCTGAGCTCTTCCGCGTTCAGCCCGGCGTACGACCACGCGACCGAGATGACCGGGATGTCGATGGACGGAAAGATGTCCGTGGGCGTGTGCAGCGCGGCCATCGGGCCGGCGATGAAGATGACCAGCGCGAGCACCACGAAGGTGTACGGCCGGTTGAGCGCAACACGAACAATCCACATGGCTCGATCTCCCTGTCAAGCACGCACGCTATCATAGTAACTATCATGATGCAAGTTACTAGGAATCATGAGGCGTGCGGCCATCTGTCCGCCACAGGCCCTCACTTCATAGCGGCCGGAGTGCCGAGTCCTTTCATCTCCCGGAAACGCGCACGTTCGCGCCCTTTACAGGCGACGGGCCGTGGTGTACGTTCGGGCTTCGCTCGTGAGCTTTGAGCGCACTACTAGCTCAAATAGGAGAATCTGGATGAAGGCTTCGACTCGATTGAGGGCGGCCGCGGCCGCCCTCGTAGCGGCCATTCCGGCCGTGATGCACGCCCATTTCAAGCTGGTAGAACCCGCCTCCTGGATCATCGAAGACGAGCGCGGCGATCCACAGAAAGGCTTCCCGTGCGGCGGCTCCAACACCGACTACGGCAAGCCCAGCTACGCTGTCAGTCCGGCGACAGGCGGATCCAAGCTGCACATCAAGGTGCAGGAAACCATCTTCCATCCGGGCCACTATCGCGTGGCGCTTGCGGTCAACTCACCCGCCGAACTGCCGGTCGATCCCAAGGCGACGACGGAGACGACGGAACGAGGACCGCGATCGGTGTCGGGCGAGATCATGAACCCCGTGCAGGTGCCGGTCCTCGCCGATGGCCTGTTTCCGCATTCGGCAAAGGTGGACACACCGCTGGAAACGGACGTGACGCTGCCCAACATCAGCTGCAAGCGATGCACGCTGCAGGTGATTCAGTTCATGGAGCAGCACGGCCCGAACAATCCGGGGCTGTACACGTACCACCACTGCGCCACGATCCAGATCACGGCCGATCCGAAAAAGCCGATCGACGCGGCATGGCCGAAGGAACGGCAGGGAACGTAGATGGCTACACAACTTGCGGCGAATCTGACGATGCTGTTCGGGGAGATGGAGTTCCTCGATCGGTTCGAGGCGGCGGCTCAGGCTGGATTTCGGGGCGTTGAGTTCCTGTTTCCGTACGCCTACGAGGCCAGGGAATTGCAGCGGCGCCTTCGCGATCACTCGCTCGCCATGGTGCTGCACAACCTTCCGGCAGGTGACTGGGCGGCCGGCGAGCGCGGCATCGGCTGTCTGCCGGATCGGGTCGACGAGTTCAAGCAAGGCGTCGAACAGGCCATCACGTACGCGACGGCGCTGGGGTGCACGCGCGTCAACTGCCTGGCGGGGAAACTGCCGCCGGGCCTCGATCCGGCCGTTGCGCGCGACACGCTGATCGCGAACCTGCGCTACGCGGCGCCGCGCCTCAAAGAGGCCGGCGTCGCGCTGCTGATCGAGCCAATCAACACGCGGGATGTCCCGGGCTTTTTCCTCAGCGGCACGAAGCAGTCGATCGACATCATCGATGCCGTCGGCTCAGACAATCTCTGGCTCCAGTACGATATCTACCACATGCAGATCATGGAAGGAGATGTCGCCCCGGCGATCGCACGTCTCCTTCCGCGCATCAAACACATGCAGCTGGCCGACGTCCCTGGACGCCATGAGCCGGGCACCGGAGAGATCGACTTCCCCACGCTGCTGAGCGGCATCGATCGCCTCGGATATGACGGATGGATCGGTTGCGAGTATGTCCCGAAGGCCGGAACCGCAGCCGGCCTTGGGTGGACGGCGCCGTATCTTCGGGATAGCGTTTGACGCGCGGGCCATTCGATCGCGCACCGCTCCACGAAATACACGAAACACCCGAAACACCGGAAACACACGAAATCAAACAGGTCTAGGATTTCTGTTTCGTGAGTTTCGTGAGTTTCGTGAGTCGCGGAGCGACTTACTAAGCGCGCCTCGGTCGGTACAACCCGAACGACAGCCCTGCCGGATCGAGCACGATCGCCAGCGCGTCGCCGTCGGGCAGCTCGGACTTCGGGACGATGACGGTTGCTCCGAGCTTCGCCGCCTTCCCGAGGTACGCGTCGATGTCGTCGACTTCGACGAAGAGCTGGACGAGGTTGTGCCCCTCCGGCGGCGAGGGCCACACACCGCCGTTGATGCCGCGCGGGCTCTGCGTATCGACCTCGCGATAGCCGAGGGCGTTGTGGGTCTGCACCTTCCATCCAAACAACCCCGCGTAGAATCGCGTCACCGTCTCCGCTTGAAGAACTGAGCGACACGTCACGGCACGCATCGTAGCGGCCGCCGAATCGAGACTCAAGCGGTCAGGCGAGAAAGTGGGGCAAACCCCGGGGAGACCGCAGAGAAAAGATCATCCGCGGATTACAGGATTACGCGGATTGCGACACCGCCAGGAAACATGACACCCAACGAGGCGATCGACGTCCGGCGCCGCGCCGCCGGACGTCGTGGCTCAATCCGCGTCATCCGCGTAATCCGCGGATAACTCGTTAAGACTTCCGCTTGAACAGTCCAACCAGGACTGCCTTGCCGCGGACGTGGCCGGCCATCGCAGCGACCACGGCTGCGCGAGTGGCGGACGGCGACGCACCGACCGCGGGCACGTCGAGCGTGATGTCGAGCGCGTAGAGCTCGAACACATAGTGATGCGCCGGACCTGAGGCCGGCGCGCCAGGGCCTCGGTAGTACGGCCCGGTCGCGCTGATCTGACGCGTGCCGTCCGGCAGCTGCGACATCGACGGCGAGTGCTCGTGGAAGCTCGTGACGGCAGCCGGGATGTTCCAGACGAGCCAGTGCAGCAGATCCTCGATGCCGTTTCCACTGGCCGCGTCAACGTCGTGCGCGATCAGGACGTATGACGTGACGCCCTCCGGCGCGCCGCTCCACTGCAGCGGAGGCGACATGTCCTCCCCCGCTTGCGTGTAAGGCGCCGGTATCTCGCCGCCATCGCGCCAGGCAGACGAGGTCAGCGTCATCACCTGAACGCCGCCGCGACCGCGGCCGCCGCCTCGCTGACCCGGTTGCGCAGGAGCAGCAGGATTGGCGGGAGAGGCAGGAACGGGCGGGGCGCCGCGCTGCTGGCCGATCGCCAGCGCGGAGCACGACGCAATCAGCGCGAGGGTCGTGAGTGCCAGTCGCATGTCGGCCCTCACTTGAACGACGCCGGCTGCGTTTTGCGCCACGCGTCATAGCGCATACGGAGCGTCTTCACCGGGTTCAGGTTCTCTCCCTCGTGAATGACGTTCGGTCCATGGTCGGGCGCCGGCTGCGACACGGTGAGATACATCGTGTACTTGCCGTTGTTGTGCGAATCGCCGTTGGTGTCGCCCTTTTCCGCCATCAGGATGTAGGCGACGTGCGCCGTCTTCTCCGAACACGGAATCGCCGGCATCGATCCGTCGGTCGGCCACGGCGGGCAGGTGCAGCGGCTGTCGCCGCCCGATCCGTCCGCCGCTTCCATGGCCGCCATCACGCGATCCGTGATCGCGCCCTTCGCGTGCAGAAACGCCTGCACGGCATTCGGCACGACGGTACCAGGACGAAGAATGTTGCCCTGGATTGAATAAAAGATCTCGGTTCCCGGTACCTGACCGTGGATGTCCTGCGACACGTACCCGTTGGTGAGCCCCGAGTGCCCGGCGCTGCGGCCTTGCAGATCGACGATGCCGAATTGCCGCGTCTGAAAGGCAGGATCCGCGCTCAGCAGCTCGATGATCGCTTTCGGGTCGGTGCCCTTCTGAAGCTCGCGAAAGACCAGCATCTGATTCTGGTGCGTGTTGTCGACGCCCGCCTGGCACGCGGCCACGCCCTTTCCGGGCACGACGACGGCCTGGACGCCCATCAGGAACTGATCGTCGCGATCGACGCACGTGGCCGACGCGATCACGACGCGGCCCGTGCTGCGATCGACCGCAATCACGGACCAGGTCGCCGATGCCGTCGCAGGCAGCGCGAGCAGCGACAGCAGGAAAAGAGCCACACGACGCATGAAAAGTCCTCCGCTACAGTGTGCCGACGCAAGGGCCAATCGAGAGACCCGGCGCTATCTTATCGCGGCCGTCGTGCCGCCTCATGTCGCCACCATTCTCAATTCACCGCTGCGCGATCGATGAGCGCCTTGAAGCGGCTGCGCAGACGATCCGGATCCGCCGGCACGGTCTGCCACATCAGGACGGTCGTCAGCTCGCGGCGCGGATCGACGGTAAAGATCGTTCCGGCCGTTCCGTCCCACCCGTATTCCCCGGTGTCGAGATCGACGTCGACGTTGCCCAGGCCCCAGCCGCGCCGGCCGCCCCGGACGGCGAGCACCGCATCGGGCAGACCGTTGACGGTCATCATGTCGACGGTCTTCGCGCTGAGAATACGGACGCCGTCCAGTTCTCCACGCTTCAACAGCATCTGGCTGAATCGCAAGTAGTCGGGAACCGTCGACACGAGTCCGACAGCGCCTTCGAGAAGCGCAGGGCGCTGTGTGAAGGGCGCGTCCGGCTCGATCTCGATCGGGCTGAGGCCGGCGCCAGGTCCTGGTTGATACACGGTCGTCAGCCGATCACGCTGATCGGGCCGGACCCAGAAGCCGGTGTCGATCATGCGCAGCGGCTTGAATATGCGCTCCTCGAGAAAGCTGTCGAACCCCTGACCCGACCAGATTTCGACAAGGCGTCCGAGCACCGTCGTCCCCTCGCTGTAGCGAAAGCGAGTGCCCGGATCCTCCATCAGCGCCGTGTGGGTGATCTTCGTGGTGAACTGCGACAGGGTGTCCGTGCGCACGCGCACGCGGTTGGTCCGGTAGATCTCCGCGGTTCGATGGCTCAATCCGGACGTGTGCAGCAGAAGATCCTGGACGGTGATCTCGCGGGACGGCGGACGGAGGCTGCCGTCGGGCTGCGCCACCTTGACGTCCTTGAACTCGGGCAGGAACTTCGAGACCGGATCGCTCAGGCTGAAACGGCCGGCCTCGTGAAGCATCATGACGGCGGCCGCCGTCACCGGTT
>Ga0105242_10001252_pt1 | contig 20020 bp, 19 predicted proteins | sample KBSM24metaG_FD_81521 | JGI IMG/M metagenome (GOLD analysis project Ga0105242, IMG submission 81521) | Miscanthus rhizosphere microbial communities from Kellogg Biological Station, Michigan, USA - KBS M2-4 metaG | ecosystem: Host-associated > Plants > Roots > Rhizosphere > Soil | place... | reverse complement strand
TACCTCGGCTCGGCGGCGGGCGCGTACTGCAGCGTGCGAACGGTCCCGGCCGAGTGGGTCGTTCGCCTGCCTGCGGCGATCGAGGACGACGTCGCCGCCGCGTCGCTGCTCAAGGGCATCACCGCCGACGTGCTGCTGCGCGACCTCGGCCACGTGGGTGTCGGCACGCGCCTGCTCGTGCACGCGGCCGCCGGTGGCGTCGGACTGCTGGTCTGCTCGTGGGCGCGGCGCCTCGGGGCGACGGTCATCGGCACGGTCTCGAGCGAAGAGAAGGCGCGCGTCGCGCGCGAGCACGGCTGCAGCCACCCGATCGTCACCGCCGAGCATCGCTTTGCCGACGCCGTGCTGGCGCAGTTCGGCGGCGCCGACGTCGTCGTCGACGGCATCGGCGACGCCGCGCGCGACGAGAACTTCACGGCTCTGGCACGGCGCGGCCACTGGATCAGCCTCGGCCAGGCGAGCGGCGCGCTGCGGCCGATCGCCGCCGACGAGCTGGTGCAGAAGTCGATCACCTTCTCGCGCCCGGCGGTGTTCGACTACGTGGCGACGAACGCGCAGCTGGTCGAGCGCGCGCAGCGCGTCTGGGCCGCGCTCGCCGACGGCACGCTGAAGGCGCCGCCGATCGAGCGCCATTCGCTCGGCGCCGCGGCCGAGGCGCACGCCCGGCTCGAGTCGCGCAGGACGATCGGCGCGCTCGTGCTGATCGCCTGAGAATCGGGGCACGGACAGCGAAGGAGGCCGCGATGATCGTCGGCATGAACCACTTCACCGCCATCGCGGAGGACCGGCAGAAGACGCTCGACTTCTACGTCGGCCTGCTCGGCCTGCGCGAAGGCTACCGCCCGGACCTCGGCTTCGACGGCGCCTGGCTCTACGGCAACGGGACGCAGGCGCTGCTGCACCTGTACTTCGACCGCAAGCCGCCGGCCCAGCGTGCCGGCGTGATCGACCACATGGCGTTCACGGCGAGCGACCTCAAGAGCGTGAAGGCGCGCTTCGACGCCGCCAGCGTCAAGTACGACTTGCGCCGGCAGAAGGAATCGGGCGTCTGGCAGCTCTTCACCTACGACCCGACCGGCGCGAAGGTCGAGCTCGACTTCGACGCCGCGGAGAGCCTCTGACGCGGAGGGGTTCAGCTTGGACGAGACGTGCACCGAACCTGATAACGACAGCGTGGCGACATTGCGCCTGCTCCCGCATGGTCTACGGATCCCGAGATCACGGCTGTGGAGTTCAAGGCATCGCCGAATTCTTGCAGCGTGGAGACGACCAAGCTCTGGCGCCATTGAATTCCTAAGAAAAAATTCTTATGCGGTCCACCGATGGCGTTCGGTCAGCCTGGGTCGAGAGATCAAGCTTCGCGCACATCGTGGGATGCGCTCGATGCGTGTGGTTCATGATTTCGTTCGGGCTGCTCAAGCACCGAGCACACTTTCGCCATCGTGAATAGTCCCGTGAACAGGGGGCAGGGAAGATCAGTCCGCCGGCGCAACGAGCGGTGCTAGCGTGCTGCGTTCGACCTGTCACCATTTCGGGAGGAATCTGATGTCTCAACGATGGTTCACGGCGAACGTCGCGGGCGTTCTCGTGCTTGCGTCGACGAGCGCGCTTGCTGCGCCGGTCACGATCACGACTCCCTTCATGAACCTCGAGAACCGAGCCGTCAACTCGCTCGGCTTCGCTCCCGGCAGGTTCGCTCGCATCGGCGCCAACTCGGTTGTTCCCAATGGCGATGCGGGAACCACCGGCGTGGGAACCACGGTTGATCTCGTGTCCGGGCTGACGGTGACCCGGACGATCGACTTCAACCCGGGACCGATCATCCCCAACTTCTTCAGCCGCGGACTCGGTGACAGTCCGTCCCTGTTCGGCGCCTGGACGCTCAAGTTCAGCAACGGGTCGGATTCGGCTCAGGCGGTGGTTTCGCTGCCTGCGGGAACGAGCTATGCGCCTTTCGTCAACACGATCACGCTCTCCGGAACGAGCGCGAATCCGACGTTCACGTGGACACCACCACCCGCAACCACGGTGAACGGCTATCGAATCAACATCTACGACAAGGCGCTCATCACCGCTGACAACAATGGTCAAGTCACGAGCCGCAACGTGGCGCCGAGCATCACGAGCTACACGGTGACGGGTGCTGATTTCACCGTGCCCGGATACAGCTTCCAGCTCGGCCGCAACTACTCCATCGAGATCAGCCTCATCCAGACCAAGGACGGCGGCTCGGGCAATCTCGGCAACGACAACCTGGCATCGATTTCCCGGGTGTACGCCGACTTCAGGCCGAGCAACAGCGGCGGTCCGGCCGTCAACCTTCCCGTGCTGTTGGCCAACGGCTCGTTCCAGTACAACATGTCAGTCGCGGCGGGCGAGCTCTACTACATCGATCCGCCGGTCGCGGTCGGCTACGATTTCCTCGTCGGCGCCGGCAATCCGAGCTTTCGTTCGGTTGTGCTGCCGGTCGGGATCGGCGACGGTCTCTACGACATCTTCGGCCTGGGCGCCGGCGGCGCGGCGACGCTACTCGCGCACGACTGGGCCGGCGGCGCGACGTTCGAGTTCGGCGCGGCCGGGATCACGGGATTTCGGGTCGGCGGCATCGAGACCTCCGCGGGACTCGATCCTTCCGACACGACGGCATTCGTCACCGGGGTGACGTTCACCGGCGCGGGCTCCTTCACTGGAACGCAAACCCCGCTGACCGTCGATGTCGCCGCGGTCCCCGAGCCGGAAACGTACGTCCTCTTCGGCGCCGGCCTCGCGTTGTTGGGCTGGGTCGGCCGACGCCGCCGCAGGGCCGGCGCCATCATCTGAAATTTCGCTCCGATCGGACTCGGCGTTCGGCCCCTCCGAGCGCCGCTCCGCCCGGGCATGTTCGCGGAAGGGGTGTGCATGGCTGCGCAAAGGAAGCGGCTTGGGCTGACGGCGGCCGAGTGCGGCCTTCTCATCGGCGCATCGGCCCAGTCGGTCTACAACTGGGAAGAGGGCAAGGTTCGCCCGCGCGCTCAGCACCTGCCAGCGATCTTCGCGCTCAGGAACCTGGGTAGACGCGAAGCGAACGAGATACTGAAGACCCGCAAGGCCGCGTAGCACCGGAGCTCGAAGGCTGGGCCGTCTTCGCGACTTGATCAACAGGCGGACCCTCGGGACTGGCCGTGGCCGCGCGGTGCTGGCGCTCTGCCTCCGCGCATTCCTGATAGAGGATCGCATTCCGTCACGACACTTGCGCCCGGCGCATCAGGACAAGCAAGAGATCGAGGGTGCCGGTCATCGCCGTTTCTTCGTCGCCCGTCGCCACGCCCCACTGACGAAGATGCCCGTCGTGCTGCATGCGGGCCAGGCCATACGCGGTGGCTCGCGCGAGCAGCGCCAATGCCGCGACCGCGTGAACAGCATCCACCTCGCCCTGTTGCTGCGCCTCGGCCAGCGTCTGCTCGGTCAGGGTGCGTACCTCGCCGATGCTGTTGCGCAGCGCCATCGAGCCGTCGAGGTCGATCTGGTCTCGTGCCGACAGGATCTTGAAGTGCGAAGGATGGCGCATCGCCCATTGCAGATAGCCGCGGCCTAGCGCACGCAGACGCTGCAGCGGCGAGCCCCGACGCCCGCCCATCGACTTGCGCACCTCGATGCGCAACCGCTCGCCGGCCTCCTCGGCAAGCGCAGTCATCAGCGCACGCCGGTTTGGGAAGTGTCGGAACGGTGCTCCGGGTGACACGCCGACGAGGCGCGCCGCCTCGCGCACGCTCACTCGTTCCGGCCCGTGCCGCCGCGCAAGTTCCAGCGCAGCCTCAAGAAGCGCCCGCCGCAGGTTGCCATGGTGATAGCTGCGCGCTGAGGTCGACTCACCGACCGGTCGTTCCGTCCTCACCTTGGCCATGTAAGCACCCTGTTGCGCGGGTGGACCCCGCGAATGCACGAATGTAATCTGCGTTCACATCTACTTCGCGCGCTGGCGCCGATCCCATGAACCGCACTCGTCACTTTTTCAGCCGGAGCTGGATGCAGGGCTGGCCCTTGCTTGGCACCTTGACCGCCGGGCTGCTGCTGATGGCGGCCGCGGTGTTGATGCTCGGGCCGGATGCCGAGGGCGTCCGGCAGCTGATTCGCGTGACGGCGCGCAGCTCGTGCGTGCTCTTTCTGCTGGCCTTCACCGCGTCGGTCGCGGCACGCCGCTGGCCAGGGAGCCTCACGCGCTGGCAGCTGGCCAATCGGCGCCAGATCGGGCTGGGCTTTGCGGTCTCCCACGGCATCCACGCCGCGGCGATCGCGGGCTTCGCATGGATCGATCCGTCCGGGTTCCATTTAGCCACCAGCCCGGGCAACTTCGTCTCAGGCGGCTTGGCCTATGTGTTCATCGTCCTGATGGCTGCGACGTCATTCGACGGCGCCGTGCGCTGGCTGGGCGCCAAGCGCTGGCGGCTGTTGCACCTGGCGGGCCTGTACTTCCTTTGGATCAGCTTCTTGATCACGTTCGGCAAGCGCATCCCGATGTCGGCCGGGTACGTGTTGCCGGTTGTCGTGCTCCTGTCGGCGCTGGCGCTCCGGCTCTGGCCGCAACGGCGTGGATTGCAGCTATCGACAACTCGGTGAAGCCGTTGCGCGGGGAGGGCAGCGATGGGTCACGCCGCACCCGGCGCGGCAGAGATGACAAGGCGCACAGTCGAGGCGCTCGAGCGCGGCGACGAGCAGGTCGGATTCCTTGGTCATGGCCCTAGCCCTTGACCAGCACGGACTTGACGTTGACGAACTCGCGGATGCCGAAGTCGGCGCACTCGCGCCCGTAACCCGAGTGCTTGACGCCGCCGAACGGCATGCGCGGGTCGGAGCGCACGTTGTCGTTGACGAAGCTCATGCCGGCGTCGAGCTCCTCGGCGGCGATCCGCTCGCCGCGCTCGAGATCGCGCGTGAGCACACCCGAGCCGAGGCCGAACTCGCTGGCGTTGGCGATGGCGATCGCGTCCGTCTCGTCGGCCGCTTCGATGACCGCCGCGACCGGGCCGAAGAGCTCGTCATCGTGCGCCGGCTGGCCGGGCTCGACGTTGCCGAGCACGGTTGCCGGATACCAGGCGCCGGGCTGGTCGGGGAGGACACCGCCGAGCAGCAGCTTCGCGCCCTTGGCGACGCTCCGCTGCACCTGCTCGTGGATCTGGTCGCGCGCCTCGACACTCTGCAGTGGCCCGAGCCTGGTGGCCGGATCGCGGGGGTCGCCCATTCGATAGGCGCGCATCGCCTCGACGAGTGCCAGCTCGAAGGCCTCGCGCACGGGCCGCACGACGATGAAGCGCTTCCCCGCGATGCAGCTCTGCCCGGCGTTGACCATGCGCGCCGCCGCGCAGACCTTGGCGGCGGCGGCGACATCGGCGTCTTCGAGAACGATGTAGGCGTCGGAGCCGCCGAGCTCGAGCACGCACTTCTTCAGCTGGCTGCCGGCGAGGGTCGCGACGCTGCGGCCGGCGGCGACGCTGCCGGTGAGCGTGACCGCAGCGACGTTCGAGTCTTCGATGAGCCCCTTCACATCGTTGCTCCTGATCAGCACGGTTGCGAACAGGCCGTCCGGGAAGCCGGCTTCCTTGAACACCGACTCGATTGCCAGGGCGCAGCCGGGCACGTTGCTCGCATGCTTGAGCACTGCGCCGTTGCCGGCCATCAGGCTCGGCGCGGCGAAGCGGAACACCTGCCAGAACGGGAAGTTCCAGGGCATGACGGCGAGCACCACGCCGAGCGGATTGAAGGTCACGAACGCGCGCGGACCGCCGAGGTCGACGTCCTGACGCTTCAGGTAGCTCGCCGCGTGCTCGGCGAAGTGCTCGCAGGCGCTGGCGCACTTGTCGAGCTCGGCGCGACCGTCGGTCACGGTCTTGCCCATCTCGCTCGTCATGAGCGCGGCGAATTCATCTCGGCGGCGACGCAGCGCCCCGGCGGCGGCGCGCATGAGGCGGGCGCGCTCGTCGAAGCCTTTCTTGCGCCAGCCGCGCTGGGCCTCGGCGGCGCGCGCGGCCTTCGCCGCGGCCTGCGCCCCGTTGTGGCCGGGGTAGGACTTGCCGAACGAAAGCGTGGCGGGGTCCGTGGTCTTGAACACATCAGGGATCGAAGCGTCCATTGAGTTCTTCCTCAGTCGTGTGGGATGCCGGGCGCACCTCCTGGACCCGTTCGCGGTCCGATCGTCGACAGGCGCGGACGCGCGGCCGCGGGCACACCTACCGCCAAAGCACCCACAACTCGCGCCCTCCGGATTTTGACTGCGCCGCCCTCGAAAAAACGGGAGTTGCCCCCCAAGGCGTCAGGGTACGACCGCTGAGCGCGACGGGACATCAGACAGCTACCCCGGGATTTTCTTGGGCCGCTGGAATTCAGGAGTTCAATGCCGCTCTGAGCACCCGAGCGTAGTTGCCGCTGGCGACCTGCTCGATGGCGCGCGCCGGCAGCTTGAGATCCTGGAGCGCATCGATGACGCTGCGCACGTGCGAGTAGTTGTTCACCGACCAGCTCGTGCCGACGCCTTCGATGTCGGTGCCGATGCCGACGTGGTCGGCGCCAAGCCAGTTGACGAGGTTGGCGATCTCTCGCGCGTAGCCGCGCGTATCGCCGCGCGAGACGGTCCAGTTGCCCTCGCCGGGCGTGCGGCTCGGCCCGGGCTTGTCGACGGCGAGTCCCCAAAGGCCGACGACGCCGCCGCGGTCGGCGATCTTTCTCGCCTGCGCGAGCGACAGGCGGCGCCGCAGGTGGCCGTCGCCATCGCTCCAGCGACCTTCGGTCCGGTCGACCCAGCCATGCGACCAGAGCACCGGCTTGGTCGCCACGGCCAGCGCCTGCTCGACCGCAGGCCAGCTGCAGTGCGCGAGGTCGACGAGGATGCCCTGTTCATTGCAGGCCTCGACCAGGCGCCTGCCGGCATCGCTCAAGCCGTTGTGGACGGGCGCAGCGGTCTGGAAGTCGCCGATCGGATTTCGGATGTAGTGGACGAGCTGCACGTGCCGCAGTCCTTGCGCGTGGAAGGCACCCAGCGTCTCGACGCTCCCTTCCAGGAAATCGGCGCCTTCGGCCGCGAGCACCACGCCCGAATCGCGAGCGAGGCAGGCGTCGACGTCCGCCCTGGCGAGCACGGCCCGCAGGCCGCTGCGTTCGACGTACACCTTCATTCGGGCGAGCCGCTCGTGAAAGAACGAAGACAACTCGCCCGGCACGGGCTCGCGGGTCTGTTCGATCCCGGTGGCCCCGGCGCGGATCCAGCGCAAATCCGAAGGTAGCGTCCAGGCGACCAGTGCCATCCGTTGCGCGCGCAGCTCATCGGCGAAGTCAGTGCTCGACAGCGTCGGGCGCATGATGATCCCGAAGTGGCTGTGCATGTCGGCGATCGGCACTCGCGAGTCGGCGCCTCGAGCGCGGGTCGCGCCGAGCGCAAGCGTCGCCAGCGCAGCGCCCAGAACCGAGCGTCGTGTGAGACCCCGTTTCGTTCCCGTCGTGCTCTGCATGGCCGTCTCCAGTCGCGTGCGGTTCGTCATCATGGTTCACCTTGGAACGCCCGAGAACAGCGGTGCGACGAACTGCGCAAGACGGCTCCCCTGGCGACGTTGGCGGACGAGGGTGCTCAGCTGGCGGGGACCTGAGAGTGGGGCAAGAAATGCAGCATCGACCCATCAGTCTCGAAGAGAAGTTCGGCCTTTTCCGCGAGCAGTCGTGGCGGGGCCGGCGCATCAATCGTTATCTGGCATGGCATCCCTACGACGATGTGCATGCCAGCTACGTGCGTCGGCGCCCGGATGGGTCGATCGGTTCCGGCGCGCGATCCGCCTGCGCGAAGTTTTCGGATCAAACCCCGGCTTCGACGTCGATACGATCACGGAGATAGAAAACTCGACGAGGAGGGCTACGTGCACAACCCCCGACCGCATGGCATCGCAGGGCTGGTGCGGATGCCACGCACACGGCCTCGCCTGGCTGCGTCATAACATCGACGAGGTCGGGATGTTCGAGCATTTGCTTCCGCCGATCTACCGCAAAGCGACGGGTCTCGATGAATGACTTCTGCCGGGCGGCAAGCGAGCCGCTTGTGCCAAATTGCCGAACGCGTCACGAGGTGCGCTCATGACAATGGTCCGCGCCGAACGCGTGTCGGCCAGCATCGACGGCGACTTCGTCGTCTTCCTCATCGGCATGCGCGTCAACAATCTCGTCAGAATCGACAAATGGCTGCCTGTTGCAGCAGCCATGCCGCGGATGCTCAAAGAGCTCCAGCAGCACCCCGAGCTCGGCATGCTTCACTACGAGATCTGGGGTGGCCGCACGTCGGTGGTCCTTCAGTATTGGCGTTCGATCGAGCAACTGCTGGCCTATGCCACGAACAAGGAAGCGGAGCACTTGCCCGCCTGGCGATCGTTCAATCGCGCCGTCGGCAAGAGCGGGACGGTGGGAATCTGGCATGAGACGTACTGCGTGTCAGCAGGCCGCTTCGAGAGCGTCTACGTCAACATGCCGGAATTCGGGCTGGGCAAGGCCGGTGGGGTCGAGAAGGCCACGGGTCGCCGCGAGTCTGCGGCCGGGCGCTTGGGACGACCTTCGAATGTGACTTAGCGGCGGAGAGCCGGGCACGCACGGGTCGACAGAAGTGGTTCAAATCCCGCTCTCGGCCCAGCTGCAGCCCCTAGAACTTGTAGAGCCGCGCCGGATTGTCGACCAAGATACGCTTTCGAACGGCCGGGTCGGGTTCCCACACCGCGAGCTGGTTCAGCAACTTTCCATCGTCGATCCGCAGCAGCGGCGTGACGTCGGTCGGCTTTCTTCCTGGCGGGGTGACCGAGTCCGGATGCGGCCAGTCGGTTCCCCAGATGATTCGATCAGGGTTCCCCGCGATGAGGGCCTTCGCGAACGGAACCACGTCGCTGTACTCGGGGCCGAGGCTCGACGCGCGATAGGCGCCCGAGATCTTCACGTAGGCCTTGCCCGACTTCACGAGCTCGACCAGTTCCGGAAAACCCGGCTGCTGCAGACCCGCCGCCGCCTGGGCGCCGCCGAAATGGTCGAAGACGACGGTGACGGGCGACGCGCCCAACGTGTCCTTGATGAGGGGAATCATCGATGCGTTGGTGTAGACCTGGACGTGCCAGCCGCGATCCTTCACGCGATCGGCAGCGGCGTTGAAGCGCCGCTTGGCTTCGTCAGGATCGTTGACGCCGCCGGTGGCGAGATTCACGCGCACGCCGCGGATGCCCGCTTTTTCCATCGCATCGAGCTCGGCATCGGAATTCCTCGGGCCGATCACGGCGACGCCGCGCGCATCGTCGCCGCGGGCCTTCATGCCGAAAAGCGTCGCGGAGTTGTCGGTGCCGTAGACGCTCGGCGTGACGACTACCACGCGCTGCATGTGAAGCGCCTGGTGCAGCGCCTTCATTTCCTCGGGCGAAGCAAGCTCGGGTGTGTAGACGCGCCCTTCGAACCAGGGGAATCGTGCGGGATCGCCGTGGATGTGCGTATGGCAATCGCATGCGCCTGCCGGGATGGCGAAGTTGACCGCGGTGGCGGGCTGCGAAGGCTCGGCGAATGTCGATCCCGCGCGGGACAGGGCGCCGGCGGCGATTGCGCCGAACACCACATCACGTCTCGTCGTCATGATGATCCTCCTGGTTGGACTGCGGACCTTCCGCCGGGACAAGTGTGCACCGAGGCTCGCCACCGCGCCGATGCGACATCTCCGGGCCACGACCGCAGCGATGGATCCTTGCGCACCTCGAGCCCGCAAGCGCGGACAAGCGAGTGCCGCCGCCGTGCGGCCGGCCGACGACGCTTCGGCCGGCACCGAACCATCGAGCAGGTCATCCGCTGCATAGTTGCGACCGTTCCCCGACCGACCGAGGCACGCTCCATGACAGTCACCTGCTTCATCCGTTACCAGATCGACCCCTTTCAGCGAGATGCCTTCGAGAAATACGCCGAAGCGTGGGGCCGCATCATCCCGCGCTGCGGCGGCGAGCTCGTCGGCTACTTCCTGCCGCACGAGGGCAGCAACGATGTCGCCTGGGGCCTGATCGGGTTCGACGACCTCGCCGCCTACGAGCGCTACCGAGCGGCGCTGAAGGCTGACGCCGAGGGACGCGCCAACTTCGACTGGGCCCAGGCCCTGCGCTTCATCCTGCGCGAGGAACGAACCTGGCTCGAGGATGTCGGCGCGACGCGCAACGTCGCACGGCAGGTGACACCGTGATCGCGGTGATCTTCGAAGTCGAGCCGCGCCGGGGTGCGGCATCGCGCTATTTCGAGCTCGCTGCGGCTCTGAAGGCCGATCTGGAGTCGATCGACGGCTTCATCTCGGTCGAGCGATTCGAGAGCATCGTGCGCCCGGGCCGCTTCCTCTCGCTGAGCTTCTGGCGCGACGAAGCGGCGGTGCGCAGCTGGCGCTGCCACGGAATGCATCGCGCGGCCCAGCGCGAAGGCCGCAGCGAGGTGCTGGCCAGCTACCGGTTGCGCGTTGCGACGGTGATGCGCGACTACGGCATGGACGAGCGCGAGGAGGCGCCGCCGGACTCCGCGACGGCGCTCATCTAGCATTGCCGAAGTGGATCTCGTGAGCACACCGCATGAGCCGCGACTGGCCCGGGTCGCTGCCCTCGTCGCCGACCCGGCGCGCTCGCGCATGCTGGCGTATCTCCTGTCCGGCGAATATGCCAGCGCCAGCGAGCTCGCCAAGGCGGCGTCGGTGACGCCGGCGACGGCCAGCGGTCATCTGGGCAGGCTGCTCGACGCGCGGTTCGTGGTCTGCGAGCCGCGCGGGCGTCATCGCTACTATCGCCTCGCGGATGACGAGGTGGCGCACGCCCTCGAGGCGCTGGCTCTCGTCGCCGAGCGCGACGATCACGACCGCGCATGGGCGCATCCGGACCGCCAGCGCCTGCGCCACGCGCGATGCTGCTACGGCCATCTGGCGGGGCAGCTCGGCGTCTCGCTGTTCGACGCGCTGCAGCGCGAGGGGCGCCTCGCGCCCACCGCCAGCGGCTTCGACCTCACTCCCTCGGGGCAGCAATGGCTGCAAGCGATCGGGATGACGCCGAGCGTTCCGAACGGACGGCGCCGGTTCGCCTACCGCTGTCTCGACTGGTCCGAGCGCCGCGACCACCTCGCCGGCCACCTGGCGGACGAGCTGTACCGACACTTCACCGGGTCGGGCTGGCTGCGCCGGACGACCGGCCGCGCCGTCGAAGTCACGGCGACGGGTCGGCGTGAATTGCTGCCTCGCCTGAGCGGCGACGGGGCCTGAGGCAAGCGCCGGACGGGACGGTCGGGCTACATCGCCCGGAACCGGGCGGCATGGCTTTCGCTCACGGGCAAGGTCTCGCTGCGCTGCCTCAGCTTGATGCAGAGATGCCCGCTGCCATCGCGCAGCAAGCCGGCGATCGCGTTGACGTTCACCACCGTGTGCCGATGCACCTGCCAGAACACGGCAGGATCGAGCTGCTCGATCAGCTCGCGCAGCGACACCCGGATCATCGCCTCGCCGTCTGCCGTGACCACCGACGTGTACTTGTTGTCCGAGCGGAAATAGCACACCTCGCCCACCGTGATGAGCCGGACCTCGCGGCCTTGCGCCGCCGTGATCCAGCGCAGGTGGCCGCTCTCGCGCGGCTCGGCGAGGCGCTCCAGCAGGCCGTCGAGGCGCGCCGGCGCGCTGCCGATGGACTTCTTCAGGCGAGCGACCGTGGTGGCGAGCCGCGCCGTCGACAGCGGCTTCAGCACGTAGTCGACCGCACCTTGCTCGAATGCCTGGACCGCGTACTCGTCGAAGGCGGTGACGAAGACGACATGGCACCGTCCGTTGACCTGCCGCGCCACCTCGATCCCCGACAGGCCCGGCATCTGGATGTCGAGAAAGAGGATGTCGGGAGCGTGCTCGTCCAGCGCGCGCAGGGCCTGGATGCCGTCCTCGACCACGGCGCAGGTCACGAGCTCGGGCCAGAGCTCGGCCAGCGCATCGCGCAGGCCCCGGGCCAGCAAGCGTTCGTCTTCCGCGATGATGGCGCGTGCCTGGTGGTTCATGAGATTCATCCTGGCGCAGTGATGCCGCTGCGATCCGTGCAGAGCTGTCGCAGCCGATCGAGGGTGGCGGCGAGACCGCGGCGGTCGATGGCGCCGCGCTGATGCGCCACCCGCAGGTACGCCGTCACCGCACCCAGCAGTTCCTCCGCCCGGTCTGCTTCGCGCGCCAGCAGCGGCAGCGCGAGCCGCATCCCCTTCAACACCAGCTCGTGGTCGATCGTTGCCAGCTCGGTCTGCAGGCGCTGCTGGATCAGCCGCTCCGTCTCGGCCGCGCGCTCGATGTCGAGGGACCGCAACAGCCTGGCATGGTGCGCGGCGTTGCTGGCGCAGACGTAGAAGACGGCGGCCGGAGCCAGCAGCATCGACAGGAGCGTCAGGTGCGCGATGACGGTGGCGGGGAAGTGCCGGCTCGCCGTGCCGACCTTCCAGGCGTAGGGAGCGAACGCGAGGTCGGCGGCGGCGGCCGCCGCCACGATCACGACCCCGGCCAGGGCATAGGCGACCCAAGGCCTTGCGCCGCGTGCTACCGCGACCATCGACACCGCGAGCGCGAGGACGGTCACGATCACCGTGGTGAGCCAGTACAGCGAGCGCTGCACGACGAGCGTCGCGTCGACGTTGACGTGCTCGATGTGCATCAGGGCCACGCTGAACACGGTCAGCCCGAGTGCGCCGACGATCACGGCGCGATCGATGCGGCGCGCGATATCGGATCGCCAGCCGCGCCAGTCGAACTGCCGTCGGTTCGCGCTCACGAGGTCTCCCCTGCAGGCGGCGGACCGGGGGGCAGGCGCAGCGTCGCCGTCGTTCCACCCTCGGCGCCGCTCGCCAGGCGCAGCCAGGCGTCGTCGCCGTAGAGGCCTTGCATCCTGGCTCGCACGTTGGCCAGGCCCGAGCCGCGTCCGCTGGTCGTCGGCAGGCCGACGCCATCGTCGCTCACGCTGACGACCAGCCAGCCGTCCTCCCGGTGCGCGGCGATGCGCAGCGTGCCGCCGCGCTTGCGCGGTGCCAGCCCGTGCTTGATCGCGTTCTCGACCAGGGTCAGCAGGGCGGCAGGAGGAATGCGGTTGGCGCGCAGGTCGGCAGCGACGTCGATGGCATAGCGCAGTCTCGATTCCATGCGCAGGCGCTGGATCTCGAGGTATCCCTCGGTGAGCCGGATCTCCTCGGCCAAGGTCGTCTCCTCGTGTCGCATGTGCGCGCGAGACGCGCTCATGTAGTCGATCAGCCGGGCCAGCGTGCGGTGCGCGGCGACCGCGTCGATCCGCACCAGCTGCACGACGGTGGCGACCGTGTTGAAAAGGAAATGCGGCTCGATCTGCGTGCGCAACCGCATCAGCTCGGCTTCGGCGCGATCGGCCTGGAGGGCGAGCAGGCCAAGACGCGTCTGGTGCAGGTCCTGGCGGATCCCCGATCCCCGCCTCAGCCAGTACATCGCACCGATGATCGACGCGGCGCCGAGCGCGTAGATCAGCAGGCTCCACGACATCCGCGCCAGCACGTTGAAGATGTCGTCGATCTTCGGAAAGTAGATCCAGCGTCCGGCGCACGCATGGCCGACGGCCGAGCCGAGAACGAAGGCAGCGAAGGTGCGAACGCAGCGGTGCAGGGTCGCCGGGTAGCTGGGCGAGAGCACCCGAACCGCGAGCACGCCGGAGCCGACGCACAGGAGGCCGCCGAGCAGGAGGTTGCCGAGGCGCGCGAGCCAGTCGACGGCGATCGGCTTTTCGGCGATCTGCACGATGAAGACGACGCTGGCGTCCCACGCGGCGATGCCGAGGACGAGAGCGATCAGCTGCAGGTCGTTGCGAAGCGTGTGCCGTGTCCGCGCCACCGCGGGCTCGTCCATCGCCACCGACAACCCAGCCATCCCGTGACTGTAGGGAGATCGCGAGCCGGAGGCCAGCGCGTGCGACGAAAGGGCTCCAGGCGTCGCGAATGCCTCCCTGGCGGGTGCGAAACCGGTCGGTCGGCGTCTGCGCGGGTGCGGGTCGGGGGTCGAGTCCGAGCGACTAGCGGATCTCGTCGACGCTCACGCCGATGCGATCGGCGTAGAGGGCGAGGGTGCGCTGCCAGGCGGGGCGGGCGAAACAGCGCTCGTGGTAGCCCTTGACCCGCGGCAACGGATCCATCAGGTCGGTCTTGCGGATGCCGCGCAGGACGCCGGCCATCATGATGTCTGCGACCGTGAAATCGGCGCAGGCGATCCACTCGCGCCCGTCGAGGCGCCGCTCCAGATCGGCAAGCCAGCGGCCCGCCAGCTTGCGCACTTCCGTCTTGACGTTGGCGGCGGTGTTGCCGTTGTCGAAGATCTCGATGAGATCGATGCACACCAGGGTCGGCTCGACGGTGCCGACCGCGGCGAAGCACCACTGGACGACGTGCGTGCGGCCGTGCACGTCCGCCGGGATCAGCCTGCCGGCCTTCTCGGCGAGGTAGAGCACGATGGCAGCCGACTCGGCCACCACGAAGCCGTCGTCGTCGATGACAGGGACCTGGTGGAACGGGCTGATCCGGGCGTAGGCATCGCTGTCGAGGTCGCCGCCGGCGTGGTCGAGCGCGTGGACTCGATACGGCAGCCCGGTCTCCTCGAGCGCCCACTGGACGCGGAGATCCTTCGTCTCGCCGCGCCCCGCCGGGAAGATGTTGCCGAAGCCATAGAGGGTGATCATCTGGCTCTCCGCCGCGCGCGATTCGCCGGCCGACGCCGCAGCGTACACGTCCGGCCTGCGATCGAAGTCGATCGCCCGCCCGGACGCATGCGATCATCGTCCCAAGCTCGTCCTGTTTTCCGCATCGACATCGAGATCGCATGGACCTGGAACTTCGCAACAAGCGCGCCCTCGTCAGCGGTGGCAGCCGCGGCATCGGCAAGGCGATCGCGCGCGGCCTCGCTCTCGAGGGCGCCTCGGTCGCCATCCTCGCGCGCGATCCCGAGCGGCTTGCCGCGAGCGCCGCCGAGCTCGCCAACGAGACCGGCGCGACCGTCATCGGCGTCGTCGCCGACACCGCCGACGAGGCGCAGGTCGAGCGCGCGGTGGCCGAGGCGGTGGCGGCGCTCGGCGGCGGCATCGACATCCTGGTCAACGCCGCGGCCGAGCCGGGCGGCTATGCGGCGCCGCCGAAGCTCGCCGAGATCGACGCCGCCCACCTGCAGCGCGAGATCGACGTCAAGGTCATGGGCTACCTTCGCTGCGCCCGGGCGGTGGCGCCCTACATGCAGGCGCAGCGCTGGGGCCGCATCGTCAACCTCAGCGGCCTTGCCGCGCGCCAGACCGGAAACGCCGTCGGCAGCATCCGCAACGTCGCGGTCGCGGCCGCGACCAAGAACCTCGCCGACGAGCTGGGCCCGGCGGGGATCAACGTCACCGTCGTCCATCCCGGGCTGACCCGCACCGAGCGCACCGCCGCGCTGGTACAGGCGCGCGCGCAGGCGCAAGGCACGAGCGAGGCGGCGGTCGAGCAGCAGATGGCCGAAGGCAATTCGATCCGCCATCTCGTCGACGCCGCCGAGGTGGCGCACGTCGTCGTCTTCCTGTGTTCGCCGAAGTCGGTCGCGATCAACGGCGACGCGATCGCCGCGGGTGGCGGCGCGCCGCGCGCCATCCACTACTGAACGGCGATCGCGCGAATCGCTTCGGCGGCGCCGCCGACGCCTACACCGCCGGTGCGGTCGCCGCGGCCGCCGCCTGCGCCCGCTCGTCGGCGATCCGCGGCGACGGGCGAACGTTCATCGTCATCTGGACGATGCCGGCGGCGATGCCGATCGCGACGGCGCCCTTCCAGGCCAGCTCGTACGAGCCCATCGCGCTGTAGATAAGGCCGCCGCCGTAGGCGCCGACGAACGAGCCGAGCTGGTGGCTGAAGAAGGCGATGCCCGAGAGCGTCGCCATGTAGCGCAGCCCGAACAGGTGAACGACGAGGCCGTTGACGAGCGGGACGACGCCGAGCCAGAGCGTTCCCATCGCCGCCGCGAAGACGAGCGTCGACGTCGGCGACGGCGGGACGATGAAGTACGCGATCATGAAGAACGAGCGGAGCACGTAGATGCCGCCGAGGAGGGCGCGCTTCGAATGGCGACCGCCGAGCCAGCCGAACAGGTACGAGCCGCCGACGTTGAACAGGCCGATCATCGCCAGCGCCTGCGCGCCGAGGCCGGGGTCCATGCCGCAGATCGCCAGGTACGTCGGCAGGTGCGTCGTCAGGAAGACGAGCTGCAGGCCGCAGACGAAGAAAGCGATCGCCATCACGACATAGCCCGGGTGCCCGGCGGCTTCGCGCACCGCGGCGCCGATCGACTGCGGCGCGCCCGGGTTCTCGAGCTCGATCCGGTCCGCGGCGCCGGCGCTCCAGGCCGCCGGCAGCATCGCGATCGCGAGGATGACAAAGGCGAGCATCGCGATCTTCCAGCCGTGCGACGACAACAGCGACTGCGCCAGCGGCGCCGCGAGCACCAGGCCGATCGAGCCGACCGCCGAGACCGCGCCCATCGCGACGCTGCGCCGCGCTGGCGTGACCGTGCGCGACGTGATGCTCATGACGATGCTCGACGCGGTGCAGGACAGCGCGAGACCGATGCAGATGCCGAAACCGAGCGTCAGCAGCCAGGGCGACTGCGCGACGATCGCCAGGGCGAGCCCGGCGGCGTAGGCGACAACACCCGCCAGCGCGACCGGCCTCGTGCCCCAGCGGTCGGCGAGCATTCCGGCGAACGGCTGGGTCAGCCCCCAGACGATGTTCTGGATCGCGATCGCGAACGAGAACTGGGCCGCGTCGATGCCGATGTCGCGAATCATCTGCGGCTGGAACAGGCCGAGGCTCTGCCGCATCCCCATCGCCAGGCTCAGCATCAGCGCCGCGCCGCACAGGATCGACCAGGCTTGCAGGGGCGTCAGTTCGGAACGCTTCATCGTGCTCTATCCGCGGTGTGTCTCTGGGGTGCCTGTCGTCCGTCGCCGCCTCGGAGAAGGCGCCGGAGCGGCATCGATGAACGGCTCGAGCAGCCGGTGCACCGAAGCCAGATGATCGCGCATCAGGCGCGTCGCCAGCTCGGCGTCGCGGGCCCGCAGGGCGGCGAGGAAGGCGCGGCGCTTCTCGACCAGCCGCGGCTGCGGCTTGCCGCCGCCGGCGACCCGGGTGTAGACGAACTGCATCAGGATCTCGGTGACCGAGCGCACCATCATCGTCAGCACCTGGTTGTGCGCGGCGGCGACGAGCAGGCGATAGAACTCGCGCGAGCACTCGACCCGCTCGAGGTACTCGCCGGCCGCCGTGACCTCCTCGGTGCGGTCGACGTTGGCGGCGATCGCGTCGAGGTCGGCGGCGGTCGCGCGGTCGCAGGCGAGCCTGACGACGAGGTCCTGGATGTGGACCCGCGCCTCGGTCAGCTCGGCGACCGAGATCGTGCCGAGGCTCAGCATGTCGCGGACGACCTCGTCCATGCGGCCGGCATCGGCGGCCTGGATGAACGCGCCGCCCTTGGTGCCTTTCTGAAGCCGGACGATCCCCGCGATCTCCAGGCTGCGCAGCGCCTCGCGCAGCGCGTTCCTGCCGACGCCGAGCTGCTCGGCCAGCTCGCGCTCGGGCGGCAGCTTGTCGCCGGGACGAAGCGTGCCGGCGACGAGCTGGGCGCGGATCCGGTCACAGATTTCCTCGAACGCGCGACGCGTGCGAATCGGCGCGAAGGTCGGCGCCGCGCGGGGCGCGTTCGCCGCCGGCGGCGGCGGCGAAAGACCCCCGGCTTTCAATGGACTTGACGGCGTCATCTATTGGCTCCAATAATGAATGGTAGCACCAATAAAGCATGGTGCCAATCCAGCGCCGCACCGACTGTAGCGCCCTGCCAGGAACGACGCCCATGAATTTCAGCGAAGAGCAGGTTTCCTTCCGCGACGGCATCCGCAGGATGGTCGAGCGCCACGTCGCGCCGATCGCCGCCGAGATCGACGAGACCGATCGCTTCCCGACCGAGCTGTTGCCGATCTACGGCGAGATGGGCCTGATGCAGCTCTGGGTGCCCGAGAAGTACGGCGGCCCGGAGGGCAACCTGACGCTGATGTGCATCGCCCGCGAGGAGATCTCGCGCGTCTCGCCGGCGTGCGGGTCGATCGCCGGGCTGAACACGATGTTCATCATGCCGCTGATCCACTTCGGCTCCGAGGAGCAGCGCCAGCGCTTCCTGCCGAAGATCGCCGCCGGCGGCGTCGTGACGGCGATTGCGATCTCCGAGCCGCAGGCCGGCTCCGACGTCAGCGCGATGCAGACCCGCGCCGTGAAGGACGGCGACAGCTACGTGATCAACGGTCGCAAGCAGTGGTGCAGCTACGGCGTCGACGCCGAGTACATCGTCCTGATGGCGCGCACGTCGGGCGAGCGCGGCGGCGCGGGCATCAGCGCCTTCGTCCTCGAGCCGAAGAAGATGAAGGGGATCACCTTCGGCCGCCACGAGAGGAAGATGGGCTGGCGCGGCGCCCCCAACACGCCGATCTTCCTCGACAACGTCCGCGTTCCGGCCGAGAACCTCGTCGGCGAGGAGGGCAAGGGCTTTCGCGCCTCGCTGCGCGCCCTCGACCTCAACCGGCCGACGATCGGCGCCCAGTGCGTCGGCATCGCCCAGGGCGCGCTCGACGCGTCGATCGCCTACGCCAAGGAGAGGAAGCAGTTCAAGCAGCCGATCGCCGACTTCCAGGGCATCCAGTTCATGCTCGCCGACATGGCGATGCAGATGGAAGCATCGCGCGCGCTCGTCTACGAATGCGCGCGCGCCGGCGACGCCGGCGACTGGGACCGCCTCAACGTCCTCGCCAGCATGGCCAAGTGCGTCGCCAGCGACATGGCGATGAAGGTGACGACCGACGCGGTGCAGATCTTCGGTGGCTACGGCTACACGCGCGACTATCCGGTCGAAAGGATGATGCGCGACGCCAAGCTGGCGCAGATCTTCGAGGGCACGAACCAGATCCAGCGGGTCGTGATCGCGCGCCACCTGCTGCAGGCCTGAACCACAAACCACAGGAGACATCGATGAAACGAACCCTTCGAGGCTGGCTGGGCGTCGCGATCGGCGCCGCGGCGCTGGCCTTCTCCGGCCTCGCCGCCGCGCAATCCTTCCCCGACAAGCCGATACGCATCGTCGTCCCGTACGCCGCCGGCGGCTCGACCGACAACATGGCCCGCGTCATGCAGGAGCCGCTGCAGAAGGCGCTCGGGCAGCCGGTGATCATCGACAACAAGCCGGGGGCGTCGGGCGTGCTCGCCGCGCGCGAGGTGATCCGCTCGAGGCCCGACGGCTACACGCTCTTCTTCGTCAACAACGGCAACCTCGCGGTGACGCCGTACGTGTCGAAGGACGCCAACTACGACGGCGTCAAGGACTTCACGCCGATCGCCCTGGTCTCGAGCGCACCCATGGTCGCCGTCGTTCCGGCGGCGCTGCCGGTCAGCGATCTGCGCGGCTTCGTCGAGTACGCGAAGAAGAACCCGGTCGCCTACGCGTCGGCGGGAATCGGGTCGTTCGGCCAGCTCGCGACCGAGCTGTTCGCCAGCAAGGCGGGGCTGAAGATGACGCACGTCCCGTACAAGGGCCAGGCGCCGACGACGACCGCCGTCATCTCGAACGAGGTGCAGCTCCTCATCACGACGCCGTCGGCGGCGATGAACGAGTTCATCGCCAACAAGCGGCTGAAGCTGCTCGCCGTGACGACCCCGGAGCCCTCGCCGCTCGAGCCGGGAACGCCGACGATCGGCTCGGTCTTTCCCGGCTACGCAGCCGAGAGCTGGTTCGCGATCATCGGCCCGGCGGGAATGCCGGCCGACGTCGTCGCCAGGCTCAACGACGCGATCGGCAAGACGCTGCAGATCGCCGACATCCAGCAGAAGTTCGCGAGCTTCGGCGTGATCCCGAAGACGGCGACGCCGCAGAAGCTCGGCCAGATGACCGCCGACGAGATCGCCCGCTGGATGCCGGTGATCCGCGACAACAACATCCGCG
>Ga0105242_10001247_pt1 | contig 20052 bp, 15 predicted proteins | sample KBSM24metaG_FD_81521 | JGI IMG/M metagenome (GOLD analysis project Ga0105242, IMG submission 81521) | Miscanthus rhizosphere microbial communities from Kellogg Biological Station, Michigan, USA - KBS M2-4 metaG | ecosystem: Host-associated > Plants > Roots > Rhizosphere > Soil | place... | reverse complement strand
TTCTCGTACCAGATCGCGTCCCGGACCACTTCACGGGTCTCGATCACGCGCCCGCCGGAATCGAGGATCGCTCCGCGATAGACGGCCTCGGCATCGGTCACGGAATGATCGAACCACATCACCAGGAAGACCCGGCCGTTGAACGCGACGTGGGTCACCTCCGCGGTACTGAGCGACCGCCGCGTGGCGATGTCGATGATCTCCGACATCGCGCCATCGGGTGCGATCGTCCGTGCCCGGACGGTGTCGTATCCGCTCTGCCACACCACGAGATAGCGGTCGATTCCCCACGCGATCGCGGGATGAGTCTCGGGATGAGTCTCGGGATACGAGCCGGCGCCGATCGCGAGCGGTGTCGGATCGAGCAGCGCCCCGTTCGGCGCGAGCCGCGCGCCGAGGATGTGCCGCCGGTCGTCCGACCAGACAATGAAGAACGACGTGCCGTCGCCGGCGATGCGCGCGTCGTTCTGATCGGAGGCGGCGAGGTCGAGCTGCCTCGGCGTCAACTCGCGCTCCGGCGAGCTGATGATCGACGCGAAGGTGGGCGAGGCCAGGAGGAGGAAGAGCGCGAGGAGCAAGGGAAACCGGGGCGCCATTTGCCGCGTGATACGGATTTCAGTGCGTTTGTGTCGTCCTGAACGTCAGTCCCCCGCGACCAGGCCGACGCGCACCGCGAAGCGGACGAGGCCGGCCAGATCGCTGACGCCGAGGCGCTTCATCAGTTGATTGCGATGCGTTTCGACCGTCCGGTAGCTGACGCCGAGGCACTGGGCGATCTCTTTGCTCGTATGTCCTTCAGCCACGAGCTGCAGGATCTCGCGCTGCCGCGGCGTCAGGGCCGCCAGCGGATCGGGCGCGCCGCTGGTGCGGCTCACGTAGTCGTCCACCACCCGCTTCGAGACCGCCGGGCTCAGATACGAATCGCCGCGGACCACGGCGCTGATCGCGAGCTCGAGCTCCGCGACCGCCGATCCTTTCAGCAGATATCCGGCCGCGCCCGCGCGCAGCGCCTGCAGTACGTACTCCTCCGAAATGTGCATCGACAGAATCACGACGCGGATCGTCGGGGCGGCCCTGGTCAGACGCGCCGCGACTTCGAGTCCGTTCAGTCCCGGCATGCCGATGTCGAGCAGCACGATGTCGGGTTGCAGCTCCTCCGCGAGACGAAGCGCCTCATGACCCTCGCCCGCCTCACCGACGACCTCCACGCCGGGCAGGTTCGTGAGAAGACCGCGGATCCCCGCGCGCACCAGCGTGTGATCGTCGGCCAGCAACACCCGAATCGGCTTCATTGCGCGCCTTCGATCGGGAAGCGCGCCCGGACCTCCGTCCCCTGTCCGGGCGTGCTGGAGATGTCGATCGATCCGCCGGCGAGCGACACGCGCTCCTCCATTCCGACGAGCCCGAGCGAGTCGCCGCGCGCGGCGCGCTCGCGGGCCGCGTCGACGTCGAACCCGGTCCCGTCGTCGCGGATCGCGAGCTCGAGCGCCGAGGGGGAGCGGTGCAGATCGAGCCAGACGTTTTTCGCCGACGCATGACGGGCGATGTTCGTCAGCGCCTCCTGCGCCACGCGGAAGCAGGTCGTCGCCAGGCCCGCATCGAGCTGCGCGACTTCCTCGATGGCGATGTGCATCTCCACGTGCGTCTGCTGCGCGAACCGGTCGGCGTACCAGCGCAGCGCGGAGGCGAGACCGAGATCGTCGAGCATCGCCGGGCGGAGCTCGAGCGCGAGATCGCGCACCGTTCGCATCGCGCGGTCGACGCTGCCGATCGACTCGCTCAATTGCGCGGGCATCGACTCGAGACCGATCTTCACGGCCGTGAGCACCTGCCCCAGTTCGTCGTGCAGCTCGATCGCCACGCGGCGCCGTTCCTCCTCCTGAACCGTGAGCAGGCGGCGGGAGAGCGACTCCAGACGCTCGCGCGCCGCGCGCACGCTTTCCATGAGACGGCTCCGCTCGATCGCCGGAGCGACGCGATCGGCGACGACGCGCAGCAGGTCGAGATCGTCATCGGTGAACTGGCGGTTGGTTGCCGAGGAGACGACCACGACGCCGATCGGCTTTCCTTCCACGATGAGCGGCGCGCCCAACCCGGAAGAGGGATGCACGCCGACGCTATCCATCATGCTGCGCCATCCCGGCGCATCGCTCGATTCCAGACCGTGGAGGATCAAAGGCCGTCTTTCTTTCAGAACGCGCCCGGCGAGCGGTGAATCGAGCGGCACGCGCAGGCTTGCGACGCGGGACAGGGCCACTCCGTCGGTCGCACGGATCGCGAAGGCCGTTCGCTGTTCGTTGAGCAGAAGCACAGCGCTGTAATCGGCCCCGAGTGCGTTGCGGAGGCGGGCCAGGAGCTCGGCCAGCAATTCATCGAGAGCCATGCGTCCCAATGCGGTGTCGGTGATGCTCTCGATCGCATGCAATTTGAGGAGCGCGCTTTCCGCGACCGCGCGCGCCGTCGTCTGATCGGCGAGCAGCCGGGCGCGCTCGTTTTCCGCTTCTTTCCGTTCGGTGACGTCCTGCAGGATTCCGCAGATGCGAAGGAGCCCGTCCGACGAATCGCGGATCGCGGTGCCGTGCAGTTGGGCCCAGCGCGTCGAGCCATCCGGCCGGACGATGCCGATGTCTTCTTTGATCGACACGGGATTGCCCAGGAGGGCCTTCCAGACGCGCTCGCGATCTTCGGGGCGCACCGTCTGCAGCCACGCGCGCGGCGCGCTCAAGCTCTGGAGTGAACGACCGAGGAGACGCTGGCCGGCCGGGTTGAGATACAGAATGCGTTCGAGATCGTCGCTCAGCATCCAGAACCCTTCGTCGATGTTCTCCGCGAGCTCGCGGAAACGCTCCCTCTCGCGCCGCTCGGCCTCTTCGTGCGCGTTGCGCTCGATCGCGAGCGCCAGCACGTTGGCCATCGACTGCAGAAAATCGACGTCGTCCTGGTTGAAGGAGCGCGGCGTCAGGGAGTGCACGCTGAGCGCGCCCCACGGCTGCCGGTGCCCGCGGATCACGGCACTGATCATCGTGGCCACGCGGTAATCGCGCAGGATCCATGACAGATTGAACCGTGGGTCGCCGCGAACGTCGGTGATGACCACCGGCTGGTCGCTGTAAATGCCTTGTCTTGCCGCGGTACCCTCCGCGAGCGGGATCGTCGTATCGGCGGGAAGCTCATCCCATCCGGTTCTCGCTCGCAGAATGAGATCGTCCTGCTCGGGCCGCCGTTGCCAGACGATGCTGCGGTCCGTGCCGAGGGTCGCGGCGGCGAGCGAAGCGGCCCGGTTGAACAACACGTTGCCGTCGCGCTCTCGAATCGCCGTGAGCCCGAGCGCGGAGATCGCGGCCTGCTGCCGGTTGCGATGAGCGAGTTGTCTCAGCCGCAGCGCCGGCGTCTCGATGATGTCCCACTTCCCTTCCCGCTTCGCCAGCACGAACTCATGCGAGTCGGCGACGTCCAGAATCCCGACGGCATCCGTGGTCGCCAGCGGATACGAGCAAAGCACGAGCATCGGCTTTCCGCTCACCGCCTCTTCGAGCTCCCGCTCGTAATGGTGAAACTCCTCCCACTGCGCCTGGTGCAACCACGACTGGCAACCCGCGGCACGGAGGCCGGCGAAGCCTCGCTTCTGCGACTGATCCAGCAGTTCCATCCATGCACGATTGAGCGCGCCGATCTCGAGCCGGCCCGAGCGCAGGAGCCATTCCGGAGCGGATCGAAAGGAGATGGCGCCGTTCGCGACGATTTGGTCGAAGTCCGGAACCGCGCGGTGGAGTGCGTCTCTCGCCCGGTCTTCGTTGAGCGGCTCGGCCACGAGCCAGAAGCAGAGCTCCTTTTGCTCGAGACCGGCGGCGAAATAAGGGACGACGACGTCGAGCAGGTCGTCCGCCGTTTCGAAGAAATGACAGAAATGCGTTCCCCACGCGATCTCGCCGAATGGCGGGATCCCGCTCTTCCGCAAGGACCCGAGCATGGTGCCTGTGATTGTGCACCCGATTGCGCAACCGCGGGGCATGGTCCACGTGTTTTTCGGCGCACGGCTACGCGTTTGAACGGATCGTTTACAAGCGGCCGGGGACGTACCTTGTGCATGCGATATGTCAGCGATCCCCATTCCCAGCCTCGCACCGGTTCGTGTGCTGCTCCTCGAAGATGCCGACATCGACGCGCATGTCATTGAGAACGTGCTGGGCCAGTTCGAGCTCGTCGTGCGCAGAGTCAGCCGTCTCTCCGATGCAATCACCGCTTTGCGCACCGGGGGGTTCGACGTGATCCTCTGTGACCTCGGTTTGCCCGACAGTTCGGGACTGGCGACGCTGGAGACTCTCCGCGAGCACGGCGTCTCCGTTCCGGTGGTCGTCATGACCGGACGCGGCGATCGGGACACGGCGCTTCGCGCCGTCGCGGCCGGAGCGCAGGACTATCTGGTCAAAGGCAACACCGATGCGAATGCGCTCGTGCGCGCGATCCGCTATGCCGTCGAGCGCAACGCGTCCGAGGCCAGGTTCCGCGCGCTCGTCGCGCGGTATGAGCTGATTCTCAACGGCATCACCGACGGCGTGCTCGGCGTCGATCCCGCGGGCAACATCGTCTTCGAGAATCCGGCTGGAGCGGCGATGCTCGGATGGCGGCCGGCGGAGCTGATCGGACGCTCCCTGCATCAGACCGTCCATCACTCCACGCCGGAATCGGAGAGCTCCATGCATCGAACGCTCGCCGACGGAAGCGTCGAGTGCGGCGAAGACGACATCTTCCAGAGAAAGGACGGCAGCGCGATCCGCGTCGAATACACGGCCGCGCCGATGGTCGACGAACAGGGACGCATCGCCGGCGCCGTCGTGACGTTCCGCGATATCTCCAAGCAGAAGCAGATGGAACAGCAGATCGAGCAGGGGCTGCGCGTCGCGTCGCTCGGGCGCGTCTCCGCTTCGGTCGCGCACGAGTTCAACAACCTGCTGATGAGCATCGGCCCGTCAGCGGAATGCCTGCGGCGGAAAGCCGCCGTCGATCCGGCGCTGGAGAAACCGGTGAAGCATGTGCTCGACGCGGTCCGCAGGGGACAGCGTCTCACCGACGAGATCCTCCGTTTCACCAATCCGCCGGAACCGCGCATGCGGCAGCTCGATCTGGCCGTGGTGCTTCGCGAATTCCGCGACGCGGCGCACGGCATTCTCACGGAACGGCGGATGGAGATCGAAATGCCGGCGGCGCTCGAAATCCGCGCGGACGCCGATCAACTCACCCAGGTCCTGCTGAACCTCGTGGCGAACGCGCGCAATGCGACGCGCACCGGCGGCACGGTGACGATCGGCGCCGCACCGGCCGTCTCGATTCCCTTTCTGCGCGAGCAGCTTCCGGACGCGGAGCGATTCGCCGCGCTCTACGTGCGTGACGACGGCTGCGGGATTTCCGCCGAGGCGAAGCAACGCATCTTCGAGCCGTTCTTCACGACGCGGAAATGCGCCGGCACGGGACTCGGTCTCGCCGTCGCCTTCCGCATCGTCTCGCAGCACGGCGGCCACACTCTGGTCGACAGCGAGGTGGGCACCGGCTCGACGTTCTACATCGCGCTGCCGCGGTGATCATCGCGCGAGCGACACTTCCCCTTCTCGATGTTTTCGCGGAATGGCGGTGGTGCTGACGCCGACACAGCCTTCAGACGCGAAGTCATGTTGTGAATGACGCGCGGGATGTAGATTTCGCCGGCTCAGCGAGAGATCGCGAGCCAGGCGCGCGGGAACCGTGGCCCCTGATCGCTGTGCAATCGGTCAGACCGCCTTACGGGGTGTAGCGCGCCGGCTGAAAACCTCGACGGTTATTACCGATCGCTTTGCCCGCTTTTCGTCTTTAGGACCACCAGTTCTTGCAATAGCCTGTGGTCGCCGCTGCGGAAGCGTCTGGAACAATCTCGCAGGTTATCCGGACAGTTAATTTAGGCGGTCGAATTTCGCTCGTTGATCTGCCATAATTCGCCCTCTGCGTATGGCTGGAGATCTGACCGTAGCCGAAGTAGCCGCCCGAATGGACAGGCCAGTCCGTGAACTGGTCGAGCGTCTGCAGAGGCTCGGCATCAACGTCAAGGCTGGCCGGGACGAAATCGACCCTACTGAAATCTCAGCGCTTCTGGTCGGACGGCCGCCGGATCGTCGCATCATCGAGTTGACTCGCCCTCAAAGTCCAGCAAAAGTGCAGGCCATACGAGAACCTTCTGTGTTCGATTCCACCGCGTCGATAGCGCCTACTTTTGTCCCAGTCAATTTGGCTGCCTCCGATGATGAGTTGATGCTGGCGTTGCGCAACATGCTTGTCCGCAATCGAGCCGAGGTGACCGACGAAGTTTTCGTCGTGCACGGCCACGACGGCGTCCGCCATACGGTGTCCGAGCTAATCAGCGGCGCTGGGTTGACACCAGTGATGCTTGACGGCCGGCCCAACCGCGGCCGCACGATTATCGAGAAACTTGAAGATCATGCAAATACTTCGTTCGCAGTCGTTCTCCTCACTCCTGATGATGAAGGTCGCAAGCGGGGATCACGGCGACTGCGACCTCGAGCGCGACAGAATGTAATCTTGGAATTGGGCTATTTTCTCGCGCGTCTTGGGCGCCAGCGGGTCTGCGCGTTATACGTCGCCGGCGTCGAACTACCCTCCGATTTTCATGGCGTCTTGTATGTCGAGATTGACGACGGCGGTACGTGGCGCCGACTGCTCCTCGGTGAATTCGCTGCAGCGGGCCTTCCTGTTCTTCGGCGCGCACGGTAAGCCGACGGCGGCCCGTTCGCTGGCCCGGGGCTGAAGCCCCTTCGGTGATCCGAGCGTCACGGCGTCACGCCGCTCGCAAACGCATCAAAGTCAACGGCGGCGAGCGGCGTGCCGCTCTGCGCTGGGCTTTCGGGGCTCGCCGCACATGAGGCGACAAACGTTGGGCGGACAGAACATCATCGCGAGACGTTTCCGAAGTGCCTGGTCCAACCGCTGCTGCGGCTAATAGGAACCTGTGAAAGTCTTGATCGCTTCAAGCAGCCTCTCAGGATGATCCCAATAGGTGTCTCCAAACTGATCGCACAATCGCCGCGCACGTCTTCGTCTAAGCCAGCTGCCGTGAAGCATGGTGCCGTTTGTGGCGATCGACCGAAGAGACTCCCAATCTTCACCGAGCCGCATTCGCACCGTTTGCTCAGCAACCGTGTCATTGCGCGCACGAACCGCTAGATAGCCCTCTACTCCGCCCTGCACTCGCCTCGCAGTCCGTTGGAGAAAGTCTGCCCGTGTAATCTGAGTGTGTAATTCCAGCGCACCATTTGCGGCGTGCACTCGCATCCGAGCAGGGGTTCTCCACAGCTCTTCTAAGAAAAGCGCTAGCGCGAGTCCTGCCATGGGAATTGCGTTTACAAAAACACAATTGCGAACACGCGTCAAAAATGGCTCTCCGGTCGAACACGCAGCCGAAAGCAATGCGCTCCAAAAAATAACGACGAGCGCTGCTCCCAATGTGTACGTCGACCAGCGCTTAACGGTGCTACGCCATGCCAGCGTAAGGAGCGCTCTAATATTCGCCATGCGTTGTGAAACCACCATATGTCATCGCTAACAGTACGACATGCCTCACCATTTCGGGAAATGGCGCACCACAGAACTGCAGCTATGCGTCACGAGCCGCTGCACTCCCTGTTGTACTCATGTATGCAGGTTCTCTACGACTCGTAGAGCCAGTTCAGGGGCCTTCGGCTACTGCCGGCCAACTCGCGAGAGCCAGAATCCTGAACCGTTGTTCATGGCGAAAATCTTCGAGTCGTCCGTTTTCATGGAAGCCCCCGTGCACCGGCGCGTCCACCAAAGGGAATGTCCCCATCGAGAAACCTGCGGTTGCGCATCGGGTCCTACGCGCGAAACCTTCAGCGCGCCCGTCTTTCCAGACTTCGTGAACCTCTTTCCCCCGCGAAGCGCTGGACGCGAAGAATCAGAATACGGCAGGCACACCTCATCTCATCTTCCACCAGCAGCGAAAAGTGTCACGTCCCGGTACTGGCTGGTTGGCTCACGTACGAGTTAGAATCCGAACATGGAAACCGCAAAAGAACAGGTTCACGAGATTCTCGAGATGCTGCCGGAAGATGCATCTCTTGAGGACATCCAGTATCACATCTACGTCCGCCAGAAGATACAGCAGGGCCTTGATGATGTGGCGGCGGGACGTGTCATCAGTCACGAAGAGGTCCAACGGCGGCTCGCGAAGTGGCTTACGAAATAGAGTGGGCCGAGTCGGCAATCGCTGGCTTGGTAGAGGCGATCGAATACATTGCGAGAGATTCACCAAGCTACGCCGCTGCTTTGGCTGTTCGCGCTGAACGAGCCGGCGCATCGTTGAATGAACTTCCACATCGTGGCCGTCGCGTGCCCGAGTACAAGGACCCGAATGTGCGCGAACTAATCGTCAGCAATCATCGCCTGATCTATCGCGTCGCTGCCAATAGCGTCACCATCATCGCATTCGTTCATACAGCACGTGACCTGCCGAGACTCGTTGAAGAATCAACGCAATAGCCGACTTGCGGGCTAACTGTTGATATTCAGGCGAGCAGTTACGGCGTGAGCCAACGCCGGCGCTCTTCTGAGCTGGTGTACGAGAAGCGATTTACCACTGCGCGGCGTGTAAGGCCGGATGCGGACGTGGCGGATCGTCATCGACTCGGAACTTCTGCCGCGCTGATCATCGCGCGCGCCTCCGGCGCGCCTCCCGCCCGAAGGCGCGCCGGAGGCGCGCACCACACCGACACAACCACACCGGCGCGTTCACCGCGCCGCTCTCCGTTTCAGCATCGTCCATTCGATCGTCTGCACGAACAACCGCGAGGCAAAGTGCGATGGGTGGCCGATGGGGTGGGAGGTCACGAGCTGAGCGTCCGCCGCGGCGAACGTAACGCCGGCGGGGCCGATCACGGCCGGAGCCGCGGCGACACGGCCGTCGCGGTTGATGATCGCCGCGCGCAGGTCCGAATCGATCCAGAGCAGCAGGAACGCGTCGCCGAACGCCGTCACGCGCGGGGTCACGGCGCCGGGCGCGTCGATTGATGCGGGCGACTGGGATGCGTTTCCGAACGCGTCGATGCGCAGCCAGTGCAGCGTGCCCCGGTAACTCGCCACGAGGAGAAACGCGTCGCTGTTCCACGCCACCGACGACGGGTAACCGTAGTCCGTGGCCAGCGCGAGCGGCGTGATGACATCCGTCCGCGACAGCAGCACTCCCTGGATGTGATTGATGTAATACCAGACGATCAATGTGCCGTTCGGACCGGCGGCGATCGCGGGACTGCCGCTGGGAGCGGGCGCGTGGACTCCGAACGGCAGCTCCGGGCTTCCGGTCGCTGGCACGCGCACCACGGTCATCGCGTAGGTCGTGTGGACCCCGGCTCCAAACGCCACCACGTAGCTCCTGCCGTCCCAAACCACTCCGATATCGCCGATCAACTGATTGCCGAGCGGCAGCGGTGCGGCATCGATCACGGTTCCGTCGTGCGAGACGCGAACTGCATGCACGATGTTGTTGCTGCCCCAGACGACGAGCCAGCCGGTGCCGTTCGACGCGACTTGCGGCGCGGAGCGGCTGGTGGACGCGCCGAGCTCGATCGGCTGCGCGTCGAGCGGCGCGCCGCTCGCGTCGAGCCGCAGCGCACGCAGCGCCACTTTCCGCTCGCTCGTCTCGTGCTCCCGCCAGACCACGAGCTTCGTCGCGCCGGCCGCGGCGATCGCGGGAAGCTCCTGATGCCGCGGCCCGGTCGCGAGTGGGGCAATGGCGTTCTCGCCGAAGACCGTCGTGTAGAGATCGCCGCCCGTCGCATCGAAAGGAGAGTAGCGGCGCATGATCGTGGCGATGCGCGTCCCGCTCGTCGCCGCATCCAACAGCAGCGATTCCGGCGGTGCGCTGACCGGCAGCGGCGTCGTGGCCGGTGCGCCGGCGCGGCGGGCGAATTTCTGCGCGTTGTCGCCGTACACCAGCAGGTAGTCGAAGCCGTCGACGACGATGTTCTCCAACCACATGAATCCGACGGGAATCGTCTCGACCGCTCCGACCGCGTCGCGCGTGAGGCGCACGCTGTGAATGGCCTGGTCGGCCGACCAGGCGATGAGCAGGTCGTTCGCACGAGCCGCGGCGTGGATTTTCTCGCCGAACCGGAGCGGCGGCGCGACCTCGATCTTCGACCCGACCTCTCCGCTCGCCTCGATCGGAAGCGCGGTCACATGCATGCCGTCGCTGCGATAGACGCCGTACGCGAAGTAAAACGTCCCGCCCATCGCGACGAGATCGGTCTCCGATGTGGTGAAGTCGCGCGTGATCTCCGTCGTCGCGAGCACGCGGCCCGACGGATCGACGATCGCGCCGCGAAAGGTCGCATCGAGCCACATCACCAGGAACACGCTTCCGTTGAAGGCGATGTGCATCCTCCCGGCGTATCCCGTGCGCCCGGCGATGTCGAACGGCTCCTGCATCGCGCCGTCGCGCTCGATGAACCGGCCGCGGACTCCGGAGCCGGTCTGCCAGACGGCGAGATATCGGTCGGTTCCCCACGCGATCTCCGGAAGGACCACAGGATTGCTCGTCGCGTCGACGGCGACCGGAATCTGGTCGATGAGCGCGCCGCTGGCATCGAGCCGCGCGCCGAGGATGTCGAAGTTGTCCTCCCAGATCGTGAAGAACGAAACCCCGTCGGTGGCGATGTGCGCGTTCTTCTGGTCGAAGGCCGCGAGGTCGACCTGCCTCGGCGTCAGCTCGCGCTCGGGGCTGACGCGAATCGATGCGAGTGCGGCGAGGGGGAAAAGGGCGAGGGCGAGGAGTAAGGGGAACCGGGGCACCATTTGCCGCTTGATACGGAAATCAGACCGCTTGCGTCGCTGATCCCTCGCTGTGGCACGTCTTGCGCACGCCCTCGTGTAGAATCCGCCCGCGATCCAGACGGCAGATCGCAGACGGCAGACGGCAGAAGATCATCGGGTCTTCTGCCGTCTGCCATCTGCCTTCCGCCATCCGCTTAGGAGATTTCAATGAAACGTAGATTCCTGATTGCACTCACGTGCGCACTCGCACTCGCGTTCCTCGGATGCCCGCCGAAAACGGAGAGCACGGGCAGTACCACGAGCGCCGGAGACGGCGAGATCCTCGTCGGCGAATACGGCTCGCTCACCGGTTCCGAGGCCACGTTCGGCCAGTCGACGCACAACGCGATCATGCTCGCCGTCGACGAGATCAACGCCGGCGGCGGAGTCAACGGCCGCAAGATCCGCGTGCAGACGGAAGACGATCAGTCGAAGGCGGAAGAAGCGGCCAACGCCGTCACCAAGCTGATCTCGCAGGACAACGTCATCGCCGTCCTCGGCGAAGTCGCGTCCTCGAACTCGCTCGCGGCGGCGCCGATCTGTCAGGCCAACAAGGTCCCGATGATCACCCCGTCGTCCACCAACCCGAGCGTCACCCAGAAGGGCGACTACATCTTCCGGATGTGCTTCCTCGACGACTACCAGGGCCAGTCGATGGCCCGGTATCTCTACAACACCGTCGGAATCCGCAAGGTGGCCGTCCTCATCGACAGCAAGAGCGACTACTCGACCGGTCTCGCGAAGTTCTTCAGCGACGCGTTCGTCGCCGCGGGCGGAAACGTCGTGGAGACGAGGAGCTACGCCAAGGGCGACAGCGACTTCAAGTCCCAGCTCACCGCGATCAAGACCAAGAACCCGGACCTGATCTACGTTCCGGGCTACTACAACGACATCGGACAGATCGCCATCCAGGCGCGCGACCTCGGCATGCAGATGCCGCTCGCCGGCGGCGACGGATGGGAGTCGCCGAAGCTGATCGAGATCGGCGGCAAGGCCCTCGAAGGCTGCTTCTATTCGAACCACTACTTCCCCGGCGACGCGAATCCGGTCGTGCGCGACTTCGTCGAGAAGTACAAACAGCGCTACAGCGCGACGCCGGACGCTCTGGCCGCGCTCGCGTATGACGCCGCGCGCGTGCTGGCCGACGCCATGAAACGCGCCGGCAAGACCGACGGTCCGGCGCTCCGCGACGCGATCGCCGCGACGAAAGGCTTCGTCGGGGTCACCGGCACGATCAACCTCGGCCCCGACCGCAACCCCGAGGGCAAAACGCTCGTGATCGTCGAGGTCAAGAACGGCCAGCTCGCGCTGAAAGCGAAGGTCGATCCGGCCACGCAGACGCCTTGAAGAAGTGGAGCGGCGGGCTCTCAGCCCGCCGTTGTAAGCCGGCGGGCTGAGAGCCCGCCGCTCCACACATAGAACTGCATGCAAGAGCTTCTTCAAAACCTGCTGAACGGGATCGCCGCCGGCTCGATCTACGCGCTGATCGCCCTCGGCTACACGATGGTGTACGGCATCCTGAAGCTGATCAACTTCGCTCACGGCGACGTGTTCATGATCGGCTCCTTCGTCGGCTTCTACGCCGGCGGATATCTCGCGAAACACAACGAAGGATCGCCCCTGAATGCCGCGCTGGTCATGCTGGCCTCGATGATCATCTGCGGCGCGCTCGGCTACCTCAATGAGCGCATCGCCTACCGCCCCCTGCGCAACGCGCCGCGCATCGCGTCGCTGATCACGGCGATCGGCGTGTCGTTCCTGCTCGAGTACGGCGGCCAGTTCGTGTTCGGCCCCGATCCGAAATTCTTCCCGACGCTGATCGACAAACACCTGATCAACATCGGCGGCGTCGTGACGACGAACTACCAGCTCATCGTCCTGGCCGTGGCCATCGCCTTCATGGGCCTGCTGCAGTACATCGTCTACGGCACGAAGTTCGGCCGGGCCATGCGCGCCGTGTCGTTCAACTTCGAGACCGCGTCGCTGATGGGCATCCCCACCGATCGCGTGATCTCGATGACGTTCATCCTCGGCTCGATGCTCGCCGCGGTCGCCGGAATCCTGTTCGGCCTGTCGTATCCGAAGATCGACCCGCTCATGGGCGTGATGCCCGGCCTCAAGGCCTTCGTCGCCGCCGTGCTCGGCGGCATCGGCAACGTCCCCGGCGCCGTCGTCGGCGGCCTGCTGATCGGCGTCATCGAAGCCTTCGTCGGCGGCTCCCAATTCTCGAACTACCGCGACGCCATCGCCTTCGTGATCCTGATCGTAATCCTCCTGTTCCGGCCGAGCGGGTTGTTCGGGAAGTACCAGCCGGAGAAGGTTTGATGATGAAAATTGAAAATGGAAAATTGAAAATTGAAAAAGGCCTTGGCGCTCTTTTTTTCAATTTTCAATTTTCAATTTTCAATTCACGCCGCCACGGAGCGGCCAACTGATGCGCCGCACCTGGTGGATCCGCGACCTCTTCCTGCTTGCGATCTTCATCGGCGTGCTGATGGCCGCGTGGTGGGCGCTCGAGTATGCGGCGGCGTTCTGGCCGGCGATGCGGTACTACAACCGCATCATCATCATCATGGGGATCAACATCACGCTCGCGGTGTCGCTGAACATCATCAACGGACACGCGGGGCAGTTCTCGCTGGGGCACGCGGGGTTCATGGCCGTCGGCGCGTACAGCGCGGCCTTTCTCACGGTCTATTACTTCGGGCCGTTCGTGGAGAAGATGGCCGTGGGGAGCACGCAGCAGATCATCTGGCAGAACGTGCTCCTGATCGTGGCTGTGCTGGCGGGCGCGCTGACGTCGGCCATCGCCGGCTACATCGTCGGCCTGCCGTCGCTCCGTCTGCGCGGCGACTACCTGGCCATCGTCACGCTCGGCTTCGGCGAGATCATCCGCGTCCTGATTCTCAACATCGACAAAGTCGGCGCCGCGCGCGGCCTGACCGGCATCCCGGCCTGGAACAATTTCTTCTGGGTCTTCTTCTTCTGCGGCATCACGATCCTGATCTCGCACCGGCTGGTGAACTCGTCCATCGGCCGCGCGTTTCTCGCCATCCGTGAGGACCAGATCGCCGCGGAGTCGATGGGCGTCGACACCACGCGCTACAAAGTGAAGGCCTTCATCATCGGCTCGTGCCTGGCCGGCGTCGCGGGCGGGCTGTTCGCGCATTACACGCCGGCGTACCTCAATCCGACGATGTTCACCTTCATCCGCTCGTTCGAAGTCGTGGCCATGGTGGTCCTCGGCGGACTCGGATCGATCTCCGGATCGATCGTCGCGGCGATCATCCTCACGTTCCTTCCCGAAGGACTGCGCATGGTGAAGGACTACATGCCGGGCGGCCGCGATCCCCGCATGGTGATCTATTCGATCATGCTCATCGTGCTGATGCTCACGCGCCCGCAGGGACTGTTCGGGCGCAAGGAGCTGTGGCAGTTCCTGCCGCGGCGCAAAGACACGATTCCGAAGGAAGAACGCGACGAGGGCGACGACAAGCTCGATCGCGATTCGGGACCGCCGGTGACGTAGATGGCGAACGGCTCCCTTCTCGACGCGCGTCACGTCACCATCCGCTTCGGCGGACTGACGGCCGTCTCCGATTTCAATCTGTCGATTCTCCCGCACGAGCTGGTCGGTCTGATCGGACCGAACGGCGCGGGCAAGACGACGATCTTCAACATGCTCACCGGCGTGTACAAGCCGACCGAGGGGGAGATCGAGATCGGCGGGACGCCGACGCGCGAGCTGAAGCCGTACCAGATCACGAGCCTCGGCGTCGCGCGCACGTTTCAGAACATCCGCCTCTTCAAGGAGCTGAGCGTTCTCGATAACGTGAAGATCGGCGGGCATATCCACTACAAGTACGCGGGCACCTCGGCGGTGCTGCACACGAATCGTTTTCGCGCCGCGGAAGACGAGGCGGAAGAGCAGGCTTTCCGGCTTCTCGAACTGTTCGGACTGGCCTCGCGCGCGCACGGTTCGGCGAAGAACCTTCCGTACGGCGATCAGCGCCGGCTCGAGATCGCCCGCGCGCTCGCCGCGCGTCCGAAACTGCTGCTGCTCGACGAGCCGGCCGCGGGGTTGAACACCGGCGAGACGCTGCGGCTGATGGACAAGATCCACGAGATCCGCGACCGCTTCGACCTCGCGATCCTCCTCATCGAGCACAACATGGAACTGGTGATGGGGATCTGCGAGCGCATCATCGTGCTGAACTTCGGCAAGACCATCGCCGAGGGAACACCCGAGGCGGTGCGTGCGAACCAGGACGTCGTCGAGGCTTACCTCGGCGAGCCGGCGGAGGCGGTGGACTTATGACCGCGCTGTTGTCGGTGCACGATCTCGAAGTCGGCTACGGAACGATTCCCGCGCTGCACGGCATCGATCTCGAAGTCCGCAAGGGCGAGATCGTGACGCTCATCGGCGCGAACGGGGCGGGGAAGACGACGACGCTGCGCACGATCTCGGGCCTGCTCAAGCCGCGCAAAGGGGAAGTACGGTTCGACGGCCACAACATCACGGGCGTGAAGCCGCACGTGATTACCGCGCGGGGCATCTCGCACGTGCCGGAGGGGCGCGGGATCTTCGCGAACCTCACCGTCGCCGACAACCTGGAGCTCGGCGCGTATCTGCGGAAGGACAAGGTCACGCAGCGCGAGTACGAGCGCATCTTCACGCTCTTCCCGGTGCTGAAGGAGCGCATCAAGCAGAACGCGGGAACGCTCTCCGGCGGCGAGCAGCAGATGCTGGCGATCTCGCGCGCGCTGATGAGTAAGCCGGTCGTGCTCCTCCTCGACGAGCCGTCGCTCGGCCTCGCCCCGCAGATGGTGCAGACGATTTTCCGCGTCATCCGCGAGATCAACGCCGAAGGAACGACCATCCTCCTCGTCGAACAAAACGCCCACATGGCCCTCGTCACCGCCCACCGCGGCTACGTGATGGAGACGGGCAAGATCGTTCTGACCGATGAGACCAAGGCGCTCCTGTCGAGCGATCGGGTGAAGAAGGCGTATCTGGGAGGGTGACCCTCGCCCGCCCGCCCGCCCGCCCGGTTGCGCGGTTGCTCCCGCCCGCCCGCGCCCCCGGTTTTCCCCCAACCGCACACCCGTTCCGCCACGCGCGCCGTTGGCGCGCTGTTTTTCGCGCTGAATGAGAATCCCGATTGGGCGCTTTTCGCGAGAAACAGCCGCGCGCACGCGCGGCGTGGCGTAACGGGTGTGCGGCCGGGTGGAAAACCGGGGGCGCGGGCGGGCGGGCGCAACCGCGCAACCGGGCGGGCGGGCGGGCGGGTTATTGCGGGACGCGAAGGCCGCGTTCGATCCGGCGGAAGGGTTTGCCGTTCGCGTCTGATCCGCTGACGGACACGCGAAACGGCTCTTTGGGAACGACGCATTTGCCGGCGTAGCGATCGTCGCCGGCGGATTGAAAGAGAGCGCGTCCGATGGTCGCGCCGTCCTTCGCGACAAACTCCACCTGGAGATCCCGCACCGTTCCGGAAAACACGAGCTCACATGGAAGCGATTCGGAACGCCGTAGTGCGCGGCGGAGCTCGACGAAGTCGAAGCCGGTCATTCCGGGGCCGTCCGCGCCGGGTTGCACGTGAGCCGTGACGCAGAACATGCCGGCGCCATGCAGCTCGAGCCGCCACATGCCGGCGACCGGGGCCTGGATCGTGGCGATGATCATGTGCTGGAACGACTGCACGCTCGCGTCGCGGTCGCGCTCGTGCGTGACGTTGCCGTCCGGCCTCACGAGCAGGGCGAGATCTTTTCGTTGCACGCCAGCGAACACCGTCAGCGAGCGCGCTCCGCTCTCGACCGGAATCTCGAAGACCCGTTTCGTCTCCAGCGACCCATACGAGAGCACGACTTCGTCATGTTCGATCGGGATCTGCAGGTTCGAGGTCGCAAACTCTCCCGCGGACCAGAAGTAAAAATCGCCTCCGGTCGCCGCCGCCATCTCGTAGAAATCGCGATTGATGTTGAGGAGCCCGCGGGTGTCCTTCACCGCCGGCCGCGGGGTCTGATCCTGCTGCGCGACTGCGGCCGCGGCGAGGAGCACGAGGAGGGCGGCGATCACGGTCGTAGTGTACGCTCAGCGTGCACCTAACCTTTCCCGGCAGCGCGCGTCTATCCCAGCAAGAAAGGGAGGACCCTCGATGCGACGACTCCTCATCGCGCTCGCTCTCGTGTTGCTCGCTGCCGGCGCTTTCGCCGGCGATCATTCTCACAGTTACACTTCGAACGATGACGGGGATGACTGCAGCGGCCGTCATTTCCGGTTCAACGGCCATCGCGCGTTCGTGGCCGAGGAGACGATCGAGGCGGGGAATCTCGCATCGTTGAAAGTCACCTCGGAGAACTCGCCGGTGTCGGTGCGCGGCGGCAACGCCCGCGGTTACACGATCACGGTCTGCAAGGCCGCCGAGCTGGCGGAAGATCTCAACGACATTCGTGTGACCGTGACCGGCGGGGAGTTGCGCGCCAGCGGTCCTTCGAACAGCGACTGGACGGTCTCGTATCGCATCGCCGCGCCCGACCGCGCGAACGTAAACGTCGAGGCGCGTAACGGCCCGGTGGCGTTCCGCGATTTGAACGGAACGCTCGTCGCGCGTCTCACGAACGGCCCGGTGTCGCTCAAGGACATCGACGGCGAAGTGGACGTCACGACGAAGAACGGCCCGGTGAGCCTCGAGGGCGGTTCCGGGAACATCAAGCTCCGCGCGACGAACGGTCCGCTCTCCGTCCGCCTCGGCGGCGCGAGCTTCGACGGCACGCTCGACGCGACGACGGACAACGGTCCGCTGTCGGTGAGAGTGCCGCGCGGCTACGGCTCGGGCGTGGTAGTCGAAGCGCGCGGCCGCGGTCCGCTTTCGTGCTCCGCCGACGAATGCGCCGGCATGCGCCGGTTCCTGGACGACGATGACGATGACGCCCCGCGCCGCGTCGAGCTCGGACGCGGACCGGAGAACGTGCATCTGTCGACGGTGAACGGGCCGGTCACGATCAGGCAGGAGTAACCCGTGTCATCCTGAGGCTGAGCGTAGCGAAGCCGAAGGATCTTCCCACGTGCCACGGGGGAAGATCCTTCGCCGTCTTCGCGGCTCAGGATGACACGGTCGCGATAAACTGTCCGCGCAGCAGATGACGGTCCACCTCGAAAGACCACGCGTTTCGCGCGGGCATCTGCTCGTCGTTCTCGGCGTCGGCTTCGGGATTGCCGTGACGATCGGGAACACGATCGGCGCGGGGATCTTGCGGACTCCCGGCGTCATCGCCGCGCATCTGCAGACGTTCTGGCTGTTCACCGCCGCGTGGATCGCCGGCGCGCTCTACGCGTTCCTCGGCGCGAACGCGCTCTCGGAGCTCGGCACGCTCGTGCCCCGCTCCGGCGGCCAGTACGTCTTCGTGCGGCACGGACTCGGCGACTACGCCGGCTTCGTGGTCGGCTGGAGCGACTGGATCTCGACGTGCGGCACGACCGCCGCCGTGGCCATCGTCGTCGGCGAATATACGGTCGGATTGTTCCCCGAGGCGCGGACGCAGCAGGTCATCGCCCTCGCGGTCGTCGCGACGCTGACCGTCGTGCAATGGCTCGGGGTCCGCGCCGGCAGCATGGTGCAGAACGTCACGAGCATCCTCAAGGCGCTGGCGCTGCTCCTGTTCGTCGCCGTCTGCTTCTGGCTCGGCACGCGCGTGCCGTGGGCGCCGACGGCGGCGACGACGGAGCACGAAGGCTCGCTCATCGTCGCGTTCGTCCTCGCGCTGCAATCCGTGGTCTACACGTACGACGGATGGTCGGCGGTCATCTACTTCTCCGAAGAGGTGAAGGACTCGGGACGCAACATCCCCCGGGCCATGCTGAGCAGCGTGTTCTCGGTCGCGGCGATCTATCTGCTCGTCAATCTGGCGTTTCTGCGCGTGGTCTCGCTGCCGACGATCGCCGGCCACAACTTCGCGGCGGGCGCGGTCGTCGAACATCTCTTCGGCACGAACGGGCAATCGGTCCTGCGCCTGCTGGTGATCGTGATGCTCCTCAGCGCGGTCAGCTCGAACGTGCTCATGGCGCCGCGGGTCCTGTTCGCGATGTCGCGCGACGGCTTGTTCTGGCGCGGCGCGCGCGAGGTCAATCGCGGCGGCACGCCCGACATCGCGCTCCTCATCAGCAGTCTTCTGGCGGCCGCGTTCATCGCCACCGGAACGTTCGAGACCGTGATCGCGAAGCTGTCGTTTTTCTTCGTCGCGAACTACACGCTCTCCTTCATCACGCTGTTCATCCTTCGCAGGCGCGAGCCCGACACGCCGCGGCCGTACCGCGCGTGGGGACATCCGTTCACGACCGGGCTCGCCATCGCCGCCTCGCTCGCGTTCCTGATCGGCGTCGTGCTCAGCGACCTGGTGAGCAGCGCCTGGGCCATCGGACTTCTCTTTCTCTCCATTCCGGTGTATTTCGTGATCCGCAGACGATGACCTGGACCTTCGACTCGCGCCTCGCGCACGCGGCCACGCTTCCCTCGCGTTACTACACCGACTCGAGCGTTCTCGACGACGAGAATCGCAACATCTTCGCGCGCACGTGGCAGCTCGTGGGCCGCCTCGGGCAGGTGCGCGAAACGGGGGAGTACTTCACGGCGACGATCGCCAACGAGCCGGTGCTGGTCGTGCGCGGCGGCGACGGCGTGCTGCGCGCGATGTCGAACGTCTGCCGCCATCGCGCCGGTCCGGTCGCGAAAGGGGAGGGGAAGCGCCCCGTTCTGCAGTGCGGGTATCACGGCTGGACCTACGCGCTCGACGGACGTCTGTCGGTGACGCCGGAGTTCGACGCGGTCGAGGACTTCGATCGCGCGTCGTGCGTGCTGCCGCAGTTCCGCGTCGGGGTGTGGAACGAGCTGGTGTTCGTGAACCTCGATCCGAACGCCGAGCCGCTGCTCGATTTTCTCGGCGAGATGCTCGCCGACATGCCGCCCCACGACTACACCGGTTTCCGTCTCGCGCACAGCAAGGCGTGGGAAGTGGGCTGCAACTGGAAGGTGTACGTCGACAACTATCTCGAGGGCTATCACATCCCGATCGTTCATCCGGGACTGTTCCGGGAGATCGATTACCCGAACTACCGCACCGAGACGAAGAAGAGCTACTCGATCCAGGTCGCGCCGACGCGCCGTTCCGAACGGATCCGCACCG
>Ga0105242_10001242_pt1 | contig 20072 bp, 14 predicted proteins | sample KBSM24metaG_FD_81521 | JGI IMG/M metagenome (GOLD analysis project Ga0105242, IMG submission 81521) | Miscanthus rhizosphere microbial communities from Kellogg Biological Station, Michigan, USA - KBS M2-4 metaG | ecosystem: Host-associated > Plants > Roots > Rhizosphere > Soil | place... | reverse complement strand
GGGCTGGTCTGGGTATCGAGCAGCGAGAGCGACAGGCCCGGCAGCGCCTCGACCAGCAGGCTGGTCACCTCGTCGGCACGGCCCTGGGAAGAGGTGTCCAGCACCAGCGTCAGCGCCTGCGGGTCGATCCACACCCAGGTCGAGCCCTGCTTGGTGAAGGCCATGGGCAGCAAATCGAGCTTGGCCTCTTCCTTCAGTTCCTTCGATTCCTTCTTGCCGGGCTTGCGGCCGGTTTCCTGCTCGATGCGGGCGGCCTTGTCCTTGACCTTGCGCGCCAGCACCGAGCCGGGCAGCACCTTGGTCTCGGCCATGAAGCGCAGCACCCAGTGCCCGCCCACCGATTCGGCCATGGGGCCGTGGGCCTCGCCGCGCGGCGGCACCCAGCCGATGGACTTTTCCTGCGTGGCGCCGCATTCGGCGAAGGGCAGCTTGGCCAGCGCCTCTTCCATCTGCGTCAGGTCCGCCTGCCAGCCCGGGGCGATGCGGTAAACGATCATGCTCTTGAACACGGAAATCCAACCCTTCGTAATCCGTGGCGCGGCGCGCCACATTCCAGCCGTCTTGCTCGTCATGGCGCAGCGCGGCCCTGGCTGGGGCCGGCGCGCCGGGCCGCCATTGTCGGCGCTCGCAGCCCGCCGGCCGGCGGCGCAACGCACGGTTACCGGCCGACGGCGTGCCCGATGGTGCCTCGCGCTCCGGTTTCCATAGCTGGATGCGCTCATTCCACAAGGGCTGCGGGCCACCCGGCGCGAATTTCACTACCTGTGCAACCGGCCGTTGCCACAACTTTACATAGCCACATCAAGCGCGCACGCCGGCGATACATGGGCCGCAGACACTGACTCCAAGGCGCTGCGAAAGACACCACCCGGTGACCCGCAGCGCTGATGACGACGATCCGACTTCCCCGAAAGGAACATTTCCATGGCAAACGCTCTCCAGCAACGTCTCGCTTCCACCACCCTGGCCACGGCCCTGCTCGTGGCGCTGGCTGCACCGGCTTTCGCGCAGACCGCTGCAGCACCTGCCGCACCGGCCCCCCTGGCCAGCCAGCCCGCGGCCGACGGCGCCAAGGCGCCCCGCCAAGGCGAACGCCGCGCCCATTCGCCCGAGGAACGCCAGCAGCGCATGGAACGCCATGCCGCCGAACTCAAGCAGAAGCTGCAGATCACCCCGGCGCAGGAGTCGGCCTGGACGGCCTTCACCAACGCCATGCAGCCGCCCGCCGATGCGCAAGCCCGCCATGAAGCGATGCGCGATCTGGACAAGCTGACCACGCCCGAGCGCATCGACCGCTTGCGCGCCCTGCGCACCCAGCACGCCGCCGAGGCCGACCGCCGCGACGAAGCCGTGAAGACCTTCTACGCCGCGCTCACCCCGGCCCAGCAGAAGGTGTTCGATGCCGAATCGGCCCGCATGCACCAGCGCATGGCCGGCCCGGACGGCGGCGGCCCGCGCGGCCCCAAGGCCGGCGCCGAGCATCACCGCCACGGCGGCCCCGCTGCCAAGCCGGGCTCCGCAGCACCCGGCGCACCTGCCGCGCCCCAGTAAGAACGTGTTCCCGATCTCGCAGGGGATCGCGTTGGAGCGCAATCGGGATGAGTGGATGCTTCGGGTGCTTGCATGGGCTCATGCCCATGCAAGCAGCCGGGGCGTCCCAACTCGTTGACATAGCCCGATTTCGCTCCCACCCGAAGGGCAGCGGTGTGGGCGGGCGGTCTGCGGCGTTGCAGCGCTTGTGGATAGCCGTGCTATCCACTGCGCACCGCGCCTTGCATCCCATCCCGCCCACACCGCTGCGCGACCCCTGGGAGATCGTGAACACGTTCTAACGGCATCGCCGACTGACAGCGCACCGGCCTGACCCAGGCCGGCACGGCCCGCCCGCCCTGCCGCATCGCCGGTACGGCCAGCGGGCCATTGCTTTTTGCAAGGAAGTTTCCGAAGGAGGTATTGCACCGCCGCCAATCCCCCCATAGGGGAAGGGCTGACGGCCGCCGCCTACAGCGGGCGCTCATGGGGGCGGAATACAGTGCGAAACACAATTCACACCGGTCTTTCCATCCATGACCCTTGCATCACGCTCCTCCGGATTCCGATCTTTCCTCGCGCGCGCCGTCGCACTGCTGGCCCTGGCTTCGCCCCTGCTGCCCGCCGCCCATGCCCAGGGCATGGCCACCGATGCCAAGCAAAGCCCCTCGCTCTACGTGCAAGGCAGCTGGGCCGAAAAGGACACCGACGCCGCCACGCTCGGCCTGACCCTGCCCTGGAACAGCTGGCGCACCAACTTCTGGGGCGGCGAAGTGCGCGGCCACTGGGACGTGTACGTCAGCCGCTGGTCCTTCGACGCTGCGGCCGGCCAGCCCAGCCACACGACGGTGCTGGGCGTGACGCCCACGCTGCGGCTGCGCCCCGACCAGGGCCGCTCGCCCTGGTTCTTGGAAGGCGGCATCGGCGCCACGGTGGCCAGCGACCGCTACATCACGGTGAACAAGGAATTCAGCACGCGCTTCAACTTCGCTTCGCACCTGGGCTTCGGCGTGAACTTCGGCGAGCAGCGCCGGCACGAGTTGTCGCTGCGCGTGCAGCATGTCTCCAACGCCGGCATCAAGAGCCCGAACCCAGGCGAAAACTTCGTGCAGCTGCGCTACGGCTACCACTTCTGATCCGCTCCGGACCGGGCCTCAAGGCCCGGCGTTCCCGCCACAGGCCCCTTCCGGGGCCTTTTTTTCGTCCTCTGCCGCCCCCTTGCCGGCCGCAAAGTGGACGGCCTGTGTATAAACCTGGGCATGGATGAGGAACAACATCGTAGTTATCCACAGAAATCTGCGTCGGGCCGAAGTTGTTCCCTTTTCGCGTCGCCCTTCACCCGGGTTCCGGCCACAGGGTTGGTGCAGGGCCAACATCCTGTCGCGATTGAAGAAAAGGCGCTTGTCCACAAAAAACGGCGCGCTCTACTACTACGACTATGTATTTATAAAGATCTTAGAAGAACAACCAGACAACAAGGCCGCGCCGGTTTCGGGCGTCAAGGGCCCCTTGGGGGACAGGAAAAGAGGGGGTTGGGGCGATCCGAGCGGTTGCGCACTTTTTTCGAGAGCGGAATGCGCCAGTTCTGCGTGGGCTGATGGGCAAAAGTACGCGCAGAACCGCCCTGGGGCCGCCTGTGCGGCACCTCGGCGATGCCCGTGCCGCGCGCGACGCGGCGCTCTATGGCCGAATCTGCAGGAGCCCTGCAGCAGAGCTTCACCAGAATCCAGCCAAACCCGTCTCGGCAACCAGCGCGAAGGAGCGGATTCGGGTGCTGAAGGCCCTTCAGAGGCCTCGAAATGAACAAGTCTGGGGACATTTCCGGCACAACTGGGCACTTATCCACAGAATGGGCGCGCGGTGCCGGTTTATCCCCGTTGGTGGTACGGCGGCAAGAGGGTTCGGCGCACAGGCTTGTGCGGCGCCCAAGTTCCTTGCCCGGCAAGGGAAATCGGAGTTATCCACAGAACGGGCCAGGCCTTACTACTACCACTATCCCCTTATAAAAAATATAAAGAAGAAGACAGGACAACAGGAAGACCAGGGGAGGGACAATGAGAGAGGGGCGTGCTTCGCGCTCCGGGGGAAAATCCCGTTCCAACAGGGCTTCGGGTGCGTGCAGAGGCCTGCAGGAAGGCCTCTATGGGGCTCGGAGAGGCGCTTGACGGGATGGGGTTATGGGGGGGTGGCACCCCCATCCCTGAATGGCTCAGCGGGCCTGGTGCGGATGCAGCAGGCGGTCCAATGCGTCCATCGACAGCGGGCGGCTGAACAGATAGCCCTGGTAGTAGCGGCAGCCGGCCTGCGTCAAACGCTCGCGCTGGTCGGCGGTTTCCACACCTTCTGCGATCACCTGCAGGCCCAGGCTGCGCGAGAGGGCGATGATCGTGTCCACGATGGCGGCGTCGTTCGGGTCGGTCAGCAGGTCGGCCACGAAGCTCTGGTCGATCTTGAGCTGGTCCAGCGGCATGCGCTTGAGATAGCTCAACGACGAGTAGCCGGTGCCGAAGTCGTCCAGCGAGAAGCGCACGCCGTAGGAACGCAGCGCCGCCATGGTGGCGATGGTGGTTTCCATGTCTTCCACCAGCAGGGTCTCGGTCAACTCCAGCTTCAGCTGGCCCGAGGGCGCCCCGGTGATGGCCAGCACGCGGGCCACGTCATCGACGAAGCTCGCATGCCGGAACTGGCGCGAGCTGACGTTCACCGCCATGGTGAGGTGCGCGAGGTCGGGCTCGTCGCGCCAGCTGGCCAGCAGCTTGCACGCCGTGTGCAGCACCCAGCGGCCCAGCGGCAGGATCAGCCCGGTTTCTTCGGCCAGCGGAATGAATTCGTTCGGCGGCACCATGCCGCGCTGGGGCTGCGACCAGCGCAGCAGCGCCTCCAGGCCCACGATGTGGCCGTGGTGGTCCACCTGGGGCTGGTAGTGCAGCGTGAATTCGTCCTGCGAGAGGGCGGCGCGCAGGTCGGCCTCCAGCAGGGCGCGGGCGCTGACCACCGCCTGCATGCCGGGATCGAAGAAGCGCAGCGTGTTGCGCCCGGCCGTCTTGGCCTGGTACATGGCCAGGTCCGCCTGCTTGAGCAGCTCGCCCACGCTGGTGGGCGCGTCGTCGAAGGGCGCGATGCCGATGCTGGGCGTGCTGCGGTACTGGTAGCCGGCCAGCGCGTAGGGCGCGGAGAGCACGGTCAGCACCTTCTCGCCCACGCTGCGTGCGTGGCGGGCGAGCGCCTCGGTCTCGTTGCTCAGCTCCTCGATCATCACCACGAACTCGTCGCCGCCCAGGCGCGCCACCGTGTCCACGCTGCGCACGCAGGTGTTGAGCCGCTTGGCCACCTGCTGCAGCAGCAGATCGCCCTTGTCGTGGCCCAGCGTGTCGTTGAGCGTCTTGAAGTTGTCCAGGTCGATGAAGAGCAGCGCGCCGCCCTGGCGCTGGCGCTGGGCCTTGGTCAGCGCCTGGCCGATGCGGTCCATCAGCAGCATGCGGTTGGGCAGGCCGGTGAGCGGATCGTAGAAGGCCAGCCGCTGGATCTCGCGCTCGGTCGCCTTGCGCTGGCGGATGTCGGTGTTCAGCGCCAGCACCGATTCGGGCATGCCGTCGTCGGCGCGCACCAGCGTCCAGCGGCCTTCCACCTCCAGCGGCGTGCCGTGGCGGTCGTACTGCAGGATCTCGCCGGTCCATTCGCCGTGGTCCAGCGTGGCCTGGGTGGCGTAGTGGAAGGCCTCCGGGTCGCGGTAGAGCAGCTCGGCGATGCTGCGGCCCATGGCTTCCTGGCGCGTCCAGCCGTACATGTGCTCGGCGCCCTGGTTCCAGAAGGTGATGCGGTGGTTCAGGTCGCGCACGATGATCGCGTCGCGTGCCTTGTCCAGCAGCGAGGCCTGCTGGCGGATGCGGCTGTCGGCGATCTGGCGCTGCATCTCGGCCGACGCGCGCGCGGCGAAGATCTGCATCGTGTGCAGCATGAAGTCGGGACGCGTCAGCGGCTCGCGGAACGCCACGTAGATCAGGCCCACCGGCCGGCCTTCGCTGTCGGCCAGCTGGTGGCCGACATAGCCTTCCATGCCCAGTTCGGCGAACTGCGTGCCATAGGCAAAGTGCTGCGAAACCTGCTCGGGCACCAGCACATGGCGCTGCGTCAGCAGCAGCTCGCTGGGCATGTTCGTCAGGTCGTATTCGAGCGGGGGCTGCAGTGCGCCGTCCAGCATCCAGGCCATGGTGGTCGCGCGCGGAGCCTCTCCCGCCGGGACAGGCAGCAGGCGCGCCACGCCGGCCAGCGGCGCGCCCAGCACGTCCGACATGTTGACCACCAGCTGCTGGAAGAATTCGGCGCCGATGCCGGCCGACACCGCCGAGGCCACCTTGAGCACCATCGCCTGCAGGTGCTGCTGCTCGGTGCGTGCGCGCAGGCTCTTGATGCCGAAGGCCACGTCGTTGGCCAGCGATTCGAGCAGGTGGGCTTCTTCCGCGCTCAGGTGCACCAGTTCGGAGGCGTAGAGGTAGAGCAGCCCGAAGGTGCGCTGGGTGTCGCACAGGGGCAGGCAGATCGCGGCGCGCAGGCCGTGCTCTTCCATCCGGTCGAGCACATGCGCGAAGCCCGTCGCCTGACGCACGTCGTGCACGATCACGGTCTTGCCGCTGCGCACGCACTGGCCCGCCGGGCCCTGTCCGCCGGGGTGGTCGGCCGACCAGCTCAGCTGCAGGTTGTCGATGAAATGCTCGTCGTGCCCGGCATGCGCCACGATATCGATGGACTTGCCTGGATTGTCGCGGGCCATGCCGACGCAGCCCAGCCGGTAGCCGCCGATCTCCACGGCCACGCGGCAGACGGCGTGCAGCAGCTCGGCCTCGGAAGTGGCGCGCACCAGGATTTCGTTGCACTCGCCCAGCAGCCGCTGGGCGCGGCCCACGCGGGCCAGTTCGCGCTCGGTACGCACGCGTTCGGTCACGTCGTTGCCCAGCACCTGGCATGCCGCCACGCCGTTGAAACGGGTGGCCCCCGCATACAGCTCCATGTCGATGACCGTGCCGTCGCGGCGCACGTGGCGCTGGCGCAGGGGTTCGGGCCGGGCGTCGTGCGTCATGTCGCGCAAGACGGCCGCGAGCCGGTCGCGCTCCTCGGGCAGGAACAGGTCTGGCATCGCCATGCACATCAGCTCGGCTTCGGAATAGCCGTGCAACTGCACCATGGCCCGGTTCACGGCCAGGATGCGCAGGCTGTCGCATTCGTAGACCCACATCGGCTGCGGGTGGTCGGCGAAGAGGGATCGGTATTGCGCCTCGGACGCGCGCAGGCGGGCCTCGATGTCGCGCAGCTGCAGCGTCGCACCCAGCGAATCGGCCAGCGTCTGCAGGTGCACCGCCTGACGCGGGGTGAAGACTCCGCCCACGCCCTTCAGCACGCGCAGCCGGCCCGTGAGCGCGGGGCCCGCGTTCAGCGGCACCGCCAGGAAATGCATGCCGTCTTCCGCGTCGTTCTTGGCCGGCGTGGCCTGGCCGACCAGCGGGCCCAGGCCGGACTGGCTGGCCTGCGCCCGCGCTCGCACGCGCATCTGGCCGTCCTCGGTCAGCTCGAGCACGGCGGCATCGGCCTGGGTCAGCACCAGGGCGGCATCCACCGCCAGTTGCAGCATCTGGGCCTCCGGCAGATTCGCCGAAGCCAGTCGCTGCTGTTCGCGCACCATCTCGGCCTGGGCGCGCGCGTCCTGCTCGGCCTGCAGTGCGGTTTCCTTCTGCACGCTGACGTCGGCCATGCCGCCCACCATGCGCACGGCGCGCCCCTTGGCGTCGCGGATGATGAAACCCCGGTCGCTCACCCAGGCATAGCTGCCGTCGAAGCGGCGGAAGCGGTACTCGGCGCTCCACGACTCGCCCTGGCCTTCCAGCACGGCGCGGATGCTGCCCATCACCCGGGTGCAGTCGTCGGGGTGCAGGCGCTGCGTCCACGACGTGCTGTCGGGCGGCAACAGGTGGCGCGGCACGCCGAACAGCTTTTCCATGCCCTCGTTCCACCAGACCGCGTCGCTCTGCATGTCCCAGTCCCAGACGGCGTCGGTGGTGGCATGCGCCACCAGCCTGAAGCGCTCGTCGCTGGCGGCGCGCGCGGCCTGCGCAGCGTGGCTGTCGCTCACGTCGAGGAAGGTGCCATGCACGCGCGCGATGCGGCCCTGCTCGTCGCGCACGGCGTGGGCAACCACCCGCACGCGGTAGCGCCTGCCGTCGGGCATGCAGACCGGGACCTGCATGTCCATGGGCGTGCTTTCGCTGGCGCAGCGCTCGAAAGCGGCTTCGACCTGTTCGCGCACGTCGGGCGGGTAGAGTTTGAAACTGTCGTCCACCGGCAGCATCTGCTGCTCGAGCTGGAAGGCGGCCGCCAGTTCCGGCGACCAGGTGAGCATGCGGCTGGGCAGTTCCACCTGCCAGCTGCCTGCGCGTGCCAGCAGGCTCAGGTCGCGCAGCACGGCGCCCTGCATCTGCAGCTGCGCCGTCAGTCCGTCGCGCTCCAGCGCCAGCCGGGCGGCCGCATTGCGGGCGCGGCGCAACTCCAGCTGCGCTGCCACCTGCCGGGCGACGATCTGCAGCGCCTCTTGCTGCGGCGGCTGCAGCTCCCGCACCAGGGTGTCCATGGCGGTGACGGCGCCCAGCACCGTCACGCCATCGGCCGCGAACAGCGGAACGCAAGCCACGGCAAGCACCCGGTAGGGCGGCTGCACCAGGGCGTGCGTGCGCAAGAGCGGATGCGCGCTGGCGTCCGGCACCAGCACGATGGATGGCCGGGCAGAGGCTGCGGCCTCGCGCGCCAGCGCGAAGAAAGGAGAGGCGCCCTCGAGCGCGCGGCGCGGCAGGCCGCAGGCGGCCTTGCACCATTCGCGCGGGGCTCCGGCGGCGCCGTCCATGTCCAGAAAGCCGATGGCGGCCATCGGCATGCCGCACAGCCGGGCCGCCAGCCGGGCCAGCTGGTCGAAAAGCGCCTCTTCAGTGGCGCGGGGAAGCCCGTGGTCCAGCGGCAGCTCGGGCCGCGCAGCGTGCGCGGTGACGGGCGGCGCGCTCACGCTCAGCGCCTCCGCACACTGGTATCCACCAGCAGGAAGGAACGTCCCACATCGCCGCACCCGTCCGGGCGTTGCGTGTTCCGGCCATGCTCCGAGGCTCTGCCAGCGCGGCACGGAAGCTGTGCAAAGAAAGAGGTGAGCATGGGAGGGATTGTTATAAAAGGTTTTCTGCTGGACCTATTCTCATGCTACACCGGCCGCCCGAGTCCATGTTGTTCGCTATGGGTTCAATAGCATGCTTTGTTTGTAGGACAAGGGCTAGCACGGGATGGCGTCCTACGCTTTGGGTAGTTCCCGGCGTGTGCGCACGGCGGCGGCGAGCTGCTGCAGCACCGGCACGGTCTGCTCCAAGCTGATGCAGGCGTCGGTCACCGACACGCCGTGCGCCAGCGGCTGGCCGGGCACGATGTCCTGGCGGCCTTCCTGCAGGTGGCTTTCGATCATCAGGCCGGTGATGCGTGCATCGCCGGCGGCGATCTGCGCGGCCACGTTGGCGGCCACCTCGATCTGGCGGCGGTGCTGCTTGCTGCTGTTGGCGTGCGACACATCGATCATCACCTGCTCGCGCAGGCCGGCCGAGCGCAGCAGGTCGCAGGCAGCCTGCACGTCGCCCGCGCCGTAATTGGGGTATTTGCCGCCGCGCAGGATCACATGGCAGTCGTTGTTGCCCCGCGTCTCGAAGATCGCAGCCTGGCCCATCTTGGTCATGCCCATGAAGGCATGCGACGCCTGCGCGGCGAGGATGGCGTCGCTCGCCACCTTCACGCCGCCGTCGGTGCCGTTCTTGAAGCCCACCGGGCACGACAGGCCGCTGGCCAGCTGGCGGTGGCTCTGGCTTTCGGTGGTGCGCGCGCCGATGGCGCCCCAGCTCACCAGATCGCTGATGAACTGCGGCGAGAGCAGGTCGAGGAATTCGGTGCCTACCGGCAGGCCCAGCGAAAGCACGTCCAGCAGCAGGGCACGGGCCATCTCCAGCCCTTCGTTGATGGCGAAGCTGCCGTCCATGCGCGGGTCGTTGATGTAGCCCTTCCAGCCCACGGTGGTGCGGGGCTTCTCGAAATAGACGCGCATCACGACCAGCAGGTCGCTCTGAAGCGCATCGGCCTGCACCTTGAGCTCGCGCGCATATTCCATGGCCTGCGCGTGGTCGTGGATGGAGCAGGGGCCGACCACCACCACCAGGCGGTCGTCGTCGCCGTGCAGCACGCGGGAGATGGCGGCGCGGCTGGATTCGACCAGTGCCTGCGCTGCATCGGGCGCGGGCAGCCATTCCTGCAGCAACGCGGGCGTGAGCAGCGGGCGCACCGCGCCGATGCGCGTGTCGTCGATGCGGGTGGTGTCGTGGGTGGAGAGCGGTGGGGCGGGGCGGTGGGCGTGGGTCGTCATAACCCGCGATTGTCGTGCGCCCTGGCGGGCGGGGTCCTGCCGGGCGTCAAGGCCGGCGGAACGCCGTGGGCTGGCGGGCCCAGTAGCCGGACGTCAGCCGGTCCAGCCGCACCGTGCCGCCGGTGGAAGGCGCATGCACGAAGCGGCCGTTGCCCACGTAGATGCCGGCATGCGTGGGCCGGCCCGAGCCGAACACCACCAAGTCGCCCGTGCGCAGCTCGTCGTTATCCACAGGCTCGCCGAATTCGCTGAGCTGCGCCACCGTGCGCGGCGGCGCAACGCCGGCGCGGCTCATATAGACGTAGCCGATCAGGCCGCTGCAGTCGAAGCCGCTGTCGGGCGTGTTGCCGCCGTAGCGGTAGGGCGTGCCCACCAGGCCCAGGGCGTGGATGGCGATGTCGCTGGACTGCTCGGGCGTGAGGCGCGAATAGACGATGCGGCGCGGCCCACGCCGGGACGGCGCGGAGCTGCAGCCGGCCAGCAGCAAGGGAGCGGGCGCCGCCGCCAGCAGGGCGGCGCGCAGGAGGACCACACGGCGGGAGGCGGCGTCATGCATGGACCGTGAGGGTAACGGATGCAGAAATCGTTCCGCTCGTCGCAAAGGGCTGCCGCACGGAGCGCAGGGTCATCGCCGGATGGGCGGTGTCTGCGGTCCGGCCGTACCCGCGGCTCGTGGCCGCGGGGCATGCAGGCAGGTGCCGGCGTGGTGCGTGCGTGGATCAGGCCGTGGCGGCTGCCGCTGCCGCCTTGTTGCGGGCGATGAGCCGGTTGGCCGCGCTCACCACCGCCTGCACCGAGGCGGTGACGATGTTGTGGTGCAGGCCCACGCCGAAGGTCGCGCCGGGCTGGCCGTCCAGGCCGGCCTCCACCAGGGCCAGCGCCTGTGCGTCGGCACCCGCGCCGGTCGCGCGCTCTTCGTAGCCATGCACGCGCAGCGGCAGGCCGAGCGCATCGACGGCCGCATCGATGGGGCCGTTGCCCTGGCCCTGCAGGGTCTGGCGCGTGCCGTCGATGGTCACGTCGATCTCGATGCTCTGGCCGTCTTCGGTGAGCCGGTGCGCGTGGTAGTGCACGGCGCCGTCCACATCCTGGGGCGTGCGCAGGTAGGTGGCCTGGAAGAGTTCCCAGAGCGCCGCGCCGGTCATCTCGCCGTCGCTCGTGTCGGTATGGCGCTGCACCACGGCGCTGAATTCGACCTGCATGCGGCGCGGCATCACCACGCCGCGTTCGCGCTCCATCAGGAAGGCGATGCCGCCCTTGCCCGACTGGCTGTTCACGCGGATCACGCTGTCATAGGTGCGGCCCAGGTCGGCCGGGTCGATGGGCAGGTAGGGGATCTCCCAGAGCCCGTCCGCCTCGTGCGCGGCGAAGCCCTTCTTGATCGCGTCCTGGTGCGAGCCCGAGAACGAAGTGAACACCAGATCGCCCACATACGGGTGGCGCGGGTGGATGGGCAGCCCGGTGCATTCCTCGGCCACGCGGGCGATGGCGTTGATGTCGGAGAAATCCAGGCCCGGGTGGACGCCCTGGGTGTAGAGGTTGAGCGCCACCGTCACCACGTCGAGGTTGCCGCAGCGCTCGCCGTTGCCGAAGAGGCAGCCTTCCACGCGCTGCGCGCCGGCCAGCATCGCCAGCTCGGCCGCCGCCACGCCCGTGCCGCGGTCGTTGTGCGGGTGCACGGAGAGCACGATGTGCTCGCGCGGGCTCAGGTGCCGGTGCATCCACTCGATCTGGTCGGCGAACACGTTGGGCGTGGCGTTCTCCACCGTGGTGGGCAGGTTGATGATGATCTCGCGTCCCGGGCCCGTGCCCCAGGCGGCGATCGCCGTCTGGCAGGCCTTGAGCGAGACGTCGAGCTCGGTCGCGCTGAAGCATTCGGGCGAATACTGCAGCGTCCAGCGCGTTTCGGGGCGGGCGTCGGTCAGGCGCTTCAAGTGCGAGACGTGCTCGGTGATGAAGGCCATCACCTGGGTCACGTTCATGCCGAACACCACGCGGCGCCAGACCGGTGCGGTGGCGTTGTAGAGGTGGACGATGGCGCGCGGTGCGCCCTTGACGGCTTCGACCGTGCGCTCGATCAGGTCGCTGCGCGACTGCGTCATGACCATGATGGTCACGTCGTCGGGGATCAGGTCTTCATCGATCAGGCGGCGCACGAAGTCGAAGTCGGTCTGCGACGCGGCCGGGAAGCCCACCTCGATCTCCTTGAAGCCGATGCGCACCAGCTCCAGGAAGAGCTTCATCTTGCGCTCGCCATTCATGGGCTCGAAGAGCGCCTGGTTGCCGTCGCGCAGGTCTGTGGATAACCAGATCGGGGCGTGCGTGAGGGTCTTGGACGGCCAGGTGCGGTCGTTCAAGGCGATGGGGGCGAATGCCTGGTACTTGGTGGAAGGCTGGGCGATCATGATGGGCTCCGCGAATCGTTGAGGCCGGCGGCGACTTGTGGCTGCGCCGGCGGGTTCCGAAAAATCACTGGGGACTGAAACGATGCGACGACTCCCTGCAGCCCTCCACGGGTGTGGAGGCTGGTTCGCGGGCCGGGGTCAGGGGAGAAGTCGGTGTTGCGCTGGAATCAGGCAACGAAAGAGGCGAACGCAGGCAGACCCCGGCCGAGCACTAGGCTTAGCGATAGGGTGGACAGGACCTGGCGGCGTTGCATGGGAAAGATCGTAGCACAGGGCCGCGGAAAGCGCAGCGGGGTTGGACAGGGGGCTCAGGCCGCTGCGCCGTGCGCCGAGAAGGACTGGCCCATGCGCCGGTAGATCGGGAACCACGCGAACAGGTAGAGCACGACCAGCAGCGCGGCAGCGGCCAGCACTAGGCTTTCGGGCGTCTGGAAGACGAAGCGCCAGGCCCAGTACAGCTCCGCGAAGCCCATGCAGACCAGCGTGCCGAGCCCGGCCAGCGGGCCCGCCTCGTTCCAGGCGGTCAGCGCCACGCTGACGTGGCAGGCCAGCGCGACCACGCTCAGCACGAAATGCACCATCAGCGCCAGGTCGGGCGGCTGGTGCTGCGGCTTGCGGGGTTGCGATGCCTGCGGCCGTGGCGCCGCAGGGCTGCGCTGTGCGGTTTGTTCGGGCGACTTCCTGGCGCTGGTGGCCGTGGCTGTGCTGCTTGCGCTCGCTGCATTCACGGTGGGTGTCAGCGGCGGCAGCACGACGTGGAAGACCGGCACGCGCGGCGCCGCCGTTTCTTCCCGTGGCAGTGACAGCGACGGTGGCAGGGGTTGCGGCGCGGGCCGCGCGGCCTGGGGCGTTGCCTCCGCTTCGAGGGGCGTGGCCTGCACCGGCCGCAGCGTCGCCGCACGCGCGGCCTGGGCTGCACGCAGCGCGCTCCGGTCGGGCGCGGCCATCAGCCAGAGTTCCCACCAGGCTTCGCCTTCTTCCGTGGGGCTTGGCTCGCTGCGGCGGGCATGGAGGCTCAGCCACAGCGCGGCGGCGCCTTCGGGCTGTTCGGCGCCATCGCCCGGCAGGGCCTTCGATGGCGGCACGGCCCAGGCGAGCAGGTCTTCGCCCGCGCCGCAGTCCGCGGGCGCGGCGTGGTCGGGGTGCTGGTCCGGCGTGCCGTGGCGCTGGCCCAGGCGCTGCGCCAGCACGCGCCGGCCTTCGCGCAGCAGGCGTTCGCGTTCGGGTACGAGGAAGGCGTAGGCGGCCTGATGGGCCTCGCTCAGCGTGGCGCGCAGCACGCAGCGGCTCACGGTGGTGGCCTGGCGGTCGGCCTCTTCGGTGGCCGAGGCGGGGGGCTGGCCGGCCGCCAGCGCATGCAGGCGTTGCTCCGCCGTGGCGGCCAGCGTGTGGGCCAGCACGCCGATCTGGTCGGCGCTGGCCAGCGACTGCAGATGGTCCACCAGCGGGGCATGGAAGAAGGGGCGCGGCGGCCAGCAGGCCTCGCGCGGCGCGCTGTGCCACAGCGGCCTGCCGTCGGCATCCAGCAGCGCGGCCTGCTGGCCGTCGTAATGCGCGCGCCAGACGGAAGCGCCCTCGCCGTCGATCCAGGCCAGCTGGCCATCAGTGGTGTGGAACGGCACCAGGGCCGTGCCCGGCTGCAGCGGCGCCAGCCAGCCGTCGGCACCGGTCAGCGGCTCCAGCACGTCGCCGGGTGCGGGCACGAAGCGGCCGTCGGCATGCAGCAGGCCCCAGGCGCCACGCGCCGGGCCGGGTGCGACCAGGCCCATGCCGCGTTCGCTGGCTTCCACCTGCAGCGCCGCCGATGCGCGCCGCACCACGGCCATGCAGCCGGCGCGGCGGAAGTCGGTGCCGTAGCTCCAGGGCGGGCTCAGTGCAGCGGTGGGGGCGGGTGCGTCGGCCGTGGCCGGGCCGGGAACTGCGAGGTAGCGGATGCTGCCGTCCTCCTCGCTGTGGTCGGCCACGCGGCCGCAGGCCATCTGCGGGGAAAGGTAGGGCCCGCCGCGCAGCGCGACGCGGCCGTGCGTGTCGAGGTAGCCATGGCCGTCCTGCCATTCGTCGACCTCGGCGAAGAAGGCCAGGCCGTCTTCGTTGAAGGCGTCGATGCGCGGATAGCGCGGCTCCAGCACCCAGGTGCCTTCGGCGTCCAGCAGGCCGTAAGTGTGGCCGTCGATCGAGGCCACGGCCACGGACTGCTCGGCGAAATCCCGCGCCCGCTGCAGTTGCGGCGCGATCGCCCAGTGCCCGGTGCGATCGACATAGCCGAAGGTGCCGTGACTGCGCGCGCGCGCCAGACCGCAGGCGGCGAAGGCGCTCAGGTCCTCGAAGGTGGAATCACATGCGAAGTCGCCGCCATGGCGCAGGATGCGCCAGGTGTCCGGTGCGGTCTGCACTGGGGCCACGCCGCCGCGCATGGGCCGGGCGGCGGAGAAGAACGGAGCGATGGTCACGCGGCCGGACAGATCCAGAAAGCCCCAGCGGCCCTGGTCGCAAAAGCGCGCCACGCCGTCGGCCGAGAAGTTGCGGGCATCGTCCAGCGTGGCGGGAACCCGCCAGGTGCCCTGGCCGTCGAGATATCCCCAGCGCCCGTCACCGGCCTGGGCCGCACTGATCCAGTTCCCCGTGCCGTCCGGCACGAAGCCCAGTACCTGGCACAGGCCGCCCGCCGGTTCGATCACGCGCCCATCTTCTTGCACGATCAGCAGGGCATGCGCCTGGTCGTCGGCTTGCAGCGGAACGCGCGCCAGCCTGGGCGGTGCATGCGATGGATCGGTCATGAAGCGTGGGTCCTCCGCAGCGCATCCTAGTCATCGCGGTCGGCGCGGCAGTAACCAATTGCACGTCAGGGGCGGGGTGTGGCACGTACGGCACGCTTCGGCCTGGAGGGGCAGGGCGATGCGGACTCGATACAGTCTTTGCAGCAGGCACACACCTGCTCGCGGCTTCGTCCCCGATCTGCCTGGGGGCCGTTGCACAGCGGACTCTCGCGCCTCTGCGGCGTGCCTGGGATGTACGCCCTTCGCTATCGATAGCGTAGCAAGCGGGTTTTCAGTCTGCGATGGCGGGCCGCGCTGCGGCCGCGGCCCACCCGGCCAGCAGGGCGGGCACCTTCGGGCGCGCACAGCGCTGCAGCGTGCTGAGCAGCGCGTGGTCCGGGTTATCCACATGCCAGCGCTGGCGCAGGTCGTGCTGCATGCGCGCCAGCAGCGCGGCGGCCATTTCCGCATCGGCCAGCGCACGGTGGGCGCGGCCGGCGCGCGGCAGGCCCAGGTGGCCCACGATGAGGCCCAGCTTGTGGCTGGGTGCCTCGGGGTAGAGCCGGCGCGAGAGCAGTACCGTGCAGGCGAAGGGCTGCTGCGCGGCCACGCCCGCCTGGGCCAGCTCGGCGCCCCAGAACTTGCTGTCGAACGCGGCGTTGTGCGCCACCATGGGCGACGTTCCCACGAAGCGGGCGGCCTCGCGCATCACCTCCGCGGCGGGAGGTGCCTCGGCCACCATGGCGTTGGTGATGCCGGTCAGCTGCGTGATGAAGGGCGGAATCCAGGCGCCGGTGTTCATCAGGCTCTGGAAGCGGTCCACCACCCGGCCGCCCTGCAGCAGCACGATGGCGACCTCGGTGGCGCGAGCGCCCTGGGCGGGCGTCATGCCGGTGGTTTCGAAGTCGATGACGGCGATGGCGGGGTTGGAGGACATGGGCTCCATTGTCCCCGCCCCGGACCGGACCAGCCCAGGGCGGCGGCTTGTCCGCCCGGCTGCGGTCTCCGGCCCGAGTGCGGGCGGCCCGCGCCACGATGCCCGCCATGGGGCGCTGGGGAGCCGTCGATGCCCCGTGCCGGGCGATGGATCGCCCGAATCAGCCGAGCGAGAGTTCCTTGTGCTCGCCCATATCCTTGGGCGGCTTGCCGGTGACGGCGGCGGCGGCCATCTTGAAGAGCTGGAGCATCTTGTTCTCTTTCACGTCCCAGTATTCGGCGTGGCCGATGCGGACGGAAAGCAGCGCCAGATTGGGGTCGGTCACGCCGTCGGGGAACCAGGCCTTGGCCATGGGGGACCACAGGGCCTCCTTCTTGGCCATGTCTTCGATGAAGCCGGCATTGCCGGAGAGGGACACGTAGCTGTCCTTGCCCGGATCGGCATAGTTCACGTTGACCTGTCTGTCACGCTGCAGGCGCTGGTAGAGCTCGCCGTTCTTGGGGATGAAGAAGTACAGCTGCGATTGCTCGTCGATGTCCTTGTTCTGCGTGGTCAGCGGGTGGGCATGCAGTTCGCCGCTGTCGGCGCGGTGCGTGAGCATGCCGAAACGGATGTCCTTGATCAGCTTCCACAGCGTGGCGTGGTTCGATTCGGTCTGGCTCATGAGGGTCTCCGGCTGGGTGGATTGAATGAATGAAGGATGGAAAGAGCGGAGGCAGGGGGATCCGCCTTCGGTCGGTTCATTCAATGTAGGCCGGGCTCCGGCAGCGCCGGGTCGGCAAGCGGCCCCGCTGCCTGTGGGGGCCGTCCGACAGTCCAAGCGATGAGCGCCTGTGGACAACTCCCTCGCGAAGTTGTCCACAGGCTCGCTTCAGGCCTTCTTCAGGAACTCCGACTTCAGCAGCAGGCTGCCCAGGTCGGTCTTGCAGTCCACGTTGTGGCCGTCGGCGCCGCCCACCAGGCGGATGCCCTTGATCTTGGTGCCCTTCTTGAGCGTGGCGCCCGCGCCCTTTACCTTCAGGTCCTTCACCAGGATCACCGCGTCGCCGTCGGCCAGCGGGTTGCCGTTGGCGTCGCGCACCGTGCCGTCGCCGGCATCGCCGGCGTCATCGGCCTGCGCAGCGGCGCCGGCCTGGGGCCATTCATGGCCGCAGTCGGGGCAGATGTAGAGGTCGGCGTCGGGGTAGGTGTTCTCCAGGCCGCATTGGGGGCAGGCGGGGATCGTGTGGGGCATGGTCGTCGTTGCGCTGCATAGGCGCAAAAAGCCGGGGAGTATGCGCCTGCCGCATGTCGGCCGCGCCCTCCCTGTGCCTAGGCCGCGCCGCGCCGCTCCAGCGTGAAGGGCGGCAGGCCCTTGAGCAGCCGCTGGCCGTAGGAGGTGCGCACCAGCCGCTTGTCGTAGCAATAGACGTGGGCGCGGTCTTCCTCGGTGCGGATGGCGCGGCCCACCCATTGCGCCAGGCGGATGGCCGTGGCCGGCACCACCAGCTCGCTGAACGGGTCGCGCCCGGCGGCGCGCAGCCACTCGGCGCGGGCCTCGCCCACCGGGTCGTCCGGCGGAGCGAAGGGCAGCTTGGTGATGAAGAGCGATTCGCAGAGCGCGCCGGGCAGGTCCAGCCCTTCGCCGAACGATTGCATGCCGAAGATGATGGACGGCTCGCCGCGCTCCACGCGCTCGCGGTGCTGCGCCAGCAGCTGCGGGCGGGGCAGGGCGGTCTGCACCAGCACGCTGGCGCGCATGGCGGTGGGCAGCGCGTCGACGGCCTGGCGCATCTGGTCGCGCGAGGTGAACAGCACCAGCGCGCCGGATTCGACCAGGGCCAGGTCGCTCAGCAGCGCATCGACCATCTCGGCGGTGAAGGCCTGGGCCTCGCGCGGGTCGGCCGCGGTCTCGGTGGCGATCAGCGTGCCCTGCAGCGCGTAGTCGAAGGGGCTGGGCACTTCCAGCGTGGTCACGGCCTCGTCGCCGAAAAGGCCGGCTTCGCGCAGGAAGAAGTCGAACTGCCCGCAGCTGGTGAGCGTGGCCGAGGTGAGCACCGCGCCGCGCACGGTGGACCAGAGGTTGTTGCGCAGCGTGTTGCCCGGCAGCACCGGGCTGGCGTGGGCCTTGACGACGATGTAGTCGCCATCGACCTGCAGCGTGAACCACTTGGCGGCGGGCACGGCGCCTTCGGGCGCGTCCTGCAGCAGCAGCTGGGCGGTGGCGTGCGCTGCCTCCAGCCGGGGCGCCAGCGCGCCGATCTGCGCGTAGAGCGTGGACAGTCGCCGCGCCTCGTCGGGCTTGTCGCGGATCTCGGCGCGCAGGGCCTTGGAGATGGCGCGCAGCGCGTCGAGAAAGCCCTCGGCATGGTGCGCGGCCTGCGACAGCGGCTCGATGAGCTCGGGCGGCAGCACGCCGCCGGCCACCCGTGCCCGGGTGGGCACGCCGGGCGCCTGCGGGCGGGCGCGGCCGCCCCAGGCCGGGCGCGGGGCGCGCAGCTCTTCGCCATAGACGTCCATGGCCAGCCGGGCCGCGTCCTGCAGCGCGGTGCGCAGGCGGGCGGCATGGTTGGGCACGTCGGCGATCTCCTCGACCTCGACCAGCGCGCCGATGCGCAGCGCGCGGCTGGCGAGCTTGTCGATCCAGTTCAGGCGGCTCAGGTCGGCCTCGCAGGCGAACTGCTGCAGCGCGGTGGCGGGCAGGTGGTGGGCCTCGTCCAGCACCAGCAGGCAGTTGTCCAGCTCGGGCAGCAGGCGCGCGCCGATGGAGGAGAGCAGCAGGTCGTGGTTGGCCACGATGACCTGCGCGGCCACCAGCGCCTTGCGCCGGTCGTAATAGGTGCATTGGCTGAACACCGGGCAGTGCTTGCCGGTGCAGGAGCTGGACTCGGCCGCCACCGGGCTCCAGACCTCGGATTCGGGCGGGGCCTGCAGCGTGTCGCGGTCGCCGTCCCAGCCGCCGGTGGCCAGCGCGTCGGCCATCGAGGTGTAGAACTGCATGCGCGCTTCGGATTCCTGGCGCGGCCGGCGTGCGCGTTCCTCGGCTTCCTCGTCGGCGAACAGATCGTCGCCCTCACCGCCTTCGCCATCGCCGCCGGCCGAGCCACCGCTCGCCAGCCGTTCGAGCTTGAGCTTGCACACGTAGCGCCCGCGCCCCTTGGCGAGCGCGAAGCGGAAGGGCTGGGCCATGCGCGCGGCCAGCGCCGGCAGGTCCTTGTTGACCAGCTGCTCCTGCAGCGCCACCGTGGCCGTGGAGATCAGCACCCGCGTGCCGCGCTCCAGCGCCATGGCGATGGCCGGCACGCTGTAGGCCAGCGACTTGCCCACGCCCGTGCCCGCCTGCACCACGGCGATGGAGCGCTGCGGCGCGGGCGGCGGGGCGCCTTCGCCCTCGCCATCCTCCAGCTTGCCCAGCTGCGCGCGCGAGAAGGTGTGGGCCACCTGCTCGGCCATGCGGCGCTGGCCCGTGCGGCTGCGGAAACCCTCGGTGGCCGACACCACCGCATCGAAAGACTGCAGGGCCTGCGCGGCCCACTCCTGTTGAGACATACAGTAGTGTGACATGGAAGCCGGTTGCGCCGCAGCGCCACAGCCGGCCAGCGCGCCAGCCTACAGCCCGTGCGCGGCGGCGCTCCTAGGATGGCTCATCGCCCCACGGCGACGTGAATCACCAGGAGACCCCCGACATGGCCGAACATTCCACGCTCCCCACCGATCCCGCCCAGCGCCCCGGCGGCAACCCCCGTTCCGAACTGCCGCCCGACGCGCACGCCGGCACCGAACACCGTTCGGTGGACACCACCCGCGCCGACCTGCCGCCCCATCCGCCCGAAGAGGGTGGCAAGGACGAGAAACATTCCTCGCCCCTGATGCCGCACGAGCGCGACCAGTCCGTGGGCATGACCGACGGAGCGCCCGACGCCAACGTCGAGCAGGCCTACCGCGACGTGAAGCGCGGCCTGCAGGACACCGACCGCGGCCAGCCCGCGCACGACGCCTACCAGAAGCAGAAGCAATAAGGCCCGCACCGCTGC